>Ga0335082_10000885_pt1 | contig 31526 bp, 44 predicted proteins | sample Lox_Sample_41_FD_206718 | JGI IMG/M metagenome (GOLD analysis project Ga0335082, IMG submission 206718) | Soil microbial communities from Loxahatchee National Wildlife Refuge, Florida, United States - Lox_Sample_4.1 | ecosystem: Environmental > Terrestrial > Soil > Wetlands | place: USA... | reverse complement strand
CAAGTGAATGTTCGCCCCGCGCGGAGCGACACCAAGCACGATGGAGTAATAGTAGTATCTCGGGCAGGTTTTCAGTGCCCCGAGCGAAGTCGAGTCAAAAGCGATCTGGAGCTTCGGGATGGTTGGATGGAATGACGGGTTGGATTCGAAGTTCATGGGGGAAGCTTCGCTTTGGAGATGGGCTTACGCCCGAAGGGGTAGCCGGAGGGAGTTGGGAGAGCGGCGGACGAACACGCCTACTCCCTCCGGCCCGCTGCCAGCCAGTCGGCAGCAACTCAGAGCGAGAAATCAACCTCGTCGGGGTTGATGGCTGCAATCTTCGACTTCGCTTTGCGCGCGCGAAGTGGCTTGCCGACAAGTTCTGCCGCCAGGGCCTTTTCTCGCCACGCGCGAAGGCTGGTGACAAGGCGCTCCCACTCGTGGGGCTCGCGTTCGAGAGGGGACATGTTGAATAGCTCGTCTAGGGACTCGGGCTGCGCTTCGGCCAGCGGGGAGGAGTTAGTGCTCATTGGTCGGCTCCAATTCGTGGTCTTCAAATTCAACTGTGCCCCTGATCGGCGTGGCGCTTCTGGCCGCGGCCTGACGCTCAACACTCTTAACCCACTCGTGGAGAATTTTCCGCACCGCCGCAGAAATCCCCGTCACATCACCAAAACGCTTTTTGAGAAATTGCACGTCGGACTCATAGAGCATTAAATGAATTCGAACTTTATCGTCAGGATTGTTGGGCATCGGGAGTGGCCTTCTGAATTCTAGCGGCGTTTTCGGAATCGAGTTGAAGGAGAGTAGCAAGATCGTTTTCCGCGATCGCTCGACGATACGCTGCTTCATCGGCATCCAAGCCGAAACCAAGCTCCGCACGGACAAACGACATCTTCTGTTCTTCAAGCATTTTTTCTAATTCTTCTGGAGACATTTCTTTCATTTTTTCCACCACCCTTTTCATCATTTCATTTATCTCGTCTTGAGTCATTGCTCTCTGTGTCATCGCTGGACCTCCTCGTCGAGTGCGTGAATTCGCCTTCTCGCTTCGTCCAAAAGATCGGGACGTTTTTCCAGGCCCTTCAACAGGAATTGCTCCATCTGAGGTTTTGTCAGCGCGTCGCAATCGATGCCCTTTTTTCGTAGGGCGTTTTCAACCAGTGGGGTGACAAGTTTCAGCGCGAGGGTTTGGACTTCATCGAAGGAGTTCTTTAGCACGCGGGGGGCAAAGCGATGAGCACGCAGTGCGTCGTCGAATTCGATTTGCGACAGCGTTGGGCGGCGCTTGAGCGCTCGGAGGACTTCTTCGATTTTGAGGCTGGATAGCGCTGCTGCTTCCTCACGAGTCAGCGTGTGGCCCTCGGGGAATGGCTCGGCATAGGTGAAGGTCTGGCCGGAAATGATGATTGAGGGCATGGAGGGGTCTCACGAGGGCAGGATGGAGTAGTGTAGTGGGCTTCGGTGGGCTTGTCAAGCCCATACGTGGGCGTGGGGGCCACTTTGCAGGCGGCCTACCGTGGGCGATCAACCAACAAACACAAAGTCAAACCGAGTACCTGTGCCCACTTCTCAACTTGCTCGATGTTCGGCGTAGCCTCGCCTCGCTCATGGGAAGAGAATGCTCGGATGGAGACGCCCAGGCTCTCTGCAACGTCCCGTTGCGTCCGTTCTTGGCGAAGGCGTACGGCGCAGAGTTCTCGAATGAGAGGGCTTCGCGCGTGACCGGAGAAGGGACGGCCTCTCATTTCGAGTCGGGCTCCACGTCGGAGTAACAGTTCTCCATGATTTTGTTGAATGCTTCGCACGCACGAACGAGTCGTTCGTATGGAGCAGAACAGAAAATCGTTATTGGGGATAAAATGATATTTCCGAAAACTATGTAACCAGTGTCTAATAGGTTTGGCACTGCTACAAGCTTTGGCAACTTATCGAAATGCACATTTGCGGTCATTGTAACCTTAGAAGTCGAAGTTGAGGTCGTCATCGGAAAGCTCCTTGGGTTGGGGTTTCATTTTGGGTTCCTCGCCGCGCCGTGGCGACCAGCCGAAATGGCGTGCGGCGAAATACTCGGGGCTCTCACGCCACTCTTCCAAAATGGCGGAGAGATTATATTCATGTACAAATGTTTCGCACATCGCGGCGCTTTTTCCGTCCATCGGGAGAAAGCACCAGAGACGGGAAGAGTGGATCGGCGCTTGTGGCGTGAGCATGAGCGCGGGGACGACCGTGGAGAGGAAACGCGGCGCGGCGCTGTGGGGGTCGAGTAGGAGTGGTAGGCCGCAGCCACTAAGAAGCTCTCGCTCTGGAGCGTGGAGGGCCATTTTGGGGCATTTAATCTCCATTGAGAAGTCTCCGGGCAGATTCGTCGGTTTCGGCTGACTTGGAGATGAATTCGTACTCGGGGCTTCGTTCGACGAGCTTGGCGAGGGTTAGCATTGCAAGCTCGGTATCCTGCGTAAGCAGTCCCCCTGCATTCATGTCGATGTTGAAGTATCGAACGGCGCGACGGGCAGCGGAACGAAGAGTTTCTCGAGGCATTAGAGGGGCTCCTTCTTCATCATTCCATCCCCCTCATCTTTCGATTTTTCTTCATGAAGAGAAGATGGTCGATCACTTCGTCTATGATGTGGTCGGCGACTTTAATGCAATCTGCGTCTTCCATCTTGTAAAGCGCGGCGATCTGCGCAAGCAAGATGTATTGGGCGGCGGAGAGCATCAACTGGAATGTCTCGACAGGGTCTTCGAGCAAGTTGGACGTGGTGATAATGCATCGCGTGGCGTCGCTCACAGCCTTCTTGACGAGGTCGGTCTTCACGTGTTCTGGGGTCATGAAAAGTCCTCCAGGTTTGCGAGCAGGAGTGTGTGCTTCGCACGGGTCTCAGCGACATATTTGAGGTTGAACTCCTGTTCGAGCTGCGCTCGGTCTCCCCGCGAAGCGGCCTTACGGGCGAAGCGTGAAGGAATGCGCCAAGGGTCGAGATGCATAACAGTTTCCCACTCAAGGCCCTTCGCGCGGTGGATTGAACTGAGCGTTATCTTTCCGGTGTCGCGGGCGAAGAGATCGCGCAGCTCTGCGCGTAGCGCCCCAGCCGTCTCGGCGAATTCGAGCACGGCTAGGAGGCACGCTGCGCGATCTTCGATCCCAGCGAGTTTGCTCTCGTGCTCGAGCGCGCGGGCGGCCTCGCTTTCGCGTTCACGCCACGCTTGAACGCTTCGCGCGACCGCTTCGCGGGGGGTAGAGTCGTCTGGCGCAATCTTCTTCGCCAGAGCCTCAAGATTCTTGCCGATGTCCCTCCCGAGCATGACAACAGGGATGCGCTGGCGCAGGAGTTTCATCGCTAGGGAGATGAGCGGCCCGTTGTTGCGGCAGAGCACCGCGACGTTGTCGTGCAACGTGATGTTCCCAGCGGTCCATTCCTCAAATTCGACAATTTCCCCATCGACATTATGCTCCGCCGCGGTGTAGCCTGGCGCGTGGTCTTGCTGGCGCGCCACAATGCTTCGCGGGCAGCGGAACGTCACGGACAGTTTGAGGTCGATCCATGCTTCGCGGAGCGCTCGGAGCTTGCGTATGGAGTCGGAGTCGGCCCCGCGGAACGCGTAAATTGCTTGGCGGGGGTCCCCGACGACAATGAGTCGCCCTGCGGCGCTGCGGCGGACCATTTCATGTTGGAGTGGGGAGAGATCTTGGGCCTCGTCGATCATGACAACGGGGTATTTCGTGAAGCGCCCGCCGAAGAAGGTTGGCATGTAGAGTTGGTCGTCGTAGGAGATGGTCGCGCGGCCGGAAGCGCCAATTGCGAGCTTGCAGCTTTGCGTCAGGGCCTCGCGGGCGAGTGCAAGCAGTGGTGCCTCGGGCTCGATGTAGAGTTGCGAGGCGATTTCGGCCCAATTGGCGTCGGAGTCGGTGACGAGACCACGAACTTGGGTGAATGCACTCGGCGTAAGCCCTTGGGCTTGAGCTGCGGCGACAAGCTGTTTCGCGCTCGACCACCAATCGTCTGGCGCGCCGGGGTGCTTGCGCAGCAACTCTGTGAGGATTTTTCCGATCTTTCGGTCGTCGAGTTCGACTCGGCCGACTATGGGGGTCCACGCCGAGTGGCCAAGGCCGTTGAGTGTTTTGACAGTGAAATTCTGGGGGAACCGCCGTTCTAGCTCCTTCTTAATCTTCACGTTGAACGCGAGCGCAAGGGCAAGCTGCGCGCGGAGTTCTTGCGCGAGCATCACGAGGGTCGTGGTCTTGCCAGTGCCCGCGTAGGCAGAGATCATCAGCGATGCGTCGCTTCGCGCGGCGTCGAGAATGGCGCGTTGCTCGGGAGTGGGGATCATTCTTCGGGCTCCAAGAGTTCTTTTATTCGACTTTCCATCTCGGTCTCAGCGGAAAATCTTTCGATGTCACCATCCCCTGAGTAGATTTCCCAGAAATATTCGCCTCCCCGTATGCCCATGCCACCAGGGTAACTCAGAAACGCTGAGATTGTCTTATTAGTTTTCCTATTCCAGTAAAGGCGGTGAGTTACTGTTAATGGCACATTGCAATATCCTTTGCCCTTTAAACACCCTGATCCGTCAGACGTTCCGGGAATTTTGGAGAGTCCCTCTCCGGCAAAAGTGCCAGAGTGCCATGAACGAATTGGACGGAAAACAATGTTTGGGGAGATTTCCCGCTCGCAAGTTGTTGGGATGAAGTCTCGGGTCATTTGCGAAGCTCTCCATGCTGGTGTTAATCTTTGTCGAAGAATCTGAAGTAGGCCCAGGTTAGGCCGAAGGCTCCGATGGCGAAGAGAGGCGAGATGTGGAGAATCCAATGGGGCATTTTAGGAGTCCTTGCTGGGTGGGGAGAGTGCCTTCTCTTTTGGGAGAAGGCTTCGGAGGAATTCGACTTCTTTCCACGCTGCACGACGGAAACGACGAGTTGCATTCCAACGTTCTCTGCTTGAGTTACAGAACGATCGCCAGCCTCTGTATTCTATCGAACATTTATCGTAAGGAGAATTTTTGCAAAGATTCCCCCCGGTTTTTTCCATTACTGGACAGTTTGTGCAGCCTGGCTTCATGTCGGTTCTATAGTCATAGTTGAATTTCTTACAGAGAGCACAGTCGTCTGTGCCAATTTTCACCTCGTCCATTGGAGCAGTGGTGTTGCACTCCCAATGGACGATGCTGGCGAGCAGGGCTTTGTGGGTTTCCTTGTTCATGCCGAAGGCTCCGCTTCGCGGGGGAATTCGATGTCGATCATGGGTTTGCCCGCAGGGGAAAGGGCAAATTGTCCGGGGTAATCGACTCCAATTTCAATTCGCGGCGCGATGGTCGCCGCGATGGCCGCAGGGATGTAGCCGAGGTGCCAACTCTCAGCGTCGCGGATATCGTCGAGAGAGAAGCCGTATTCGGCACAGAGAGTGGTGAGAGTAGCGCTATCGCTTTGTGCGAGCACTTCGGCACTCGTGACAATGACTCGAATGGCGTTGGGGTCGAACTCGTTTTGGGGCTCACGCACGGCGATCAGGGCCGCGCCGGGGCGGAGGGCTGCGCACAGAGCCTTGGCTGGGGGGCGGAAGAAATACCCAACTATTGGAAGTGACATGTTTTGCTCCTTAGAGGTCATCGAGAGACAGTTCTCGAAAGTTAGGTTTGTGACCTGGCGGTTTTTTGTTACGCGACGCGACTACTTGCTCTAGAGGCTCCCCTAAAAGGAGCCTTTGTTTTATATCCTCCCTAATTGCTTTTATTACTTCAATATTTTCATCCGACCCACAATAAACTTTTTGTTTTTGCCAAATGATCTCTCCAACCCATCGCTGTTTTTGTTTGTTCCAATAAACTCCTTCAACTCCTGAATTATTTGTGGCAAGAAGTTCTGAACGATTATGAGCATTTAAAGAATGAGAACTAACGCGCAAATTTTCTTTTTGGCAGTCCAATCCATCCTCGTTTTTGTGGTCAACAACTTTTCCATCTCCTTCAACACATCCCATCACTAATCTATGAAGAAGGACTCTTCTATTTTTGCGCGTTCCTGGAATTTTAAATGAGGTTGCAGCATACCAAGTATGCAACCCGGCAACTGCCTGCCAGCGACCTTGAGCCAACACTAGCTCAAGGTCTTCATCATCAATTTTAGCTACCATTCGACGAGTTAGTTGTATCAGTTGCATTCTTTTTGGCCTTTTGCTAGTGGAACGATACAACATATTACATCGTTCCACCAACAAAAGAAAGTTAAATTTTGTTAATGTGCGCCGACGATGGGAAGAGACATTGCTAGGGCTCCTAGTTCGAGGGGATTTCTTCAGCGTGGATCATGCAGTCACAGTCAAATGCGGCTTGTTCAGCTTGTGGGCAATGCTTGCTTCGAGAGCTTCGCTTCTAGTCATCGGAGGGCTCCGAGGAAATTTCGGTGATCTCGGCGGCGCAATCGTCGCCCCATTCGAAAGAATCAAAATTCGCATAGTCATCGTTTGCCTCGTCGAAGAATTTGTCGAGTGCCTCGTCTTTGTCGGTCGCCTCAACGTCGAGAGTGACCCAGCCTTCGGCGATGACTGGCATGGAAACACGGAATGTGGGCATTGTTTTGCTCCTTTCAAAAGTCGAAGTCATCGTCGCGCAGCGCCTCGACGCGAAGCGTGTCTCGTTTTATTTGGGGCGGCGCATTGCAGAGTGCTCGGTGGAGAACGTCGACGAGATGCTGCGTTGGGCTCGCGTCCTCGCAGATGCGGGCGAAGGGCGACGCGCGGCGGCTTTCGAGAAGGCGGCGCAGCAGGGTGATGGCGTGCTCGTCGGCGCGGATGGTCACGGAATGGCCTCGGCCATTGGCGCTGTCGGGGAGCCCCACAACGAGGTTGCCCGCGGCGTCAAGCCAAATGGGAAGAGCACAATCCGGTGGCGACCATGGCCCCGGAGTTGGCGCTTGCGCTGGGCGGTCCCGCCAGTGCTGACGTGGGGCGGCGCGTGGAAGGGATTTTTTGGAGTAGGACATTATTTGAGGTCCACGTTCAAGCGGCGCTTCGCGCGTCTTAGGCTTTTGTGCAACGCGCGAGCGCGGCGTTGACGCGTTCCGCGAGGATGGGAGAGAGGTCGAAGGGATACTTGTTTGAAAGTGCCGCGCCGAGCGTAAATGCCGAGACCAACTTGCTCCCGGCCCAACGAGGATGGGCTGCTGCACCAAGTCTGCGGCCGAGACTATAATCACAGGGTTTGCCGCCCAAGCGGAATGGCTGCTCTTTGGCGTTGGCTTGGCCGCTAATGCCGCGCTTCTTTTTGCCTTCGGCTGACATGGGAGAGGACTCCGTAGATTGTTGGAAGGGAAAAGGGGGCGGCGCGAAGACCGCCCCAAGTTGGTTCCAAGCGGCCCAGGAGGATAGGCCGCGAAATGGAGAATGGCATGGGGTGAAATGGGTTGTCAAGCCCATTTAGGAGGAAAGTGGAGGAAAATTTGCGGGGCCTGCGGAGGATGCACCGTGTGGTGCGGGCGTGGCGGGTAGGACGGTAGCGGGGACGGTGCAAATACCCTTTGATGGCCCTGCCTACCCCTGCACAACGCGCCCTGCGTCAAAGAGAAAGGGCGACCCGAAAGCCGCCCCTTCAAAGCTTCGCAATGGGCTACGCTTGGCGCTTGCGCTTCGCCCTGCAATCAGAAATCCAACTCCAAGTCGTCGTCGTCTTCGGTTTGAAGCGCAACGCGCCGTTCAACCTCGGCCGAGATTTTCGCCTCATTGTGCGCGGCGAACTTCTCGCGAAGCGCGGCGATCTTGTCGGCAATGCCGCGCTTTTCCTCTTTGGTTGCGCCCTTGGCGGCGCGCGGGAGCCTGCCCTGGCCCGCGTCGGCGCGCTTCTTGGCCCAGCGGCGGAAGAACTCATTGATGACATCGCGCCGGATTGACGCCTCAGACGTGAGGCGCGGGCCACGTGAATTGAGCGTCCCAGTGAGGACATCCTTAAGGCGCGCCGACATTTCGGCGTTGAGGATTTCGTCGATTTCGGCGTCCTCGCCGTATTGGTCGAAAAAGGGCTCGGCGATTGCCTTCTGCTTGTCGTTGGCCTTGCCGGCGCGGAACGCCTGAAGGGCCTTCTTGACGCCCGCGACGGAGTCCTGGAGGGACTTGGCGAACCCATACTGATAGAAGTAGGCGACGGCCCGGCTGACGGACTCAAGATCGTGCGCGTCCGCGTCGAATGAAACTCCGTTGTGTTCGACGATGGGGAGGTCAATGTTAAACATGGTCATCTTTCAGGCTCCAGTGATTGGCGCGGCGCGCCGCGCGGGAAGTTGGGCTTGGCCCAATGGGGAAGTTTTAGCAGGGAGAAGTTCCAGTGTCAAGGGGAAAGTTGCCTGCGAGGGGAAAATTTTATTTTGCGCCGCGTGTGGATTTTGGGCTTTGCTTTACATTATGATCGCTGCGACAAACGCAAGCGCTAGGGCCGCCCCCATTGTTAGTGCGATTTGGATAAGTGCTTCGGGCATGGAAGGGAACCTTTTAGTCGAGTCCACACGCTTCCGCGAAGAGCGCTCGGTCGAAGTTTGGGTGCTGTCCTAATTAGGACGATCGGTATTTGAAATTAGGACAATTTGCTCACTATGACAGATTGTCGTTCCAGCTTGCGCCATTCCTGAAAAAGAGTCAGCCTATGGGCATTGTCCCCATAGGAGTTGACCGATGGCAACCAAGCCAGGCCGCATTAGCGAAGCTGATTTGCTCATCCCCACTCTGAGAATTTTGGCTGCCCAGCCCAATGGCTCGATGCAGACCTCTCGCCTCATCGTTGAGTTAGAGCAAGCATTGAACCCGCAAGGCGAGGACGCCGAGATATTGGATGGCCGGCAGGATACGCGCTTCTCCCAAATCGTGCGGAACATGGTCTCCCACAAAGAGACGGAGGGCAATATCATCGCGGAAGGATTCGCCGTTCACACTGGCAGGCGCGAAGGCTTGCAAATTACCGATGCAGGGCGCGCATATCTCGCCTCAAAAGGTGGCTAGGAGTAGCGCGCTTTATAGCCTGGCTTGAGCCATTTAAGCTCGGTTTGTCCTAGGGCGTCGCGATCCCAAACAAACCAAGCATAAGCCGTTGTCCCTGAGCCCTTAACCTCCGCGTTCGCTGGGTAAAAGGTAATCCGCTCACTGAACACCCAAACTCGGCTCGGCGGCGTTCGCGAAAATATTGTGTTGGCGCGGTTTGCACCTTCTAAAAAGGCTAAGCGCAGCAGCAGCGCAAACTTCCGTTGGGCTTTCTTCGTCCCCGATGCGACAAACCCCTCAGCGCTATTGTAGGGCGGGTTCGTGACGATGTTGGCTGCGCTGCGATCAGCGCTCATAAAATCGACGCCTGCCTCTCCGAAGCCACGACGGTAAAGATCGGAGCTGATGACGCGATTGCCCGGCAATGCGAGAACCTTAGACATAGCGCCGTCGCCGCAGGCGCACTCCCAAATGTCGCCGGTGAACTTTTCGTTATCAATAAGCGCGTGCGTCGCCCATGCTGGGGTGGGGAAATAATCGGGTCCGCTCACATCGGCAAAGCGTTTCAACGTCGGCTTGAAGCCGCCGTTCAGATTATATGTCGCATCCATCGAATCATCCTCCTGCGACAAAAGTATAACTGAATTAGCAGGTTAATAAAGAGTTAAGAGTGAGTCAAAATGACGCACCCTTTCAGAAATTTGATCAGTTCGGGCGAGCGTCGTTTTCGAGCATCCGATCTGCAACCAGGATCAGGTCAGCGACGGACCAGGGGCGATCAGTGAGCCTCAGAGCCATGGCGCGCGGACAAGCCGCGCGGATGGTCATTCCTCCCCGAAGTCAATTGACGCTTCGCTTTGCGGCGCGGCAATCTGAGCGTCAAGCCTCTCCCGCTCGTCCTGTGGGATTTCTTCGAGGATGAATTCTTGGCCGCGCGCAAGCGGCGGGGCTTCGCATGGAGTTGAAGCTTCGCTACGCCTGCGCGCTCGCACGTCCAGGCCTTCAAGAAGCCCCTTCGCGATGCGGCGCTTGCGCCATTGAGTTTGGCGCTCCGCGTTGGCCTTCAAGCGGGCTCCGTTCATTTCGAAATACATTTTTTGCATCAAGATGAAATCTCGGGCTTCGCGGTTGTAATTATTCCTGATCCGTTCAATTTCTGAGATTAGTTCTCGGTAAAGGTTCTCACAGGCTTGCGCCTCGGCGTTGCGGGTTGCGTTGTCGTGGGTGATTTGCTCCATTTCCTGCGGTCCACGCGCCGCGCCCGCTTCACGCTGCTCTGCCCGCAGGGTCTCGGCCTTGGCTAACAGCCCTAGCGCTAGATGCTCCGCTTCGGACTCAAGCTTTGCACGGTCAAGGACCATCTCCCACGCGGCGGTAATGAGTTGCTCAAAGCGGGAGTGCGAGAGGTATTTGGGAGAGTTCATTGAGACGTCCTGTTGGTTCGAACAACTGTGAATAACTCTTGGGCCTTAGCTTCGCGCGTAGCGCGAGTAAAGAAGGTCGACGGTTGACGTTCCTTGCGTGCTTGTGTGAAAAACCTTCGCCCGGTAGGCATTGCCGCGCCAATCGACGCGAATCGCCGTGCTAGCGGCCCAAAACGGACTCCCTTCGGCGTAGTCACGCGCGCGAGCTTGCGCGCGGTCGACAAGGGCGCGAATCTCCGCCTTTGCGTTGGCGCTCAAACGGCGCGGTAGGTAAACGGGGAATTCAAAGCGATACTTGGCGGAATGCGGAGCGGGGCTTTCGCGCCAGTCTTCAAACTCGCGAAACGTGCGGCCTTCTTTGAATTCCATTGCCCATTGGGTCCAAAGAATCGCGTCGACTCGTTTTTCGAAACGCGGGCTTTCGCCCCAATTGTTAAACGTGCAAGAGTCGACCGCTTGCCAGTAGGCAATTGACTGCCGCTCGCCCGCAGTCGCGTGAATTTTGAACGTGCCAAGCGTTCCCATGACAGGACTCCATCTGTTGAGTGTTGCGGGTTAGCGACAAAGCCGGCCGCGAGCGTCGCGGGGTTGCCGCACAAGGAACAAATAGGTTTGACAGTCTGCCGCGAGCAGCATTTCGTTTGCCGCATCATGCCAGCGCATAAAGCCCGCATCTGCGCAGCTTACGGGCGTTCCGAGTCCTGCGCGCGCAAGCCAAGCGTCGCAAGCTGCAATCTCGGAATCATTCATTCCGCTCGCGTCGCCGTTTATGAGATACGACGCCCAATGACTCGGCGCGGTCGCGGTTTTGACGATAAGACGCATGGTTCAGTTTCCCTTGTTCGCGTGGAAAGCGAAGTTTCCATCTTCGCAGGTGACATAGCCGCGCACGGTTTTTCCGTTAACCTTGCAAGCGGCGGGCTGTGAAAAGTAAGTGTCAGGCTCGCTGGTTATGTAGACCGTGCGCGGCGTCGCGTCCGGCATACTGACCGGACAGTCGCGTATAAGCGCGAGTGACGGTCCGCCTATCCATTTCGAGTAGTACGGCGTTGCGCCGTTCGGCTGCGCGTTGCGCAATGCAGTCGGCGCGTCGCGCCGCTTCGATCTTCGCGCCTTCGTCTTTCGTGTCATAAGAATCCGGAAGCTTTTCGCCTTCAATCCAATCGAGGCAAATGAAAGCGGCACCTTTGTTGTTAGGATCGTCATAGCCCGCGAGGTAGCGCGCTTTACCCTTGCGCCCCGGTAACTGGTAAACCGCGCCCCGGTAAACTTCGTCTTGAAAATCAGAGTCGGTATACCAGCCTCTATGGGCTATATAACGGCAAATTTCATCGGCGAAGCCGACGCGTCGCAAGCCGACCGCGCTTGTGTTTTCAATCCAAGCATATTGAGACGAGTCGCCCGGCTTGCGCTCTTGAATGCAGACATTGCCGGCGCCACGTTGCCACGGCCAAGACTCCGAGTAGAATTTTTCGCCGTTGGCCAGTCGACCACGCGCGATTGCGAGCGCCATTTTTGCCTTGTATTGAGCTTGCTGCATGTGGTTGCGTGACGCCTTGTAGGCGCGAAGCAGTTCAGGGGAGATGGTCATGGCGTGGACTCCTTGAGGTTTGAGGGTTAGGATTGTTGTTTTTCGAGTGTTTCGCGCTCATAGCAAGAAAACGTCGTGTATACTCTGCTTCCTTCAAGGAGCCATTTCCTTATTTTGTCTTCATCGGAGCCGTTAAGCTCGCTAATTTCGCGAATGAGTTCATCACTGAGAATGTGAAGCTTCCGAAACGCTCCACTATCTATGTGGTATTGCTTTATTGTCACTGTCGGCGTTGTCATTGTCTCGACTCCAGAGGTTTGAGGGTTAGACGACTGCAAAGAGCTCGCGGCATTTCCGGCCGCGCGAGACGAAAAAATAAGGCATGTTAGATGAGGTGTCAAGTGTTATTTTTGCGCCTTTGCGTCGCGCCCTGCATGAGGCGTGAAATGAGACGTAAAGAGTGCGCAACGTCATTTTGGGTCCCCCTCCGCCCCGCGGCCTCCGCCCCGCGGCCTCCGCCCCTGGCGTCTGTATGTTTTTTATTTTTTTTTTTCTTATTATTATAGAAATATATAGAGCGCACTTTCACAGATTTTCGGATTTGTCAAGAGACTAAGTCTCATTTCTCCTAAAAAAAGTGATTTTTTCCAGAGGAAATTTTAGGCACAACGAGAGGACGTGAGGACTCAAAATGACGTTGCGCACAGTTTATTGTTGAATTGACAATTCACTTGACTTGGCGACGCGCGAAAGCATGGGCGCAAGCGATGGCCCACGCCTTGGCGTGCGCAGCGTGGGCGACGCGCGAAGCGGACGACCTGAAGCTGGCTCTCCCCGCTCGCGCCCAGCGCCAGCCCGTCGCCCCGGGGGGACAGGGCCAGGAGGGGTAGGAGTTCCTTGGAGGGGTCAGAAACCCCTCAGGCAATTTTTGAATTTTTCTTCGAGCCCATCTTGGCCCACGCTTCCCCCGCGAAGCGGGGCGACCCCATTTCACGCGCCGCGCCCCGATATTGACGCCAACTCCATATTATAGTAGCATCGTTGCAATGGCGGCCGCAAAGCGGAAGGAATTAGGGTCTCCGGCGATGCAAGAGATGCTTGAATTGATGGATGCAAGCGCGAAGCGCCATGACGATGTTGTCGCGGCGCAACCGGGCGTGCTCGTCTATCAGCGTCTACGCGCGACGCACCATCTGCTGGCGAGGGCTATTGCCGAAGGCCGGGGGGACGTGGCGGCGGCGGCGCTTTCGGGCTACGATTTGGCGCAAGTCCGTGGCTTCAAAAGCGATCCGGGCTTCAAAGAGCTAATCGCCTACTACTCGGCCCAGTGCGACGCCATCGCGGAGCGCTACTCCGACCGCATCGCGGCACTCGGACTAGCGGCGCTGGACGAGCTGCAGCATCGAATAGAAACGACCCCGGAAGAAATCCCGACGAAGGATTTGCTTCGAATTGGGGAGTCCCTGCTGGATCGAACCATTGCGCCAAGCAAGGGGGGAGCCGGCACAAAGCCCGCTGGCAGCCAGCTGGCCATCGCCGTGAACGTGCAATTTGCCCAAGGCTCGCGCGAAGCTCCAGTGATTGAACTCCGCCCCGAGCCCGCCGCGTGAAATCTCCTCCCACCCCGGCCCCGCGCGAAGCCCCGAAACATTTCCTCCAGCGTCTTCATCACTGGCGTAAGCATATAGCAAAGCTGGCAGCGAAGGCCCATGATAAGCTGAAAGGCAAATGATGCGCGCGTTCAAGGCCCTGGCGGCAGCGATTCTATTTCTCATGGCATTGCCCTCCCCGCTTGCGGCGCAGGTGCCCCAAACCCCCTCGCAGCTTGAAACTCTTCTCAACAACACAATTTACTCGAATGGCACTGGTGCAATCACCGCCGCAACGCTCTACCCCTACGAGCTTGCCGTGCTCACGTCATTCTGCCCCCTCACGAGTATTGTCGGAACTGCCCCAACGGGCTATTACATCTCGGGCATTTCCCCGCTTTGCGCGCAGCAATACACCCTTCTCCCTGCGGGCGGCGGGGGTGGAACGCCAGGGGGCTCGAATGGCCAAGTCCAATACAACAATTCCGGTGCATTTGGGGGCTTCACCCCTTCACAGGACTGCACAGTCAACGTAACAACTGGAATATTCACCTGTTTGCGCACAAACAATGTGCCATTCACCACCCTTGCAACGCTTGCACCCGGCACAGGCGTAGCAACTGCACTTGGAGCTGCTGCTGGCAGTTCAAATGGCATGGCCACACTCAACAGTTCCGGGTGGTTGCCCATCTCTCAAGGAGGGAATGGCACAAACGCCCCAGTCCTGACGGCCGGAAGCGGCATTAACATCACGGGCTCCTGGCCAAACTACACGATCTCATCCTCCGTGACGGGCGCGCCTGGGGGCACGTCAGGGCAGTTTCAATACAACAATGGCGGAGCCTTCGGCGGCTTCACCATGAGTGGCGACGCCACGACGAACACCACAACTGGGGCCTTCACGCTCGCGACAGTCAACACGAATGTGGGGTCATTTGGCTCCGCGACGCAGTCTCCAACATTCACAGTGAACGGCAAGGGCCTAATTACTGCGGCGGCCAACGCGACAATCACTCCAGCTGTTGGCTCGATCACCGGACTCGGCACGGGTGTCGGCACGGCGCTTGCGAACAACCTGAACGCCGCCAGCGGCCTTGTGGGCTTCAGCGGGGCACTTGGAGCCCCAACTGCAACGGGCTTGACTCTATCGTCAATCACTGGCTCGACGCAGTGCCTCCAAGTCAATTCCAGCGGGGTTGTTGCCGGTTCCGGCAGTGCGTGCGCGGGGGCATTAGCCTTCCCCGTGACTGTCAGCGGCACCACCACAAGTGGCGGAATCCCCTTCTTTTCAAATACCACGACTCTAACCTCTTCTGGACTCCTCGCCGCCAACGCCCTCATGATCGGTGGAGGCGCAGGCGTAGCCCCGAGCACCACGACGACTGGCACGAATGTCCTCACCGCGCTCAGCAACAACACTGAGGCAACTGGCGCGTTTACCCGTCAAAACGGCGCGATCACCGCAGGCCATTGTCTCCAGTGGTCGGCAACTGGCGTGCAGGATGCTGGCGGCGCTTGCACTGTGGGTGGCGGCGGGGGCACTATCACAGCGTCGCCGCAGTTCCAAGTCCCATTCTACTCGGCAGCGGGCACGTCGAACACCCTCACAGGCTCCGCCGCCATGACCCTCAATGGCGGCGCACTTGCCATGGGCACCGCCGGATCGACTGTTGGCAGCATCTCTTTCGCCAACGCCACTTCGGGCACGATCACCCTGTCGCCGCCAACCGGCGCTCTGGGCAGCGTCACCCTCACCCTTCCAGCAATCACCAGCACCCTCGCCGTCCTTGGGCTCGCCCAGAGCTACACGGCAACGCAGACATTCAGCGGCGTGACGATGTCGGGCATTACAGGCTCGACACAATGCTTGCAGGTGAACACGAGTGGGGTGGTCGCGGGGACGGGTAATGCCTGTTTGAGCGGCACGATCGCTGCCGCGAGCGATGTGCAAGCCGGCACAAGTTCGACCGCAGTTGTCACGCCGAACGCCCTAGCAGGTTCGGCGAATTTCCAAACCTTGACTGATGGTGCAACGATCAATTGGAACGTTGCGAACGGATACAATGCCACACTGGCCCTGACAGGCAACACACATACTCTCGCGAACCCGACGAATGTCATCGTTGGAGTCACCTACGTTGTCATCATCAACCCCTCCACGTTTACGGGCTTCGCCTTCGGGTCGGCCTACAACTTTGGTGCAGCTGGCACCCCATCGCTGGCTGCAAGTAAAGACAACGCCATTAGTTGCATCGCCAAAACAACTAGCAATCTGTATTGCACTGTGAACTTGGGCTTCTGATTGTGAAACGTCTCCGACTCCTTGCTGTCGCCCTTCTCTTTTGTGCTCTCAGTCTACCTGCTGGGGCAATCTATCCCTACTCACGGGTCGCTTCGAGTCCAACTGTCAGTCATGGATCGTTGCTCGTTACGACCCCCGGCGCGGGAACTTGGACTGTTCCAGCTGGGGTCACGAGCGCGACATTTCGGTGCTGGGCTGCTGGTGGCGGAGGCTTACGCACAAGCTTTAGCGATGCTGCTGGCGGCGGCGGCTTCGCGGGAGCAAGCAGTATTTCTGTCACCCCCGGCGCGACAGTCTTCTTTACTGTTGGAGCAGCCGGAACGGTGGGGATTACTGGAGGCAATAGCTGGGTTAACGCTGCTGCAAACGCCCAGCCCGCCGCATCGTCAAGCACGACAATCGGCTGCGCGGCAGCTGGTGGGGCTCCGGGGGGCGGTGGCGGCGCGGGTGGCACGGGCCTGACATACAACTCTTCCCAAATTCACACTGGGGGCAATGCTGCAATTCCGGCTCCGGGAAATGTTGGTGGTGGGGGCGGTGCGGGCTCCGGTGGAAATGGTGGAAATGGATCGACTGTTACTGGCGGCACTGGCGGAACCCCCGATGGCGGCGCAGGAGGCTTCGCAGCAGGTGCAGCGACAGCGCCAGGAGGTGGTGGGGGTGCAACAGCCTCCGGAGGCACCGCCGGCGCTAACGGGCAAATCTCAATAGTTTGGTGAGGGACAGATGCGAAGCAAACTTCTTGGAATCATCTTGGCGCTTTTTATTGCCCCGGCGGCGGCGCAACAGACTCCTGGGCAACTTGTCCAGACCATTGCCAGTGGCCTGCCAGCCAACAATGCCAATGCAATCAACGCGCTCGCATTGCAGAATGTCCTGCAAACCATGAACCTCTCCTATTGCAATGTGTTGTTTTGCCAATTCAGTGGTCCGCTAAAGACTTATCCGAGCACCGCCGCGCATTCGGGCGTGAATATCGGAATCGGGGTTGCCCCGACATCATCTGTTCCTGGAGACTTTTGGGAGACCACTTCTGGCCTCTACGCCAATGTCAATGGTACAGTCGGGCAACTTATTTCGACTCTCCAACTCGGCGCGGGGGTCCAGCAGGCACTCGCAAACCCTGCGGGTAGCGGTGGGGGCTTCATTCCACTCTACGCCAATGTCGCAGCGCTAAAAGCATCGACAATCACCATTGCCAACTTGACGGTGAAAACTCAAGGATATTCGACTCCTGGTGATGGCGGCGACGCATTTTATCTCACGTCTCTATCGACTTGCTCTCTCAATGCCGGCGCTGGTGATGGTGGATCGCAGATTGCCCCAACAACGGGCGGGGGCTGCTTCCTTGCCCAGTTCCCTCCTGACGGCGCGGATATTCGCGCGTGGGGGTGCCAGCCGGGCGGTCAGGATGTCATTCCATGTATGGCGGCAGCGAATGCAGTGGGTCTTGAAACTGCCTTCCCCTCTGGAGTATTTGAAGTCAAGAGCGCAACGACCTTCGCGTTGCCGCCCCGTTTCCATGGCCAGGCTGCCGCGGAATATAATGGCGCGGCAGCATGCCCCAGTAGCTCTACTGCACAAGGCACGTGGCTCCATCGAGGGAGCGCTTATACTGGAATCACCCCATTCACGCTCACGGCGACTGCGACTACCGAGCTTGGGGGATTCAAGAATGTAGCTTTTTGCGAGGACCATCCGAATCCAGGGGGTGGTTGGGCACCCACAGCCTATAACCCCTGGTTCAATGTCCAGGGAACTGGTGGGGAATTGTTGTTCGACAGCATCTACCCCTACGCCGTTAACAAATTCATGATTGTACAGTCTCCTGGAACGAACGGACGAATCACGTTCCAGCATGTTCGTGGGCAGACATTCACTTATTTCGTGTCCATGGACAACGTCCAGGATGTGGTGCATTTGCAAGATTTTCATCTCTGGCCATATTGGAGCAACAATAGCAATGTTGTTTCGTGGCAGCAGGCCAACACGATTCAATTCTTGCTGTATCGAGTTGACGGATTCCACGCAAATGACATTTTTGTCAACAATGCGAAGAGCGCGGTGCAATTCAATTCGTCTTCGAATGGTGTGGCCACGGGGATTTCATTCAATGGAAGTTTCTATTGTGATCTTTGCAAACTCCCGCTTGATGTCGAGGCGTCCAATGTCCAGGTGGCAGTGAACGACGCGCATCTAAATAGCGGCGCGATTGCAGGGTCAAATGGAGTCTATGTGGGGGGCACCGCCAGCGGCGTCCAAGTTCAAATTGGCCTCATGGTCTGTGGGTCTATGGGGGGCAGTTGCGCAAATATTGCATCATCTGGAACCTCAAACACAGTGTCCATCAACGACGGCAGATTTTACAATTACAATCAAGATAATAATGGCTCGGCTATATTCAGTGCAACGACTGGAAATTACGTAAAGGTGTCAAATACCCCGACGATTTACGGGTCGAATAATGGTGGCTCGGTGATAGACACCAGCGCTGGAGGTTTCTACGAAGTCCCTTGGAAGACTGCGTTCACGCCGACGCTATTCGGCTCTGGCACAGTGGGGACGCCAACATACATTGTTCAGACTGGCTGGTGGCAGCTTATGCCTGGGGGGCAACTTGAAGCAGATTTTCAGGTCGCTGTGAGTGGAATTACCGGGTCACCAACTGGTAACGCGACAATCGGTGGGTTTCCCTATTCGTGGCTCACACCTTCGGGGATTAACCCAGGTCAGTGCTCTGCCGCTTACGCTTCAGCAACCTACGACGCAGGATACACCATAACAACTGCTGTTGCAAACGCCGGAGCAAAAACGCTCACGTTGAATGAATCTGGGTCTTCGGGAACCCAGAATAACAGCATCGGGCATGCGACGAGCCTAAATGTGCTGATGCATTGTGCCGGGCGTGTCTTCTAAGATGATCTCCTACGCGAGCCCCGCACTTCGGCCGGAATGGCTTCGCCCAAATAGGGCAAAAGGTTCACGCGCAGCGGGGCTCGCTTACGAGCGCGCTCTTGCCAAGGCCCTGCCCCGCGAGACTCACGGCCAATGGTTCCAGTACATTGATAATGGCGAGCCGAGATGGTGCCAAATGGACCTTCTCCGCGTAGCCTCGCGGAGTGTGCTGGTTTTCGAGGCGAAACTCGCGAATTATGAAGAGGCCCGGCGGAAACTTGACGAGTTATATCTCCCGGTGGCCCGCTGTGCATGGCCAACTCGCAGTGTTGGGGGCATTATCGTACTGAAAAGTGTCATGAATGTGCCAGAGGCAACGCCGATTTTTGATAATTTGCGCGATGCAATTGACTTTCTTGACCCAAATGCGGGGCCAAATGTGCTGCATTGGCTTGGACGGGGGCCACTTTGACCCCCAATGGCCATCTTTTTATGCTTGTGGCCACCCGCCTACCCTTGCACGTTGCAAGCCCGAAGGGCTTGACGCACATTGGCAAGTCTCTTGGGCGTGCGAAGCGCCCGCGCGCAAAAGGATAAATTTCAATGGGCAACAGCCTCAAACATGACCCCCCGACGAGCGAAAAAGCCTATGACGACGCCCCCGCCAGCAAGCTAAAAGCTGCGCAAGGCCCAGTCGCTCCCGGCAAGACCTCGAACATGGCAACAGTCGCTCGCGTTGCAGACGGAGTTGGCGACGAGCCGATGCATGACCGCGCAAGCGACGTGTTGCGCCGTGGTGCGAAGCATTTGGCGAGTCATTCTCACGATGGCATTCACAAGGTGGTGTGACATGGCACGGAAACGACTTTCTGACACGGCTGCCGTCCCGCGTGCGGGCGAAGCCCTGCCCCATCGCACCAGCTTGGAGGTCGATGTGCGACGCATCTCCAATGGATATGTAACGCGCGAATCGAAATACTCTGACAAGGGCTATCAATGCACAGAGACCTTCTCGGAAGGGTTTCCTGGCCCGAAAGGTGCCGAACATGGCCCGAATGAAACTCGCAACTCCCTTGCCGAAGCGGTCGGCTACTTGAAAGGAACTAACTAACATGAGAAAGAATTGGCTTCTGGGCGCAGCTTTGGCGCTCATTGCTGGCGCTGCCTACGCAGGGGGCCAGTTCACCAACCAGCTTCCAGCGCAGAGCGCTTATGGACCGCTTCAGGGTACGGAGACCATTCCGGTCGATACGAATCTGGCGGCTGGTGCGCAGCCCCAAACCATCTCCGTGGCGACGAGCATCCTTTCCGGCGCGCGGAACAAGTTGATCGGTGGGGAATTCTCCGTCAGCCCACTCCAGCGCTTCGCGACAACCAAGGGCATTGCGTCGCTTGCAGGCATTTCGCCGACTGCGGCGGTGATGTCGGCAGATCGCTGGTGGGTCATCGCGCCGGCAGCTGGCGTGACGGTCACGGTTGACAGTACTGCGGCCACGGCGACGATTCCAGCTTTGGCCAACACCAAGGCGCTTCGCGTGGCGCGGACTTCCAGCGGCGCGGCGGGCCAGATTTGCCTCGGGCAGACTCTCGACAAGGTGGCGAGCACGCCGTTTATTGGCAAGAACGCCATCTTCTCGTTCTGGGAGTTCAATGGCGCAGGCATGTCCGCCACAGGCGGGAATTTTGTCGTGAACGTCGATTACACGTCAGCGGCGGACACGGCGGGCACGCAGGCGACTCTCGGATATGCTGGGGGCAACGGGTCGAAATTCGCCCTTGGTGATGCGGGTCAAGCCGGCGCGCCCACCAACTACGTCAACGCAGTCACCCAGGCAGTCATGCCTGCTGGCAGTGGCACGATCATCGCGGGTAACTCCACTGTTGCCGGCGCGCCGAATACCATTGCGCAGTTTGCGGGTTCGACTGCTTGGACTCGTTATGCTGTGGTTGCGCCGATCCCAGTGAATATTCCGGGCACGACGACCGCAGTAACAGGAGTCAGCGTCTCGGTCTGCTTCACTCCTACAGCGACGACGGCGATCTCGACGGATTACATCGAGTTGGAAGGCTTGCAGCTTGAAGCCGCACCGACTGGTGTGATTACGCCGAATCCCTTGGAGCTTCGCTCGGCGGCGATCGAACAACTCCTCGCCAAGTACTATTGGTTCTACTACTACGAGGACCAAGCGCTCGTGTCGCCGGTTCCTGGCGTGAGCTGCACGACGACGACGAGCACGACTGCGGCGGTGTGCAATCTGACCTTCCCCGAAGCGATGCGAATCGTTCCGGTTGTGAAGTTCACGGACGGGTTCCAGCTCTTTACAAGCACGGCCTATACTACGGTGGGCGCGGCAAACACGCTGGCAGTCTACGCAAATACCCTGACGACTGTGGCGACAAACACTGGCGTGATGTTCTCCCTCGTGGCGAGCACTGTTCCGGCGGTTGGCACGGCGAACTTTCTAATGAATCTCGGGACGTCCTCGGCGACTGGCATCATCGTCGCTTCGGCCGAACCCTGATCTAAGTTTGGAGGCTGGCACCATGTTCAAGTTTCTAACCGCCTTGTTTGTGGTGTTGGCTTCCAATGCACTTGCTGCTGGCGGTGCCCCTGTGGATACATACCCACAGGGGCGCGCAAGCGTAAATGCGTCTTCAACCATCGCCAGCACGAACACGTTTCAAAGCGTTTTCGCGGCCGTAACGGGGGGTACGGCCGAAGCCCGAATGAGTTGCACAATCCAGAACAACGGTACGCATAATATGTACGTGTTCGCCGGGCCGATTGCAAGTGCAACCACCAGCAACAGCATCGTTGTAATTCCAGGAGCAATATTCTACTGCTATACTGGCGTTGGAGTAATCACTGACCAAATCTCCGTAACTGGAACATCAGGGGACGCGTTCTATGCGGCATATCAGTAAGATTCTGCTGGCAGTCTTTATGCTGTGGGCAAACCCTGGGTTTGCCCAGACTAGCAATGGCGGTGCCTTTGGGGCATTTTCTCCAATTGCAAGTGTTGGGTCGAATACAGTTTTGGGAAATAGTTCTGGGGCTAGCGCAGCCCCAAGTGCGCAAAGTGTTGCATCTGGATTTTGGTCTGGGGCAAGCACCACTGTAAATACCAATGGGGGCTTCTATCTGTATGGCAATCCTCTGACCATCACTGATAGCTCTGTTAATGCCTTTGCTTCCTTTATTGTTTCTGCCACTAGCGACACCAATGGTGTTGGGATTAAGATGATTGGGAGTAATGGATCTTTTCCAAACAAGTACATTCGAGTTGAAGCGAGCACCGGGAATTTTCAAGTTGTTAACAGCGCGTATAATGGTATTATTTTCTCGTGTTCAGATGGAGGGAATTGTAATAATGGGGGCGCGCATAGCGCACAGGCATTTCAGGCATCTGCTGGTTCTGCTCCGACGCTTACAACTGGGTCGTGTTCCGGTTCTGGTTGGACGGGTGGAGCGACTGCAGGAAGATTCACTGCCCCTCTTTGCTCGGGGGGAACTATTATTTTGAGCGGGCTTCCAACTTCCGCTAATGGGTATATCTGTTCTGCTCAGGACCAAACTACAACAACGAATACTCTCAAGCAGACGGCAAACTCGGCAACTTCCTGCACGCTTACTTCTACAACTACGAATAATGATGTAGTTGTAGTCACGGCGATTGGGTATTGAAGCTGGTGCGGGGGTTTGGCCCCGTCCCCACTTGAAAGGAGCCACCAATGTTGAATCGCAAGACTTTCTTTGATGGAGTCCGCATGGCGGTCTTCCATGGGATGACGCAGCAGCAAGTTGATGGGACGAATGCACTTCTTGATGAGATTGAGAAGGTTGCGCCGAATTTGGACCATCGATTTATTGCGTATATGCTGGCGACGACTTACTGGGAAACTGCCCGTACGATGCAGCCGATTGAGGAAATTGGCCATGGGCGCGGACGCGCGTATGGAGTGCCAACAGGTGTGTGGCACCAAGTGTATTTCGGGCGAGGCGATGTTCAACTTACTTGGGAAGGGAATTATCACTTTGCGACCAAACGGCTGCATGAGCTTGGAGTTCTGTCGGAGGAACTTGATCTTGAGCGCACACCACAGCTTGCACTACGGTCGGATATTGCCGCGGCGATTCTGATCTATGGCATGTTGGAAGGGTGGTTTACGAAGAAGAAACTTGGAGATTTTTTCCATGGTCCGATTTCGGATTGGGTGAATGCTCGGACAATTGTTAATGGCCATGACCATGCAGCAGAGATCGCGCATATTGCGATGACGTTTCACGCGGCGCTGGTCGCTGAAGCTGACGCGCCGAAATTGACGCCGCTGGCGGTGCCGGCGAAACCCAAGGGCCGTGTAATTGGCGACAGCATCGCGAAGGGTGTGGACCTTCTTGGGGGGCTCCATTGGGGCGGGGATTATTTGGAGGGTCGCTCCTATGCGTTGATCGAGAAGACCGAAATCCCCGACGACATCGACGTTCTCCTAATTTCGACTCTCACAAATCCACAGCCCAAAACTCCCGCGATGCGTGCAGACCTACTCCCGTCGCTCCAGCGCTTGCGCGCGCGAGTTGCATCTCATGTTCGAGTTATCTGGATTCTCCCCAGCCCGCGCTTTGCAACAGAGCGTGGAATTCTACAGCAGTTTGCGTCTTCCTATGGTGACGCCACTGTCGGCTTCGCCCCCGGCCCAGATGGAATCCATCCGAAGTCGTATTCGGCGCTAGCGCATGATGTGCTGGCGCTTTTGCATCCCACGCCGTCGAATGTCGCCGGATGAAAGTTGATGAGTGTGGCAAAAATGTCACAGCCTCCACTTCGTGTTCGTGCTATTCTCCGTTTCGGGTGTAGGGGCACCAATCGGAGAACTCGAATGACTCATAAGTTTGGCCTTCTCTGCGCTGTGAGTGTGTTGTCACTTGGCGCAGCTTTCGGAATGCTTGGTGAAGCTCGCGCGGCGGACCTACCGTCGCACAAGAGCCCGCTTGCGGCGACGCCCGCAGTACTTCCTGTGTGGGATGGCATCTACGCGGGGGTTGATGCTGGCTATGTTTGGGATAGCTCTGCTGCCATGCAGCTTTCAGCGTACCAGACTGGGTGGACGAATCTTGGCCAACCGACGTTTACGAGCTACACGGCCCTGCCGGGAGCCACGGCATATTTGAATAACTCGGGCGGCGTGTGGGGTGGCCATCTTGGCTACATGAAGCAGTTTGGTCTCTTTGTGGTTGGGGCCGAAGGGCAACTGGAGACTCCGCTTGGGGGCAACAGCAAGACTGTAACGTTCCCGGCGGGGTCGCTGGCGATCCTCGGGGCTCCGGCGACCATCGCGCAGATCGGTACGGACTGGAAGCTTGCTTTCGGTGGTACCGGCACGGTGGGTGTCAGCATCATCCCGAATTGGCTCTTCTACCTGAAAGGTGGCTATGCGGGGCTCCAGACGGGCTCCTCGGTGCTTGGGGGCTCGGCATTTCAGATTGCCAATGGCTTCGGCACGAGCGCGCCGCTATGGAGTGGGTGGCAGGCTGGCGGCGGCGTCGAAGTGATGCTGATTCCTGGATGGTCAGTTCGCGCGGAGTATCTTCACAAGGACTTCGGGAACCACACAGTTGCGGCTGCGGGCCTGCAATACGGGCAGACTCCTGCGACCATTGCGGCGTTGCAGACCCAGTTCCTCGGCCAGAAGCACTTCGCCGCGAACGAAGTGAAGGTTGGGGTGTCGTATCACTTCAACAGTCTGTTTGGCGGCACCCCACCAGTCTTTGTTCCGACGGGATCGGTGAAAGCAGACATCAAGACGCTGCAGGGCGATCTGGCGAATTTCAATTCGCAGGGGTCGGCCAAGCTGAAAGCAGACATGGATAACTTGCGGACGAGCCTGGACGATTTGGTGAAGGGTACAGGGCTGTGAAAAGAGGTCCGGGGGAGAAACTCCCCCGGACTCCCAAATGGAGTCAAGTTGATGTTCCACGTGGAAAGGGGAATTGAGGAATGAAATCGATGCCGGAAACTCCCAAGCCGGTTAAGAAGGCGTCGCCCACGGGAGGACAGGCGGGGCGTGGGCGCAAGAAGAAACCCATTCCAGCCCCACGCTAATGCCCGTTCTCGAAGTCAACGCGCAGTTTCCCCCAAAGCTCCAGGGACTATTTGAACCCCATCCCTTTAAGGTGCTCTACGGCGGGAGATATGGGCTCAAATCGTGGGGAGCTGCGCGAGCACTCATTCTTCGAATGATTTCAACCCCAACGCGTTGCTTGTGTGCGCGCGAGCAGATGAACTCAATCAAGGAGTCAGTACATAAGTTGCTGAGCGATCAGATTGTGCTGCTTGGGCTTGAAAGCATTTTCGACATTCAGCAATCGACAATTAGGGTGATTGCTGGCCCGGGAGTCGGAAGTGAGGTCAACTACGTCGGACTCCGCTTCAATGATCGACAAGTGAAGTCGTTTGAGGGCATTGACATCTGCTGGGTGGAAGAAGCACAGGGCGTAAGTGAGCGCTCGTGGGATATTTTGATTCCGACGATTCGCAAAGCGGGGTCGGAAATCTGGGTCACATTCAACCCGGATTACGAAACTGATCCGACTTATAAGCTTTTCATTAAAAATCCCCCTCCCGGCGCGTGGGTCCAGAAGACTTCGTGGGAAGACGCCCGTGATGCCGGGTGGCTCGATCCCAAAATTGAGTCCCAAATCCTCCATCTCCGCGCGACCGACCCAGACAAATACAACCACGTTTACGGTGGCGAGTGTGTTAGTGTCCTTGACGGCGCGGTCTACGCCGAGGAGCTTCGCGCGGCGCTTTCCCGCATCATTTCCGTGCCATATGACCCATTTGTCGGGTCAAGTCTCGTGTTCGATCTTGGTTGGGCCGATGCGACTGCCTGCTGGTTCGTGCAGCGCGCGGGGTTCGAGACGAGATTCTTCGATTATGCCGAGTGGACTCGGACGAAGTGGGAAGACATTCTGCGGGAGTGTCAATCGAAGGGCTATACAATCGACACCGTTTGGCTCCCGCATGATGCCAAGGCCAAGTCCCTGGGCACGGGCAAATCAATCGAGGAGATCACTCGCGCGAAGGGCCTGAAAACTCGGATCATTCCGAAGCTCAGCCTATCCGATGGAATCAACGCCGCGCGGACGATCTTTCCAAGCTGTTATTTCGATAAGGAGAAGTGTGCCGAAGGGATTCAGGCCCTTCGGCATTATCAATACGCCCTCGTTGAAGACCCGGTTAAGAATGTCTTCTCGAAGGAGCCAATTCATGACTGGACTTCCCACGCAGCCGATGCATTTCGCTACGCAGCGCTTGCAGTGCGCCAACCCAACACAATTGCTTCGCGCGTCAGCGGCGCACTGCTGGCGGCGGCTGAGGCGGAACATGATTTAATGGCACGTCTCGCGCGTTATCGAACGGGTCCGGGTGGTGGGTCTTCAACTGGGTGGATGAAATAATGACACTTGACGTGACGACTCGGACTGCAGTGGACAGGGAAGAAGGTCGCCAAGTTGAGACAATCTTTCAGGAGGCAAAGAGGCGATTTGACATCTGTGCTCATTGGGAATCTATTATGCGCGCGAGATTTCTCATGGACTATATGTTTGCACATGGAGATCCGGACAATGGGTATCAGTGGTTTCAGGAGGAGAGGGACAATCGATTTCAATCTGAACGCCCGTGCTTAACAGTCAATAAAGTCAGGCAGCACAATTTTAACATCATCAATGACATCCGGCAAAACAAGCCGGCAATTAAGTTCATGGCCACAGGCAATGGTGCGACTTTCGAGGCAGCTCAGGTTTGGACTGCCCTCGCGCGACACATCGAATATATGTCGAACTCGGCCGACGCGGTGGACACGGCAGTCAATTTCATGGTCACTGCCGGTTGGGGCTACATGCGAGGAGTCACCGACTACGAGAATCCACGGAGCTTTCGCCAGCAGCTCAAATTCATTCGGGTGAAAGACCCCTTCACCATCTATCAAGACCCCGATGCATGTGAGCGGGACAAAAGCGACAGCAAATACGCGTTCATTTTTGAAGAATTCAACAAGGATGAGTTTGATTATTACAATCCAAAGTATGCGGGCGCGGCGGACCAACCTATCGGGCTTGGCCAGGGGGACTGGGTCTCAGAGAAGAAAATCCGTACGGCGGAGTATTTTCGAATTGTGCCGGAAGATGTGACGTTGTGGGAGTATACGAATCCGCGAGGCGAGGTCCAAGTGGCTTTTGAGGATGAGCTTTCGCGCGAGATGTTAGCAGAATGGAAAGCTGCGGGATCGTTGGCGACCCGATCGCGGCCGTCATGTCGCAACAGTGTGGAGTGGAACTATCTCATCGGAACAGAATGTGTTGAGACACAAACTTGGCCCGGAACGATAATCCCGATTGTCCCATTCATCGCAGAAGAAATTGTCATTCAGGGTCAATGCGATCGTAAGTCACACACTCGCGCGCTGAAAGACCCCCAACGGATTTATAATTATTACACATCTGCGGGGGTGGAGTTTGGGGCACTTCAAACAAAGACTCCGTGGCTTGCACCGGCCGAGGCAATTGATGGACTCGAAACCCAGTGGAACACTGCGAACGCGATTAACCGTTCACTCTTGACATTCAACGCGTTCGACGAGGCTGGCCAGCCTCTTCCACCGCCACAACGCATTCAGCCTCCAGTCTCTGCACCACTTGCTCTCGAAGGCACCAAGCTTGCTGCGCAAGAAATGGCAATGGTATCGGGACAGTACGATGCACAGATGGGGGCACCGAGTAATGAACGCAGTGGCAAGGCGATTAACGAGCGGCAACGCCAGGGTGATCGGGCCACGTATCAATTTATTGATGCTACTGGTGTTGCTATACGGCTTATGGGTCGTATTATGTTGGATGTTGTGCCGAGATTATATACACAGAAGCAGGTTCTGGAGATTCTGGCGGAGAGTGGCGAATCACTTCAAGTGATGATTGACCCGACACAGGCGCAGGCGTTGCAGCAGCAAGAGAATGAGAATGGTCAGGTCGTTGCAAAGATTTTCAATCCTGGGGTTGGACAATATGCTGTGATGGCGGATGTTGGGCCGGGCTACGCGACTCGCCGAGAAGAGACGTTCAACGCGATGGTCTTGTTGCTGACGCAAGCGCCGCAGCTTGCCGGAGTCATTGGAGACTTGTTGTTTAAGTCTGGGGACTTCCTCTTTGCAGATGAGGCAGCGGCCCGCCTGCGGCGCATGATCCCACCCCAAGCTCTCGGCCAAGGCCCCTCGGCCCAAGAGCAGCAACTAATGCAACAGGTGCAACAGCTTCAACAGTTGTTGTCAAAGACCATGCAGGAATATGCTGGGGCGAGGATTAAGCTCAAGGGGAAAGACGAGAAGCGAGACGTGGATATTTACAATGCATACACGACAAGGATCAAGGCACTGGCTGATGCACACATGAAGGGCCAGGACTTTGGGCTTGCAGCGACACAACTCCTCCACGACATCATGTCGGAGTCCCTCGAACCCACTGAGGAAAAGATCAAAGGGGATTTGGGAGAGTCTTCAACCCAGATGCAATTGCCTCTCGAAGTGCCTCCACATCCTGGAGCCCAGAAAGCCTCAGACGGCCACTGGTACGTGAAAGATGTTATGCGTCCTGGCCGCTGGATGAAAGTGGTGCCAACTCAACCTGGAGGAATGTGATGACTAGAACTATGAATGGAACACTTAAAGCAGGGACCAATGCGATCCTTTTGGAAGAACCTTGGGAGTACGCATCGACTGTTCTCTTGGAGATGGACAAAATGGAATTGGAATTGACCTTAGTTGGGAAGGAAGCGTACGATGCAGTTGTAAATGCGACTACCACAAATGGCATGCCTCTTGTTGGTATACCTCAAATTTTTGCGGTGTGGGATAAGATTTTGGTATGGCCACTGCCAAACAGGGACTACAATGTAAAAGTTGGAGGAATGTGATGGCCAAATACGAAGGCTCGGCCGCAGACCGCAAAGCGGATAAGAAGAATGCCCGCAAAGCGGGTGTATCGCTTCGTACGTGGGAACGCAGCGCTGCGGACAAGAAGGAAGATGCAAAGGGACAGAAGAAACTGGATAAGAAGGGGAAAAAGAAATGACTCTTTTTGAGTGCTCGGCCCATATCCTGCCGGTACTGCTCGGATTGATTCTGGTAAGAATTCTCCTTTCTGGAATTGCGCAAGCAATTGGTTACTGGATTGTGGGGTATCTCCGAGAAGCGGGGGGTGTGAAAAGGCTTGTTGGTGAACTCCAAGGTAAGACCCATGGCTAACTATCAACTTGTGCCAGTTTCTCATGACCCTTGGGCGAATTTGCCTTCTGGGCCAACAGAGTTGCATCAAGGGCCTCGACGCCTGCGCGATGCCGCGAGCTTTGGTGACTTCATGCAAATTCTTGGGGAGCAGCTTGGAGAGACCGAGACGGTACAGGGACTGAAAAGCTTCGCTACGCTTCCACATGATGTGATGACGGGGGAAGTGGACTTGAACTCGCCCGAAGGAAAGCGTCGCGCGTTCGATATGGCGCTGCAGATGATGCAAGGAGGGCCCCGGCCTGGCGGGGCGGCGGCAGCAAGTGGGTGGGGGCCGCTTCTCAATAAAGGGCTAAAATCGAAATCCTCGCCCACCCCCTACTCCGGCTCGATCGAGTCGCATCCGGCGCTCGCCGAACTTAAAAAAGGCGGCGAGATCCACACCGCCTCAAAAGATATACTTGAGGCGTTAAAGAGCTTTCCAGACGAGTACAAAACTCCAACTGAGGTAGTAAAGGGTTATGTAAAAGATGGATGGATTGAAAAGTCGCAAGAGGTTCCGTATCTTGTGGCAGCCGGCCATCTTGAGAATTATGCCGACAAGAACGGCCCGTTCAAGTTTGGAGAGGCGGCGCCAAAGATCGCACCTCCATTTTCTTTTTCGCAACCAGAAGACATTATAAAGCACCCTGCTCTTAAGGGGCTTTCTGAAACCCCTGATGTAAACATCAATTCAGAAAAAGAGGCTGGAAAGCAGATTCTCCATTCGATGCATATGTCTCCTCAAAAGTATCCGACGCCTCAGTCGGTCGTAGACGCTTGGTATAACGACGGACTCATTGCGCAAGAGGAAAAAGATTTTTATTCCAAGCCCGTCAGCGCAATCCAGAATTATGTTGAAAAGAATGGACAACTGAATTTTCTTCCGGCGCCAAAACTCCCTCTTCCCGCTTTTCTTCAGTCTCCTCTAGCAGGGCTTCAATCCCATGAATTTTTGGGTAGTTTGTCTGAGCAAGGCCAAAAAGCTGGTGCCCACATTATGCAGATGATGAAGGAGAACCCAGATCAGTATCCAACTGCGACTTCTGCATATAAAGCTCTAGAAGAAGGTGGAACACTCCCAAAAGTGAATGCATATGAAGCAGCATCGAATACAATTGATGCACTTGCAAAAAAGGCGGCGCCCCCGGCGCCAAAGCCTGCCCCCTCGAGCACCTCTCCTTCACAGCCCGCCCCCACGCCAACGAGCCCCTTCAAATCCAAAGCAGAGTTCTTCAACCATTATCTCGACAACGACGACGCGCATAAGTGGATTCCAGGGCTCGAGTCGGATGCTGAAAAGGCTGCTGCAGAAAAACTCCTCTACGCTCAATACTGGGGGGATAAAGTCAAGAAGTTATCGCCAGACGAAGCAATGGATCATCTGATCAGTCAAAATAGCAAACATGCCTTACAGAACCCAGAAGCATATTCAACAGCGTTAAGTGCCATTAAGCAGATGTGGCCAGAAAATGCACCGTCACAACCCGCCCCCAAACCCTCCATCTCCGAGATGGTCAAAGCCTATTCCGGCCACCCCCTCGAACAACAGACTGCACGTAATCCGATCGCCGAGGCCCTCTATCCAGTCAATTGGCTCGACCTTCAATCTACCGTCGCGCGTCCAGCTTCGCTGGCCACCGGAGAATATGCGAACAAACTCGAACAAGCCCAGGCCCTCGGGTTCAACCCGAACTTGATGCTCTTCCACGGTTCGACCAAGGGTCTCCCCTACGAGCACGCTCCTGGAGTCAATATCCTCGCTCCCGCATGGGAGAATAAATACAACACGTCGCTCGGCCCGATGAATGCGTTTGCTGATCCGCTGGCGGTAAAACCTGGTCATGAGTCGGGGATTTTCTTCTCGGACGCGCCAGAAGTCGCAAACCAATATTCAGGAACTGATCCTTGGAATCCTATTCAGACGATCCCAGTCCTCGCAAACCCGAAGAACACCTTCGCAGTTCATTGGCCCCAGGTCGCCGGGAATCAGTCCTATTCCGGCGACATGATGAACCAGTTGATCCGCGAGGCGCATAAACGCAACGCGGATATGCTTGTGGTTCATGGAATTCATGATGTTGGTGGCCAGCAGACTCAATACGTCGCGCTTAAACACAACATCTTGCGAAGCCCCTTCGCGAAATTCAATCCCGAGCGGGCGTCGTCGCCAGTCCTTACGGACTTCGGAACCCCGATGCTCATCCCCGTCGATCACGATCCGTTTAAAGAGGAGCAAAAGTGAACATCGAAGAACAACTCCACGAGTATTTGCGTCGTGCTGGTTCGGGCGCGACGATCGAGACTCAAAACAAACCCCGAGCGCACCGCATCGTTGCCGCAAGCGCGAGGGCGCAATGTGGCGAGCTTTATGAGGTCTTCGCCACGAAAATGCCCGGCTTTCGCGAAGCCTTCCCAGACGAACGGTCTTTCGTAAAAAAGTTCTGGGGGCATTTCATCAAGTCCGCGCGAGCCACACTTGCGCAATCCCTCGCCGGCCCGATGCCGGAACACTTGAAAAAACCCGTT
>Ga0335082_10000884_pt1 | contig 31548 bp, 29 predicted proteins | sample Lox_Sample_41_FD_206718 | JGI IMG/M metagenome (GOLD analysis project Ga0335082, IMG submission 206718) | Soil microbial communities from Loxahatchee National Wildlife Refuge, Florida, United States - Lox_Sample_4.1 | ecosystem: Environmental > Terrestrial > Soil > Wetlands | place: USA... | reverse complement strand
CGTCTACGTCTCGATCAGTGGCTTCGGCGCCGAGGGACCGTACGCGGGGAAGAGCGCCTACGACCCCGTCGTGCAGGCCTACGGCGGGCTCGCCGCGGTGCAGGCCGGCGCCGACGGCACGCCGCAACTCATCCGACACACGGCGGCCGACAAGATCACCGCGCTGACCGCCTCGCAGGCCATCACCGCGGCGCTCTTCGCGCGCGAGCGCGGCGCGGGCGGCCAGCACCTCCAGATCTCGATGCTCGAGAGCGTCGTGAACTTCGTCTGGGCCGACGCCGCGGGCAACGAGGTGCTGCTCGACTCGGACGGCAGCCAGCCCTCGAGCTTCTCTCGCGACCAGAAGCTCTGGCCGACGGCCGACGGCTACGTGATCGCGGCGCCGGTCTCCGACGAAGACGTCGCGCGCATCTGTCGCGGCGTCGGCGTGGATGGCTACGACGACCCGAGCGTCGCGACCATCCTCGCGCGGCGCCAGAACCCGCAGGCCTTCCAGGCGCTACTCCGCCGCGTGTATGCCGCGGTCGGCAAGATGACCACCGCCGAGGCGATCCGCGGCATGGAGGCCGAGAAGGCGCCGTGCGGCGCGGTGCTCGGCCCCGCGGAGCTGCACGTGGATCCGCAGGTGAAGGCACTCGGCATGCTCGAGGACTCGGTGCATCCGCGCGCGGGCCGGCTGCGACAGCCGCGCCCGGCCGCGCGCTTCGCGGCCACGCCCGCTCGAACCGGTGCGCCCGCGCCGACCCTCGGGCAGCACACGGACGAGATCCTGGCGGAGCTCGGTCTCGCCGAGCGAGCGGCGGCGCTCCGCGCGGAAGGCGTCGTCGCATAACACATGGCGGAGCGCGCGCTGGTCGTCGGAGGGACGGGGCCTACGGGCCCGTACCTCGTGCGCGGACTGCTGGCGCGCGGTCACGCGGTGTCGATTCTGCACCGCGGCACGCACGAGTCCGACGAGATTCCGCCCGAGGTCGAGCACCTCCACGCCGATCCGTACGACGTGGAGTCGTTCGCGGCGGCGCTCGGCGACCGCCGATTCGACGTGGTCGTTGCGACCTACGGCAGGCTGCGCGAGGTGGCGCGCGTCTGCGCGGGCCACGCGGGCCAGTTCCTCGGCATCGGCGGCGTGCCGCTCTACCGCGGCTGGATGCGGCCGGAGGACCTCATGCCCCGCGGCCTGCCGGTGCCCCTGCGCGAGGACGCGCTGCAGGTCGAGAGCGCCGAGGAGCTCCGCAAGGGTTTCATGATCCGGCGCACCGAGGAGGCGGTCTTCTCGTTTCACCCGCGCGCCGCGATGTTCCGCTACCCGACGGTGTATGGCCCGCGCCAGCTGCTGCCGCTCGAATGGTGTATCGTGCGACGCCTGCTCGACGGTCGGCCTCACATCGTGCTGCCCGACGGCGGCCTCACGCTCTCGACCGCGGGCTACGCCGAGAACCTCGCGCACGCGGTGCTGCTCGCCGTCGACCGGCCCGATGCGGCGGCGGGCCAGTCGTACAACTGCGGCGACCAGCAGACGCTCACCTTGCGGCAGCGCGTCGAGACCATCGCGCAGATCATGGGACGCAAGATCGAGATCGTGAGCGTGCCGGCCGAGGTCGCACTGCCGGCGTGGCCGCTCCTCACCCACGAGGCCAGCGACCACCGGCTGATGGACCTCGGCAAGATCCAGCGCGAGCTCGGATACACCGACCTGGTGCCGGTGCCGGAAGCGCTGCGGCGCACCGTCGCCTGGCTCGTCGCCAACCGCCCCGAGCCCGGCGGAATGACGGAGCAGATCCTCGGAGATCCGTTCGACTACGACGCCGAGGATCGCCTGGTCGCGGCCGCGCGCGAGGGGCTCGAGAAGATGCGAGCGATTGGTTATGCGACACCGCCCACCGCGGGGGCGTCGTATGTGGCGAAGGAGAGCCGGGCGAGCCGGAGGATCGCGACTCCGGAGGTGGAAGGCGGCGCATTACGGAATCCGGTGAAGACAGTTCACGTGGTCGGTGCCGCCATCCTCAAGGGGTCTCGCTGTCTCGTTGCACAGCGCGCAGAATCGATGGACCTACCGCTCAAGTGGGAGTTCCCGGGTGGGAAGGTTGAGCCCGGAGAGGATCCGAAGGAAGCGCTGGCGCGAGAGATTCTCGAAGAGCTCGACGTCGTGATCGAAGTCGTGAGGCATCTAGGCCGTGGCGAGGGGGAGATCAAAGGTCGGCGTATCTTGCTCGACGTCTACGAAGCGAAGCTGGTGTCAGGAGTGCCCCACCCAAAAGAACACCGGACCTTGCGCTGGTGCGATGCACAAGACATCGCACATCTTGACTGGGCAGAGGCGGATCAACCGCTGATCGACCCGTTAGTGACTCGCCTCGCGCGATCTAACTAGAGCGGAGGCTCACGCCACTTCGAACAGCTGCGCAACGCGCTCCGAAAGCGGTTGCTTCAGCCGCCAGCGTACTGTGATGGGGTTGTCACCGTCCCAACTCTCAAAGCGAAGTTCCCCGCAGTAGATGAACGAGGCTGCCCCAGGTCCGACCTTTCTCCGCTTTCGGACGAACAAATGGATGGGCGCCTCATTCGCTTTGATCGCTTGGCCCGCCTTGCTGGCCCGATCGTGTTGATTCTGGCTCTTCCACTCAAATAGATCCCGCGCCAGGAACCGGTCTCCGTAACGATGCTCCTCTGGCATACCTGACTTATCGAGGGTTACGAACAGGAAGATCCTTCCCGCTTGGCTCACATACCCCTGTTGCCAATACCGGCTAAAGGGGAGCCCGAACAGCGGAGGAATTTCCTCTCGCATGTAACTGCGGCCAATCTCAAGTGTGCCCGCGGATCTCCCATCTCTCTCGGCACCTGCTTCGGCTCGCACAGCAGGCGTGCGATCGAGATACTCCGCGAGGCGCCACTCAGCGAGCTCGCGAACCAGCGCAGTCAGCGCAATCCGTTGCTCGGGTGCGACCTTGAACGTTGTCGAGAACCGCTGGCTCTCATATCCGAAGAAGGGCCGACCGCCCGTACCCTTGCCTCCGCACCACGCGTCAATCGGGTTGCGCTCTAGGTACGTCCGCAGGGCCACGTCATCATCGAGCGAAACGCTGAGATCTCGCTGAAGAGTGGACGTACGCCGAGCGATCTTTCGGACTCCGGCCGCCAACTCATCGATCCCGATCTCGCCCGGGAAGCGCTCCGCGTCGATCATTGCCAAGAGCACGAGCATCTTCAGGCTCTTGGACATCTCCGTCGTTTCGAGACTATCGAGGAACTCGGCCGCCGATCCTCCTTCGATCAATGAAGACTCGAGCGATCCCAGGTCGCCCATAGCATTCACGAATCGCAGCCACATCCGTAGCTCTTGCGAAGCATCCGCGGGCTGTATCCCTCGTGATGCATTTCGCTCGCGGTGGGCCGCACGCCTTCGCGCTCGCGAAAGTCCTCGTAATAGAATCGGACGACGTCGGCTTCAGGGCCAGGGCGCAGAAGTGCGCGGAGGATCTCGATTGCCTTCAGCTCATAGGTGACCTCGCAGCCCGGCGGAAGATCCGCAGCTCCCTGTTGCACCAGATTGAGGACGTCAGCAATCGCCTTGTCGCCAGGCGGGAGGTTGAAGAGAGTCTGCGGCTTAAGCAGAAACGTTCTGTGGTTGCCGATGTAATCGATGACTCGCAAGTGATCTTTCCCCGGCGCCGTGCGCAAACCGCGACCGAACTGCTGAAGCCAAAGAATTCGAGACTCCGTTGGCCGAAGCATCATGACCGTGTCGACGTCGGGCAGGTCGACACCCTCGTTGAACATGTCGACAGCGAAGATCACATCGAGTTCGCCCGCGGCGAGTTGCTCAAGCGATCGCGCTCGCGGGTCGCTGGAAGGCTCAGAATGCACCGCTGCAGCCTGCAGTCCTGCCTCGCGGAAGAAATCGCGCATAAAGTCGGCGTGGCGAGTTGAACAGCAGAACGCCAAGGTGCGCCGTCCAGCTCGTTCTGTGTACTGCTCGAGCGCATTCCGCGCTCTCGATTGAGTCGCTACCGCTGCGGTGAGAGCCTCCTCATCGAATCGTGAGCTGCGCCACGGAATGTTTCGATAGTCAACTTCGTCGGGAACACCGTAGTAGTGGAAGGAAGAGAGCAGTCCTTGGCGAATGCCCTCGACGAGATCACAGCGGTAGACGAGATTCTCTTGGCAGAGCGCGAGAAGATCCCCACCGTCAGTTCGCTCTGGGGTTGCCGTCAGACCCAGTAGAAATCTCGGCTCGAAATAGGCGATCAATCGCTGATATGTCTTCGCGCACGCGTGATGAAACTCGTCAACCACGATGTAGTCGAACGCGTTTGTCGCGAAGCGTTCGAGATGACGTTCCTTGCCGAGTGTCTGGACTGACGCAAAGAGCACGTCTGCTTCCGGCGTCTTCTCCTGCCCGGAGTAGATGCCGAGGTGCGCCTTAGGGCGAATCCTGCGAAACGTGTCCATCGCCTGACGAAGAATCTCATCGCGGTGGGCAACGAAGAGGACACGCTTCTGTCTGTACTCTGGCCGGTCGCTGTCGAAGGCAGCAAGCCATGTCTTGCCTAGCCCCGTGGCCATCACCACCAACCCTGCTGAGTTGCCGGCGGCTCTCGTCGCCTCCAATGCCACGAGCGCTTGAACCTGGATCGAATGCGGCTTGGGCGGGGGAACAATCGGCTCATCGACGGGAGCGATCTCACGCTGAGGAACCGAGCGAAGAGCTTCTCTTGTCTTCGCGTAGCGATCGACCCAGTCAGCGTCCAGTAGGCGAGTACGGGAGTGTGTAAAGAGCTGTTCAAAGCCCGCAATGACGTCCGCGAAGCCACGGTGGTCTCGTGAGGTCACGGTCCGGAAGCTCCACTCGAAGCCATCACGCAAGGCAGGTCGAGAGAGATTGGAGCTTCCAACCAGCGCTACGTCGCCAGACGATCCACCCCTGAACACATAGGACTTGACGTGAAACGTCCCGGCCCCGGCCTCGAAGATCCGGAGATCCACCAGCTCGGGGCGTGCTTCCCGCAAATCGAGAAGCTGGCGTAGCGCTTCAGGATCGGTGACACCGAGATAGTCACCCGTGAGAAAGCGGAGTCGTCCACCTCGATTCAGCAGATCCCGCAAGTGCTCCTTGATGAGCTCGATGCCGCTCCTGAGCACGAATGCCACAGCAAAGTCGACGGCACTTGAGGCGTCGATGTGAGCGAGCATATGCGGCAGTAGCTCATCCTCGCCTCCAGCGATGAGCGCTCGCTCATGGGGCCAGCCTGCAAGCGCTCGGTAGCCTTCGCGGCTTTCGGCACGGTCCGCGATGACCGAGGGCTCGCCAGCCGGTCGAGCGAGATAGTCAGCCTTCGTCGGTACAACGTGTCTGACACCGCCGCGGGGCTCCGCCACGTCACCCGCGTAGCGAGGAATCACGTGGACGTGTAAGTGAAAGACCGTCTGGCCGGCCGCCCTACCGATGTTAATTCCAACGTTGTACCCGTCGGGCGCGTGACGGCGCTCAATCTCGCGGCGCGCGACAGCGATTCCGGCGATCAGCTCCGCGCGCTCCTCATCGCTGGCGTCGAACCAGCTTGCGACGTGCCGCTTTGGTACCAACAACGCATGCCCTGGATTGACGGGGAAGCCATCCCAAAGCCCCAAGGTGTTCGCGCCCGCGTGAAAAACGCGCGTCGCCTCCGGCGCACAGAACGGGCACGCCTCTGCGTTCAACCGGCGCTCCCGGTGGTGCGGGTCGCACGTTGGATGAGAAGGCGACCGGGCAATCCAACCTCACAGCACGCTGCGCAGCGCCACTGCCGAACGGGCCGACCAGCCAACCGACTCGCCTGGCACACCGGGCAGCGATGCTCCCACAGAACGCGAGATCGGCTCGCTCGAACGGGCAGAGCAAGGGAGCCTTCGGGTAAGCGGGCGCGTGGCGCAAAGCCCGCGACGGACATGAGCCCTCGCCATTCAACGCCATGGGGGCGAATCCATCTACCATGCAACGCAACCGCGGCGGCGTGGGCCGCTTCGTGGCAGAGGACCTCGCGTACCAGCGGCTCCGGTGCTGCAACCAAGAACGAAGCGATCCGAATCTCTGAAGGCCCCAGAAAACAACGCGCCAGCGAAGTGCGGAGCCGGGTGCTCACCGAGATTGTCAGGTGCTGCTCAAGCTGCGGGACACCCCACAGCGCCAGCCATGTAGCGATCGACTCGCGCCACCACGATGCCGGCTCAGGTCGAAGGCCACTCAGCATCGCGTCACCCTACCATGACGCACACACTCGGTCTGCCGATCTCTAAGCAAGATCGGCGAACGAATTCACCCGCCCCGCTCCTCCTCGCGTAGCCTCTCCAACTCCGCCTTCCTGAACACTGCCGTCACCGGCACGCCGGGGACTGCCGCTTCGATCACCATGCCGCCCTCTTCGCGATCCGCCAGCGCGACGACCTGCGAAGTCGCTCGGCCGAACCAGCCATCCAGTCGCCGCGGGCGTTTCGCCGGCCTTGATCATTCATAGCGTGAATGATTATCATTCTCGCCGTGGATATAGGCACCCTTCCCCGCCTCGCCGCCGAGTCTCTCGCGGTGCGGTTGCGCGCCATGCCCGCGCTCGTGGTCGGTGGCCCGCGCCAGGCCGGCAAGACGACGCTCGTCCAACACCTGGCACCGGGGAAGCGACGCTACCACTCGCTCGACGACCTCGATGTCCTCGACGCTGCACGGCGCGACCCCGAGGCGCTGGTCGGCGGCAGCGCGCCGGTGACCCTCGACGAAGTCCAGCGCGCACCGGAGCTGCTCCACGCGGTCAAGCGCGCCATCGATCGGCGGCGCGCCGCCGGGCGCTTCCTCCTCACGGGATCGGCCAATCTGCTCATGATGCGGCGCGTCTCTGAATCGCTGGCCGGGCGAGCGAGCTACCTCACGCTATGGCCGATGACGCGGCGAGAGCAACGCGGTGAGGGGCGCTGCGGCGTGTGGGCGGAGCTGCTCGCCGAGCCCGAAGAGAAGTGGCTCGATTTGCTGGCGGCGCAGCCGGACGAGCCGGACGAGTGGCACGCCCTCGCGCGACGAGGAGGCTTCCCGACGCCGGCTGTGGAGATGAAGCGGGCTGCCGAACGGGCGGTCTGGTTCGACGGCTACGTCCGCACCTACCTCGAGCGAGACCTCCAGGACCTGGCATCCATCGAATCGCTTCCCGACTTCCGACGCCTGATGCGTGCTGCGTGCCTGCGGCTGGGGCAGCTCGTCAACCAGGCGGAGCTCGGCCGCGACGTCGCCCTGCCGCAGCCGACCGTACACCGCTGGCTCAACCTGCTCGAGACGTCCTACCTGCTCGTTCGTCTTCCCGCGTACGCCGTGAATCGCACCAAGCGCCTCATCAAGTCGCCGAAGCTCTACTGGGGTGACACCGGAGTGGCGCTCTTCCTGGCGGGCGGTCGGGAACCGGAAGGGGCTCATCTCGAGAACGTCGTGCTGAACGACCTCCTGGCATGGCGCGACGCACAGATCGAGCGCCCGGAAGTGGGCTACTGGCGCACCGCCGCCGGAGAGGAAGTGGACCTCGTCGTCGAAGCCGAAGACCGCCTTCTGCCGATCGAGATCAAGGCCGCCGCGCGACCGCGTCTTTCGGTCGCCGCACACCTGCGCAGCTTCCGCGCGGAATACGGCCGCAAGGCACGAGCGGGATTGCTGCTGCACACGGGGAGCACGCTGGAGTGGCTGGCGCCGGACGTACTCGCCGCGCCGTGGTGGCGCGTGCTGTGAGCGCGACCTTCACGAAATCCCGCGTGGCCTCTCCGCTTCTTCCCTCATCCTCTCCAGCTCTCCCCTCCCGAACACCGCACTCACCGGCACGCCGGGGACGGCCGCCTGGATGTTTGCGAGGCCGCCTTCCTCGCGATCGACGAGCGCGACGACCTGCACGATGCGGAGGCCTTCCTCCTTCACGCGCTCGATCGCCTTCAGCGCGGAGCCGCCGCTGGTGATGGTGTCCTCGAGGATTGCGACCGGGCTCTCGGCGCAGCCCTCGATCCACTTGCCGGTGCCGTGCTGCTTCTTCTCCTTGCGCACGGTGAAGGCCTGGACCCTGCGCCCGTGCGCGAGCGAGCAGTAGGCGATCGCGCTGGCGATCGGGTCGGCGCCCATCGTGAGGCCGCCGACACTGGCGGGGTTCGTGCCCGCGCGCCGGAACTCAGCCAGGAAGGCCTCGCCGATCAGCGGCATCGCCTCGGCGAAGCAGGTGGTGAGCCGGCAGTCGAAGTAGTAGCTGCTGCGCTTGCCCGACGAGAGCACGAAGTCGCCCGCGATGTACGAGCGCTGCACCAGCAGCTTCGCGAGCTCGAGTCGCTTCGGATCCATTCCCTCTCCCTACCTAATAGAGCGCGCCCGGCGTCGGCTTGCCGAGCAGGAGCTTCCCGTAGACCTCTCGATGTCCGTCGAGATCGAAGACGCGGTGGCAGCTCGCGACGCTGACATCGCGCAGCGCGCGTTGCAGCGCGTGCTGTGTGAAGTGCGCGCTGGCGCCGCTCGCCTCGGCGAGATCCTGCACGACGCCGCGCGCCTGCTGCACCGCGTGCGCGACCGTCGTGATCCAGCGCGAGCGCTGGAGATGCGTTGCGCGCTCTCGCACCGCCATCACCTCCACCGCGACGTCGCGGAGCAGCAGCTCCGTCTGCCGCGCCTCGACGTGCGCCTTCGCGAGCCGCATCTGCATGGCCGGCTTGTCACCTTGATGCACCAGCTCGGGCCCCGGGCGGACGTGCGTCTTGAGGCGCTCCTCGAAGCCGCGCAGCAGCGTCCGCAGGTGGCCGACGAGCGGCATCGACGCCGCGAGCTCGAGGATCGGCAGCATCGGCGTGTGGTAGAGCGGCGAGGCGTGCAGGCGCGAGCCCGGCGCGCGCCCTTCCACCATCTCGACGATCGCGACCGTGCGCTCCTCGGGAACGAACGCGTCGACCACGATGTCGTTGCTGCCGGTGCCGATCATGCCGGAGACGTACCAGGTGTCGTCGACCTTCACGTCCTCGATCGGCAGGGCGAAGAAGAGGAGATCCTGCGGCGTCGGCGCCCTGCCCGACTCGATGCCGAACGCGCCGACGATCACCCACGAGGCGTGCATCACGCCCGTGCCCCACTGCCAGCGTCCCTTCAGGCGGTAGCCGCCGTTCTCGCGCTGGCCCGAGCCGGTCGGCGCGATCACGCCGGGCGCGAGGATGTGACTCCTTCCCTTGTAGAGCTCGCGCTGGAAGCGCTCCGGGAACTGGCAGAGCATCCAGTTGTGCTCGATGCAGAAGCAGGCCACCCACGCGAGCGACATGTCCGCCTCGCCGAGCGTCAGCCCCACCTCCAGGAAGGCGTCGAGATCGAGCTCCATGCCGCCGTAGCAGCGCGGCACCATCATGCGGAAGACGCCGGACTCTTCGAGCATCCGGATCGCCGCGTCGGTCGGGCGCCGCAGCCGCTCGGAGTCCGCCGCCTCGGCCGCGAGATGCGGCACGAGCGCACGGACGCGCTCGAGGAGCTGCTGCCCTTCGGGCGGGAGTTCGGACATGCGGCCATCCTTCGAATTCGGTCGCTCGGGAGCATAGGCTCCGATCCGCGACGCCGGGTGCGCGCCTCACTCGCCCGAAAGCGGCTCGACGTCCTCGAGCACGCGCTCCAGGGCGACGGCACGCACCTTCGGCGCCAGCGGGTAGGTCTCGCTGCCGGCGTGGATGACGTCGAGGTGCGTCAGCTCCAGATCCGACAACGCCGAGCGCATCGAGGGCGTCACGGCGGGTGCGAGCGTTCGTTTGAACTCGAAACCGAGGCGCTTCTGACCGCGCACCACCAGAAGATCGAGCTCGGCGCCCTGGTGTGTTCGCCAGAAGAAGATCTCTTCGCGGCGCGCCCCGAGCCGTCGCGCCACGACTTCGATTCCGAATCCTTCCCAGGACGCTCCAACCTTGGGATGGTCTTCGAGCGCCGCCCGCTTCTCGATCGCGAGGAGCGTATGCAGCAGACCGCTATCGGCGACGTACACGCGGGGCGCCTTGACCTGCCTCTTTCCGACGTTCGCGCTCCATGCGGGGAGCAGGCGCACCATGAACGTGGCGGCGAGGAGCTCGAGCCAGCGCCTGGTCGTGACATCGGAGACTCCGAACGAGCGCCCGAACTCCGAGGCGTTCCAGGTCTGCCCGTGGTAGTGCGCCAGCATCGACCAGAACCGGTGCATGGCGACGGCACCGACGTTGATGCCGAGCTGCGGCAGGTCTCGTTCGAGGAAGGTCCGGATGAAGTCGCCGCGCCACATCGCGCTCGCAGCGTCCGAGCGAGCCAGGTACGAGCGCGGAAAGCCGCCGCGTAGCCAGAGGCGATCGAGCCGTCCGGCGCCCACTTCGTCGAGCCCGAAGCCCGAGAGCTCGAGGAAGGCGATGCGTCCCGCCAGCGTCTCCGAGCTCTGGCGCAACAGCTCGGGGGAGGCGCTGCCGAGCACCAGGAAGCGGGCCGGACGCCGCGGCCGATCGGCGAGCACACGGAGAATCGGAAACAGCTCCGGTCGTCGCTGGATCTCGTCGAGCACGACCAGTCCTCGGAGAGGGCTCAGCGCCGTCTCCGCATCGTCGAGCCGCGCCAGGTGTGCCGGCCGCTCGAGATCGAAGAAGGTCGCGCGATGTGCGCTGCTGCGGATCAGCTCGCGCGCCAGCGTCGACTTTCCGACCTGGCGCGCCCCGAGCAGGGCGACGATCGGATTGCGGGCGAGCAGTCTTTCGAGGCGGCGGAGAAACGTGGCTCGGCGGACCACCGCGCCACCTTACCATGAAATCTCGATATCAGATATCGAATTTTCATGGCAGCAGCAGCAGCAGCAGCAGGAGCAGCAGCGCGCCGAGGGGAGCCGAGCTTCGGATCGCGGCGTCAGTCGGGCGCCGCAGCCGCTCGGACTCCGCCGCCTCGGCCGCGAGATGCGGCACGAGCGCCTGAATACGCGTCAGGAGCTGCTGCCCTTCGGGCGGTAGATGGAGCATTCGTCATGCGTCTCCGAGGAAGGAAGCAGCATAGATCGAACCGTGGATCGAGACTGGAACCTCCGCCCGGAACCCAGCGTCTGAACGCGGGCTGGGGGGTTGGAGCGGTCCACGAAAATCTCGAATGAAGGCGCTCGTCGTCGTGGTTCATGCCCTGGCGTGCGGAACCCTCTTGCTTGCTCCCCCGGGCCGAGCCCGCGCGGATGAACAAGCTGTCACTTCCGCCATCCCCTCGCCGCTCTCGATGGCGAAAGCCCTTCGTCTGTTCCGCGAGCGCGGCTTCGACCTGCTGCTCGCGGACTCGAACGTCGCGTCCGCCCGGGGCGATCTGAAGATCGCCCGCGCCTTCCCGAACCCGCTGGTCGGTGGCGGCGGCGGCTACACCTGGGACTACAACCCCGGAAAGTGTGAGTCGGGCGATTGCTCGCGCCATCCCTGGAACGCCAACCTCTCCGACCAGGGGCTGCTCTTCGACCTGCTGATCGGCAAGCGCCGCCTGAAGGTCGACGTCGCGCAGTCGGCGCTCGAAGCGGCGCGGCTCTCGCGCGCCGACGCCAACCGCGTGCTGACCGCGATGCTGAAGCAGCAGTACGTGCAGACCGTGCTCGCGCGCGCGGCGCTCGGCTTTGCGAAGGATGCGAGAGACTCGACGGCGAAGACCGCCGACCTCATCAGCGTGCGCTTCCACGCAGGAGACGTCTCGGAGGCCGACGTCGCGCGCACGGAGACCAGTCGGCTCGAGGTCGAGCAGCAGGTGGACGCGGCCACCGAGGCGCTCGCGTCGGCAAAGGCGTCGCTCGCCTTCCTGCTCGGCTCGCGCGACGCGGTGCCCGACTTCGAGGTCGTGCCCGACCTGCCGCCGACGGTGCAGCCCGCGTCGCTCGTCGGCGCGAACCCCGAGTCGCTGCTCGCGCAGGCGCGTCAGCATCGGCCGGATCTAGCCGCGTCGCGCGCCAGCACCGCGAGCGCCGAGGCCGCGCTGGCGCTGGCGCAGCGCGAGCGCCTGCCCGACATCGCGGTCAACGGCGGCTACACCCAGGAAGGACACGGCCAGGAGGCGATCCAGCCGCCGACCGCGACCTTCGGCCTCTCGCTGCCGCTCCCACTCTTCTATCAGAACGGCGGCGAGATCCAGAAGGCCGAGGCCGCCCTCCACACGCAGGAGATCCTCGGGCGACGGCTCGACGCGCAGGTCGCGAGCGACGTCGCGACCGCGTGGGCCGCCTGGCAGTCGGCGTCGGCGCGCGTCTCGCGCATGCAGTCGGGTCTGCTCGAACGCGCGACCCGCGCGCGAGACCTCGTCGAATACCAGTATCGGCGCGGCGCCGCCTCGCTGCTCGAGGTGCTCGACGCGCAGCGCACGTTCGTGTCGACCAACGCGGAGTACTACCAAAGCCTCGGCGACTACTGGGATGCGCTCTACCAGCTCGAAGAGGCCACCGGTGTGGAGCTCGGAACATGAACCCCCGAATTGCGATCTTCCTGCTCATCTTGTTTGCCGTGTGCATCGTCGCCTGCCGCGGGACACCGCCCGCCGCCGAGCCGCCGGAGCCGAAGGTCGAGGGCGCGCAGCTCGTCCTTCCGCCGGAGAGCCCGCAGCTCGCGTCGCTCCAGGTCGACCCGCCGCGCGAGGCGCGCGCGGGCTCACTGCGCCTGAACGGCCGGCTCGCCTGGGACGAGACGGCGACGGTGCGCGTCTACTCGCCGTTCGCCGGCCGCGTGACCGAGGTGGTGGTCGAGCCCGGCGCGCGGGTCGAGCGCGGCGACATCCTCGCGCGTATCGCGTCGTCGGACTTCGGTCAGGCCGAGGCCGACGCACGCAAGGCCGACAGCGAGCTGCGTCTGGCCGAGCGTGCGCTCGCGCGCGTGCGCGATCTCTACGAGCACGGCGCGGCCGCGCAGAAGGAGCTCGAGGCGGCGGAGGACGATCAGGTGCGCGCGCGCTCCGAGAGCGAGCGGGCGCGCTCGCGGCTCGCGGCCTACGGCGCCGACGCACGCGCCGTCGACGGCAGCTTCGCCCTGCGCGCGCCGATCGGCGGAATCGTCGTCGAGCGCACGACCAGCCGCGGTCAGGAGATCCGCAACGATCAGATGCTCGCCGGCACGCCGCAGCTCGCCGCGCCGCTCTTCACCATCACGGATCCGGAGCGGCTGTGGGTCGTGGTCGACGTCTCGGAGCACGACGCGCCGAACCTCCACCCGGGCGATCCGCTGCACGTCCGGCTCCACGCGGAGCCCAGCGAGATGGTGCCCGGCCGCGTCGACATCGTCAGCGACTTCCTCGACCCGACCACGCGCACCTTGAAGGTGCGCGGCTCGCTCGGCAACGCCGAGCGCCGCCTGCGCGCCGAGATGCTCGTCAGCGTCGAGCTCGACGTGCCGGACGAGACCCCGGTCGCCGAGGTGCCGACCAGCGCCGTGCTGCTCGAGGGCGACAAGCACTACGTCTACGTGCAGAACGCGCCCGGCACCTTCGAGCGGCGCGAAGTCGCGATCGGCGCCGAGCGCGACGGCTGGATGCCGGTCGCGAGCGGCGTCGACGCTGGACACGGCGTCGTGACGCGCGGCGCGCTGCTGCTCGAGCAGATCTACAAGGACGCGGGCTCGTAAGGAACGCGGATGATCACGGGCATCGTCCGCTTCGCCTTGCGCCAGCCGCTCTTCGTGGTGCTGATGGTGGCGCTGTTCGTCGGCGCCGGGCTGTGGGCCTTCTCGGCGCTGCCGATCGAGGCCTTTCCCGACGTCTCGGACACGCAGGTCCAGGTGATCACGCTCTTCCCGGGGCGCGCGCCGGCGGAGGTCGAGAAGCAGGTCACGATCCCGCTCGAGATCGCGCTCTCGGGCGTGCCGCACTCGGTGCGGCTCTTCTCGCACACACAGTTCGGGCTCTCGTTCATCGTGCTGACCTTCGACGACAAGGTCGACGACTACTTCGCGCGCCAGCGGGTGCAGGAGCGGCTGCCGCTCGCCGACCTGCCGGAGGGCGTCGAGCCGGCGCTCGCGCCGCTCGCGACGCCGATCGGCGAGCTCTACCGCTATCGACTGGCGGGCGGCGGACTCGACTCGCGCGAGCTGCGCACGCTCGAGGACTGGGTGGTCGAGCGCTATCTGCGCCAGGCCGACGGCGTCGCCGACGTCGTGACACAGGGCGGCTTCATCAAGCAGTACGAGGTGCACCCGGACATGGGGCGCCTCAAGGGCTACGGGCTCACGCTCGAGAAGCTCCTCGCGGCACTCCAGCGCGGCAACGCGAACGCCGGCGGCTCGTACGTCGACCGCGGCGAGCAGCAGTTCCTGATCCGCGGCATCGGACTGCTGCACAACGCCGCCGACATCGAGAAGATCGTGGTCGACGCGCACGGCGGCACGCCGATCTTCGTGCGCGACGTGGCCGAGGTCGCGGTCGGAGCCGTGCCGCGCCAGGGCATCGTCGGCCAGGACGACGAAGACGACATCGTGAACGGCATCGTGCTGATGCGGAAGGGCGAGAACCCGTCGGCAGTGCTCGCCTCCGTGAAGGAGCGCATCGACACGCTCAACCATCAGATCCTGCCGAAGGGCGTGCAGGTCGTGCCCTACTACGACCGCACCTGGCTGATCCACACCACCCTCGACACCGTGTTCCACAACCTGGCCGAGGGCGCGATGCTGGTGACGCTCGTGCTCTTCGTCTTCCTCGGCAACCTGCGCGCGGCCGCGATCGTCGCGCTGGTCATTCCGCTCGCGCTGCTCTCGACCTTCCTCGGCCTCACCTTCCGCGGCATCCCGGCGAACCTGCTGTCCCTCGGCGCGATGGACTTCGGGATCATCGTCGACGGCGCGGTGATCGTGGTCGAGAACATCTTCCGGCGCCTGTCGGAACGGACCGGCCCGGAGGATCGCGAGTCGCTGCGCGAGCTCGTGATGCTGGCCGCGGCGGAGGTCGGCCGCCCGACCACGTTCTCGATGCTGATCATCATCGCGGCGCACCTCCCGATCTTCACCTTGCAGCGCCACGAGGGGCGCATCTTCGCGCCGATGGCCTGGACGGTGACGAGCGCGCTGGTCGGCTCGCTGATCTTCTCGCTGACGCTCGTCCCACTGCTCTGCTTCTGGCTGCTCCCCGGCGTCGGCCACCAGGAGGAGAACGCCGTCGTGCGCGCTTGCAAGCGCGTGTACCTGCCGGCGCTCCAATGGGCGGTCGCGCACCGCACCGTCGTGATCGGCGCGGCGCTCGCCACCTTCGCGGCGAGCCTCGCGCTCGTGCCGGCGCTCGGCAGCGAGTTCCTGCCGGAGCTCAACGAGGGCTCGATCTGGATCAACGCGACCTTGCCGCCCGGCATCTCGCTCGGCGGGGCGACGCAGTACTCGCGTCAGCTGCGCGACATCGTGCGCAAGACGCCCGAGGTGCGCTCCGTCATCTCGAAGGCCGGGCGGCCCGAGGACGGCACCGATCCGAAGCCGCTCAACATGATCGAGGCCTTCGTCGACCTGAAGCCGGAGAAGGAGTGGAGGCCCGGCTTCACGAAGGAGAAGCTGCTCGACGAGATGGACCACAACCTCGACGCGCTGCCGGGCGTCGAGACCAGCTTCTCACAGCCGATCCGCGACAACGTGCTCGAGAGCATCTCGCAGATCGACGGGCAGGTCGTGATCAAGGTCTTCGGCGGCGACGTCGCGCAGCTCGCGCGCAACAGCGACGCGATCCTGCACGCGATCCGCGGCGTCCGCGGCGTCGCGCGCGCGTTCGTCGACCGCGCGGGCCAGGTCCCGCAGAGCCTGATCGAGATCGACCGCGAGCGCGCGGCCCGCTACGGCCTCGACATCCAGGACGTGCAGGACGTGATCGAGACCGCGCTCGCCGGCAAGACGGCGACGCAGCTCTGGGAGGGCGAGAAGCACTTCGGCGTGGCGCTGCGGCTGCGCGAGGACGAGCGCGGGCTCGGGCGCCTGAAGGACGTGCTCGTCGACACGCCGGACGGATCGCACGTGCCGCTGGTCGAGCTCGCGAACTTCCGCGAGGCGGACGGCGCGATGAATCTCTCGCGCGAGAACGGCACCAGCGTGAAGGCGATCGGCGTCTTCATCCGCGGCCGCGACATGGGGAGCACCGTCGCCGAGATGCAGGCGAAGGTGCGCCAGCTCGATCTCGGACCCGGCGCGCTCGTCACCTGGAGCGGCGAGTTCGAGAACCAGGAGCGCGCGATGCGGCGCCTCGAGATCATCGTGCCGATCAGCGTGTTCCTGATCTTCATCCTGCTCTTCAACGCCTTCCGCTCGGTGCGAAGCGCGCTGCTGATCCTCGTCAACGTGCCGCTCGCGGTGGTCGGCGGGATCGTCGCGCTCTTCGTCACGCACATTCCGCTGAGCGTTTCGGCGGCGATCGGCTTCATCGCGCTCTTCGGTCAGGCGGTGCTGAACGGCGTCGTGATGGTGAGCCGCTTCAACGACGAGCGCGCCGCCGGACGACCGCCGGTCGAGGCGGTGCTGAACGGGGCGTCGGTGCGGCTTCGCACCGTGCTGATGACGGCGCTCCTGGCCATGCTCGGCCTCCTGCCGATGGCGCTCTCGCACGGGATCGGCAGCGAGACGCAGCGCCCGCTCGCGGTCGTCATCATCGGCGGCCTGATCTCCGCCACGGTGCTGACTCTGATCGTGCTGCCGGTCCTCTATCTCGTGCTCGCGCGGGCTCCGGCCGGCGAGGAATCCAGGGGGCGGGAGCCGGCGCCCGCGGATGGGGCGGTTTTACACAAGCCTTGACTTTGTAACGCGCCTGATACACTCCGGCTCGTCGTGTCACCCTCGTCCCGCCGCGCCGAGCCGCCCCGACCCGCCGCCTCCTGGGCCGGCGACTCGCCGCTCCCCGGCGCGGCGCGCGAGCGCCTGCTCGAGGCGGCGACGCGCTGCATCGCGCGCGACGGGATCGACGGCCTCTCGATGGCGGGGGTCGCGACCGAGGCGGGCGTCAGCCGGCCCACCGTCTACCGCTACTTCGCCGACCGCCGCGCGCTGCTCGAGGCCACGCTCTTCTACGCCGGACGCTCCCTCGCCGACGCGATCGGCGAGCGGCTGCGCGGCCACGCGAGCCCGGCCGAGAAGGCCGTCGAGGCGGTGCTCTTCGTGCACGGCGAGATTCCGCGCGACCCGGTCCTCGGCGCGCTCTGGGGCGCCACGCGGCTCGACGCCTTCGCCGTCGCCGGCATCACGCGCCCGACCGCCGTCGCATGGGCGTGTCATGCGGTGAAGGATCTCGTGCAATCCGCGGGCTGGAGCCGCGACGAGGCCGAAGAGGCCGTCGAGACGATGCTCCGCATGCTCCTCTCGCTGCTCGCGGCGCCCGAGCCGCGGCGCAGCGAGGCCGACCTGCGCGCCTACCTGATGCGACGGCTCGTCCCGGCCCTGGGACTCGCCGCGCCTGCCGCTTCCCTGCCGATCGCGACACGCCCACGCACCCCTCGACGATGAACCCACACGAGTCTGCGCCTCCGTGCGCGCTCCAGGAGCCGCTCTGCATGTCCCTCGCCTCTCGCCTCCCCGACCTCACCGATGGCTTCGAGCTCCTCGACCCCGCGTCCTACGGCGCGAACGGCCCGCCGCACGCGGCCTGGAGCGAGCTGCGCCGACACGATCCCGTGCACCGCTGCGAGGCGCCGGGCTATCCGCCTTTCTGGGCCATCACGAAGCACGCGGACATCTGCGAGATCTCGCGGCGGCCGGAGACCTTCCTGAACGAGCCGGGCATCGTGGTGGTGAAGGCCGACGAGGTCTTCAACCGCGACGAGGGCATCGGCTCGATGCGCACCGTCATCGAGATGGACCCGCCGAAGCACCGCAGCTTCCGCAAGGTCGCGTCGCCCTGGTTCACGCCGCGCGCGCTCGCGCGCGTCGACGCGGCGGTCGACGAGAGCGCGCGCGCGATTGTCGATCACCTCGCCAGCCGGGCCGACGCAAGCGGCGTCGGCGAGTGCGACTTCGCCACGGACGTCGCCGCGGCGCACCCGCTGCGCATCCTCTCGACCGTCCTCGGCGTTCCGCGCTCGGAGGAGCCGCGCATCCTGCGCCTCACCAATCAGCTCTTCGGAGCCGACGATGCGGACCTCCAGCGCCCCGGCCCGGACCGCCAGCAGGCCGTGCGCGAGCTCGGCCTCGAGCTCTTCCAGCTCTTCGGCGGGATCATCGAGGACCGCCGCAAGAGCCCGCGCGACGACCTCGCCACCGTGCTCGCGCACGGCCAGGTCGACGGCCAGCCGATGGGTCCGCTCGAGACCTTCGGCTACTACCTGATCGCCTTCACCGCCGGTCACGACACCACGAAGAATGCGCTCGCCGGCGGCATGAACGCGCTGATCGAGAATCCGGGCGAGCTCGCGCGCTTGCGCCGGAATCCCTCGCTCGTGCCGCTCGCGGTGGAGGAGGTCGTGCGCTGGGCGACGCCCGTCAACTACATGAAGCGGACGCTCGCGCACGACGTCGAGTTCCGCGGCCAGCAGCTCCGCGAGGGCGATCAGTGCGCGCTCTTCTACGCGTCCGGCAACCGCGACGAGGACATCTTCGACGAGCCCTTCCGCTTCCGCATCGACCGCGATCCGAACCGGCACGTCGGCTTCGGCCACGGCGAGCACTTCTGCCTCGGCGCGCACCTCGCGCGCCGCTCGCAGCGCGCGCTCTTCGCGGAGCTCTCGCGCCGGCTCGAGCACGTCGAGCGCACGGCCGAGCCGCAGTGGATCAGCTCGTCCTTCGTGGTCGGCTTCAAGCACCTGCCGATCCGCTACCGCATCGCACGGGGGGTGTAGAGCGATCGGAGCGATTACTCGGCGAGGCGCTTGAACATCTTGCCGTAGCGCCGGCGCGCGTCGGCGACGGTCTTCGCGAGCTTCTTCGAACGACCGGAACTCTTCCATCGCCGAATCCGTCCCACGCGCCGCTCGACCTCGGCGGCCTCCGAGTCGCTGAGGCCGAGGAACTCCTGAACGGTGCCCTCGGTCCAACCTTTCGGAAGCTTCTTCTTCCCCACGGCCGGGACAGAATATCGGTAGGGCTCTCATTGTGGAAGCGCGCCGCGCTTGCGCGGGCTCAGGCGATGCCGAGCAACGCCCCCATGTGCCGCGCGATCATCAGCTCCTCGTTCGTCGGGATCACCCAGGCGGACACGGAGCTCTCGGACTTCGAGATGCGCGGCCCGCGACGCGCGTTCGCGTCGGGGTCGAGCGCGACGCCGAGCCAGGCGCTGGCCTCGCAGATGCGCGCCCGGATCACCGCCGAGTTCTCGCCGATTCCCGCCGTGAAGACGAGGCCGTCGACTCCGCCGAGCGCCGCCGCGAACGCGCCGATCTCCTTCGCCGCGCGGTAGATGAAGTACTCGACCGCGAGCCTGGCCTCGGGCTCGTCGCGCCCGAGCAGATCGCGCATGTCGTTGCTGATGCCGGAGATGCCGAGCAGCCCCGACTGCTTGTAGAGGATCGCCTCGACCTCCTTCACCGAGAGCCCGAGCCCCTGGAAGAGATGCAGCACGATGCCCGGGTCGAGCGAGCCCGGCCGCGTCCCCATGCAGAGTCCGTCGAGCGGGGTGAAGCCGAACGTGCAGTCGACGCTGCGGCGATTCCTCATCGCGCACAGGCTCGCGCCGCTCCCGAGGTGCGCGACGATCACGCGCCCGCCGGCGATCTCGGGCGCGGCCTCGGGCAGCACCGACGCGATGTACTCGTACGAGAGGCCGTGGAAGCCGTAGCGCTGCACGCCCGCCTCGCGGATCTCGCGCGGAAGCGGCACGAGCTCCGCGACGGCGGGATGGCCGCGGTGGAAGCTCGTGTCGAAGCACGCGACCTGCCGCACGCCGGGCAACCGCTCCGCCACCGACTCGATCGCGGCGAGGTTGTGTGGCTGGTGGAGCGGCGCGAGCGGCACCAGCGCGCGCAGCTCGTCGAGCACCTGCGGCGTGACGATCGTCGGGCCCGTGAAGCGCTCGCCGCCGTGCACGACGCGGTGTCCGACGCCGAGCACGCGCGCGCCGCCGTAGTGCGCGCGCAGCCAGCCCGCGAGCGCGTCGAGGGCGGAGCGCCCGTCTCGCACCGAGTGGTCGAGCGCCTCGTCGACCAGGCTCCTGCCCGCTTCGTCGCGCGCCGACACCCGCGGCGACGTGCCGATCCCCTCGATCTGGCCGCGCGCCTCGAGCCGCCAAGCCCCGACCTCCGGACGCCGGTAGACGCAGAACTTGAGGCTCGAAGACCCGGCGTTCAGGACGAGCGAATAGTCGTCCATCGCAGGGCGCCTCACACCCCTGCGCGCGAGGTCTGGCGCCTCGCGTGCGCGACGCGCATCGCGACCGCGCAGCTCGCGATGCGAGAGCGCACGCTGTCGGAGCGGCTCGTCAGCACGATCGGCACGCGCGCGCCGAGCACGAGCCCGGCGCTGTCCGCGTTGGCCAGGAAGGTGAGCTGCTTGGCCAGGATGTTGCCCGCCTCGAGATCGGGCGCGAGCAGGATGTCGGGATCGCCCGCGACCTCCGACTCGATTCCCTTGATCTTCGCCGCCTCCTTGCTGATCGCGTTGTCGAAGGCGAGCGGGCCATCGAGCACGCCGTCGCGGATCTGCCCGCGCTCGGACATCTTGCACAGGCACGCCGCGTCGATCGTCGCGGGCATCTTGGAATTCACCGTCTCGACCGCGGCCAGGATCGCGACCTTCGGGCGCAGGACGCCGAGCGCGACCGCGAGGTCGATCGCGTTCTGACAGATGTCGGCCTTGGTGTCGAGATCCGGCGCGATGTTGATCGCCGCGTCGGTGACGATCAGCACCTTGTGATAGGTCGGGATGTCCATCAGGAAGACGTGGCTCAGGCGGCGTCCCGTTCGCAGTCCGGTGTCGCGCGCGACCACCGCCGCGAGCAGCTCGTCCGAGTGGAGGCTCCCCTTCATCAGCAGCTCGGCGCGGCCCTGGCGCACGAGCTCGACGGCCTTGTCGGCGGCGGCGTGGCTGTGCGGCACGTCGACGAGGTCGAAGCGCGAGAGATCGATGTCGTGCTCGCGAGCAACGGCCCGCATCTTCGCGATCGGGCCCACGAGGATCGGCGTGATCAGACCCCGATCCGCCGCCTCGACCGCGCCCTCGAGCGCGGTCTCCTCGCACGGGTGCGCCACCGCCGTCGGGATCGGATGCAGACCCTTGCACTGCGCGAGCAGTGCCTCGTACTTCCCGGTTCCGGGCTCGTGGTTCATGCCGCCTACTGTACCGGCGGGCGCTGCGCGGGCGATACGTACTCGTTGGTCCCCTTGCGGATGTTGGTGAAGAAGAGCTCGGGCAGGCTCCAGAGCGCGCCCGAGAGTCCGGCGCGGATTCCCTGGCCGCGGTCGAACGGCAGCTCCAGCACGCCGACACAAGAGCGCGCGAGCGAGGCCGCGAGGTTCGCGGCGCCGAGCAGCGGCCGCAGCGGCCACTCGCCGTCCGTGAAGAAGAGGAAGAAGCCCGCGTCCTCGCCGGGCTCGTAGACCGTCGAGGTCAGCACGTTCGATTCGCGCAGCGCGGCCGCGAGCCCACCGCCCTCGCTCTCGACCGCGTGCTCGCGCGCCGAAGGCAGGTGCACGACCTCGGCGACGTGCCAGCTCGCGCGCACGTTCCGCGAGGAGACGAACGGGATGAAGTTCGCGTCGGCGACGGGATCGACGTAGCCCCCGAGACGGCGCACCGATTCGCGCCGGACGAAGGCCTGCACGGCCTCGCGGTCGTCTCGAGGCGGCGCGTCGCCGGCCGACACGAGCGCCAGCTCGATCGTGCGGAAGAGCTCCGACACGCAATTGCGGCGCACCACGTCGTAGCGGTACTGCGCCTCCAGCGCGCCCCGGTAGTCGCGGAGCGCGGTGCGGGCCGCCTCGGCCGCCCGCGCGCTGTCGGCGGGCGCCGCGGAGAGATCGCCCGGCGCGAGCGGCCGCTCCTCGCTGCCGTCGGGCAGCATCGCCCCGACCGCCACCCGCAGGCTCGTCGCACCCGCGAGGGCCGCGCGCAGCTCCGCGAGGCGCGTCACCGCGCGCTCGAGCTCGCTCCACGTCGCCTCGTCGTAGCCCGTCTCGGAGAGGAGGTCGCGATGCGCGTCGACGAAGTCGCCGCGCGCGTCGCCGAGAAGCGTCGGCAGGAGCGCGCGCCGCCGCGGGCCCACGCGCAGGACCTTCGCGTCGGCGGGAAAGGCGTCGAGCACGACGAGGCGCCCCGACGCGAGCGACTCGTCGAGCGCCGCGAGCCGCGCACAGGCCAGCAGCAGCGCCTCGCCCCAATCGGGCCGCGGGCTCGCCGCGAGCGCGACGGCGGACTCGAGGAGACCCGCGCGCGCCTCGACGACGCGAGCGCGCAGTGCCGAATCGAGCGTGAGCCACGCGTCCGGCGTCTGCCCCTCGCCCGCGCGGACGCCCTCGCGAAGCCCGCGCGGGCGCAGGATCACGTCGCTCGCGGCCCGCGCCGCGAGCGCGCGCGACGCCCGGCGCACGAGCGGCTCGCGTGCGACGGGATAGGTGAGCGGGTCGACGCGCGGCGGCGTCGGGTCCGGGGACTCCGTCCCGAGCTCGCGCAGCGCGCGCGTCGCCGCGTCGGCCCGCGCGGCTAGCCAGCCCTCGCCGTGCGCCTGCGCGATCCGCTCGCGCAGCTCCGACAGAGCAGGTGGCGCCGCAGCCCCCGGCGCTTCCGCGAAGAAGCGCGCGCCGCGCACGCGCACGCGCGCTTCCCTTCCCGCCACGATCGCTTCGAGCATCGCGACGTCGGCCTCCATCTCGGAGAGCCGCAGCTGCTGGCGCGACTGCGCGAGCAGCCGCCGTTCGAAGGTCTCGCGCAGCAGCTCGACCGTCTCGGGCGCCGCCTCGATGCGCGACACCTCGATGCTCCGGTTCTGGAGCGTTCGATACTCGTGCTGGAAGCGCCGCGCATCCTCGCGGCGCATGGCGAGCCAGCCGCCTTCGGCGTGCTGGAAGTCGAAGACGTCGGAGCCGAAGCGGATGGCGGCGTGGCCGCCGCTGGCGTCGCCCTCGTGCGCGTGGATGTAGAGATAGTCGAAGGAGTCGGGAGCCGGCGCGGCCCCCTCCGACCGCGCGCTCGCGGCGAGGAGCGCGACCCCGGACAGCGCGGCGGCGAGCCAGCGCGTCACGGGACGCTGGAGATCCCCTTCGCCATGGCGGTCTGGCGCGCGGCATCGCCGCCGGTCCAGGCGACTCGATATGCATTCCGCTGTGCGGCGCTCGCATGGCTCCGCGCGAGACCGCGACCGATCGCCTCCCAGGTCGAGAGCTCGGACTCCCAGTCGCTGACGCCGTGCACGCGCGCGAGATCGCCGAGGCCGGCGAGGAAGGCCTCGTCGTCGCTGCCGCCGGCCTGGAGGAAGGCCACCGTGTACTGCTCGACGTCCCGATCGAAGGTCGTCTGCGTGGCGTCCTTGTTCCCCCCCGGCGACGACGAGTGGGACGACGATTCCGACGAGTTGTTGGAGGAATCGGACGAGCTCTCGGAGCTGTGAGAGAACGAGCAAGCGAGAACCGTCGCGGCGAGGAGCCCCATCGCGGCGCGAGACGCCGAGCGAAGGAGCGAGCGTTGCACGAACGTCATCACGGATCCTCCCTCACCGCTCTTCGACACCGACCGCCATCGCCTCGGTGTAGGTGATCTGCACCTCGTCGCCGGGCTTCAGCCCCGCGATGAAGCGCTGGCCCTCGGGCCGGCGCACGCGAATCGCGCGGAGACCGCCGCCCGGCGGCGTGAAGACGACGATGTTCGTCTTCGTGTCGACGCTCTCGATCTTCACGGTCGTCGTGATCTGGCCGCCGACCGCGGCGCCGGGCCGCTCCCCGGGTGCGGCGCGCTCCGAGACGATCGCCGCCGACGGGGGGGCGATCGCGGTGCCGGGCTTCGCGAGCGCCACGGCGAGCGACTCCAGATAGCGGACGTTGACCGTGTCGCCGGCGCGGATCTGATCGAAATTGCGGACCTGGGGACCCGCGTGCACCGTCCAGGTGCCGCCGCCCTGCGAGTCGCTCAAGGTGATGAGCCGCGTCTTCGGGTCGACCGCGACGACGCTCGCGCTCGCACTCAGCTCTTGCGAGACCTGGGCGCTCTCCGGCGGCTTCTCCGCCCAGGGCATGTGCGAGCAGCCCGCCGCGATCGCCGCGCAGAGCGCGAGCAGAGCGGGGCGGAGCGGGGATCGGGCAGGACGGAACGCGGGCATCACGTGCGACAAGGGACCTCCGTGCGAGCCAGGTAGCTCGAATCAGCGGCACGGTATCAGCGGAAGCCCCCGCGCTGCGAGACCCACGCGTCGACTTCCTGCCACAGCTCGCGCAGCCACTGTGCGCGGGCGTCGCGCGACACGGGGATGCGGGCACGCGGGATGCGCCAGAAGCCGACGCGCACGCGCTTGCGCAGCAAGCCGCCGCGCCGCGCCTGCGCGAGCGACGCGGCGCCCTCGAAGCCAGCGTGCGCGCACACGACGACGTCCGCCTCGGTCGCCGCCTCGAGCAGTCCCAGCACGCCGCCCGGCCGCGGCGGCAGAACGCCCGTGAGCGAGCTCGCGTAGTCGAGCGCCTTCAGCAGGCCCTCGCGCGCGAGCCGTTCGAGCTCGCGCGTGCGGCGCGCCTCGGTGAAGCGCGTGCCCTCCGGGTAGATCAACACGCCGTCGTGGCGCCCGAGCCCGCGCGCGCAGGCCTGCACGCGCGCGATCTCGGCGCGAGGCTCCGCGCCGCTGCGATCGACGAAGACGTGCGGCAGGCGGCTGCCGACGACGTCGAGGCACGGGTCGAGGAGCAGCTCTCGCTTCAGCACGTAGCGAAGCCGCATGCCGTGCGGGCGTCCGACCAGCGCCGACGCGAGCAGCGTGTCCCCGCTGCTCGCGTGGCGGAGGAGCATCAGGTAGGGCCCCTCCCCGAGCCGCGCCTCGCGCTCGCCCTCCACCTCGACGCGCAAGCCGAAGAAGAAGCGCATGCCGCGAAAGAGTGTCGCGCCCCAGGCATCCTGGAGCCGGAAGTGAAGCTCGCGCCAGCGGGCGTCGTCCCAGCGCGCGAGCGGACGCGCGAGCCACAAGAGGCCGGCCGCGCACAGGCCCGCGAGCTCGCAGGCGAGGTAGAAGGTCGCGAATGCGGCAATGCGCAGGGCGACGCCGCGCCGGCGCGAGGCGAGGTCGAGGAGCGCCGCGACGGGGATCCAGAGCGGCGCGGATGCGAGCGCCAGCAGGAAGGCCAGCGCGAAGAGCGGGATCGTGAGGAGGCGGCGGCTGAGCGGTGTCATGGCGCGTGCGTCAGACCTCGTTTCGCAGCATCAGCTCGCGCGGGTGCGGCTCGAGGAAGGTCTGGCCCTGGAGGTACGCGACCGCGTGCGCGCGCGCGTGGTGGTGGAGCAGCGTGATCGGCACGACGAGCGGCACGAGCCCGCGTCGGTAGTCGTGAATCAGCGCCGCGAGCTCCGCTCGCGCCGGCGCGTCGAGCTGCTCTTTCAGATGGCCCGCGGCGTGCTGGAGCACGTTTGCGTTGCGGCCGCGCGTCGCGACGCGCGCGAGCGCCCGCATGAAGGCCTCGGAGTAGCGGCGCCGCAGCTCGGCGCGCGGGATCCGCTTCTGGGTCGCGACCTGCCGACCGAGCTCGGCGTAGATCTGCTGCGAGTGCGCCATCAGCTGGAGCTTGTGGGCGGTGTGGAAGCCGACGAGGCGCGCGGCGCTCCAGCGGCCGCGGAAGAGGTCGCGCAGCCTGCGGTAGGCGAACACGCGCTCGATGAAGTTCTCGCGCAGCGCGGGGTCGTGGAGCCGCCCCTCCTCTTCGAGCGGCAGGCTCGGCCAGGTGGCCTGGAGCGCCGCGGCGAAGAGGCCGCTGGCCTCGCGGCGCGCCGCGCCTTTCTCGCCGTAGAGCTTCACCCGCGTCATGCCGCAGCTCGGCGAGTCCTTCTTCAGCACGTAGCCGCAGAGCTCGAGTGCGCGCAGCGCGCGCAGGCGCCGCGCCGCGAAGCGCTGCATGCGCGCGGTGTGGTCGCGGCCCGACGAGATCTCGCGCAGGCGGATTCGGCGCCCTTCGCGCTCGAGCCGCATCGCCGGTCGCGGCACGCCGAGGCCCGCCTCGAGCTCCGGGCAGACCGGCACCCACTCGACGTGGCGGCCCAGGAGATCCGTCAGGAAGAGGTCGCGCTTGTGGCCGCCGTCGTAGCGCACGGCCTCGCCGAGCAGACACGACGAGACACCGAGTCGGATCGGCGGATCGGCGCGCGCGCTCATCGCGGGAAGTACGCCGGCCAGACGAGCGCGTCGAGCAGCGCCGTCTGGAAGGAAAAGGCAAGCGCGCCGGCGAGGGCCACGCCGCGCGCGACCGGTGCACCGGCCGGACGGGCGCGTGCGAGCGCCAGCACGAGACCCAGCGAGCCGGCTCCGACCAGCGCGAGCACGCTGCGGATCGCGAGCCAGAGCGCACCGCTCGGCGCCTCGAGCATCCAGGCGGTGAGCGGCAGCCACAGCGCGGAGGGCAGCAGGATCAGCGCGTAGAGCGCGTGGAAGAGGTCGAAGCCGAAGCGCCCGACGCGCGTCCGCGCCGGGTCGAGGCGGAAGAACACGAAGAAGCTGAAGGCGAAGTAGCCGGCGGTCGCGAGCCCCATGCTCGCGGTGTAGAGCGGACGCAGCGATTCCGGCACGCCGCCCCAGAGCGAGCTGCGGAGCTCCGGGTTCGAGGTCAGGCCGTGCGCGTAGCTGCCGAGCACGGCGAGCCCGCCGGCCAGATTCAGGGCCACGAGCCGGGCCCGCGTTGCATCCATACACGGAGAATCGAAGATCGAGGGCATTTTGTCAAGAAAAAATCTGTAAATCACTTGTACAAGACGCTTTCTCCGATCTAGACTGCGCCCGTGCCGAAGAGCCTGGAGAAGACCTACCCGCTCGGATCCGTCGCCCGCTTGACGGGCCTCTCGCCCGAGGTGCTGCGCGCCTGGGAGCGCCGGCATCGCGCCGTCTCGCCGCTGCGAACGCCGGGTGGCACGCGCCGCTACCGCGCCTCGGATCTCGAGCGCCTGTGCCTGCTCAAGGCCGCGATCGAAGCGGGCCACCGCATCGGCGAGCTCGCCGCGCTGAGCGACGCGGAGCTCGAGCCGCTCGCCGCCTCGCCGACCCCCGCACCGCGCCCCCACGGCGATGACCTTCTCGCCGCGATCGCCGACTACGACGCGGCCGAGGCGCAGCGCCTGCTGGCGCTCCAGCTCTCGGCGCTCGGCGTGGTGCGCTTCGCGCGCGAGATCGTCGTGCCGCTCGCGCGCGAGATCGGCGAGCGCTGGGCCGACGGCCGGCTCGGCGTCGCCTGCGAGCACCTCGCCACCGCGCTGCTGCGCTCGTTCCTCGGCGCGGCCTTGCAGCCCGGCGCGAGCGCGCTGCGCGGGCCGCGCATCGTCTTCGCGACGCTCTCCGGCGAGCGCCACGAGCTCGGGCTCTTGATGGCAGCGCAGAGCGCGATGGCGGCCGGCGCGTACCCGCTCTACCTCGGGCCCGACGTGCCGGCCGAGGAGCTCGTGCTCGCCTGCGCGCAGAGCGGCGCGGCCGCACTCGCGCTGAGCCTGGTGACACCGCCGGACGACGCGGCCGCAACGGCGCTCGAATCGCTCCGGCGCGAGCTTCCCGCCGGCGTCGCGATCTGGGTCGGGGGCGGCGGCGTGCGCGCGCTCGTGACCGGGCCGGGCGTCGAGCGCATCGCCAGCCTCGAGCAGCTCGAGCGGCGCGTCGCATTGTTGCTCGAGCGAGGCGCCGCGGATGCGTGAGAAGTCGCCGCGCACGAGCGCCGCATGAGTGATCCGCGCCTCGTGCTCCTGACCGGGGCGTCCGGCTACGTCGGCGGGCGGCTGCTGCCGCGCCTCGAGCAGCGCGGCTACCGCGTGCGCTGCCTCGCGCGACGCCCCGAGTTCCTCGCGCGCCGGACGGGCCCCCGTACGCAAGTCGTGGCGGGAGACGCGCTCCGCAAGGAGGCGCTCCGGACCGCGCTCGATGGGGTCGACACCGCCTTCTACCTGATCCACTCGATGGGCGGCGAGCGCAGCGCGGAGTTCGAGCAGCAGGACCTCGTGGCGGCGCGCAACTTCGCGGAGGCGGCGCGCGCGGCCCGCGTCCGGCGCATCGTCTACCTCGGTGGTCTCGGCGACGAGCGCACGCCGCTCTCACCGCACCTGCGGAGCCGGCACGCGGTCGGAGCCGCGCTGCGCGGGTCCGGGGTGCCGGTGATCGAGCTGCGCGCCTCGATCGTGATCGGCTCGGGCAGCCTCTCGTTCGAGATGATCCGCGCGCTCGTCGAGCGTCTGCCGGTCATGGTGACGCCGCGCTGGGTCGAGGTGATCGCGCAGCCGATCGCGATCGACGACGTCCTCGCCTACCTCGAAGCGGCGCTCGACCTCCCGGGCGACGAGAGCCGCGTCTACGAGATCGGCGGCGCCGAGCGCGTCTCCTATGGCGAGCTGATGCGCGAGTACGCGCGCTTGCGCGGTCTGCGCCGGCTGATGATTCCGGTGCCGGTGCTGACGCCGCGCCTCAGCAGCCTCTGGCTCGGGCTGGTGACGCCCCTCTACGCGCGCATCGGCCGCGTGCTCGTCGAGAGCATCGGCTGCGAGACCGTCGTGCGCGACGAGCGCGCGCGCCGCGACTTCGCAGTCGCGCCGATGGGCACGCGCGACGCGATCCGGCGCGCGCTCGCGAACGAGGATCGCGAGTTCGCGCAGACGCGCTGGTCGGACGCCGTCTCGGCAGCGGGGCGCGACACGCTCGCCGGCTACGGCGGAGTGCGCCGCGGTCGCCGACTGGCCGACGTGCGGCGCTGCGCGCTCGCGCTCTCGCCGGCCGAGGCCTTCGCGCCGATCCGACGGCTCGGCGGCGAGGTGGGCTGGTATGCCTTCGATTCGCTCTGGCGCCTGCGTGGCTGGCTCGACCTGATCTGCGGCGGCGTCGGCATGCGGCGCGGCCGGCCCGACCCCGAGGCGCTGCACGTCGGCGATACGGTCGACTGGTGGCGGGTCGAGGCGTACGAGCCCGATCGCCTGCTCCGGCTTCGCGCCGAGATGCGGCTGCCCGGGCGCGCCTGGTTGGAGTTCGAGGTGAAGCCGTGCGACGAGGGTGTCCACGTCGTGCAGACCGCGAGCTTCGACCCGTCGGGGCTGTCGGGCCTGCTCTACTGGTACGCGGTCTACACCCTACACTCGCTGGTGTTCAGCGGCATGCTCGCGGGCATCGCCCGCAGCGCGCGCCGCGAAGCGGCGAGGCTCGCAGGCGCATGCGCCTGACGGCCGCCGCGCTGTGGGCAAAGCGCGCAGAGGGGCAGGAGAACGGCAGGCCACGCCCGGAGCGCACGAGCGCCGCCGTGACGGCCTACGAAGCGGCGCTCGCCGCCGAGCCCGAGAGCCTCGAGCCGGCCTGGAAGGTCGAGATGGTCGCCGAGGCGCTCTGACGCCCCCGCTGCGGCGCTCCGCGCCGCGAGAGCTCAGCGCTTCGGGAAGTTGAAGACCGGGAAGATCGGGAAGAACCCGTTCTCGGCCATGTTGATGAAGCCGAACTGAAAGCTCTTGATGCGCTTCGTGACGTTGATGAAGCCGATCTGCGCGGTCGAGCTCTTCGAGATGTTGACACCGCCGAGGTCCACGAGCGTGCTGCCGCTCGCGACGATCACGAAGCCCGTGTTGAAGGCTTCCCCGGCCTCGTTGAGGATGTTGATGAAGGCGCCGTTGACGCCGGAGTCGCTGCCCGTGTGGTAGTTCACGAGCGAGAGCGCGACCCCCGAGTTCATGCTCCCGGTGACCCTGCTGATGCCGCCGACGAGCGCGAGGCCCGAGAGGTGCGAGGTCTCGCTCATCGAGAGCAGCCCGACGTCGAGGCCGTTCTGGCTGCTGTTCTTGCCCCAGAGAAACGAGAGCCGCATGCCGTCCACCTGGGGATTGCTCGGGATGTTGAGGCTCGGAAGCCCGAGCTGGAAGGCGGTGCCGGCGCTCGCTGCCTCCGCCAGCAGGATCAGACAGGCGGACAGGATCCATCGCTTCATCGCGTTCTCCTTGCGGAAAGGGTGATACGGAGGGTCCGGTGGCGCTCTCGCCCCGGCTCCGGCCCCGTCCGGCCACCCCCCGATCCAGACTATCGGCGAGCGCGGGGCATCTTGCGAGCGCTCCGCTTTCTACAACCGCGACCGCTGCGCGACGCTCTACCGCACGCGGTCGCCGCGGCCGCGGCGGCGCGCGACTTGCATTGCGGCCGGCGGTGGGTCCTTCGACATGAGCCTCTACCGCGATCGACGTCACGGCGGGCGCGCGCTCGCCCACGAGCTCCGGTCCTACGCCTCGCGCCGCGACGTGGTCGTGCTCGCGCTACCGCGCGGCGGCGTGCCGGTCGGGTACGAGGTCGCGCGCTCGCTCGCGGCGCCGCTCGACGTCTTCGTGGTGCGAAAGCTCCGCGTCCCCGATCAGCCGGAGCTGGCCATGGGCGCGCTCGCGCCCGGCGGGACCTGCGTCCTCCACGACGAAGTGATCTCGCTGCTCGGCGTCTCGAAGGAAGACGTCGAGCTCGCCGTGCTCCGCTAGGGGCGCGAGCTGCTGCGTCGCGAGCGCCTCCAGCGCCGCGGGCGCGCGCCCCTCGACGTCGTGGGGCGCACGGTGATCCTCGTCGACGACGGCCTCGCCATCGGGACGACCCTGCGCGCGGCGATCCGCGCGCTGCGAGGGCGGGAGCCGGCGCGCATCGTCGCCGCCGTCCCGGTCGCGGCGCCCGAGACGTGCGCCGCGATCTCCGAGGAGGCGGACGAGGCGGTGTGCGCGGCCAGATCGCGCGACTTCCATGCCGTCGGCTTCTGGTACGAGAACTTCTCCCAGACGAGCGACGAGGAGGTGCGCGCGCTGCTCGAGGCGGCGCGATCGGACGCGTTCGACGCGTCCGACAGTCCGACACGTCGCGCTCGCCAAGCGGTGAACGCGGTCGCGCGTGGGCCCTCCAGGATTCGAACCTGGGCACGACCGGTTATGAGCCGGCTGCTCTGACCGCTGAGCTAAGGGCCCGGCGGCAGATTAGCCGCGCGAGCGCACGCCGCCGCGCACCGGTCGCAGCGGCGCGTAGCTCCAGGTGCCGTCGGCGCGGATCTCGAGCGCGCTCGCGTCAGCGTCGTGGAGCGCCTCGGAGCCGTCGAGCTCGATCGCCGTGATGTCGGCCTCGACGAGCCGTGCGCGCACGCGCGCCACGGCGTCGGGACCGAGCGCGGTATCGATGCGGTGCAGCAAGGCGAAGCGCGGGCGCGCGAGCAGCATGCGCGCCACCACGATCTCCTGCTGCTCGCCGAGCGAGAGCAGGTCGTCCCAGTCGCGCTCGACGTCGAGCCCGCCGACGCGCACGAGCACCGGCTCGAGCGAGAGCTTGCGCAGCACCGCGAGGATCTGCTCGTCGCGCATCTCGTACTCGCGCCCGGTGCGCAGCAGCGCCTCGCGCAAGGTGCCGGGCGGTAGATAGGGCCGCTCCGGCACAAACATGATCTCCTCCGGCGACGGCCGCACGATGCGACCCTCGCCGGTGTCCCACACGCTCGCGGTCGCGCGGAAGAGCGCCATCTTCGCCGGCTCGTTCGGTCCGATCACCACCACGCGCCG
>Ga0335082_10000883_pt1 | contig 31564 bp, 28 predicted proteins | sample Lox_Sample_41_FD_206718 | JGI IMG/M metagenome (GOLD analysis project Ga0335082, IMG submission 206718) | Soil microbial communities from Loxahatchee National Wildlife Refuge, Florida, United States - Lox_Sample_4.1 | ecosystem: Environmental > Terrestrial > Soil > Wetlands | place: USA... | reverse complement strand
CATGGCGCTTACGGATGTACTTTCGAATAGCTTCCTTCACGTCACTGTCGCCTGAGATCGGAGCCCGATCCGGGAACAGCGCGCGATGAACGTCTTCGGAGGCGTAGCGGCCAGACCTGCGGACGACCACTTTGTCATCCTGTTCGTCCCACTCGAGCACGGAGCCGGGACCTACGCCAAGTTTCTTGCGAACCTCAGCCGGTACGGAGATCTGGCCCTGAGCGGTCACCTTCGATTTTGCGATTGGCACGCGAGTACATTACCAGGGTAATGACACGACCACAAGTACGCGGCGGAACATCAGTGCAGGGTTGAGGAGACGTAAAGGAGACAAGCGTTTTAGCGGTCCTGTAACCGCCTGATTCACAAAGATCTCTGCAAATCATCGGTCCAGTCCATCATAGGCGCCACCGATATCTGTCTTGATATCAATAGTTACTCTCTATCCAAATATTCATCTGGAAATCGATAAACGTACGCTTGACGTAACGAGTAACGCACTATAACTTCCAAACAAGATGATCGGCAACTACCGTGACAAGCGCACGCGCAACTTCGCTACCGGCCAGCGGGTTAAAGCGTTCGAGGGAATCTCACACAGGCTTGGCATTAAGTTGGATCAACTGGACGCCGCGCTAGCGCTGCGTGATCTTGACCTGCCCGGCAATCGGCTTGAAGCTCCAAAGGGCGACCGCAAGGGACAGTACAGTATTCGAGTAAACGACCAGTGGCGAATTTGCTTTGAATGGCCCAAGGGCGCGGAATGCCCGATGTACGTTGAAGTGGTCGATTATCACTAGAGGAGATCTTATGGCGCGCGATGCAATTCATCCCGGCGAGCATCTCGCCGAACAACTTGAGGCGCTGGAAATGAGCGCCGCGGAGTTGGCACGCAAGCTTAAGGTGCCAACGAATCGGATCACGCATATTCTCAACGGGCAGCGTGCGATCACCGGTGATACGGCTCTTCGTCTGGGACACTTTTTCGGTACGAGCGCTGAGTTCTGGCTAAACCTGCAAAAGATTTACGAACTCAGGGTGGCCGAGCGGGAGAGTGGCTCGCACATCAAGGATTTGCCGCGCCTCCGGCATCGCGCGGCTTAAATGAACCCTTCCCTCAGAGGCGCTGGGCGCTAGAGTTGTGCCCAGTTCTGCGCAGCCTCGCTCCAATCCAGCATTGGCGGCCGAGGACGCGCCCAAGTCAGGAGGCACGCATTTTCTGTTCCCGAGCGGATCGGGCCAGCACCTTAACCACAAGTGCGATCACGAGGCTGGCACCCACAAGTGGAAACAGCACTCCAATCGCAACTACAAGGACCAGGAACGCCAGTGCACTCCCCCTGGAGTCCGGAGCCGGGGGAAAGCCGAACGTACCCGGGGTCCGACGCTTCAGCCACATGACCAAAGCGCCGGCTGCCTGAAGGATGATGGCCAGGCAGCCCGCAAGCATCAGGTAGCGATTCAAGGGTCCATATTCCTGTCCCTGGTGGACCGCGATGCCCCACTCAACACCCTTGGCGACGGCTCCCCATTGGCTATATCCGACATCCGCCAAGAGATTTCCCGTGTATTGGTCCAGATAGACCACGCGCGTGTCCTGCGCCCGATCCGGACGCCAGGTGGCTACGTAGGCACCCGCCGGACCTTCCGGCACGGTAATGCTGGCTCCGGGATTGACATCGAGGCTGCGAAACCTCGTCAGCGCCACCTGCAACGTGATCGGGGAGGTACCCGGTGGAACTGACGAATGTGGGGGCGTCTGCTTTTCCATGGCCCACGGGAGCGCTGGCACAACGTGCGCATTGCTGCCATGGGGCCCGTGGGGGGCACCAGGCACGGTGGCAGTCAGCAGCCAGGTGGGCGTCACCTCCGCTGGCGGTGGCGGCTCGCCCAAGTTCGCGCGCGAGGCCCATTCCTGGAAGTGGTTGCCCCAGAACATCGACCACGGCATCCCGGTCAGCGCCAGAAACAGGATGACGAGACCCGAAACTGCTCCCGTCACTGCGTGAAGATCGCGCCAGAACACGCGGCCGTGCGGCTTTCCCCGGATGCTGATCACACCCCCCTTACCACCTCGCGGCCACCACAAGATGAAGCCGCTGATCACCAGCAGCAGGGTCCATCCGGCGGTAAGCTCAATCAGGCAACTAGCCCAGAAGCCGAATCGCTGCAGGCTGTGGATCTTGCGTATGGTCTGCAGAATCCCCCCGTAGTCGGTTGCCCCAATGACATGTCCGTCGTAGGGATCGGCGAAGGCCGTGAGTGCGCGGCCGTCCGATGCGCGGACCAGCAGGCGGACCGCCTGCGTAGGTGAAGTTGACGGCGTGTACTCGAGGACCCTCCCGTGCAGCTTCTCCTCAGCGCGCTCGATCACCTGGTCCACGGAGGCAGGGGCCTGGCTACGCGCAGGCACGGTCTGCAGGTCTCGGTAGATCCAGTGATCCAGCTCAGGCTTGAACAGGTAGATCCCGCCCGTGGTCGCCATCATGACCAGAAACGGCAGCGCCAGCAGCCCGGCGACGAAGTGCCATCGCCAAACAGTCCGGTAAAGACCACCGACCTTCGGCGAGCCCGATGTAGTGCCGGCTGAGCGTGTCATTTGAATGTCGCCCTTACGCCCACCATCGCTAGAAATGGGGTGCCGTATTGCGGTGGATTGTACGGGCCCGGATTCACGATGAGGTGCCGATCGAAGAGGTTCTGGATCTGCGCATATGCCTCTACGTTCGGACGGATGTTGTAGCCGCCGGAAAGCCCGACCAGAAAGCTCGTATCAGCGCTCGCTTGGTAAGGAAACCCCGGGTCGGTGTGATCAGGGTTGGCCCAGGCGGTAGCCGAGATGTACTGTGCATTGGTGGCAACCCGCCAGCCACTGGGGTTCTCATACTGAAGCGCCAACGATGCAAGATTGCGTGGGACGTCGACGAGTTGCTGCCCAACGCTTCCAGGATCCGTCGGATTTGACCTGTAGATGGACTGGGCCCACGTGTAGCCAACCGTGGCCGAGAGGCCGTTCCCGAGTTTCCAAGTGCCTTCCACTTCGATGCCCTCAGCCAGCGCGGATGCCGCGTTCACCAGGACGCCCCCGTAGAAGAATCCCGGCGGCAGCTGCGAATCCGGCAGGCTGGCCGTCGTGATCAGATTGCTGACCGTAGTGTGGTAGTAGGTGACCTGGCCGCGAAAATCCGGGAGCGCAAAGTCAATTCCGACCTCCCCGCCGGACAGCGTCTCGGGCTTCAGGTTCGAGTTCGGGTAGTAGATGCCCCCATTGGATGCGAAACCGCGATACAGGTTATCCAAGGTTGGGGCGCGGAAGGCCTGGTAGTAGGCGCCCCGGATGCCCAGTTCCGGCGTCAGCGCATAGCGCACACTCACGCGCGGGTCGAACTTGGTCAGATGCTGATCTGGCTCGGCACCGGGCCCGCCTGGGTTTCCGTCATAGCTGTGCAGCACTTCGAAATACTGCAGGCGACCACTCAAAAGGACCTCAAGAGGCTTGATGGGCACGATTGACGCCTCCACGAACGCGCCCGCGAGCACCTGCTCGCCGCTGCCAATGTCGGTACGGACATGGGCTCCCGTCGCGTCATAAATCGCCGCGTGATCCCAGCCATCGATCGCATTCACATCGACACCTCCCACGACGGACGAGACCCAGCCGTCCAGGTGCTGTGTCCAGATCACAGACCCGCCCAGGTTGTGATAGGGAGTGGTGTGCACGTTGTCGATGTGCTGGGTCTGCTCGGCCGGAGGAAGCGTCGAGTCGTTGACGGTTGGATTGGTGGTTTCAAAGGTGCTGCTGGAGTAGAAAGCCGTGACCGTTAGAGATGAGCTGGGCCCAAAGCGCCGCGTGACATCCCCGGTGTAGCTCGACAGCGTTTGATCGTTGGTACTCAAGGGGGTGCCCAGCTGCTGGCTGTTCTTGTGGTGATTGAAACGCGCGTTAACCACCCAGTCATCACCGGGTTGCCAGCGGTCCCGGATTTCAAAGTTCTGAGCGTCAAAACTCGTTGGAGTATCGAAGTCACGTCGCGCGTAAGCGGGCACAGCCATGAATCCGTCCGTGCCCTGAAACGAAGCGCCGACGCCGATCCGGTTGGTGGCGCCGGTGCTGTAGGCGCCATAGATGCTGGAACGGTACGTCCCGAAGCCCCCCGCCGCCGCGTCGGCAAAGAACTCGTCCGTTTCCGGAAAGCGGGTGATGACGTTGATAACGCCACCCATCGCGTAGTTGCCCCACAGCGGACTTCCCCCACCCCGCACGATCTCGACCCTATCAATGAGCGCCAGAGGGACTTGGCCCCACTGGATGTATCCGAAGAACGGATCATTGAGGGGCACCCCATCCAGCAGCACTAGCGCATGGATTCCTCCCAGACCACGCATCGACACGTTGTCGGCAGTCGGGTGAGCCTGGGTGCCACTCTGAATCGGTAGGTTGACCCCCGGCACGCTGCGCAGCACATCGTCCAGGGTCTGCGATGGAGTGTCCTGCACATCGGCCGCGCTGACGATGCTCGCGCTGACCGGCAGGTCCACGATCGACCGTTGCGTACGGGTCGCCGTAACAATTACTTCCTGAAGCTGATCGTCGGCGCTCGCCCTCTGTGATGCGACGCTGCACGCCGTAGCAACCAGTGCTACGGCTATAAAGGTTCTCACTTGGAATCTCCCTGATCATTGCTATCCGCCCGCATGGTTCAGCGGTACGGCACACTCGCACGACGGTGACAGCCATCTATTCGCGAGGGATCGCAACGGCGCGATGCGCGCGAACAGCCGCGTCGTGCCGATGCACGACGGCCTCAAACGTCAGGCGTTCAGTAGGGTGAAGATCAGGAAAAGGCAGGCGGGCCACGCGGGAGGCGCGTGGGAACGATGGTCTCTCGAGGGACTGGTCGCTCGCTGAGCGCGGGAACGACGAGGTCCACTGAAGACGCCAGCACGGAAACGGCCCCGAACTGCGACACAAGCGCAGCGGCAGCCGCGCCCGCGAAGGGACAGCCGCCAGGTCCGCTGCTACCCGCGGGACCGTTGTGATGCAGATGTCCGTCGCCCCCATTTGCGGCATGCATCCTGTGATGCATGTCATGATGATGAGAAGGCATGGGTCCCTGATCGGGACAGAGCTCGATACCCTCGGCGCCCACCATGAAGCCGGCTGGCATAAGCGCCCGCACGGTAAGCACTGCCAGTAGCAGAGCCGCAAGACCGGGAACTCGGGACAGTGTGCGCATCCGCTGCATCATCACCCTACGATCATAGCGAATCTTTCGCAGGTCAGCGATTCCGCGCCATTCACAGGGATCGATGTTCCTCAACGCAACGCTATCCTCAAGCCTGTAGCACCGATCCGGAGCACGCACTGTCGCTGAAATTGAGACCAGTCTCCGACCCTTCAATCGTCGCACGGCTGGATCGAAGCCAGATCTTGCATTTGGCTGCTGAAATGAATAGAATATACATTATTAATGTATATCTTGAAGCTCTATGCGCGTAGCAAAGTGGGGGAATAGCCTGGCGGTCCGCCTTCCCGATGCGGTCGTAAAGGCGCTGAAGTTGAAGACCGGTGACGAGATTGAAATCGTAGCCTCCGGTGGGCGGCGGTTTGAAATCAGCCGCGATCGTACCCGGGAGAAGGCGCTCGAGCGGCTGCGCACGCTGAAGAAGCCCCTGCCCAAGGGTTTCCGGTTTGACCGCGACGAGGCCAATGGCCGCTGAGCGGTTCCTCGATACAAATATCCTGATCTACGCCTTTGCCTCTGGCGATCGGCGCTGCGCTCGCGCTGAGGCGCTTCTGGCCGACGGGGGTGTGATTGGGCTACAGGTGCTCAACGAGTTCACCAACGTCGCTCGCCGCAAGCTCGGCTGGGAGTGGCCCCAGATCGAGGCAGCGATCACAGTGATTTCCGAACTGCTGGGGCCAGCGATGCCCCTCACGACTGAGATCCACAACCAAGCGCTAAAGCTCGCGCGCGGGGGCGCGCTGTCCTTCTACGATGCGCTGATCGTCGCAGCTGCCTCAGACGCTGGCTGCAGCGTGTTGCTTACCGAAGACCTTCAGCACGGGCGAAAATTCGGCGGCGTGACAGTTCAGAATCCCTTTTTGGAGGAGACATAAGGGAGACAAGCGCTTCGAGGCTTACGTAAGGCCTTGATCTATTGCAGTTCCTACATCGTCGCTCCAATCCAGCATTGGCGCGACGGCTACGCGCCGGTCGATGGGCTTCACGGGTTACCGTTTAGGAGTTGATCCGGTCGCAACTGACCGCTCAACCGTCCGGCCCGCTGTCGTCACAAGCAAACGAACCTTCATCCCGAGGCGCGTCGCGACGATCACCAACGCTTCGAGCGTGAACCGCTCGATCTTGCCCTTCAAGAGCGCGTTTCGCTGGGGAACAGTAAGACCCAGACGGGCGGCGATACGCGCCTGGGTCATACCGCTTCGCTTCACAGACTCTTCAATCTGGATCATGAGACCGGAGCGCAACGCCAGGTTCTGCGCTTCGGGCTCCCGGAAGCCGAGATCCCTGAACAAATTGCTGCTGCCACTCAACACCTTGCGTCGGCTCGTCATCGTTACGGCTTTTCTTGCAACTTCGCGATCAATTTTCTGTAGAACCACTGCTCAAAGCCTGCTGCAAGCGACTAGGGCGACGCCGACAGTCCAGCACACGCCATACGATGCAAACATCACCCTCGATCTTGTAGTAGATCGCATAGGGAAATCGCCGGGAGAGCACTCGGTGGAATCCCCAGATCTGGATGTGGATACCTGCGGACAGGGCCAGACCATCGATATCGTCAAAGAGCGAATCCAGGAAATAGGCGCCGAGGCTTTCGGCGTGCTGGCCGTAAAACAACCTGCCCAAATCGAGGTCATCAAGCGCGGACGGAAGTATCCGCAGCCGCATCGGCTACTTTCGGAGCTTGCGCTTCGCTTCAGCCCAGTCCACCGAATGCTCTGCGCCCGACCCGACGCGCTGCTGAGTATCCTTCAACGCCTCTTCGTGCCACGGTGGGGATTGGTAGCGGTCGCCTTCGCGGGCAATGGACTCCCACAGTTCCTCCAGAGTGCGAAGCTTCTCCTCCCAGGACATCTGCTCAATGGCGGGCATAGTCATCGTGTAACAAGCCTACTAGGCCACGTTCGTGCGGGCAAACACGACCGGAACGGCACTATCTTGAGGAGACGTAAAGGAGACAAGCATTCTCAGGGCTGCGTAAGAGATTGATCGGCAAGGGCGTTTCCAGATCGTCGGTCCCGTCCATCATCGGGGCCACGGCAAATCTTCGATCCAACTGTTGATTTCCTCTCGGGTTTTCTTACACGCCGTTCAATGCATCGAAATTGGAGAGACTGACACTGGCGACAAGACCGTGCTGCTTCAAACATGCCCGAATGGGCGCCTTATTCGGCGATGCGACGAGGTGATGTCGACAGGTCCGCGCGGAACGACTACTCCGACGCGTCGTCATCCAGACTCTTCCCGGAGTCACGCTCAATCTCGCCGTGCTTCGATGTGTCGCGCTTACGAGTTAGATTGGAAGTCGGAGCCTTTACGCCGGCTTGTCTGCGCATCTCAGCTGCACGGGTCTCGATAGTTGGCTCGGCATGAAAATCTCGGGCGATCTGGCCGCGCATTCGCTCGCGCAGTTCTCCATCGACCGGGGTTTGGTCGAGCAACGATAACAGGCGCTCCTCGGAAACCATGCCGCGACGAGCAAGCTCACGCGTGAATATCAGGTCCTTATCGCGTGCGGCGGCGTACTTTGCGATGGCGAGGTCGTGCGGCTCTAGACACAGTCCTTTCACACCCTCAGTCTCGCCGGGAGGCAAGTTCACCAACCGCCCCTTCCAGCCTCTTGGAAGAGTCGCAGTGCTCACATCAACCGGATCCGCGTAATAGCCAAAAGTCTCGTGAAACGGTGAATCGACGCCAATCACATTCAGCCATTCGGTTCGATCTGCATGTCTCGACGCGATCAGATCCACCTCAAAAGAGGTGAGGATCTCGTCAGGAACATCGGGGTACTTACCGTGGAGAGACTGACTACCGATGATGACGAACTGCTTTTCTCCAGTGATGCGGCCCGCAGCCCGCAGCACATGATCAACCTGCTGCTTCTTCATTCAGTTTTCTCACTTCCTCTTTCGGAAGCAAGCCGACGAATGGCGCCGATTGCCGAAGTCTGACCGCGTCGTCGTCGCATCCGAGCATCGCTGCAAAAAGCTCTCCGTCGTCTTTTCCCTCCGCAATGTCTCGCCATTCCTTATAAGCCGCACCCCAAACGCCCTGCCGTTCCCACCGGTGTAAGTTCGCGAGGATCTGAGCGCGTATCTCGCGCGGCGTGAACCGCCGCACGATCGCCAGCGAGATGGACCGCCTGAGCTCGTCCAATTCCTGATGTAAGAAACCCCCTCTTGACGGGGGGCGAAGGCCGCGTTCGGTGAGGTCAAGCGCATCACCTTCGCTCAAGCCCCACGCGTCAAGAGTTGTCTTCGGCAGCAGCACACCAAGAGAGTTGCCGATTCGTCGCAGCGGGACTTTCATGCGGTGAATTATAACGCGTTATTACATATGCGACAATATGGGTGCCATTACTTCACCAGCGGCAACTGAAGATTTCTTCGAGGAGACATATAGGGATGGGCATTCGGTGCCGCGCCAACTCTCTGATTCTAAAGGTCAATACACCTTCGTCCGTCCATTCCTGAAGCAGGTGCAGATACGCCCGGCCGGAGCAATCATGCGTCGAATACGTGCTTTCCTGCGGAAGACGTCGGCGATCCGCTGCGTTATTTTTGCGTGTGGAACCTGCACAGCGCGCGGCTTGCCCTCCGCGTCCTTGTATATAGGTTCGCGCACGGCATCAGGGTGGAGCGGACCTCCGCCGGTTGGCGCAACAGCCTTCAGATAGATTGGCCGGCCTTCTAAAACCACGCGGAAGTCCGGACCCGGCTTCGGGGCTTCAACGTGAAGTCCCGCCCGAAGAAGACCGACCCCCGAGGCACATCTCGAACCCGCGCTGATGAAATTCGAACGGGAAGCGATCCAAAACCCGGGCGGCTCTCTCCGAACGCGCCTCAAAGAGGTTGCGATACGCGGCGGATGCACCCTCTGACGGCTTCACATCAGATAGTTGACGAATGCGCGCGATCATTTGGCCTCTCCAAAGCCAAGTTGAACGCCTTAGTATGGGATCGACGCATTCTTCTGCGCGCGAGGAGGAGACAAGGACTTGCCACCGTCCCTCATTGAATGACCGTCGGATATTGCTTCGTCGGTCCAATTCAGCATCGGCCGGAGCGATGTCCTCCGACGCTTGCACTGCGAGCTAAAGGGAGATCGGACAACCGACCGACTACTTCGCTCGCTCCACTGAGGGCGATTTCCACTGCTCCTTGAGGAGTTCCAACTTCGGCCAGTAGTACCGTACCGCCAGCATGAAGGGCCCGGCCGGTGCCGGCAGCCAGTTAGGCGTGGCGGCAGCGCCTGGCGATTGGTTCTGAATGTAAATTGTTACGCCGCCATCCTTGTCGCGCTTCAGACTGGGAAGCATGGGCGAGTTGATAAGATAGCGATCAATCGGATTTCTGACGAGAAGCTGTGACGGCAACGCATACATCGTCACAGACCAGAACGCGTTGACGGGCGGCAGTTTCCCCTTCCTGAATCGCAGAGTGTACCGACCACTGCTGCCATTGAGCGCCTGACCGGACGAGTCCTTCTCATAGATTGGGTACAGGGCTTCTTCTTTCGAGTTGGCACCGATGCCCACCTGTGTGCCTAGGGCGCGCCGGACGTAGTCATTTTTGAGGAATGCCCGCGTGCCGAACAGGTCAGCGCTACTGCCCTTGAGGCTTGCGCGCCGGGCATCAATCTCCTTCTGTCCATCCAGCATCCCATCGCTGAACGCCGCCTTGTTGGCGGCAGATAGATTGGCGAAGTCGATGGGCTTTCCCGGGATGACGCCGATGCTCTCAAACCGCTTGCGAAGAGCACCCTCACTCGGATGATTCGGCGCGAACCGCAGCGCAAAAGCCAGTACATTGAAAAACTCGAGCGACGTGCGCTGATCGGCTGGTAAGACCGGCCTGATCCAGTCGACCGCTGCTGCCATAGGTGGAGACTTCGTTCCCAAAAACGCGGAGAGGGGCTGGGCCCTGTAACCTGCCTGGGTGGTCTTGACGTTCTCCAGGTCGGATGGATTAAACAGCTGGGTCCGTCCTACGACGTTGACGAGCTCCGTTTCTGAGCGAATGACTTCCTTGATGCCTTTGGGTTTCCGGCCTTTCCAGCCCGGTCCCGCAATCAGGTAACTGCCGCCTGCATTGCCGGTGGTACGGCTGCCCAAGTAGGCAAAGTTGAACGTATAAAGGTCCATGAACTGAAAGACGAAGTAACGACTCTTCTCCATGGCTGGGATGGTGATGACCATAGGTTCGGCACGCAGGTCGAGACCCAAGAACGTATAAGGCGTATCGGAGTTGGGAGTCACGAATGCCGTATCGTCCGGCGTAAAAACACGGGCGAAATTGAGCACCGTGTTGAAAGGACCCTTGTACTCCGGATTTGTCTTGTCGATCGAAAACACATACATCGTCATGTACATGCTCACGATCGGGACCCCATAGATGTACGCATCCTTGGCTATCTCGCGGGTCCGCGCCGCGACGGACTGCAACCCCGGCAATTTCCACTTGCCGGTCATGGCCGCTTTGCTCGGTCCGTAAACGCGCCCCACCAGGCTGAAATGAGCCGCAGGTGCCGGCAGCCAGTTCGACTCCTTATCCTTCCCCGGAGAATCGTGCCCCACGTAGAGCGTCAGCGATCCGTCCCTGCCGTACACCAGACCCTTTGTGCGGTCCCCGATCGAATAACGCTTCAGATCGTTGGCATAGAGCAAACGGTCTGGCAGGGTATAGAGCGTGAGGGACCAGAAGAATCTCGCTGGAGGCAAATCTGCCTTGGAAAAATGGATGGTACAAAGCTGGGCTCCATCCCCGATGTAACCTCCATACCAGGCCTCCTCGAGTGAGTTGCCGTACAGGCCCTTCGCGGCCCCGATAGCGCGCTTCATGTAGTCGTTCTTCATGAACGCACGTGAGCCGAACAACCCATTCGAGGAGAGCGTCTTCTCGCTCTGAGCCTTGAAGGCCGCCTTGGCGTCCCCGATCCCCGCGTCAATCGCAGCCAAGAGCTGTGGGTCAACCCTCGCCGCATCCCAAGGCGATCCCGGCCCGATGCCGATCTTGGCGAAGCGCTTCATCAAGGCCGCTTCGCTCTTGTTGGATGGTTGCGTAAACCGCAACAGGGAATTGAGATAGCCGATGAAATCGTGCGTCTGTTCCCGAGCCAAATCGGGCTTAGGGAAAGTCAGTACCGGCGCGGCAGGCGGCGGGGGCTTCCTGAGGAACGCACTCAAGGGCTCTAGACGGTAGCCCGCCTGAATGGCCTTTACGGCGGGTATGTCAGAAGGCCCGTCGAGCTGCGTCCGCCCCAGAATTTCGACAATGTCGGTTTCGCTACGGAATACCTTCGTGATTCCCCGAGGTGTCTTACCCTTCCAAGCGGGGCCTGCGATGAGGAAGCTGCCGACCTTGTTGCCCGTGGTCCGGGCACCCACGTACGCGAAGTTGAAGGTGAAGAGATCAATGAGCTGCATGACGTAGTACCGGCTCTTCGGTACGGCCGGCACGCTCAGCACCATCGGCTCAGCCCTCAGATCAAGCGTCGCCCAGCTGTAAGGCGTGTCATTGTTTGGCGTGACGATGTCCCGGTTCTCCGGGGTAAAGGCCTCGGCGTAGTGCCGAAACGTATTGAATCCGCCAATGTATTCATGAGCGCCCCTGTCGACGGCCTGCTTGTACCAGGTGTTGTAGCTCCAGATCGGCGCGTACGCATAGATGTAAGCCTCTCGGGCTATGGCACGAGCCTGGGCTGCAGAGGTGCGGACATTCCGATCGCTCGCGTTCTTCATCGGCTGATACCCCACATTGCTTTCGAGGCGCACGCATCCACACGCCCACCCGCTGGGACGGAATACAGCGAGGCTAGATGGTGGAGCTGTAAGCGGGTATGGGACTAAGGCCCCACAGCCCCGGGATTGACACGCCGCGCGACCGCCGCAGCGCCAGGGCAGAAGCGCTCATGGCGGAAGGGGGCGTCATCGGCGTGCAGGTGCTCATTGAATTTACCAGCGTCGTTCGCCGCAAGCTGAGCTGGGACTGGCCTCAGGTCGACGCGGCACTCTCAGTCATATCCGAACTTATGGGCTCGGCATACCCACTCACGACCGAGATCCATGCCCACGCACTGAAGCTGGCTCGTGGCAGCACGCTTTCGTTTTACGACGCATTGGTTATTGCGGCTGCCGCCGATGCGGGATGCAGCGTGCTCCTCACCGAAGACATGCAGCACGGGCGCAAATTCGGTGGCGTGACGGTCCAGAGTCCGTTTCTCGGGGAGACGTAAAGGAGACAAGCGTTTTCTGGTCTACGTAAAAGCCTGATCTGCAAAGCCGTTTATAGATCGTCGATCCAATCCATCATCTTTCGATCAATCCAGCATCGGTACGGCCGACGTCTCCATCTACGAGCGAAAGTGGAGCATGTTTGCTCGGGGGAATCTCACTCCGCAGAGTCGCTAGCGAAGCCGACCGACCTTTTCGGATCAGCCGGCTTGCTAGCCTCGTTTAGTTGCTGCTACCGCCCGGCTGATTCAGCTTCGCCATAGCGCTTTCGATCGCCTTGTGCATGCTCAGCGTATCGGCGCCTTGCGAGGGCGGGTACTCCTTCATACTCTGCAGGTGCGCCACGAGGAACGGCCCGGCGGCAGTCGGCGCCCATAGCTTCTGCGCCACGAACTTGCGGCCTGCATACCCCCACTCCTCCGATTCCGGATCCATCTTTTCCATCGGATCCATGAGCAGGTTGAAGAGGTATGGCACGCTTGGGTAGTACTTCTCGTTGAACCAGCTGCCCTTGGGCTTGACACCGATGTGCATCTTCCAGGCGTCGACGCGCACGGCCATGAGGTCCGTCTCGTCGTAATAAAAGAACTCACGCCGGGCCGACTTCTCCGACTTGCCGGTCCAATGGTCCAGGTTGTTGTAGCCGTCCAGGTGCACCTTGTACGTAATCCCGTTGGCGGCCTTGTAGCCCTTCAGCAGCTTGTCCTTGACGTCGGGCATGCCTGCCGCCGCGGCTAGAGAGACGAACAGGTCTTCGTGACTCTGGATGCCGTTGGAAATGCTGTGCGGCGGGATCTTCCCTGGCCACTTCGCCAGGCACGGCACGCGTACGCCTCCTTCCCAGGTGGTGCCCTTCTCGCCGCGGAACGGGGCATAGCCACCATCCGGCCACAGCATCAGTTCGTTGCCATTGTCGGTGGTGTAGATGACGATGGTGTTGTCAGCCACGCCCATATCCTTGAGCTTCTGGAGCAGTGCGCCGACGTGCTCATCGTGCTCGATCATCCTGGCCCGCACCACGTCCTCCTCCGCCCGGCCCTCGTCCACGGCCTTCTGGATGTACTTCTTGGTCGGATGCGACCATATATGAATCGCTGTGGTGTTGAACCAGCAGAAGAACGGCTTGTCCGTCTTGCCGGTGCGGTCCAGCCAGTCGAGCGTCTTGTCCAGCACCTCCTTGTCGAAGGTCTCCATGCGCTTGCGCGTGAGCTTGCCAGTGTCCTCGATTTTCTGTTTGCCCACCTTGCCAAAGGTCGGGTCCGTGGTCGGATCATCCTTGTCGGTGGCCCAGGTGTGCAGCACGCCGCGCGGTCCGAACTTCTTGGTGTATTCCGGGTTCTTCTGCCCCGGGTAGTCTAGTTCCTCAGGCTCTTCCTCGGCGTTGAGGTGGTACAGGTTGCCGAACCACTCGTCAAAGCCGTGCATCGTCGGCAGGAACTCGTTGCGGTCGCCCAAGTGATTCTTGCCGAACTGCCCGGTAGCGTATCCGCCCTCCTTCAAGACCTCAGCAAGGGTCGGGTCGGACTTTTGAATACCGCGCGCTGAACCCGGGATGCCGATGGTCGTCATGCCGGTGCGCACCGGCAGTTGCCCCATGATGAACGCGGCACGACCGGCCGTGCAGCTGGGCTGTCCGTAGTGATCGGTGAAGATGATGCCATCCCGGCCGATACTGTCGATGTTGGGCGTGCGGGCCATCATGCCGTTGGTGTAACAGCCAACATTCCACATGCCGATGTCGTCGCCGAAGATGACCAGGATGTTCGGCTTCTTCGCGTCCGCTTTCGCCATCAGATTCTCCTCAAGCGAGTTGTCTCGAATTCCGATATGAATGGGGCTTAGGCCGAGCTAGGCAATCGGGTAAGCCTGCGCGCCAAGTCGTTCTCTACGCGGTGCTGCGGCGAGTGGTCCTCGACTGACGCTCGCCAACTTCTGCCCAGATTAAGGTGAGCGATGGCGCCTTTGCATCCGACCAAAGGCCTATTGAAGGCTGGCACGCCGCCGAGCCGATTGGCCTGCTTGAAGTGGTACAACCTTTGTATACCGCCAGTCGTGCGGGCTACGCTTAGGTTTGCGGTATCAACTCCTCCGTACGCACTGCTCACAACTCGCGAGGCCGCGCGCCGAATTGGCACTCTGCGACCGTGGGAGCGCCGCTACGGCATTCCACGTCCGTCGCGAACTCCCGGTCGGTACCGGCTGTACGATGAAGAAGCCCTCGCCGAGATCGCTGCATTGCAGCAGTACAAAGCCGCCGCGATCCGACCTCAGCAAGCGTCGGTGCTGATAAGGCATAGTGGAGCCGCCCACAGGTCGCGACCACCAACCCACGCGCGAGGGAGTGGCAGCGCCGGCTGGAGTCGGCATGCGTGCCGAGCTCGCGACGCTCGTCATTATTTGTGAGCTACGCAGCCGGGGCTGCCGCGTCGTTCATCTCGGCGACGCGGTCCCGGTGGAAGGCATGCTGGCAGCCCTGGACTCCGTGGGGCGCGCGTGGCGGTTGTCGGTAGCACCCTAACCGGTGGGCTGCAACCATGGGTATTGCATTTCAACGAAGTGATGCGGCGAGCTCAACAAGGTGTGGCGTTCGTTTGGGCCGGACCAGGAGCTGTCACCGCGGGCGCCTCTCTCCTGGAGCCGTAGCCGGCGACCTCTTGATTGACATAGAGGTCGTGGCGCGTCGGTCCAATCCCGCATCGGCGCTACGGAGGCACGACCGATCATCTTCATTAGACTTGACTGCTCGGAACCGCAGCAGTTCAACCGTGACGGCAACCAACGCTGGCGCTACTTTAAATTCTGCTAGTGCGGCTTGTCCGCACCGCTTGTTTCCACGAGGATCTTGGGCATCCGGTGAGTCCGTAGGTTGCAAAACCTGCTATACGGAGTGAATGAATAGCTTGACTCATTGAGGAACTCAGTATGCCGAGGGCACGTCCTCAGGCACCGACGCTGCGACGATCCCGTCAAATCACGCGGAGGCAACGAACATGCCGAGCCATACTTCCGCCAGTTTGAAAGAAAAAGCACTCGAGGAACTCAGGATGTTCTGGGTCATCGCGATCTACCTGGCCGTGATGCTCGCCGCTTTCGCGTGGTACCGAAGATTGGTTCTCTCGGCAGCGGGCATCAGCTACTTTCACTACTGGGCCGCCGTGATCGAGGCTCTGATCCTGGGAAAGGTGATCCTGATCGGGAAGGCATTGGGCCTTGGAAGGCGGTTTGAGGGATCTCGGCTGATTTTATCGGTCTTATTTAAGGCGCTGGTATTTGGCGTATTCATCGCGATCTTTGGCGCGCTCGAACATGTCATTGAGGGGCTCGTACGCCGCGAACCCTGGGACGAAATTGCACATGGCCTGATCAGTGTCGGCCGCGATGAACTCCTCGCACGTACAGTCATGGCGGTCGTGATCCTCATTCCATTTTTTGCATTTTGGGAGACCGATCGAGTGCTGGGTGACCACAGGCTGTTCGCCCTGTTTTTCCGTAAGACGTAACTCGAGTCTCGACGGGCCTGCCGAGCGTCGGTCGCTGCACCCCTATTGCGCGCCCAAGCGAGCGGCAATTCGCGCGGCGACGCGCAAGGCGTTGGCCGCGATCGTCAGGCTCGGGTTGATTGCGCCGCTGCGCGGCATGAACGAGGCATCTACCACGTACAGATTCTCGAGATCGTGTGCCCGACAGTCGCGGTCGAGCACGCTGGAAGCAGGGTCATCCCCGAATCTGCAGGTCCCGCACGGATGTCCGTAGTTCAGCTGAACTTCGGGCGAAATGCGCACCATCCGCCACGGTCGCACGCTCTTTGCGAACTCGAAACGCAGGTCATCGGCCCGGCGTCGCAGCTCATCGGTCAACGTATAGGAGAATGTCGCGCCATCGGGCTGCGTCGCATCGAGAACGATGCGGTTGTTCGGACTCGGATCATCCTCGCTCGTCGCAGCAAAGATGCCCGCATTGCCGAACATCAGCGCGCCGATCTTCGAAGGTGCCTTGGCAAGCAAGGAAAGCAACACCTCGTTGTGTACACCGCGTCGACGCAACTGCTCCTTTAGGTAGGCGGCAATCACGCCCGCGCCCGCATCCACCCCCAAGCTTTGCACGTACCCCAGGCGTCGACCATCCCGGACATAGAAGTCGCGCACCGATATAGCTTTGCGCTGCCGTGCCTCTCGCGACAGCCGCCGCGGCGCCCAGAGCGCAAACAGGTCCGAGGCATGGAACATCAGGTTTCGCCCGACCTGGTCGGACCGGTTGGCCAGTCCTTGCGGCCAAAGTGCGTTGCGAGAGCGCAGCAGAACCTGCGGCGTATGCAAGGCGCCGGCCGACAGTACGAAGATCCGGGCGCGGAACTCCAAGGCACGACCGCGATGAGTCGCTCTCACTAGGCGTACGGCTTGCGCATCGGCATCCAGAGTCTGCACCTCGCAGTCCTCGAGTAGCTGACATTGCGCCTGGCGCAGCGCAGGTTCCAGGCAGGTCACGAGGGCGTCGGCCTTGCAAGCTCGCGGGCAAATTCTGCCAATACACTCGAGGCACTTATCGTCATAGCGCATGGCGACGTGCAGCGGCTCCGGACGCAGGCCGTTTTGGCGCATCTGCTCCATGAGTGCCCGGTCCCACTCGCTGATACGTGCTTCGACCTCCTGGCTTGCCGTACGACTGATGCCGTAGAGTGTTTCTGCAGCCTCGTAGTACGACTGAAACTCGCCAAAGCTGACCGGCCAGGGCGGAATCGTCCCGCCAGAGGTCTGCAGGCCGGTAAAATCGCTCGCTGCCATGCGCTCCAGCGCAGCAGCGTAGTGAATCGACGACCCACCCACGGCGCAGCCGACCGCGGCGTAGAAGTGCTTGAGGTTTCCGGCAGATTCCCGCTCGCTGACAGGGTGGGGCCACCATCCGTAGGTCATGCGGGTGTCAGGACTTATCTCCGTGTGACCTTCGCCGCCGCGACGGATGCGACTCCCCTTCTCCAAAAAGAGCACCCTGAGGCCGCGCGAAGCCAGAAAATGACCCAGGGTGGCGCCGCCAACACCGGTGCCGATGATGATCGCGTCCCAATCTTGAGCGGCGACTGCGGCCGGGTCCGTCATCGAGCAAGGCTCCGGAGGCGATGGTGCAAAGCTAGCAAAGGAGACGGAATCCACATAATTCTACAGGCGCGCCATGAAGGTAGGACCCAGGCTCGGTCCGCCGCCCGCTCCAGCGCGATCCTGTTCTACAATGCAGCGCCTTTCGTCTGGCTTATCCTGACGGCGGTGCAGGTCTCCTTGTCATGGCGGTTGACGGGCACCCGCCGCTCGACCTTCGGACCGCCTGGCCGTATCGAATCCGATGATAACGCTCGACAGCTTCAAGGAACTGATCGTCGTCCTCGCGATTGCCGCGACGATATTTCACCTTGCCAAGCCGGTCGCGCTGCAATTCATGGGCGCCGAGGACTTCGCGAGGCGCCGCCTCTTGTGGTTTGCCTTGACGATTGTGGCCTTTATGGTCACCAGTCTTTGGCTGTTCGCCCTCGCGGCAGTTCCTCTCTATCTGTGGGCCGGGCGTAAGGACAGCAATCCGGTCGCTTTGTATCTGCTGATGATGCAGGTCGTACCCGCGGTCTGGGTGGATATCCCGTTCTTAGGGAACAACGGCCTGTTTCCTCTTGATAACTACCGGATGCTTGCGCTCGCCGTCCTGCTGCCGGTCGCAATCCGCTACCGGCGAAATTCCGGTGACGCCGTGCCTGGAACATTTGGAGCCATGGACGTGCTCCTGCTGATTTTTGGAGCCCTCCAGGTCGCGCTCTACACGCCGCCCGATCTCAGAAGTCACTTGGTGATTCCCGACTCTCCAACCAACGCGCTGCGGCGAGCTTTTCTATTTCTTCTTGACGTATATCTTCTGTACTTCGTCCTAAGTCGCACCTGTCAATCGCGACGTAAAATGCAGGATGCGATGGCGACCCTCTGCCTGGCGTGCGCCGTGATGGCTGCTATCGCCATCTTTGAGCACGCGCGCGGCTGGCTGCTGTATGTCGGCATTGCTTCACGCTGGGGCGACCCGACCGCCGGTTTCTACCTGCTCAGGGCCGGAGCGGTACGTGCCCAGGCGTCGGCCGGCCATTCAATATCATTAGGCTGTCTGCTGGCCGTTGCCTTCGGCTTCTGGCTTTACCTGCAGTCGCAAGTCCGCAGCGCGATGCGACGGATTGGAGCAGTGCTGCTGCTGTGGGGCGGACTATTCGCGGCATTCTCCCGCGGAGCTTTGCTGGGTGCCGCTGCTGTTTATTTCGCGTTCATGGCCGCCGGGCCACGCGCGCTATCGCGTCTCGCCCGCGGTGCCTTCGTCGCTCTCGCCTTGGGCGGCTTGCTTGCGCTGACACCGATCGGTGAGCGGGTCCTGGACGAGCTGCCTACCGCCGGACAAGCTGCAGATCCCTACCGCGAGCGGCTGGCCGAGCGAGGCTGGCAGCTGGTATTCGCGCATCCGTATTTTGGCGATCAGTTTCCGTGGCCTGAAATGGAAGACCTGAGGCAGGGCGAAGGGATCATCGACATAGTCAACACCTACCTCGGTACGGCACTGAGCTATGGACTGGTCGGCCTGTTTGTCTTCGTAAGCTTCATGCTCCTGGCAACCACGCGGACTTACAGCCGTTCCCGGGAACTGGCTGTCGCAGATCCCGACCTGGCTCTGCTCGGAACGAGTCTCGTCGCCTCGATACTCGGCCTACTGCTGATGATCAGCACATCCAGTTTCATATTGGCCTGCCAGAAGATGTTCTACGTGCTGGCAGGGCTTGCGACCGCCTATGCGCAGCTGGCGAGCGCGCGCCTGCACGAACCAGTTGCACCGACCGCGGTCGCTCCGCTGCGGGAGTGATGCGCAGTGGCGCTGCCGAGAATGGTCAATCTGCGCGGCGACCTGTTTGCCACCACGTTCACATTCGCACTGCAGGCGCTCATACGGCTCGGGAGCAGCCTTGTCCTGACGAGGGTACTGCTGCCAGAAGCGTATGGAATCATCACGATTCTGGCGTCGATTCTCTACGTAATCGGCAATATCCTCGATACCAACGTCGCACTCTTCATCGTCCGCGACAAGAATGCCGAGCAGCCGCGCTACCTGAATACCGCGTGGACCCTGCGCTTCTGCCGCTCCCTGTTGAGCGCGGCCGCCTTGTTTGTATGCGCCCCGTTCATTGCGACGCGAGTCTACGATCTCCCCAGCCTGACCCTGCCGCTTCAAGTCTTTTCGCTGTGGTTCGTGATCGATGGCTTCGAGACCATGGCGTTTCCGCTCGCCATCCGCCGCAAGCAGGCACGCCTGCAGATGTACTCGGAGCTTGCGGCCTCCGCTCTTAGCACGGCTTTCTCAATTGCCTATTGCTATCGCTACCACACGTTTTGGGGAATGGCGTTTGCGATGTTGCTCAACCGGCTGATCATGGTCGTGCTGAGTTACCGATTCTACCCGGAGTTGCGACCGCGCCTCTTCTTCGATGGCGCGGCGGCTCGTGAAATACTCGTCTACTCGAAGTTCACCATCCCTTCGAGTCTGCTGACGCTTGGCCTCAATCAGTTCGACAAGGTCGTCTTCCTGCGACTGTTCGACCTGCGTCTGTTGGGGCTCTATGGGCTTGCCGGCAACATCGCTGGCTCGGTTGAGACTCTGATTAGCAAGATCAGCCAGGCGGTACTGTATCCGCGTTGCGCGCACAATTTCCGAGAGAATCCGGGTACCGCCACCCAACGGTATTACACCGACAACGTCAAGCTGTTCATCGGCATCCTCGGGATGCCGGCCGCCATTTGCGGCGCGGCGCCACTGATCATCGCCCTGCTCTACGATCCACGGTACAGCGAAGCCGGAACCGTCCTGCAAGCGCTGTCGCTGCGCGCCGTGTTCCTGTCCCTTGCTTCTCCGGCCGAGGATCTGCTGATCAGTGCCGGAGAATTTCACGTGATCCTCGTTGGTAACGTTCTGCGCGCGGCATGGATCGTCCTCGGCAGCCTCGCGGGCTACTACTTCTTCGGCTTTCTCGGATTCATTTACGGGCTGTCACTGAGCGGCTTGGCGCCCTGGGTCTATTACCTGTGGCTGCAGAACTCCCGCGGCATGCTCATTGCCAAGTACGAGCTGTACAAGGTGGCGTTCGTCCTCGCCGTAGGAATCGCCTCGTACCTGGGCAGCGCCCTGGTTCTCGCTCTGTTTCCCGGTCTGCGCATCAGACTGTGACGTGCGCCACGCAGGCGCCCCAGCGCGGTTGCCGGACGACGCCTCGGCATGCCCCGCCAGCGGCGCTAAGCCCGCCCGACTTCGGAACCGGATGCCCCTGCTGGTCATCGACAAGACCCTGTATTTGCCATAATTTGCTTACAGTGGCAGCGAAGCACCGGCGGCAGGCATGTGAGTCTTGACCAGTATCCGATTGCCGACGCGTGTCTCCAGATTGAGTCAAGTTGCACGCCGCGTTCGAACACCGTTTAGTGCGAGGTACGCCGACGGGGCCGAACTTACGGTCAAGGGTGGCGACGCAAGGCGAGCCGGCGGCCGAGATCCTGCGAGAGCTAACGGGATCGTCGGTCAGAGATTCCTGCATCGCGAGAATCTGGCCGCGAGGTCGCGTCGCTTCCCTGTGCCTCGTCGCGATTAAGGAGTGTCAAGATGTACCAGGGCCGAGCACCGAGGGTTTTGAACAAGCTGCTGCCGCTAGTCGCGATCGCGATGCTCGCGGTCAGCGAGACTGCTTCTGCCGCCGCGACGTTGGTCTTCAACTATCCGAATGGCTTTGCTGCCGCTCACAGCGCCATCTCGACGGCCTGGAGCGCCAGCTTTAACGGTTCGGCCATCAACCTGACCTCGACACCAAACCAACACCAAGCCGGCGGGAGTTGGTACATCGCGCAACAGGACATCACCTCATTCACGACCGACTTCACGTTCCAGATCACGGCTGGCGCCGCGCCCTCGATTCAGGGAATCACGTTCTGTGTCCAGAACACTAACAGCACGACTAACCCGCCAGCCTATGGGACCAATGCCTCGTCGGACGCGAATATCGCCGGCTACGGAGCCTACGCGCTGTCGAATCAGTGGCCGCTGAAGAACAGCATTGCCGTGCTGTTCAATCTGAACAACAACGACCAGAACAACTATCCCGCGGGTGGTACCCCCAATGCGACCGGTCTGTACATCAACGGCGGACCGGCCGGTGCGCTGATTCCGCAGATAGATCTCAACCCCTCAGGGATCAGCCTCTACAGCGGCCACATCATGGCGGCGCACATCGTCTACGACGGGACGCTCCTCACCATGACGCTGAAGGACACGGTGACGAACGCCCAGTTCCGCTATAGCTGGCCGGTCAACATTCCGGCGATCACCGGCAGTAACACCGCCTGGGTGGGGTTCACCGGCGGCACGATCCCGGTGGTGGCGCAGAACATCCTTACCTGGAGCTTCAGCGAGGGGTATGCGACCCGACTCGCCTCGCCGACCTTCAGCCTCGCCCCGGGATCCTATCCCTCCGCGCAGAACGTATCGATCAGCGCGTCCTCCGGCGCGACGATCTACTACACCACCAATGGCCAGCAACCAACGACGTCATCCAACGTCTACACCGGCCCGATCTCCGTGAACTCCAGCGAGGTGGTGCAGGCAATTGCGGTGGAATCGGGATATACGGACAGCCTGGTGGCGGTGGGCAACTACCAGATCGCTCCAGCCAATTCGCCGCTCATCAGCCTCTCGAACTTCAGCAAGGCTTCGAATCTGATCGCCGTCAATGGCGTTGCCCGCTTCAATGGGTCCGCGCTACAGCTGACGGATACCAGCAACTACACTGAAGTGGGATCTGCCTGGTACGTCGTCCCGGTCAACGTGCAGGGCTTCACGACGAACTTCACGATCCAGCTGCTGAACCCGCAGGCTAACGGGATGACGTTTACCATCCAGAACCAGCCGCCCTCCTCCACCGACCGCTCAATTCTCTATGTCAGCGGCGGTCCGAATGCCATCGCCAACGACGCCAGTGGTCTCGGTTATTCGGGCTCGACGAATGGCACCGGCGGGCAAACCGCCGGGCTGTATAGCAGCGTGGCCGTGATATTCGACATGTACTCCGGTTCGGGCGATCTCACTGGCCTTTACACTAATGGCGCGATGCCGACGGGGTCTTCGACCGACATGAGCTCTTCGGGCGTGAGCCTGCACAGCGGCAATCCTCTCGCCGTATCGCTGGGTTACGACGGTAAGACGCTCGCGATGACGGTCACGGACACCAAGACCAAGGCCTCGTTCTCCAAGAACTGGACGATCGACATACCGACAACCGTCGGCGGCAACACCGCTTACGTCGGCTTCACGGCGGCTACCGGGGGCCTCACGGCTACCCAGAACGTGCTCTCGTGGACGTACTCGACCTCCGCGGGTAGTGGGGCCGCCCCGCCGGCGGTACCCGCGGCGCCGACCAACCTTCGCGTCCAATAATGCCGGCGGCGGCCGCCGCCGGTGTCTTGAGACGCCGACGCGTGGATTCGACGAACGGCGCCCGCCCGGGTGCCTGTGCGTCAGGATCCCAGGCTCACTGACGCCGTGTCGGTGAGGCGAGCGCGCAGTTGCGCGAGCTCATCTTCCAGCCGCGCTGGTCGCAATCCGAGCTGGTCCGCGAGGTCCCGAAACCGCCAGCGCCAATCGAGATTCCTAAGGGACATCGCGTAGTTTCTGAGCGCGAGCCGCGGCGTCCACTCCCGAAGCGCTTCCGCCAGCGCCCGCAAGCCACCGTCGAGCCGGATCGTGCCGAGCTCGAGAGTTGCCCCATCCCACAGCAGCTGGTCGATGCCAGCGCCCTGGGGCGCCACTCCGGCAATCACCGCACCTGCGGCTAGACCGTCCACCCAGCGGCCAGTCAGATACTGCCGCGTAGGATGCGTATACGGCTCCGGATTCGCCGTGTTCGAGAACGCCAACACGTATTTTGTGTCGCCGTAGACCTGCATCATCAAGCGTTGGTTCTGCAAAGTGTTCAGCCCGTCGCTCGCCGGGCGCGGACGGTATCTGATGCCGAGACGGGCGGCAGCAGCCGCGGCCGACTCGTCGTTCTCCCACTCAGGCGGCTGCCGACCGACGCGCGTGATGTCCCAAGTGCGCTGCGGTGCCGCCGAGCCAAGCCGCAGCGCATCGGTGCCCCACGGCAGCCACACGGTCGGCACTCTCGTGAGACGCTTCCAGGTATCGACATCCGCGAGCGAGGTAACAAAGAGCACGTCAAAGATGCGCGGGAACGGAAGCAGTTTCGGAATGTGATCGGTCCAGAACGAATCGATGATCCAGGCACCCAGCGGCCCGAATCGTTTCCTCCAACCCGGGACGGTCAGGATCTTTGCGAGATCAGACGGTCCGGTGCAAACGAGCAGACAGGGCTCTCGCGCGGCCCGGGGACTGGAGCGCCTCTGCAGGAAGGAGATAACCTTGGCCAGCGATGAGGGCTGACTTGCGTCGGCCGGCAGCATACGAGCATCGAGGAGCTCAGCGGCGAGCACTACCATGTGCTGGATTGGGCTCCAGCCTCGCGCCTCCGGAATACAGTTCAGGATCAGCACGTTGTTTGTGCAGTGCCCACAGGACGGCTCGCTGAGCTAGCTGTCGCAGGCGGGTCTGAGAATCCGAGGCACTGATGAACCACAGCTCGCGGAGCGCATGCGGACTCCCGGCGGGAACCTCGAGACTGCAACGGTCCGGTCATCCGGTCTGCGTCGGTTGACGACTGACGGCGAACCGGCGAGACGACCGTTACTCTTTTTGATGAGCCGCGTACAGTCGAACGAAGTCACCAAACGTGACCGGAAAACTCTCGGCACTGTCGAACGGGTCGAAGCCGAGCGAATCCTCCAGGCGCGCGACGATCAGCGCGAAGCTAAGCGAGTCAAGTCCGGACTGCAGCAACTTCAGGTCATCCTTAAGCGGGGCGAGATTTCTCTGCTGTTCGCGAGCCACCTCCTCGAATACACCCGTGATGACAGCTCTCACCGACATGGACAACCTCCAGTTGATTCCGTATCCCATTCTAGCGGCAACGCCCAGGGTTGGCTCAAGCGCCGCAGTAACCGCCGAGAACGGGCGAGGCTGCGTGCGTCAGGCAACGGCGACTGGGCATGACCCTCGCCACAAGTCCCGCAGCCTCTTCTGGGCGGCAACCTCGAACTCTCGATAGACCACCAGCGAAAGGCCCACAACGACGATGAGGTAACCCAGGAACGCCACGGGACTCCAAAAGAAGCTTCGGCTCCACCCCATCCGGTCCACGACGATTACCGTGAGCAGCTGTAGCGGGAAGTGCAACAAATAGGAGGAATAGGTGGCATTACCCAGAAATGCCAGGCGCCGGAACGGCGCGCGCAGAATGCCCTCGCCCAACCTCGCGAAAATGACCACGCTGGTGGCGGCGAGCAGCAGAAGTCCCAAGCGGCTCGAATCGGTCTTCGTAATCATGAACATTGCCACCCCGGCGAGCACGCACGCGAGCACGAAGGCCCCATGTCGACGCGACGCCCGTTGGGCCAGACCGCCCGCGAAAAAGTACATCCCGCACTCAAATACCAGCGGATTAATAAATGTGTTCGCGTACGCGAAGCACAGCGCGAAAGCGAGCGAAAGACCGGCGGCCAGCAGCGCCTGAAACCTTGTAATCCGAGCAACGGCAAAAAACGTAAGGTAAATGAGGATCTCGATCGAGACGCTCCAGATCGGCCCATTGAATGACTCGGGTTGCCGAGCAAGCCAGTTGGAGGCAAACAACAGCTGGGTAGCGAACCAAATCGGCTTGTTTCCGAGATAGATATAGGTCGTCCCATGGAGCCTGTAGTACACGTACTGCCCACAGGCAACCAGCAGGAGCGTCAAAAGATGCAGCGGATAGAGGCGCGAGAAGCGACGTACTGCGAACTCACGAAAACCCACTACACGTTCGCGAATCGCGTCCGCATAGTGCCAGTAGAAGATGAATCCTGAGATAGCCCAGAAGAACTGCACAGCCAGGGAGCCGTTCTCGTAGAAGAATGAGAACTCGCGGTACAACGGCAATGAGGGCCGAATGGCTACACTCGTGGCCGGATCCCAGGCCCCGATGAAGAAGAAATGTTGGTAATGCCATATCAGGACTGAGAGCGCGCACACGAAGCGAAGAATCTCGACCCCACCGAGCTCTTGGGCTGGTTTCACGCTACCCTATCTCCTGATCCAGACACCGCACCCTCGCGCAGCATATGCCACATGCGCGAATCCTTGGCGCTTGTACATAAGCAGTCGATTGCCGCCCTTCCACCGCCCGCCGGATCCCGCACACGTGATGCCTACCTGCCCCACCTCAACGGCCGGGCAGCTGTCTTGGAACTTGACCCAGTCCTCAGGTCAAGGCATGAAGGATCTGATGCGTGCAATCCGTGAATAGTCGGCGGGGCGACAAGCGCCCGCGCGGCGGACGACTCGCACCCGAATCCTCGGTGCGCGGCCGCTTGCTGCGGTTAGTCACGCTGCTGGCCGGCAGCGTCTTCTTGAGCGCCTGCGCACTGCCGTCGATCGAAGGTCGGCCGAAGATCTCGTCCATCCCCGGCACAAGCGACACACGACTCGGTGCTGGTGTATCGACCTTGGCTTCTGCCCATCCTGGTAAGAACGGCCTGCATCCCCTGCCCGCGGCTCATGATGCCTTCGCCGCCAGAGTGCTGCTCGCCACGGCGGCCGAGCGATCCATCGACGCGCAATACTACATCTGGCACGACGACGTCACCGGCAGGCTCCTTCTCGATGCCTTGTGCAAGGCGGCCGACCGGGGGGTTCGCGTGCGGTTGCTCTTAGATGACAACAACACTGGCGGGTTTGATGCGACGATCGCCACGCTCGCCGCGCACCGCAACATTTTCGTGCGTCTCTTCAATCCCCTGGTCAATCGCCACGCCCGCTGGACGAACTACCTCTTCGACTTCAGCCGCGTCAATCACCGTATGCACAACAAGTCGTTCACCGTCGACGGGGAGGTCACGATCATCGGCGGGCGCAATATCGGCGACGAGTACTTTGACGCCGGCACGGCTGTGGCTTTCACCGATCTGGACGTGATGGCTGTGGGCCCGGTGGTTGGCGAGGTCGAGGACAGCTTCGACCTGTTCTGGAACAGCGCGTCGGCCCATCCGGCACTGGCGATCGTGCCTGGCGTCGGGCTCGATACCGCCTCGTCGGTACTGGCCGCGCTCGCCGCGACGCCGACCGATCCCGCAGCCAAGAGCTACCTCGAGGCTTTGCGTGAGAGCGAACTCGTGACGGGGCTCTTGGCGCAGCGCCTGGCGTTCGAATGGGCCGACGTGCGGTTGGTCGGCGATGATCCACAGAAGGTGTTCCGCAGCGACCGCGAGCTGCTGCTGCTGCCCCGACTACTCGAGATTACGGGTCAGCCGCAGTCGCAGTTCGACGTCGTCTCTCCGTACTTCGTGCCGGGGGATCTTGGCACTGCAAACCTCTCGGCACTCGCGCAGCGTCACGTGCACATTCGGTTCCTCACCAACTCCCTGGCAAGCAACGACGTCGCCGCCGTGCATGCCGGTTACGCCAAGCGACGCAAGCCGCTGCTGCGAGCAGGGCTGAAGATGTACGAACTCAAGCCGCGTCGCGCTGAGTCTGGACCGCAGCCGAAAGGCGGCTCGTCGGCGGCGCTGCACGCCAAGACGTTTCAGATTGACGGCCGCCACGCGTTTATCGGTTCCTTCAATTTCGACCCCCGCTCCGCAAGACTGAACACCGAACTCGGATTCGCAATTGACAGTCCGCAGCTGGCAGGCCAGCTGCGCTCGTTCTTCGACACCGAGGTACCAGAGCTGGCGTATGAGGTCGTGTTGAACAAGGACGGCGACCTGGAATGGCATGAAGCGTCCCCGGAAGGCAGCAAGGTGTATCTGACCGAGCCCGGGAGCAGCGCCTGGCGGCGCGGCAGCGTGCGGTTGCTGTCGGTCCTGCCGATTGACTGGCTGTTGTAGGATTTTGGATGCGCGCAGCAGACCGCGGGCGGCCACACTGCTCGGCCGCCCGCGCTACCTCCGTTGCCGAGCAGGCCTAGCTGATCGGTTGATGGCTGCAGGTGACGTGCGTGTTCCAGTCGGCATAGCTTCCCTGCGGATTCTGCTCCCATGCCCAAACGTGGATCTCGTAGAACGCCGGCAGCCCATAGCGGTTCGGCGCGCCCACATAGTTGAGCAGATTCCCCTCCAGCGCCGGCACGCTGCCCGCGGGGTGCTTGGACGACCAGACGCTCTCCAGCACGATGAACTCGACCCCGACCAGGCGCATGGCACCGTCTGCGGTCGGCTCGTAGATCAGCGACTGCGGCTGTTCCGGATCCAGCACCCCCGAGCTTATGCGCGCCGGCAGCACAAAGTGCACGCCCATGGCCCCGGTCTCCGGCCCACTGACACAGGGGGTGGCCGCCACAAATCCTTCCGCGAGCGCCACGTTGAGGTTGATGTAGCGCGCCGTGGCGCCACGAACCTTGTGAATGAGCGGGGTCGCCCCGTCCGTCGCCAGAGCGACCAGCGGCAGCGACATGAGCCCGGCCAAGAGCGCCCGGCGGCCCGCAGTGATGAGCGATATATTCATGATCGTCTCCCTTTCCGGTCCGGCTTAGCCGGGTTCGTGTGTAAAAGAACGAGTGGACCGCAACGCCGGCTCGCCGGCCGGAAGCCGCAGTCGCTCGGGGAACGTCCTCTCGATGAGCCAGCGGGGCATGGCCCACGGACGCCTGCAGTTGTCGGATGCTCTGGGGTGTTGGATAGGGATGGGCGCGGGCGCGCGGATCGGGGAGACCCCCCAGATTGGCCGGTCTGAACCCCTATATTGATGTACCGGAACTCAGCGGCCTGAAGAAACCGTTACAAGAATGCGATGATGGGCTGCTGACCCGGCCCGGGCAGTGGGACGATACTGTTCGCGTCCGCAACGTACCGATCGCCGCCTCATGGTCGACCCCGTTGGCAAAGGATCGCGCGCCGATCCCGCAATGCACGTGGCCCCGGCCCGGCACGGCCGAGCCTACCCTGTACGGCCATCACACCCGACCGCCGTGACCGGCGCCCTCCCCACGCTTGCCTTGTGCGTGTGCGGCGCGGCCTCGGGGATTGTCGCCTCCGCGGCGGACTCACCAGCGCCTGCGCCATCGGCCGGCAACAGCTCGTCGATGAGCACGGTCACGGTCACCGCCCGAAAACAGTTGGAGGAGCAGGTCGACCACTACGTTTCCAGCGTCGTGGTCCGCTACGGACAGGACTCGCTCGCGCGCTGGAACGTGCCGGTATGCCCGCTGGTCGCCGGGCTGCCCCGCGAGCGTGGCGAGTACATCCTGTGGCGAATCACGCAGGTGGCGACCGCAAGCGGGGCGCCGCTCGCCCCACAGCAGTGCAAGGTGAACTTCTACGTGGTTGTCACCCCGCAGCCGGATGTGCTGCTGAAGAACTGGCTGCGCCGCGATCCGAAGATGTACGACCGCGCGAGCGGCATGAGCCGCATCAACAGCTTCATGCACGCCACGCATCCCATCAGGTGTTGGTACAACACTGAATTCCGCTCGAGCGACGGCGGCTCGGTGTCCCGCGAAGGCGTGGTGGCGGCCCTAAATGGTTCGGCCCTGGAGATGATGGAGCTGCCGACGAATACGGTTCGCTTGGGCACGCGCCTGCGATACAGCGCGATCCAGGGTCTGTCCTCGATCATCATCGTCGTCGATGAGAACCAGACCGGCTCGCTCACTATCGGCCAGCTCGCCGACTACGTCGCCATGATCGGGCTTGCCCAGATCCGTACCGACGCCGACCTCGGGCAAATTCCGACGATCCTGCGGCTGTTTCAGGACCCGCAGGACCCGCCGCAGGCCATGAGCACGTGGGATGAGGCCTTCCTGCACTCGCTCTACGGCACGAGTCAGGCGAGCGTGACGCAGCGCTCTCTCATCAAGACCCGCATGCTCGACCGGATCGCACCACCCTAAGGGGGAGCGCGACGCTCGCGGCACGCCCGATTCCCGTGCCTGCTCCGGTCACCGGTGCGATTCGGTTGTTGGCCGGAGCGCTCATCAGTTTCTATCGCACTGCATCATGAATCGGGGCTGCGCTGCCCGGCGGACGCCGCGGGAAATTCGCCGCAAACCATACTAAGCTAGGGGGGGTACCTCGGCCGCCGGGCAAGAGCGTTAGCTTGTGCGCAACCGTAAGGCGGCGGGGACACCGAAAAAGACCTCTCACGGCCTAGAGCTTCGCTCGAAGGCGCTGCAGATAACTCATAAAGAGGAGGCCCCATGCTCGCCGATATTCTGTCTCGCTACTGGTGGATGACCCTGCTGCGCGGATTGTTCTGGATACTCTTCGGAATCGTGATCTTCGCCCGCCCAGGGATCTCCCTGGTATCGCTGACGCTGGCACTTGGCGTCATCCTGTTCATCGATGGCATCGTCAACGTGGCCAATGCCGTGAGCGGCCGCAAGGAGCACGATGACTGGTGGGTGCTGTTGCTCATCGGTCTAACAGGAATCGGGATCGGCCTACTCACCTTCTACAACCCCGCTGCCACGGCGCTCGCCGTGGTGTTCTATATCGCGATCTGGGCCATAGCCACCGGCCTGCTCGAACTGGTCGCGGCGATCCGGCTGCGCAAGCAGATCCAGGGTGAGTTCTGGCTCGGTCTGGCCGGAGTGGCCTCGGTGATTTTCGGCCTGCTGCTCGTAGCCAACCCGGGAACCGGTGCACTGACCGTGCTGTGGCTGATCGGCGCGTACGCGATCGCGTTCGGGGTGTTGCTGCTGCTGCTGTCCTTCCGAGTGCGCAGCGTCGCCAAGCGTCTCGAGGGTGCCCGGGCCTAGTCCGCCCCGGATTCTCGGCTCGACCAGAGCAAGGTGGGAGGCGGTAGTCGCCGGCGACGCCGCCTCCCAGCCTTGCCGCTGCGCCCGTGCGGACGAGCCACGGCGCACCTCCGCCTCGCTTGCTCAGAGGCCTGAGGCCTTCCTGTGTGTCTGACAGCGGTCGTGCGGATCGGCTGACACGGAATCACCGAGGATGACTATCCCGCTGCCGCGAGCCTAGGCGTAAGTTCGCGCTGTGCAGGACACGGGACAGCAGGATGCTCGATCACTTAATTCTTGCGATCAGCGCCTATCTGGTGATTTCCATAGCAATCACGCTGTGGCTCACGGTACGCGACCGGTTCAGGTATCGCCGCGCACCGCGTCCAGTGCCCAGTCGGTGGGCGAGAGTCAATATCCGCTGAAGTAGTGTCGCGGTGGGGGCTCCGCGCCTCACTGTCGTTCCTGCGCACCGGGGCCTTTCATCGGACGCGGCGGCAACTGGCCGCTCTAAGTAATTAATTATTCGTCAGTTTATCGGGCCAATGGCCGGCTGGCGTCGGCGCGCTCGTGCGCCGGCGCAAATGGCCTGGAAGTGGTATTGAGCAGCCCTGTCCTGGTCAAGTAGTTTTTCGTGTGTACAGCTTACCGTCGACAGATGAGATGATATGCGCCAGGAGGCATCGGTGACTTCAGACCCTAAGATCGCTCAGGGCGTGGCAGCAGCTTCGGACGAGGCGACCATCACGACTCTCAGCAACCAGACCCGCGCGCATCCCGAGGTAGTCAAGGACCTCTACCGCGAAGAGATGCGCAACCTCGAGTCCACCGCCAAGGTGAAGAACTTCATCGGCGTCATCGCCGGCCGTCGCGTCAAGGCGCGGTTGAAGCGCAAGTCTAAGAGTACCGCTCCCGCTTAAGTCCGGCTTTCTTGCTAGACGCGCGCAAGGCCCGCCGAGCTCAAGATCGCCCGGTCTCTTGGGCGCGCACGCCCTGTTAACATCCAGCGTCCAAAATCGCGTCATCGGATCATTTGCGCGCGCGGCGTTGGGCGCATGCCGCAGCGTCGTCATCAATACTGGAGGACCTGACCGTGAAACGCACCAAATCGACCAAGTCCCGAAAACAATCCTCCAATGGCGGGCCGCGCACCATGGTCCGGGTGCAGGGTGAGGGTGACTACGAGGCCGCACGTCGCTACGAGAAGGACGTCGAACGCTT
>Ga0335082_10000881_pt1 | contig 31587 bp, 25 predicted proteins | sample Lox_Sample_41_FD_206718 | JGI IMG/M metagenome (GOLD analysis project Ga0335082, IMG submission 206718) | Soil microbial communities from Loxahatchee National Wildlife Refuge, Florida, United States - Lox_Sample_4.1 | ecosystem: Environmental > Terrestrial > Soil > Wetlands | place: USA... | reverse complement strand
TCCGAAATCATCAACATGCGGAACCTGACGCTGTCTGCCGCCGAGCAGCAGATGGTGATCACGGAAATCTGCAACGACGTGCTCGGCCTCGGGCCGCTGGAGCCGCTGCTGGCCCGCGACGACATCGCCGACATCATGGTGAACGGCGCCGACAAGGTCTACATCGAGACCAACGGCAAGATCGAGCTGACCGACATCCGGTTCCGCGACAATCAGCAGCTGATGAACATCTGCCAGCGCATCGTCTCGGCGATCGGCCGGCGCGTCGATGAAGCGAGCCCGATCTGCGACGCGCGCCTCGCCGACGGCTCCCGCGTCAACGTGATCGCGCCGCCGCTGGCGATCGACGGCCCGTCGCTCACCATCCGCAAATTTCGCCGCGACCGCCTGACGCTCGACAAGCTGGTGAAGTTCGGCTCGATCTCGCCGTCGGGCTCGCGTCTCCTCGAGATCGTCGGGCATTGCCGGATCAACACCATCGTCTCCGGCGGCACCGGCTCCGGCAAGACCACGCTCCTCAACTGCCTCACCAACTACATCGACCGCACCGAGCGCATCATCACCTGCGAGGACGCGGCCGAGCTGCAGCTCCAGCAGCCGCACGTGGTGCGCCTCGAGACCCGGCCGCCCAATCTCGAGGGCGTCGGCCAGGTCGCGATGCGCGACCTGGTGCGGAACTGCCTGCGTATGCGTCCCGAGCGGATCATCGTCGGCGAAGTGCGCGGCCCGGAGGCGTTCGACCTCCTGCAGGCGATGAACACCGGCCACGACGGCTCGATGGGCACGATCCACGCCAACAATCCGCGCGAATGCGTGTCGCGTCTCGAGAACATGATTGCGATGGGCGGCTACAACCTGCCGGCCAAGACCGTGCGCGAGCACATCGCCGGCGCGATCCAGGTGATCGTCCAGGCGGCGCGCCTGCGCGACGGCTCGCGCAAGATCACCCATGTCTCCGAGGTGATGGGCATGGAAGGCGACGTCGTCACCCTGCAGGATCTCTTCGTCTACGAGATCACCGGCGAGGACGCGCAGGGCCGCATCACCGGCCGCCATCGCTTCACCGGCCTCCGCCCCGGCTTCTGGGATCGCGTGCGCTACTTCGGCAAGGAGCGCGAACTGGCCGAGGCCATGGAGGCCGGCAGTGGCTAGTCTGGCGAACGACCCGCGCGTCCTGATCTACGGCGTCGCCGCACTTTCGATCCTGATCGTCCTGCTCCTCGGCTTCGGCATCTACGCCGTGGCGACGGCGCCGCAGGCGCGGCTGAAGCGACGCATCAGCTCGGTGGTCGGCGAGCCGATGCCGGTCGTCGTGCTCCCGGGAGGCAACCGCAAGGACGCCCAGGGTGCTGCGAAACGGAAGCGGCAGATCGCGGAGCGGCTGAAGAACGCCGAGCAGGCGCGCATGAAGCGGCGCGGTTCGCGGCTCCGGGAGCAGCTGATCTATGCCGGCCTCAAGATCGGGCCGAAGCAGTTCATCGGCTTCGCCCTGCTCAGCGGCCTCGTCTGCGTCGGTCTCGGTTTCATCTTCCAGCTCCCGCCGATCGTGCTGCTGGCGGTGGCGGCGATCGGCTTCCTCGGCATCCCGAAGTTCATTCTCAACTTCCTGATCAAGCGGCGCCTGAAGAAGTTCGTCGCCGCGTTCCCAGATGCCATCGACATCATCGTCCGCGGCGTCCGGTCCGGCCTCACGGTCGGCGAGTGCCTCAACATCGTCGGCATGGAATCGCCCGACCCGGTCGGGCCCGAGATTCGCATGGTGAACGAGGCGATCAAGCTCGGCCAGCAGATGGGCGACGCGCTGCAGCGGATGAGCGACCGCATCCCCAGCCCGGAGTTCCGCTACTTCACCATCGTGCTCGGCACCCAGCAGACCACCGGCGGCAACCTCGCCGAGACGCTCGCCAAGCTGTCCGACGTGCTGCGCCAGCGCAAGAAGATGAAGGACAAGGTCCAGGCGATGTCGAGCGAAGCCAAGGCCTCGGCCGCGATCATCGGCTCGCTGCCGCTGTTCGTGATGGGCGCGCTCACCTTCCTCGCCTACGACTACGTCGCGCTGCTGTTCACCACCAAGCCGGGCCAGTTCATGCTGGCGATCGGCGCCGTGACCATGGGCTGCGGCGTGCTGGTGATGCGCAAGATGATCAACTTCGACATGTGACGTCGAGGCGGGCGCCCGGCGCCCGCCGCGCGTCGTTCGCGGAGCCACGATGGACAAGAACTTCGCTTTCGGCTTCGACCTCGCCACCGTCATCGTGTTCGTCGCCTTCATTGCGGCGGTCGCTTCGGTGCTGGCGGTCGCCCTGCCGTTCCTGCAGAACGACAAGTTCGCGGCGCGCCGGCGCGCGGTCGCCTTCAAGCGCGACGAGCTCGCGGTGCAGCAGCGCGAGGGCTTCCAGCAGCGCCGCCGGCTGCAGCCGACCCGCTCCGAGAGTACGATGCGGCAGATCCTGAAGCAGCTGAAGCTCGAGGAGATGCTGGAGGCGAAAGAGCTGAAGCGCCGGTTGATTCAAGCCGGCTGGCGCGGCAATTCCGCGCCGGTCACCTTCGTCTTCGCGCGCCTCGCCTTGCTGTTCGTGGTCGCGGGTATCGCGGCCTTCTATGCTTGGACGATCTTCCCGCAATGGACGACCCTCATGAAGTGGTTGGTTGCGGTGCTGGGCGCCGGCTTCGGCTGGATACTGCCCAATCTCATCCTCAGCAACGCGGTGCAGAAGCGGCAGAAGACCATGACCCGGGCCTTCCCGGATGCCCTCGATCTGATGGTGATCTGCGTCGAGGCCGGCATGTCGATCGAGGCCGCCTTCAACAAGGTCTCCGAGGAGATGGCGGAATCGGCGCCGATCATGGCCGAGGAGATCGGCCTCACCGCGGCCGAGCTCGCCTTCCTCGGCGATCGCCGCGCCGCCTACGAGAACCTAGCCGAGCGCACCGGCCTGCCGACCTTCCGCTCGCTGACCACGACGCTGCTGCAGTCCGAAAAGTACGGCACGCCGATCGCGACCGGTCTCCGGGTGATCGCCCAGGAAAACCGCGACGCGCGATTGAACGCGGCGGAGAAGAAGGCTGCGGCGCTGCCGGCGCAGCTCACGGTGCCGATGATCATCTTCTTCCTGCCGGTGCTGTTCCTGGTGATCGCCGGTCCCGCCGGCATCCAGGTCGCCAACATGCTGAAATAACCGGCGCCGCGCTCGAGGGCGCGGCGCGGCTTCGCGGACCGGGTGCCGTCTTCGGCGGATGGGCGTCAGCGAACGGGGCTGTCGTCCGTCGAGGGAGCGACGGCGGGCACGGCGGTTGCTGCCGGCGCGGCGGTGATCGGCACCGATGCCGGCGTTGACGACGCGGGGAGCGGCACGACCGGCGCGGCGGTTGCTGCCGCTGGGGTGGTCACCGCCGGGGCGACGGCCTCGCCGCGCGACGCCGAAGCCAGCATCCGATAGTAGGAATTGTTGTTGTCGGCGACGTCCTGGGGCAGGTCCTTGCGCGCGAGGCGCTCGGCGGCGTCGGGATCGCCCTTCAGCGCCATCAGCAGCGCCAGGTTCTGGCGCGTCTGGGCGGTCGCCGAAGGCTGGTCGATCGCCTGTTGCAGCGTGGCGATGGCGCCGTCGAGATCGCCGCTCTGGGCCTGCGACAGTGCGAGGTTGTTCAGCACCGTCGGGTTGCTCGGCGAGGCGATGAGCGCCTGGGCATAGGCGTCCCGGGCATCCGCGTAGTCGCCCTGATAATCGTAGGCGACGCCGATCGTGGACAGGATTTCCCAGTTCTTCGGATCCTTGCCCTTGGCCTCGAGCAGGGTCGGCAAAGCGAGGTTGTCCTGGTCGGCCGCCAGATAGGCCTTGCCGAGCTCAAAAAGCAGCGGGACGGTCCGGCCGTGCTTGGCGATCAGCTGATTGACCAGCACGATCTCGTTCTGCGGCGAGCCGGAGAAGCGGAGGTTGCGGGCGAGGCCAAGGCCGAGGTCGAGATCGTCGGGGTGCTGGGAGTAGAGCGTCTGGTAGATGCCGGCCGCGTCGCTGTAGTTATAGGCGGCCTCGTCCTGCTCGGCCGCCTGGCGCTGGGCCGCGACCAGGCTGGCGTCGGTGCCGGCTTTGGGCGCGCCCATTGAGGCGCAGCCGGCCGTCAGGCCGGCGAGGCCCAGCAACAGGCACCAGCCGGCGGCCCCTCTGATGGAGGGCCGGGCGGCGATGGGCGATCCGGCTGCCGGGTTCTTCGGCTGCATGACCCCGTGCATAGGACTACTCCCCCGTGGCTTGCGGCCGCTTTCCCGGACATTCCGGGCCCCAAGGCCGACGACAACCACTTGATGGGATTATACAATCTCTGGCCGCCGACGGCAAGGCTCGGCCCGCATCTGCCCGAGGCAGGTGCATCGGCATTGCCGAAAACGCGCTTCTCGACTAAGATTAACTAATAGCGGCAAGGGCCTTGAGTACGCTGGCTTGAGTGCGGCGGAACCGAGCCCGTGCCCGTGGGGGTCCTGGAGGGGAAAATGCGTCGCCTGCTGGTTCTGTTGCCGATGCTGGTCACGGCCAGCTTGGTTACGGGCGGATTCTTCCTGGGCAGCGCCAACGCCCGGGCGGATGGGCTGGACCTCAACTGGCGAGAGGCCCGTGTCGTGAAGCTGGCGAAACCTGCGACCAGCGTCGTGGTGGGCGATCCGACCGTCGCCGACGTCACCCTGGACGACCCCACCACCGTGATCGTGTTCGGCAAGTCGCCCGGCGAGACCAACCTGATCGTGCTCAGCGCCTCTCAGGAACTGCTGCTCGACTGGCCGCTGGTGGTCAACCCGGTGAACGACCGGCACGTGACCGTGCTCGACGCTTCGGCCCAGACGGCGCCGACGGAAGTGCTCTATTCCTGCGGCAACCAGCGCTGCGTCCGCGTGCTGTCGCCGAGCGACGTGCAGTTCAACGCCTCGACCAGCAGCACGACCAACGCCAATACCGACGCTTCGAAGACCTCGGCCTCGTCCTCCGTCACCTCCCAGGAGGCGAACCCGATCGGCGTCGGCGCGAACACCGGTAACAGCGGCGAGACGCCGCAGCCGCAGCAGCCCGGGCCGCCCTCGGAATAGCCTCCTTGAAACCATCGCCGGCCGCGCCATTCCTTGTCTCATGGCCCGGGAAACTGCGGTCGCGGCGCCGGAAGACGTGTCTCCAGGACCCCTACATTTTTCGATAAATTCTAGATAAATCAATTGCTTGATGTCACAGCTCCGGTTGTGCGGCAAGCGGTTCGCGCTTATGATGCAAAGGTGGGGCGAATGAGGATCGAGCCATGCCGTTACGCCACTTTGCGTCGCTGTTGAAGTCCGGCCTGTCGCGCGTCGCGCGTCGCGCAGGGTCGTCGTTTCAATCCGGCGACCAGGCGAATCCGGCGCACCGCCGGTTCCTGCTGAACGAGCGCGGGGCCGTCGCCATCTATTTCGGCCTCTCCGCCATCGTCTTCATCTCGGTGACCGGCCTCGCGGTCGATGCCGCCCGGGGCTATCTGATCAAGGCGCGCCTCTCCCAGGCGATCGACGCCGCTGCCCTCGCCGGCGGCAAGGCGCTGCAGACCGAGCAGGATCCCAACTACAACAAGGTGAAGACCGACGCGAAGGCCTTCTTCCGCGCGAATTTCCCCGATGGGGCCATGGGCGCCACCGTTCCCGATCCCTCGGTCGTGGTCGACAATTCCGGCGCCACGGTCTCGGTCAACGCCACCGCGACCATCCCCACCACGCTGATGAGCCTGCTTGGATTCCAGACCATGACCGTGGCGTCCAGCGCCAAGGTGGCGCGCGCCGTCACCGGTCTCGACGTCGTGTTCTCGTTCGACAATTCCGGGTCCATGGGCGATACGATCTCCGGATCGAAGACCACCAAGATCCAGCAGCAGGTCCAGAACGCCCAGGATCTCGTCGATACGCTGGCCTTGCCGTTCACCAGCGGCGTCCAGCAGCAGCAGGTGACGGTCAAAGGCGTCAACTACAGCCTGCTCAACATCGGCGTCGTGCCCTGGAACTCAAAGGTCAACGTCAAGACCTACGTCCCCGGCACCGGTACGCCCAGCGGCAGCGGGACCTGGACCGCGACCGGCACCACCTTCACGGATCCGCTGGGCCATTTCAGCGGTACCCAGCACACCTACACCAGCCCGATCTCGGAGGTGCCGCTGCTCTACGATCCGACCGACAGTTCGAAGGTCCCCGGCGGGTGGAGCGGCTGCGTCTTCGCCCGCTACAACGGCAACACCGACATGACCGACGACGCCGACCTGACCTTGGGCGCGGTGACGATGCCGAACGGCACCCAATGGCCGGGCTGGGAGCCGGTGAGCAAGACGAACGACGAGATCGGCAACTGCAACGAGGCGACCTGGAACGCGACCGTCCAGATCGGCCGCCGGAGGGTCTACAACCCGCCGTCCTGGTACTACGTGCTGCCGAGCAGCAACCCGGACCAGACCCACGACGATTCCTGCACCACCTGCCCGAAGGTCGGCATCCTGCCGCTGCATTCCAACACCGGCGAGGTCAAGACCATGATCTCGACGCTCACCGCCGGCGGCACGACCAACGCCGCCCAAGGACTGTTCTGGGCCTGGGAAGTGCTGATGCCGGGGGATCCCTTCAACGAAGCAGTGCTCAACCCGCCGTTCGACCGCGCCCAGGCGATCGTGCTGATGACCGACGGCCAGAGCCATGGCGGCAACGGCGACGCCTATCATGGCTGGTTCGGCGCCGGCGACCAGTCCTCCTCCACCACCGACTTCGGCAACAATCTGGACCTGCTGGTCTACAACTCCGACTGCAGCACCACGACGAAGAAAGTGGACAACAACCTCGGCAACCGGCTGCTCCAGGTCGCAACCAAGATCAAGGGCTGCGACAAGAAGCTCGGTCCCGGCCAGGGCCCGATCAAGATCTATGTGATTCAATATCAGCAGGCGGGCGAGCAGGACCTCACCGACCTGCTCTCTCAAGTCGCCACCAAGCCGGACAAGCCCTATTTCTTCGCGGCGAACAACGAAGACGCGCTCAAGGACGCCTTCAACCAGATCGGCGCCAGCCTATCGGCGCTGCGCATCGTCCAGTAGTCTGCGGGAAAAGGAACGCCGGCCCCGAATGCGCTCGGGGCCGGCGTTCGCTTTTGCGGGTTGTCACCCGCGGCATTACTGGTCGGACGGCGTCAGATCGGTGGGCGGCACGGTCTCGAGATTGTGGTTGCGCGGCCGGGTGTAGGAGACCCGGTAGAGCTGCGAGCCCTTGTAGATGATGTTCCCGAACGCCGGCTTGTAATTGAAATAGATCTCGGCGACGAGCACCTCCTCGTCGGCGCCCGGCGTCAAGCCGGCCGGGAGATTGCTCGGCGTGCCGCTGCTGCCGAGCTTGCTCGCCGTGGTCACCAATCCGTTCTTGCGCTGCCAGGTGATCTTGACGCCGGTGCCGCTGGGATTGTTGATCGAGGTGACGATGACCTCTCCGTCGTTCACCACGTCATAGGGCTGCATCATGGACTTGGCGGCGGAGAAGATATCGATCAGCTGGTCCTTGGTGATCGGATCGTCGGCCTGGGCCACGAGATCGGCGACGCCGGCGGAGGAACGCGACATCTTCTGGAACACCAGCACGTAGCGCGGCACCTCGAAGCAGCCGAGCGCCAGCAGCACCAGGATCGGCGTGATCAGGGCGAATTCGACCGCCGCCATGCCGCGCTGGTCGCGGCCGAATCGCCGCCGCCGCATCCAGGATGTCGCTCTTTGGAAGTACCGGGCCATGGTCACGAACAGAAGCTGCTGCCGGAGAGGCTGGGCTCGTTCTTGACGACGATGCTGGCACCCATCGGAATGATGAACTTGCCGGGATGCTTGGGATCCGGCTGGCCGAGGAACTTGCCGATGATCGGCGTCATGATCGTCCAGTTGTAGTTCACGGTATAGACCACGATGTCGCCGGCGACGCCGGTGCCGTCGCCCTTGGAGCCGGGACCGTCCCGCGTTCCGTTGCAGTTGACGTCGGCATAGGGCTCGCCGACGTCATAGACGCCATTGGGCGGATCGCCGGCATGCGGAAAGTCCGGCTTGTCGACGAACGGCTCGCCGTCCTTCGTGACGCTGAAGCTGTCATAGACCTTGGTGGTGATGGTGGCGGTGTTGAGGTCGATCAGGTCGAGCGTGTTCTGATTGAGAATGAAGCCGATCATCATGGTCCGGGGATCCGGAGGTGTGCCCTGCTTGAAGGCATCGGGGACCTGGTTCGTGATCTGGGCGTTGGTCAGGGAGCCGTTGGCGATATTGGTGATGCCGTAGCGCGATGCTTCCTTGAGGCCGCCCTCCAGGGTGACCAGGCTCGCCATGCAGAGGCTGACCTCGAGGATCCCGAACGAGAACATCAGGAGGACCGGCAGCAGCAGCGCATACTCGACTGCGGCGGCGCCGTCCCGGTTGCGCGCGAAGCGCCGCAAACCCTGAGCGATGTGCCTGATCATGACGCTGTCCGCAGTTCGCACGGCCGGGAGGAAACGCATGATCAAATTAGAAGCCCAACTGGTTTAAGTCCAGTTAGCGCCTTGAAAGGACTGGGAAAATAAGCAAAAATACCACGATAGTGTGGTGTGATTTGCCGTGAAGCCAATGCCGGCCCGTTCCGGTCAGGCCCGGGCGGTCTCCTGCCATTTTCCGGTCTCGGCCTGCTGGAAATAGACCACGGCATGGCCGGCCTCCCGGCAGCGCCGCCACTGCTCCCGGGCGGCCGCCACCGCCGCCTCGTCATGGCCGTCGAACAGCTCGCAGACCAGGCGGAATTCGGCCAGTCCCGTATGCCGCGCCCCGTCGCTGAGGATCAGCACCGAGGCTTGGTTGGCGTTCTCCGGCTGATCCTCGCCCGCGGGCGGGCCGGAGAGGAAGATCGGCTGCTGCGCCGCCTCGCCGTCCCGGGCGGTGCCGTGAGGCAGGAAGGAATCCGGCCGATAGGTCCAGAGCAGGGCAGCGAGAGCCTCCGCCCGCTCCGTCGAGCCGGTCAGCACCAGGGTGCGCTCGCCGCGCTGGTAGCAGCGCTCCAGGATGACCGGCAGCACTTCCTCCAGCCGGGCGCGCTGCAAGTGATAGAACCGGACCTCGGTCACGGCCTCGCCGCCACCCTTCCGGTCACTTGTCTTCGTAGTGGTCGGCGACGAGCCGGTCGAGCAGGCGCACGCCATAGGCCGTGGCGCCCTTCGGCACGGTCGGTGCGTCCTTGTCGCTCCAGGCCATGCCGGCGATGTCGAGATGCGCCCAGGGCACGCCCTTCTGCACGAAGCGCTGCAGGAACTGCGCCGCGGTGATGCTGCCGCCGAAGCGCCCGCCGATGTTCTTCATGTCGGCGGCCGGCGAATCGATCAGTTTGTCGTAGGCCGGCGCCAGCGGCATGCGCCAGAGCAGCTCGCCCGTATCCTTGCCGGCGGCAACCAGGCGGTCCGAGAGCGTGTCGTCGTTGGCGTAGAGGCCGGCATGAAGCTGGCCCAGCGCGACCATGATGGCGCCGGTCAGGGTTGCAAGGTCGATAACCGCCACCGGCTTGAAGTTCTCCTGGGTGTACCAGAGCGCATCGGCGAGCACGAGCCGGCCCTCGGCGTCGGTGTTCAGTACCTCGATGGTCTGGCCCGACATCGAGGTTACGATGTCGCCTGGCCGCTGTGCGGTGCCCGACGGCATGTTCTCCACGAGGCCGACGACGCCGACTGCGTTGACCTTGGCCTTGCGGGCGGCGAGCGCGCGCATCAGGCCGATCACCACGCCGGAGCCGGCCATGTCCCACTTCATGTCTTCCATGCCGGCGGCCGGCTTGATCGAAATGCCGCCGGTGTCGAAGGTGACGCCCTTGCCGACGAAGGCGATGGGCCGCGCTTTCGCATCCTTGGCGCCGTTCCAGCGCATCACCACCAGCTTCGATTCCCGCTCGCTGCCCTGGCCGACGCCGAGCAGCGCGCCCATGCCGAGCTTCTTCATCTCGGTCTCGCCCAGCACCTTCACCTCGACGCCGACCTCGCTCAGCGTCTTCGCCTGCTGCGCCAGGGTCTCGGGATAGATCACGTTGGCCGGCTCGGAGACGAGGTCGCGGGTGAAGCTGACGCCGTCCGCGATCTTCTCCAGGGGATCGAAGGCGCGCTTCGCGGCGGCGGTTTCGCCGACGCCGATGACGAGGCGCCTCAACGTGGGCTTGTGCTCCGGCTTCTCTTTCGTCTTGTACTTGTCGAACCGGTAGCTGCGGAGCTGGGCGCCGAAGGCGATGTTGGCGGCGAGTTCGGCCTCGCTGAGCGGCGCGCCCGGGATCGCCTCAAGGAGGATCGTCGCCTCTTTCTCTCCGGCGCTGTTCAGCGCGGCCACCAGGCGCCCGCCCACGGCCTGGGCCGACAGCGCGTCGAGCTTCGCCGCCTGGCCGAGCCCGAATGCGAGGACGCGATGCGCCGAGACGCCGGCCGGCGCCAGCAGCGCCAGTTGATCGTCGGTGCCGCCTTTGAAGCGGCTGGCGCCGATCGCGCGCGTGACCGCGCCCTTGGTCGCCTTATCGACCTGTGCGGCATGCAGCCCGAGCTTGCGGCCGTCCATGACTGCGACGGCCAGAGTGCCGGCATCCGGCAATTCCGGCTTGGCGAATGCGATTTTCATGCTTTCCTCGGCGATTGCGGCCGGTGACGCCGGCCCCGACTTGCGGTTCAGAGACTTGCGATTCAGATTTGCGAACTGGACGTCATCGAGAATTAGCATACCGAGGCTGGCGCCGCCAGATCGGAACGCGGCAGGGGAGCGCCTCGCAAGTCCATGAAATCAGTGGACGAATGACCGCAAAATGCTAGTTTACCGGCCAACCAACGCGGCCGGATTCCGGCCCCATCGGCCGCCGCAAGACCGGGGGAGACCCAGGGGGGAGAAGAGGGCGCGCCGAAGGGGTTGCCGGGCGCAGCACAAAGATCATCGGGCTCTACAGGGTGGCGGAGTGCGGCGGCTCAGGCCTTCGACCGGGTTTGCATCAACGGCGGCAGGCGGATTGTCCCGTCGCCGGCCGGTGCATTGGCTGCTGCTCGGCGCCGCTCTCCTGACGGCGTTCGCGGCGACCCCTCGCGCCGCCCGCGCCAGCGACAGCCCGGTCAATCTCGTCGCCCAGGAAGTCGGCTACGACCAGGACCTCGGCGTCTATGTGGCGCGCGGCCGGGTCGAGATGGAGCAGGACAACCGGATCCTGATGGCCGACACCGTGACCTACAACGAGCGCAGCCGGACCATGAGCGCCTCGGGCAATGTCGTGCTGCTGCTGCCCACCGGCGACACGGTGTTCGGCAACTACGTCGATGTCACCGACGACTTCAAGGACGGCGTCGTCACCGGGTTCCGTGCGCTGCTGAAGGACAAGTCGCGGCTCGCCGCCTACAGCGCTCACCGCGTCGGCGGTACCAAGGAGATCCTCACCAAGGCGGTCTACACGCCCTGTCTCCCTTGCCAGACCGATCCCAAGCGTCAGCCGGTCTGGCAGATCAAGGCCGACCAGGTGGTGCGCGACCAGACCGCGCAGACCATCACCTATCACAACGCGGTGATGGAGATGTGGGGCATCCCGATGTTCTATACGCCCTACTTCCAGCATCCGGATGCCGGCGTGAAGCGCCAATCCGGACTCTTGAACCCGGAGTTCTCGGTCTCCTCCGGCAAGTCCGGCGTGCAGATCCGTCAGCCCTATTTCTGGGCGATCGGCGACGACAAGGACCTCACCCTGACGCCGATCGCCAGGATCGTCGGCACGCCGTCTCCGGCGGGCGGCGTCCTGCTCGGCCAGTACCGGCAGCGCGTGCCCAATGGAGCCTTCGAGCTCGAAGCCTCCGGCACCTACGAGGCGAAGGTCGGCGAGGATCCGGTGGACCGGGAGCTCCGCGGCCATATCGCCGGCGACGGCCTGTTCGACGTCAACCGCGACTGGCGCTGGGGCTACACCTTCAAGAACACGACCGACAAGGAATACCTGCGGCAATACCACTTCGGCTCGCAGCGCTGGCTCGAGGACCAGCTCTGGTCCGAGGGCTTCTTCGGACGCAGCTATTTCGAGGGTCGCGGCTACGGCTGGCAGACCACCGACAAGGACCTGGCCAACGACAAGGCGCCGATCGTCACGCCGCTGATCAACTACGACTTCGTCGGCGAGCCCGGCGCCGGCGGCGGATATTGGGGGCTGCAGACGGGTCTCATGAACCTGGTCCGGCGCAAGGGGAGGGACTCGTTCCGCGTCGCCGCGCTGCCGAGCTGGACGCTGCCCTACACCAGCTCCTGGGGTGATGTTTACGAGCTGAAGCTGACGGTCGCGGGGGAGATGTACGCCACCGATCACACCGACCCCGGCAGCGACAGCGTCGATCCCCAGCACAGCAGCACGTTCAGCGGCGTGACGGGGCGGGTGTTCCCGCAGGGCAGCTTCACCTGGCGCTATCCCTTCGTGCATCCCGGCGAGAACGTGACCCAGGTGTTGCAGCCGATCGTGCAGCTGGTGATGTCGCCGGACTGCTGCAACAGCGGCAAGATCCCGAACGAGGACAGCCGGACCTTCGAATGGAACGACACCAAGGTGTTCTCGCCGGACCGCTTCTCCGGCCTCGACCGGGTCGATGCCGGGTCGCGCGTAAACTACGGCTTCGACTGGACAGCCACCACCGATCGCGGCCGCCGCGCCGAGATCTTCCTCGGCCAGAGCTATCAGTTCCTGCGCAGCCACGACGAGCCCCAGAACAGCGGCATCGACAGCGACCTCACCGATATCGTCGGCCGCGTCTCCCTGCAGCCCAGCCGCTACTTCACCGCCAACTACCGCTTCCGCTTCAGCCCCGACGACGTCGACATGAAGCGACAGGAGGTGTCGTTTACCGCCGGTCCGCCGGAGTTCAGCGTCTTCGGCGGCTACGTCCATCTGACCGGCGACCAGCAGTTCGACGACCGCGACCAGGTGTCCGGCGGCGTCACCAACCATTTCGCCGACTATTGGGCGACCAGCTTCTCCGCCGGCTACGACCTGGACAAGGAACGGGTGAACGCGGTCCGCGGCTCCATCGGTTACAATGACGAATGCTTCGGCATGAACCTCTCGGCGCAATACACGCCCGAGGCCGACACCGACACGTCATCGGGCCGGTTTGCGGCCTTCATCACGTTCAGCTTCAAGAACCTGGGCAATTTCGGAACTTCCTTCTAGAAATATCTCCGAAACCGTGCCTGGACAGGATCGTCGGGGCGAATGAGTGTATCTTCGAGACGAGACCGGCTTTGCGAGACGTGAGACCGAACCGACCGATGCGTGACGACGACCAAGCACCGAAGATCGCGGAGTTCAGCCGGAGCCGGGAGAACGGATTGCATCAAGGAATTGCCGCCTTCCGGAGAACGCATCCGCTTCGGGCCGCGTTGCTGGTCCTGTTCGCCGGGATTCTCGGCGTCCTGGCCGGGACCGCTCCGCTCGTGCGCCCGGCAGCGGCCCAGGACGAGCTGAAGATCGCGGCGGTGGTGAACGACGACGTCATCACCCAGCTCGACGTCTTCATGCGCCTTCGAATGGCGATGCTGTCCGCGAAGCTGCAGGACACGCCGGAGACCCGCCAGCGCCTGCTGCCGACCGTGATGCGCGCCCTGATCGACGATCATCTGAAATACCAGGAGGCGAAGACTCAAGGCGTCACGGTGGGCGATGCCGAGGTCAACAACCGCATCGAGACGCTGGCCAAGCGGAACGGCATGACGCGCCAGGACTTCGAAACCATGCTGAACGGCAACGGCGTGCTGATCACCGCGCTCTCCGACCAGATCCGCTCGGACATCGCCTGGAGCCGCCTGGTGCAGCGTACGCTCCGCTCGACCATTCGCATCACCGACGCCGAGATCGACGAGGCGATGAATCGCGCGAAGACGGCACGGGGCAAGATGGAATACCATCTGTCGCAGATCTTCCTGCAGGTCGATTCGCCCAAGGATTCACCCCAGGTGCAGCAATCTGCGCAGCGCCTCATGGAACAGCTGCAGAGCGGCGCCGAATTTGCGTCGCTGGCGTCGGAGTTCTCCCAGGACACCACCGCGAGCAATGGCGGCGACATGGGTTGGCTGCGCGCCGACGAGATCGACCCGGCGATCGCCCGCGAGCTGCTCAACGCGGGATCCGGCGCCGATGCGAAGGGCAAGGTGCTGGGGCCGATCGCGGGCACCGGCGGCTACTTCCTGGTGCGGATCGAGGATACGCGGGTCGGCGAGGAATCGGCGGTGGCGCCGGGCTCGGTGCACATGGTGCAGCTGATCTGGCCGCTCAATCGGAACCCCTCCGACAAGGAGGTGCAGTCGGCGCAGGATCAGGCCGACGCCTATGCCGGCAAGGTCACGAGCTGCGACGAGTTCGAGCGCGAGGCCCCGGAGACGGCCGGGTTCCGCGACTTCGGGCGCGTCCGTTTCGACGACATGCCGCCGGAGATCCGGCAGATGGCCATGACCCAGCCGATCGGTACCCCCACCAAGGGCGTGCGCGGCACCGGCGGCGTCGCCGTCTTCGTGATCTGTGACCGCGGCGGCGCCGGCAATTCGCGCGTGGCGATCGCCGATCGCCTGGCCGCCGAGCGGCTGGAGACCCTGGCCCGCGGCTACTTGAGCGATCTGCGCCGCGCCGCCTACATCGATATCCGGCTATGAGCGAGGACGGCGCCGCGCTGCTGGCGCGCGACGGCCTGCCGCCGCTCCGCGAGGTGATCCGCCGCCACGGCCTCGAGGCGCGGCGCGCGCTCGGGCAGAACTTCCTGTTCGATCTCAACTTGACCGCCAAGATCGCCCGCGCCGCCGGCAAGATCGACGAGGGCACGGTGATCGAGATCGGCCCCGGCCCGGGCGGCTTGACCCGCGCACTGCTGCTGGAAGGCGCCAGGAAGGTGATCGCGGTCGAGCGCGACGCCCGCGCCTTGCCGGCGCTGACCGAGGTCTCCGCCGCCTATCCCGGGCGCCTCGAGGTGATCGAGGGCGACGCGCTCTCGGTCGATGCCGGGATGCTGGGCGAGGCGCCGCGCCGCATCGTCGCCAACCTGCCCTACAACATCGCGACGCCGCTGCTGCTGAAGTGGCTGGAGCAGGCGACCCGTTTCGTCTCGCTGACGCTGATGTTCCAGAAGGAAGTGGCCGACCGCCTGGTCGCGCGGCCGCGGACCGAGGATTACGGCCGGCTCTCGATCGTGACCCAATGGCGCTGCGAGGCGAAGCGCCTGTTCGACATCCCGCCGCGCGCCTTCACGCCGCCGCCGAAGGTGACCTCGACGGTGGTGCAGCTCATCCCGCGCGCCGAGCCCGCTTTTCCGGCCGACCCGAAGGATCTCGAAGCCGTCGCCGAAGCCGGCTTCGGCCAGCGCCGCAAGATGCTGCGCCAGTCGCTGAAGTCGCTGCCGGTCGAGGTCAACGCGCTGCTCGACCGCGCCAACATCCGCGACACCGCGCGGGCCGAGGAATTGAGCATCGAGGAATTCTCCGCCCTCGCGCGCGCCTTGGCGGAGCTCCGGCGGCGGGGCCGGAGCGGGTAGGGTCGCGCGCTGGATCTCTTGGAGCGGTTGCGGGCTCCGACGCTAAGTCACCGGCTCGAAGAAATAATGCGCCTGCTCTTCGCGGACGGTGCGCGAGACCGCCCGATAGCCGAGGTCGGCCATGATCGGCTCGACGTCCTCCGCCTTTCCGCCGAACTGCGGCAGGAAGGTGGGGTGAACCTCGATCAGCAGGAGCCTGGGCTTGGGCTGGCCCTTCAGTATCCGCGCGGCGCCCTTGAGGCAGAGATATTCCGCGCCCTCGATATCGATCTTGATCACAGTAGGAGCCGGGCGGCCCGGACCCTCGAAGAGCTTGTCGACGGTGGTCTGCCGAACCGTCACGGTGCCCTTGGGGGCATGGGGATGCTCGCCTCGCAGCGAGGGGGCATGTCCACTGGCACCGTCGCTATAGAGCGTGACCGTCCCCTCCGTATCGGCCAGGGCCAGGGGAAGGCACTCGACGTTGCGGAGGCGGTTGATCTGCACATGGCGCTGCAAGCGTGAGAAGGTCTCCGGATCGGGTTCGATCGCGATGACCTTGCTTGCGATCTTCGCGCTGTGAACCGCCAACAGGCCCACGCTGGCGCCGATATCGAGGACCACGTCGTCGGGCCGGAGACGGTCCAGAAACTGGAAGAGAATGTCCTTCTCAAGGCCGTACCGGGCCGTCCGAATCTCTTCGGTGGGGTTGTTGTATTCGAAGACCATCCGGTGCGCCTTGTAGACCAGCTCCACCTGGGGCACGGCCTTCCGCCCCAACAGCCTCGCGATCATTCCCATGATAGTCCCCTCGACATCCGGCAGTAGGCGATCATGCCTTTTTGACACCACGGCGTCGAGCGCCGTCGTCTCTGAGCCGCTACTGCCGGACCAGCGGCTTGTACTTGATGCGGTGCGGCTGGTCCGCCTCGGCGCCCAGGCGCTTGTGCCGGTCCGCCTCGTAGTCCTGATAGTTGCCTTCGAACCATTCCACGTGGCTGTCGCCTTCGAATGCCAGCATGTGGGTGGCGATGCGGTCCAGGAACCAGCGATCGTGGCTGATGACGACGACGCAGCCGGCGAAGTCGGTCAGCGCCTCCTCGAGCGCCCTGAGCGTGTCGACGTCGAGGTCGTTGGTCGGCTCGTCGAGCAGCAGCACGTTGGCGCCGGACTTCAGCATCTTCGCGAGGTGCACGCGGTTCCGCTCGCCGCCCGAAAGCTGGCCGACCTTCTTCTGCTGGTCGGTACCCTTGAAGTTGAAGCCGGCGACATAGGCGCGGCTCGGCATCTTGCGCTTGCCGAGCTCGATCTCGTCGTGGCCGTCGGAAATCTCCTCCCAGACGGTTTTCTCGTCCCGCAAGGTGTCGCGCGATTGGTCGATATAGCCGAGCTTCACCGTGTCGCCGACCTTGAACGAGCCCGCATCCGGCTTGTCGTTGCCGGTGATCATGCGGAAGAGCGTGGTCTTGCCGGCGCCGTTGGGGCCGATCACGCCGACGATGCCGCCCGGCGGCAGCTTGAAGGAAAGATCCTCGATCAGCAGCCGGTCGCCAAAGCCCTTGGAGAGGTCCTTGGCCTCGATCACCAGCTCGCCGAGGCGTGGGCCCGCGGGGATGTAGATCTGCGCGGTGTCGACGCCCTTCTCGTTCTGCTGCGCCAGCAGCGCCTCGTAGGCGTTGACGCGCGCCTTGGATTTCGCCTGCCGCGCCTTCGGGCTCTGGCGGATCCATTCCAGCTCGCGGTCGAGGGTGCGCTGGCGCGAGCTCTCGGACTTCTGTTCCTGCTCTTCGCGCTTCGCCTTCTGCTCCAGCCAGCTCGAATAATTGCCTTCGAACGGAATGCCCCGGCCGCGATCGAGCTCGAGGATCCAGCCCGCGGCGTTGTCCAGGAAGTAGCGGTCGTGGGTGACGGCGACCACCGTGCCTTCGTATTTCTGCAGGAACTGCTCCAGCCAGGCGACGGATTCCGCGTCGAGATGGTTGGTCGGCTCGTCGAGCAGCAGCATATCCGGGTTGGAGAGCAACAGGCGGCAGAGCGCCACGCGGCGCCGCTCGCCGCCCGAGAGCTTCGCGACCTCGGCGTCGCCCGGCGGGCAGCGTAGCGCGTCCATCGCGATCTCGACCTTGCGCTGGATATCCCAGGCATCGGCGTGGTCGATCTTTTCCTGGAGCTCGGCCTGGCGGGCGAGCAGGGCGTCGAAATCCGCGTCCGGGTCGCCCATCGCGTTCGACACTTCTTCGAACTCGCGGAGCAGGGCGGCGGTCTCGCCGACGCCTTCCATGACGTTTTCGAGAACGTTCTTGCTCGGGTCGAGCTGCGGCTCCTGCGGCAGGTAGCCGACCGAGACGCCGTCCGCGGCCCAGGCCTCGCCGTTGAAGTCCTTCTCCACGCCGGCCATGATCTTCAGCAGGGTGGACTTGCCGGAGCCGTTATGGCCGAGGACGCCGATCTTCGCGCCGGGCAGGAACGACAGCCAGATATCCTCCAGCACCTTCTTGCCACCGGGATAGGCCTTGCCCAGGCCCTTCATGACATAGATGTACTGGTAGGCAGCCATGCCGACTTGCTCCTTCGACCCGCGATTTCGCGCGGTCTTTTAGAGCAAGGTGGGCCTAAATGCAAAAGGGCCCGGCCGGCCTCCTGTATCGGATCGCCGGAGCCGCGCCTTCAGTGGCGGGTGGAACTCCCCAGCGCCCGGGCGACGGCTTCGGGCCGGGGCCCGACCTTGCGGACCGCGGCCTTCACCTCCCAGCGGGTGACGCCGAGCTTGCGCGACCAGTGGATGAGGTCGTCCTCGACCTGGATGTCGATGCGGGCCCGGTCGGCCGGACCCGGCTTGGTATTCTTCTCCGGCATGAAATCCTTCTCCCGAATTTACCACCAATAAGGAGATTCGAAGAGAATTGTTCCCGACGCCGCAGCCGCAAGAAAAAGGGCCCCCGCAGGACGGGGGCCCCGAATGAACGCCTGGGAGTTCGTGTCTTACCAGACGTCGATCTTGTGATCCTTGGTCTCGTGGATGAACAGCATGCCGATGATGAAGGTGCCGGCTGCCACCACGATCGGATACCAGAGGCCGTAATAGATATCGCCCTTGGCCGCGACCATGGCGAAGGCGACCGTCGGCAGGAAGCCGCCGAACCAGCCGTTGCCGATGTGATAGGGCAGCGACATCGAGGTGTAGCGGATCTTGGTCGGGAACAGCTCGACCAGGATCGCCGCGATCGGCCCATAGACCATGGTCACCAGGATCACCAGCACGACCAGGAGCACCAGGGTCATGAACCAGTTCATCTGCGCCGGGTCCGCCTTGGCGGGATAGCCCGCCGCGGTGATCGCGTCGGTCATCGACTTCTCGAAGGCCGCGCTCTGCGCCTTTATGTCCTCTGCGGCGAGACCGTGGCCTTCGAAACTGTTGATGACCGTGCTTCCGACCTTCACCTGGGCGACGGTGCCTGCTGGCGCCGCCTCGTTCTCGTAGTTGACCGAGCTCTTCGCGAGGAAGCTCTTGGCGATGTCGCAGGACGTCAGGAATTTCGACGTGCCCACCGGGTTGAACTGGAACGAGCAGGTGGCGGGATCGGCGACGACGGTGACCGGGGCGGAGGCCTGCGCCGCCTCCAGTGCTGGGTTGGCGTAGTGGGTCAGGCCCTTGAACAGCGGAAAATAAGCCACTGCCGCGATCAGGCAGCCGGCCATGATGATGCGCTTGCGGCCGATCCGGTCGGAAAGCGCGCCGAAGACGATGAAGAACGGCGTGCCGATCAGCAGCGAGAGCGCGATCAGGACATTGGCGGTGGTTGCGCTCACCTTCAATATCTGGGTCAGGAAGAACAGCGCGTAGAACTGCCCGGTGTACCAGACGACCGCCTGTCCCGCCGTGAGGCCGAGCAGGGCCAGGATGACCAGCCGCAGGTTGGGCCAGCGCAGGAAAGATTCGGTCAACGGCGCCGTCGAGCCTTTGCCTTCCGCCTTCATGCGCTGATAGACCGGGCTCTCGCTCAGCTTCAGGCGGATATAGACCGAGAAGGCGAGCAGAATGATCGAGACCAGGAACGGGATGCGCCAGCCCCAGGCGCCGAACGCATCCTCGCCCAGGCCCAGCCGGCAGCCGAGGATCACCAGCAGCGAGAGGAACAGGCCGAGGGTCGCGGTGGTCTGGATCCAACTCGTCATGTAGCCGCGGCGTCCCGCCGGAGCATGCTCCGCCACATAGGTCGCGGCGCCGCCGTATTCGCCGCCGAGCGCCAGGCCCTGCAACAATCGCAAGGCGATCAGAATCACCGGCGCGACGATGCCGACGCTGGCATAGCTCGGCAGCAGGCCGACCACGAAGGTCGAGAGACCCATGATGGTGATGGTGATCAGGAAGGTGTATTTGCGGCCGACCAGATCGCCGACCCGGCCGAACACCAGCGCGCCGAACGGCCTGACCGCGAAACCGGCGGCGAAGGCCATCAAGGCGAAGATGAAGCCGGCGGTCGGGTTGACGCCGGAGAAGAACTGCTTGCTGATGATCGCGGCCAGCGATCCGTAGAGGTAGAAGTCATACCATTCGAAGACGGTGCCGAGCGAAGAGGCGAAGACGACGGTGCGCATCTCGCTGGCCGTCGGTTCGCGCGTGGCTGGACCTGTCGTGGCGTAAGCAGTCATCTCGGAACTCCCCAAGTCGTTTCATCCCAGTGCCAAGGCGTCCGTTGTTGTTGTACCGAAGGCCGGTGCCTTCTAGGCCCGGCTGGACGCCCGCAATTCTGATAGTCCCCACCGATGGGAATGAAACCCCCGACTTTGGTCGTAGCCCCTACGCATTCCATGGACTTCGCCTTAAGTCTATGCATTAATTCACGTTTATGGCACTCAGCCACGTCATCCTCGGGCTCTCGCTGGCGTATCTCGGCCTGCTCTTCGCGGTCGCGCATTTCGGCGAGCGCCATGCCCTGCGCTGGTCGCCCGGACGACTCGGCGCGCTGATCTACGCGCTCTCGCTGGCGATCTACTGCACCTCCTGGACCTTCTATGGATCGGTTGGCCGCGCGGTCAGCAGCGGCTTCGACTTCGCGCTGATCTATGTCGGCCCGGCGCTGGTGATCGTGTTCGCGCTGCCGCTGATGCGCCGCATGGTCGCGGTCGCCAAGCGCCAGAACGTGACCTCCGTCGCCGACTTCCTCGGCGCCCGCTACGGCCGCAGCCGCGGCGTCGCCGTTCTCGCGACCTTGATCGCGGTGATCGGCGCCATGCCTTATCTGGCGCTGCAGCTCCAGGCGGTCTCGTTCAGTTTCGCGGCGCTCGGCGGCCAGAACGGCGGCGTCGCATCGGTCGGCGCTGCACTGCCGTCCTGGCTCGACACCGCCTTCCTGATCACCATGATGATGGCGGCCTTCACCATCCTGTTCGGCGTGCGTCACGTGCAGGCGAGCGAGCAGCATCGCGGCATGATGCTGGCAATCGGTCTCGAATCCCTGGTGAAGCTGTTCGCCTTTCTCGCCTGCGGCGTCTACGTGGTCTGGCACATGTTCGCCGGCCCAGCCGACCTGGTGGCGCAATCCCACGCGGTTTACGGCACCGACAAGCTCGCGACCTCGACGCCCAATGCGAACTGGCTCTCGATCACCTTGCTCTCGGGCTTCGCCTTCCTCTGCCTCGACCGGCAATTCCATGTGGCGGTGGTCGAGCACGACCATGCCGCCAGCCTCAAGACCGCGCGCTGGCTGTTTCCGCTCTACCTGCTGCTGATCAACGCCTTCGTCGTGCCGATCGCCATGGCGGGGCAGGTGAAGTTCGGCGGCAACGGCATTCCCGACATCTATCTCTTGTCGCTGCCGCTGTCGGCCGGTGCCGACTGGCTGACCGCCTTGGTCTTCATCGGCGGTCTCTCGGCCGCAACCAGCATGGTGGCCGTCGCCTGCATGGCATTGTCCGGCATGGTCGGCAACGAGCTCGTCATGCCCTGGCTCCTGGCACGCCGGCATGGCGACGCCGATCTCGGCCGGCTCGCTTTGCTGGTGCGCCGGCTGGCGGTGGTGGCGATCCTGCTGGCCGCTTATGCCTACTACAAGACCATTGCCGGCCTGCTGCCGCTCGCGACCATCGGCCTCATCTCGTTCTGCGCAGTCGCCAACCTGGCGCCGGCGCTCATCATCGGCCTCTACTGGCGGCAGGCGCATCGCCACGGCGTCATCCTCGGCATGGTCGGCGGCTTCTCGGTCTGGCTCTGGGCGATCCTTTGGCCGACCATGCATCCCGGCGAGGCGGCGCCGCTGCCGCCGCTGGGGCCGCTCGCATGGTTCGACCCGCTGCAACGCGGCTTCGTGCTCGGCCTCGTCGTCAACGTTGTGCTGCTCACCCTCGGTTCGCTGTTGGCGCGGCAGACCGCGCGCGACAAGCAACAGGCGGCGGCCTTCATCATCGAGGCGAGCGTCAAGGCTCGCCCGCAGCCGGGCCCCGCCAAGGACGAGCTGCAGCAGCTCCGCGAGCTCGCGGCACGGTTCATCGGGCCCGAGCGTGCGGAGGAGGCGTTCCGCGGCCTCCACCTCTCCGGTGCCGCCGCGGCGGAGTTCACCGAGCGCCTGCTCTCCGGCACGATCGGCGCGGCATCCGCCCGCGTGGTGGTCACCATGTCGCGGCGCAAGGGCGCCTGGCTGCCGGGCTGGCTCCCGGGCTCGGTCCGCGAGATGCTGAACGAGGCGACGGCGGCGATCCGCTACAACGCCGACGTGCTCAGGAAGACCCTCGACCACATGGGGCTCGGCATCGCGGTCTTCGACGCGGCCGGCAGGCTCGAAGTCTGGAACGAGCGCTTCGCGGTATTGACCGGCCTGCCGCGTCAGAGCCTCGCGGTCGGCGCCGAGCTCGCGGCGCTCGCCCGCGCGGTGCCGGACCTCGCCGGCCTGACGCGCCCCGACCCTGCGCCGATCAGCGAGTTCAGTCTCGTGAACGGCGACGTGACCGAGCTCCGGGTCGATCCCCTCTCCGGCGGGGGCATCGTCGTCACCGCCAACGACGTGACCGAGCGGGTGCGCACCGCCGAGGCCTTGCGCGATTCCGAGCGCCGCATCCGCATCATCACCGACAACGTCCCGGTGCTCATCGCCTATGTCGATCGCGAGCAGCGCTATCGCTTCACCAACCGGCCCTATCAGGCGGCTCTCGGCCTCGCCTCGCACCAGGCCGACGGACAGCGCGTCGCCGACGTGCTGGGGCCGATCCGCTACGCCCGGCTGAAGCCGCATATCGAGCAGGTGCTGGCCGGCCGGCCGCAGAGCTTCGAGATCGATTTCCCTACGAACGACGCCAAGATCGAGGTGGCGCAGGGCAGCTACATCCCGCATTTCGGCGAGCAGGGTCAGGTGCTGGGCTTCTTCCTGCTCTATGTCGATACGACCGAGCGGCGCCTCGCCGAGGCGACCTTGCGCAACCTCAACGAATCGCTCGAACGCCGGGTCGGCGAGCGCACCGCCGAGCTCGACGCCGCACGCGAGCGGGCGGAAGAAGCGAACATCGGCAAGACCAAGTTCATCGCCGCCGCCAGCCACGATCTCCTGCAGCCGCTCCACGCGGTCCGCCTGTTCGTCGCGGCGCTGGCGGAGCGCTATCGCGAGGAAGAGCTGGTCAAGAAGGTCGATCTCGGCCTCGGTGCGGTCGAGGCGCTGCTCGACGCGTTGCTCGACATCGCCAAGCTCGACGCCGGCGCGATCAAGCCGGAGCTGCGGCCGACCGCGGTCGGGCCGCTGCTGCAGTCCCTGGCCGAGGCCTTCGCGCCCCTCGCCAAGCGCAACGGCGTCGATCTGCGGCTGGTCGCGAGCCGGGCCTGGATCGAGACCGATGCCGCGCTGCTCCGCCGGGTGCTGCAGAACTATCTCTCCAACGCGATTCGCTATGGGCGCGGCACCGGCGCGCGGCCGCGCGTGCTGCTCGGCTGCCGGCGCAAGGGCGGCATGCTCTCGATCGAGGTGCGCGACACCGGCCCCGGCATTCCGGCGGAGCAGCAGGCCGGGATCTTCCACGAGTTCACGCGCCTCCACAGCGCCGACGATGCCGGCGAGCGTGGCCTCGGATTGGGGCTCGCCATCGTCGATCGCATCGCACGGATGCTGGGCCATCGCCGCGACCTGGTGTCGCGACCCGGCCATGGCGCCGCCTTCAGCATCGCCGTGCCCCTCGCAGTCTCCGAGGCCCGCGCGCGCCTCGCGGCGCCCGCCGAGGAGTCTCGGACCGGCGCCCTCAGCCGCGCACCCTTCGTCGCCTGTGTCGATGACCGGGCGCAGGTGCTGGAAGGGATGACGGCGCTGCTGGAGAGCTGGGGCTGCTCGGTCGTGACCGCCGGCGGCGCAGACGGCCTTCTCGCCGTCCTCGCAAGCCACGATGGCGGGACACCGCAGCGGCCCGACCTGCTGCTGATCGATCTCCATCTCGGCGATGACCGGCCGGACGGCATCCAGGAGCTGACCAAGCTTCGCACCGCCTGGGGACCGGGCGTGCCGACGGCGCTCATCACCGCCGACCGCGATCCCGCCGTCGCCGCGCGTGCCCGCGCCCTCGGCCTCGACATCCTGCTGAAGCCCGTGAAACCTGCCAAGCTTCGCGCCCTGCTCGCGCATCTGAATGCGAAGTCGGTGGCTTAGGGCGGTAGAGCCGGCTCACTCCTCGACTGCCGCCGCCACCCGCTGCGCCGCCGGATCGAGTGCCAGTCGCTGCGCGGCGATCACCGCCTGGGTGCGCGAGCTGGCGCCGAGCTTTCTCAAGATCTCGGTGACATGCGCCTTCACCGTGGGCTCGGTGATCTGCATCTCATAGGCGATCACCTTGTTTGCCTTGCCCTCGGCCATCAGGCAGAGCACGCGGTGCTGCTGCGGCGTCAAGCGTGCAGCGCGGGCGGCGATGTCGCGGTCGTTGGCGGCGAGCGCCTGGTCGGAAGCCTCCGGCGGCAGCCAGACGACGCCGGCGAGCACCGCGCGGATCACCTCCAGGAACCGCTCCGAGGGCGCGAGCTTCGGGATGAAGCCGGCGGCACCCATCTCGATCGCCTGGCGCATCGCGGCGGGATTGGTGGTCGCGGAGACGATGACGATGGGAATCGTCGGGTGCGCCGTGCGCAAGAGGGCGAGCCCGGTCAGGCCCTGCATCCCCGGCATATCGAGGTCGAGGATCAGGAGGTCGGTTTCCGGCGCCCCCGCCAGGGCCGCCTGGGCCTCGGCGAGCGTGCCGGCGAATCCGACCGCGGCGGACTTGAATGCGCTGCGCAGCGCCGAAGCCAGCGCGTCGCGCACCATCGGATGATCGTCCGCGATGACAAAGGACAGAATGGCGCCGACCTGCGTCGGGTCCATCTCGGGCGCTCCCTCCCACTTTTCGGCGAGTTTACACGCCCGGCACCTGCTCGGGGAATCCCTAGCGGGGCTCTGCTGCAGTGCGGCGTGAACCGGCCATTGGGCGGGTGCGACCGACCCATGGTCCTGGTAGAGTGCGGCGAACCGCCGGTTTGCCCCGGCATCTTCGAATCGAAATGCGGCCGAGCATGCGTCCCAACGAAAGCGATCCGCCCCACCCGGACGATCGCGATCCGAATCTGGACCCGAGCCCGATAGAGCCGGACGAGTTGCGGTTGGCGGCGGAGCTGTCCCGTTCCTTCGCCGCGTCGGACAACGTCGATGCCACGGTGCGCCAGGCTCTCGCCAACGTGATGCAGCTGCTCCGGGTCGAGGCGGGGAGCCTGTTCCTGATCGACGAGCAGAAGGGCGACCTGGTCTGCCGCGCGAGCCTTGGCCCCAACAGCATCGAAGGCCTCCGGGTCCCGGCGGGCAGCGGCATCGTCGGCCGCTCGGTCGCCGAGGACCGGATCGAGGCGGTGGAGGACGTCTCCCGCGACACCGGCTTCTTCAAGAGCGCCGACGCCGTCTCCGGCTTCGTCACCCGCTCGATCCTCTGCGCGCCGATGCGGGTGGGGAAGAAGCCGATCGGCGCGGTCGAGGTCCTGAACAAGCAGAACGGCCATCCGTTCGACCTCCGCGACCGCGACATGCTCCAGGTGATGGGCAATGCGGCGGCGCTCGCCATCGCCAATGCCCGCCTCGCCGACCAGCTGTTGGAGCAGGAACGCATCAAGCGCGAGCTCGAGCTTGCGTCGGAGATCCAGCGCAGCCTGCTGCCGCCGGCCGATCCCGACCTGCCGATCCAGGGCATCAACCGCCCGATCCGCGAGGTCTCCGGCGACTTCTACGACTTCTTCACCCTGCCGGACGGCGTCATCGCCTTCTGCCTCGGCGACGTCTCGGGGAAAGGGATGAACGCGGCGCTGCTGATGGCGAAGACCGCGAGCCTGTTCCGCTGCCTCGGCAAGACCATCCGCGCGCCGGCGCGGCTGCTCTCGATCCTCAACCGCGAGATCTGCGAGACCACCAGCCGCGGCATGTTCGTGACCATGCTGGCCGGTCTCTACGACCCGGCGAGCGGGTTGCTCCGCTTCGCCAATGCGGGCCACCTGCCGCCGATCGTGCGCCGGGTGCACCAGGGCTTCCGCAGCTTCGAGGCCTCGGCGCCGCCGCTCGGCATCCTGAAGGAGGCGGTCTTCCCCGAGGAGACGGTTCGGCTCGAAAACGAGATGTTCCTGGTCTTCTCCGACGGCGTCACCGAATTCCGCTACGGTGACAAGGAGGAGCTCGGGCCAGAGGGCATCGACATGCTGCTGAACTTGACCGAGGGCCAGCCGCTGGCCGAACGCCTGGAAGGGGTCCTCGCGGAGCTCGACCGCGGCGGCTGGCGGGCGCGGGACGACCTCACCATCCTTGCCATCGACGATTCGCTCGCCAGCCAGATCTGGCGCCGCGTGCCCTCGATCGCCAGCCCGGAGAGCCGCTCCGATTTCATGTTCGGATTCACCATCCCGGCCGAGGCGGATCGCCTGAAGCTGATGCGGCCGGCCTTGGCGGCCGCGGGCAAGGCGGCGGGATTTTCGGATCTGGAGATCGCCGATCTGGAGCTGGCGGCGACCGAGGCCGCCGAGAACATCATTCTGCACGCCTATGGCGAGGGCCAGCGCGGCGATATCACACTGGCCGTGCACCGCCTGGAAGACGGGTTGATGTTGAGAATCAGGGATTTCGCCCCGAAGGTCGATCAGGCTAAGATACGGCCACGGCCTCTGGATGAGGTCCGGCCGGGGGGCCTTGGAACGCATTTCATTCGCGCCGTCATGGACGACGCGACCTTCATCCCCCTGCCCGACGGCGAAGGGAATCTGTTGGAATTGGTCAAGCGCCGGAAGAAGGACTGAGATGGCCGTCGCCGGAATCACCGAGACCGAAGGACGCCTGGTGCTGGCGCTGGAAGGCGAAATCGACCTGGAGCAGGCCGGGGCGGTGCGGCGCGCGCTGCTGGACACCCTGAAGAAGGGCCGGCACATCCTGGTCGATCTTTCACGGGTGACCTATATCGACTCCTCCGGGATCGCCAGCCTGGTCGAAGGGCTGCAGGTCGCGCGCAAGCAGAAGATCGATCTCGGCCTGGTCGCCGTCAGCCAGCGGGTGCGCCGCGTGCTCGAGCTGGCGCGGCTCGACAAGGTGTTTCCGATCCATGCGGACCTCGCCTCGGCGACCGCGGCGGGATCACCGAGCACCGCCGACGGCAGCTGACATCGAAATGTCATGAGCGCAGCGACCCGGGGCTTCGAAGCGATCGGCCGGCGATCGGCCGGCTTCTTCGACCAGGTCGGCTACGGCGCCGCCCTGTTCGTGGAGGCGATCTATTGGTTGCTGACCGGCTGGCGCCGCCGCCAGCCCGTCCGGATCCACGCGATCTTTCACGAGATGGAGCAGATCGGCGTCGCCGCCCTGCCGATCGCGACTCTGCTCTCCGCCACCATTGGCCTCATGCTGGCGATCCAGTCGCTCTATTCCCTCGGCATCTTCGGCGCCGAGGCCTATGCCTATATCGGCATTGCGCTCTCGGTGGTGCGCGAGTTCTCGCCGCTGATCATGGCGATCCTGGTCGCCGGCCGCTCCGGCTCGGCGATCGCCGCGCGCCTCGCCACCATGACCATCAACCAGGAGGTCGATGCGCTCCAGGTGATGGGCATCAACCCGGTGCGCTACCTGGTTTCGCCGGTCGTCCTGGCGTTGGCGATCATGCTGCCCTGCCTCGCGATGTGGGCGAACCTGGTCTCGGAGTTCTGCGCCGGCTTCTACGTCTCGGCGGCACTCAACTCCTCGTTCGGCGCCTTCGTCCATGATTCGCTGCAGGTGCTGCGGGTCGGCGACGTGTGGCACGGCATCGGCAAGGCGGGCCTGTTCGGCGTGCTGATCGCGCTGGTCGCCGTGGTGAACGGCTCCAGCGTCTCCGGTGGCGCGGAAGGTGTCGGGCGCGTCACCACCTGGTCGGTCGTGCAGTCGATCTGCCTCATCGTCGTGACCGACATGATCTTCGCCTATCTGACGACGCGGTGACGTGATGCAGCCGCCGTCCTCACCCTCGACGCTGCGCTCATCCGGCCCTGCCGACGGCGACGCCCTGCGCCATATCGTGGCGCTGCGCGCGGAATCCGCGGCGCAGCGTCCGACCGAAGCGGAGCTCCAGGAGCGGCCGAAGGTGGTGGAGGTCGATCACCTCGACTTCCGCTTCGGCCCGCGCCAGGTGCTGTTCGATATCAACCTCGACGTCCGCGCCGGCGAGATCATGGTGATCATGGGCGGTTCCGGCTCCGGCAAGACCACTTTGCTCCGCCATCTCGTTGGGCTCATGCCGCCGCAGCCGGGCAAGGTGAAGCTGCTGGGGAAGGACCTGGGCTCGCTGAAGCCGGCGCAGCTCCTCGACCTGAAGCGCCGGATCGGCGTCGCCTTCCAGTTCGGTGCGCTGTTCAGCTCGATGACGGTCGCCGAGAACGTGAAGCTCCCGTTGCGCGAGCTGACCGATCTCGAAGAGAAGACCATGGACATCATGGCGAACCTGAAGCTGGAGGTCGTCAACCTCTCCGGCTTCGGCGACCTGATGCCTTCGGCGCTCTCCGGCGGCATGGTGAAGCGCGCGTCGATCGCCCGGGCGATCGTCATGGACCCGAAGCTGCTGTTCCTGGACGAGCCCTCTTCCGGCCTCGATCCGGTGGTCTCTTCGGCGCTGGACGATCTCATCCTGAAGCTGCGCGAGGCGATGGACATCTCCGTCGTGGTGGTGACCCACGACATCGAAAGCGCCTTCAAGATCGCGGACCGGATCACCGTGCTCGACCAGGGCCACATCCTGGCGGTCGAGCGGGTCGAGGAGATCCACAATACGACCAATGAGCGCGTGCAGAACCTGCTGCACCGCCGCTCGGTGGAGCCGGAGGTCGACCCGGCGGAATACCTGCGGCGCCTGACCGGCGACTCCTGACCGGCGACTGGCGGCCCGGGGCGCGGATAGAGTTCGAGGGGGATCGAGGCTTCATGCGGAACTATTCCATCAGCTACGTCACGGTCGGCGTCTTCGTCACCGCCATGGTGGTGGCGCTGGTCGTCACCGTGGCGCTGATCGCCGGCCGCACCGGCCCGCGCGATACCTATCGCGTCCTCTTCGACAACGTCACCGACATCAAGTACGGGACCGTGATCCGCTACGAAGGTTTTGCAATCGGCAACGTCGATGCGATCAATCCGATCTACCAGGACGGCCGCTACCGGTTCGGCGTCGAGGTCAGCGTGCGCCAGGGCTGGAAGTTCCCGGTCGACTCCCGGGCCAGCATCCGCGCCTCGAGCTTCCTCGCGGCGAAGACCATTGACGTCACCGCGGGCAAGTCCACCGAATTGATCCCGGTCGGCGGCGACATCCAGGGTACCGGCCCCGGCGACGTGTTCGCGTTGATGTCGGGGCTCGCGGGTCGGGTGGGCGCGCTGCTCGATTCCGGCGTAGGGCCGCTGATCGATCAGTTGAAGAGCTCGATCAAGCAGCTGACCGACACCGCCAACGCCCAGATCGGCGGCGTCGGCGGCGACGTGCGCGGTCTGGTCGCCAACGCCAACACCCATCTCGACGAGATCTCCGGCCAGGTGAAGACCCTGACCACCGGCCTCGACGACAACATCAAGCAGCTCCGGAAAGTGCTCTCCGACGGCAATGTCAAGGCGGTGGACCAGATCCTCGCCAACCTCGATACCGCCAGCAAGAGCGCCGACCAGACCCTGGCGCAATTGAACGCGCTCTCGATCGAGGTCAACGGCGTGGCGGTGTCGATCCACAACATGGTGGAGCGGAACGGCAAGAACGTCGACAAATCCACTGCCGACCTCGAATATATCCTGCGCACCGTCTCGCAGAACATCGACGCCATCACCAACAACCTCGAAGGGACCAGCCGCAACATGAACGAGTTCAGCCGCCTCATCCGGCAGAACCCCGGCCTGTTGCTGGGCGGCGGCAGCCCCGCCGCCGACAAGGGCCTGACGCCCGTGCCGGGAGGCCAGTGATGGTCCCTCGTATGATCCGCCGGCTGCCCCTCATCGCGATCCTGGCGCTGGTGACGTCCTGTTCCGCGCCGCCGGTGCCGAAAGAGCAGTACTTCCGGCTTCAGGCCGTGCCGGCCACCGAGAAGATCGGACATCCCCTGACCGGCGTCCTCGAGGCCTCGCCGCTCGGCGCCGACGGCGTCGCGGGCGAGCGGCCGCTGCTCTACACCGCGAACGGCGGCGTGAAGCTCGAGCAGCGCAACTACGCCTATTGGACCGATCTCCCGACCGCGATGGTGCGCGACCAGATCATCGCCTATCTGCGCGCGGCGGGTGCGGCGGAGCAGGTGGTGCCGAGCGAGCTCCGGCTCGGCGGCGCCTACCGCATCCAGGGCACCATCAAGCGCCTGGAGCAATCCGCCGGTGAGAAGCACGACACCGGCATCGTCGAGCTCGAGCTCTCGGTGATCGACGAGAACGACGACCACCTGGTGCTGAGCAAGGTCTATCACTCCGAGCAGCCGGCGGCTGACCACAGCATCGATGCCGCCGTCGCCGCGATGAATGCCGGCCTCGAGGACGTGCTGAAGCGATTCGTGTCGGATCTCGACGCGCGCTGAGCGCTATCGCTTCCGCAGCAGGAACATGCCCTGCTCGCCGAAGATGTTGGCGAGGCGGTGGGCCTTCAGGTTGTTCTTGCGGCCGCGCTCGTCGATCGAGAGCGAGCGCTCGATCTCGATCCCGAGCTCGCGGCAGAGATCGACGAAGTCGAGGATGGTGCAGAAGTGGATGTTCGGCGTGTCGTACCAGCGCGCCGGAATGGCCTCGGTCTCCGGCATGCGGCCGGTCCAGACCAGGTTCCAGCGTACCTTCCAATGGCCGAAATTGGGGAAGGAGACGATCGCCTTGCGGCCGATCCGCACCAGGTTCTCGACGACGCGGCGGGGATCTCGGGTCGCCTGCAGGGTCTGCGACAGGATCACGTAATCGAACGCATCGTTGGGGTACTGGTTGAGGTCGGTGTCGGCGTCGCCCTGGACCACGCTCAGGCCCTGCGCCACGCAGGCGTTGACGCCGGCCTGGGAGAGCTCGACGCCGCGGCCGTCGACCCGCTTGAAGTGGCCGAGATAGTCGAGCAGCGCGCCGTCGCCGCAGCCGACGTCGAGCACGCGGCTGTTCGGCTCCACCATGTCGGCGATGAGCTGCAGATCGACGCGGATCCGCGCCTCGGGCGCGCGCTTCGCCTTCTGGAGAGCGGGATTGAGCGGCGTGTCGGCGACGGTCACCGGATCCCTCTATGCTCGGCGCAGCCTTCGAGGAAGCCGCGCATCACGTCGAAGAACTCCGGCTCCTCCAGCAGGAAGGCGTCGTGGCCCTTGTCGCTCTCGATCTCGACGAAGCTCACGTTGGCGGCGCAGGCGTTCAAGGCGTGCACGACCTCGCGGCTCTCCGAGGTCGGGAACAGCCAGTCGCTGGTGAAGGAGACCAGGCAGAACCGGGTCCTGGTGCCCTTGAAGGCGTTCGACAGCAGCCCGCCATGCTCCGCGGCAAGGTCGAAATAGTCCATCGCCCGGGTGATGTAGAGATAGGAATTGGCGTCGAACCGGTCGACGAAGATCGAGCCCTGGTGGCGGAGATAGCTCTCCACCTGGAAGTCG
>Ga0335082_10000880_pt1 | contig 31594 bp, 24 predicted proteins | sample Lox_Sample_41_FD_206718 | JGI IMG/M metagenome (GOLD analysis project Ga0335082, IMG submission 206718) | Soil microbial communities from Loxahatchee National Wildlife Refuge, Florida, United States - Lox_Sample_4.1 | ecosystem: Environmental > Terrestrial > Soil > Wetlands | place: USA... | reverse complement strand
GTGGCGGTGAAGTCCCGTTGTCCTGTCTTGGGGCTGCCGCATTTGTTCACAGGTCCGTCGACCGTCTGATACTCCACGCAGATTCCCTGCGATCCGGAGAATTGCATCAATCGAACTTCGGCGGTCTCGAAGTTACCGTCCCAGGTCGTATCCGCTGCGTTGAATGATATGCTCCAGCCGCCATCCGACGGAGTCGCGGTGCTGAAGTCGAAGGCAAACGACGCAGGGAAAGTCGTGTCGAGCGTGCGAGCGATCCCGCCTGCGGTATCGAATTGGCCGTAGGTTTGCAGTTGATTCCCACTGATCTGGGCGCCGTTGCCCCAAACGGACCAGCCCAAGCCCGGCGCGCCATCGTTGCGATTGAAGTTTTCTGTGATCTTGAATTGCGCCTGGCTCGCCGGTACCAGCAGTGCGAGCGAGAGCATCGTTCCCAGTAGAGCCCCGCGGCCACTGGTCATCATGCGAGCGATTTTCGTCTGAACTGACATTGTCTTCATCCTCTTTTCGTTTGTGATTTGCCGTGGACAGTGGCGAAATCCCGGGGATCGTCTTTCGCTCATCCAGACGAAGAGGAGGTTAGCCCGGCTCGAAATTGGCGGGTAGGTAATCTCAGGTAATCTGGGGTAATACGAGGGCCGGACTCAGCGGATATCGGATGTGGAACCGTGCGACTTCAACATGCGGCGTCATGCTGAGCGGAGCCGTACTTCAGGCTGAGCGAAGCATCTCCCCAAAGACGCGCTCGTGGAGCGGGAGATCCCTCGCCCCGCTGGTAAAAGCGCGGGGCTTCGGGATGACACCACAAGTCCCTTGTGTTCTTATTCCGCTTCGACTTTCCAGATCGGCTGTCCGCCCAGCGAATGATAGAAACCCCACCCAGCAAGAGCGATCACGCTGAACAAGGCCAGCAGTGAGGTGCCCATATACCACGCCGAGAAATCGGCAGTCAGTGGGACATTGGCCAGCATGTCGACTGTGAAGGCACCGACAGCCAGGGGCACAAGTCCGAAGCGGTAGACAATCAGCGCCAGCAGAAGAAATACAAAGAGTGAAACCGGGATATCAATCGCCAGGTTTGACGACTGCAACGAGCGGGTCACGACGAAATACGCCACAAACACAATCGACGCGATCCAGTCTTTTCGGACCAGCCAGCGAACCCCCAGCAACATCAGGAAAAACTGCAGCGTGCTGATGATCGAGACCGGAATCTGCATCAGCCACTGGCTCAGGGCGAAGCGGCCTCCGAGGAGATAGGCATTGGAAGCCAGAGTCGGAGACTCTCCGAGGCGGCCGCGGAAGATGCCCGGAATCTCGAACATCAGCAGCCATGCCATACCGAAAGCAACTCCGAAGAGGATGTCGCGGCCCACGACTGGATCGCGGAATTGTCCGGAGATCAGGCGGGTCCACGAAATCAAGGCCTGCGGCCAGCGCCGCCGGATCCACGGTTCGACGGCCATGTACAGCGTCCAGATGACACCGGCGACGAGGAGACCGGACGCAATCGCCAGCATTAGCGAGCCAAAGAACTCAAGGCCCGGCGGAAGGTGCGAACGGGTCAGCCAGAGCGCAATCTCCAGAAAGAACATAACGACCGCGAGACGGAAAGCACCCTCGCGATCGCCGCGGCCATGACGATAGTTGCGGCGCGCCAGGAGAGCGCCGGCCAGGAGAATGGCGACCAGCACCGCTACACCGATGAACTGGCTGATCCTGCTCTTGCGCCGATCGGCGGAATCCGGAGGGACGACCCTCCACGGCTTATTCCACTCGCCAATCATGGCAAAGAACACGGGCTTGCCGTGCCAGGCTGCCGCCTCAACTCGGAGAGGACGAGTGGAGCCTGGCCACACTCCAGTCCAGGCGACTCGGGCGTCGGCCGCGCCGAGGGAAGTCCACTGTGGCTCCGCGGGCTGGAGCTTCGAAACGTCAAGATCCGCGGCAGAGAAGAGCGCGCTCCAATCTGGAGGACTTGCCGCTGTGGTGCCGGTATCTTTTTGCGGAGGGATGGCCTGCAAATAAATGAGCCGTCCCTGGGCATCCAGCTTCACGTTCACCATACCCGACAGCGTCAGCGATGGATCTTCTTCGTCCAGGATTCCGGGAATGAGCAGAAAATCCTGATAGTCGTGGGCCATCAGAACGTCCGGACTTTGGCGGTACCAGAACTGGAGAATGGTCGGCCGGCTGGCGAAGACTTCGTCCCAATTCTTGGTCTTAGCCTTCTCCAGTGAGTTCAAATAATTCGTGTCGAAATCGAAGCCGGATTCGTGATCTACCGGTCGTTCCGTGTAGCCCATACGGGCAACGATCTCTCGAGCCTTCTGTGAAAGGACCTCGGGCGTCTGCTCGAGATGCATCTTTTCGACGCCGCTGTAGCGGATGATCAGGAAAGTCCCGACGGCCAATCCGACAAGCACAGCCGCTAGGCAGGCAATGGCAACGGGCGGACGCAGGCCAAGCGTTTCGCCGGCTGCGGCGACCATCTGCGGCGAAGGCGTTTCGCCGGCAGCCAGCGCGGCAGCGAGTGGATCTCCCCCGGGCATCGCCGCGGATACAGCGAGCGCGTTCGCCGGACGAGAAGCGGGCTCGACCTCAAGACAGCGCAGAATGACTTTTTCGACAATCGGGTCAAGGTCTTTGACGACTGACGACGGACGGCTCGGCGTGTGATCCCCGTGGCCGCGCAGCGTGCCCGCCTTCACTTCCGCGAAGGCGCGCTTTCCCGTGAAGATTTCGTAGAGCACCAGGCCGAGCGCGTAGATATCACTGAGCATGGTGACTTCCCTGCCTTCGATCTGCTCAGGCGCCATGTAGGCAGGCGTACCGCTCCGAATCTCAGCGCCGCGGATGTCGTCGGCAACCCCGGCAAGTCCGAAATCGGTGATGACGACCTGGCCGCGTCCGTCGAGCATGATGTTGGCCGGCTTCAGGTCGCGATGCAGCACGCCCTTGGCGTGAGCAGCCGCGAGCCCGGCACAGATTTGGCGGGAGATTTCGACGGCTTTGTCGGATGAAAGCCGGCCAATGCGCCGCAGGAGCGAGGCCAGATCTTCGCCATCGACATACTCCATCGTGAAGAACGTGGCGCCATCGACGTCACCGACGTCGTAGACGCGACAAACGTTAGGATGTGAGACTCGGCGCGCAATGCGAACCTCATTCTTGAAACGTTCCAGCATGCCCTCGTGGCTGGTCGCTTCTTCGGGAAGGAACTTCATGGCGACGGCCTGTCCCAGCGTCAGGTCGTCGGCGCGATAGACCTCGCCCATACCGCCTTTGCCCAGTAGCGCAATGATGCGGTAGCGTCCCGCGATGAGTCGTCCGGGAAGGAATCGGCCTTCGCTGACGAGGAAGTCTGCGCCCGACGACGTATGCGAACTGGAACGTGAGGAAGAAGAAGGACGCGGCGTCGGCGGCAGCGGGGACGTCGCCGTTGCATCATAGTCGACGGTTGCAACGTCGTCGCGATTGGGAGCAACTGCCGCGGACACCTTATGGCTCTGGACGGGCTGTCCACAAGCCGAGCAGAAGTGAACACTGGGACCTAGCTGGGAGCCACAGGAGGAACAGTAAGGCATGGAATTTTCCCGCTACAGGATACCTCAGGATCGGACCTCGGACCTCAGACCTCGGGTATGGTTCGGTAAAGCCTCACGCCTTGGAGCCTGAGGTTCGAGGTCTGAGGTCCGCTTTGTATTACCATCCAGAGCGATGACCTCACCTCTGCAGCGCTGGCTGCGCGATCCGCTGTTCCTGCTGTGCCTTACTGCGGGCCTGCTCGCTTTCGTGGTGCAGTCGGGCGAGTTGGGTACCGCCGACACTATGCACCGGCTGCAGACTACGCATTGGCTGTGGACGTCGCAGCCGCAGGTCTTCCCCAACGAATATCCGGAGTTCGGCCTGCATGGGCGCGGCGGCAAGATTTACAGCTGGTATGGGATTGGGCAGTCCCTGTTGATGCTTCCCGCCGACCTCGTTGCGACCTGGGTCGCCAGTTGGCGCGTCTTCTCCGACTACCAGGACGATCCCGCAGTACGCAGCATCCTCGTAAGCTACAGCACAAACATTCTGGTCAACGTGCTGACCGCGCTCATCGCATTTCGTCTTCTCCGGCAACTGCGTTTTGAAGTCAACGAGAGCGTCGCTGGAGTACTCGCCTTGCTGTTTTGCACCACACACCTGCATTACACGCAGAACATGCAGGAGAACAACTACATCATGCTGCTGACGCTGGCGGGACTCTCTTACCAGTACGAGTGGCTGCGTACGGGCCGCGGACGGGCTCTCCTGTTGGGCTCGGCCGCGCTGGGGCTGAACTTGCTGACGCGGGTCACGACGGCGCTCGATCTGATTGCGACGGGCGTCTTTCTGATGGCGTTGCTGTGGTTCGAGAACGCGGTCGACAAATCGCTGTGGACCCGGATCATTGCCTACAGCAAGGTCTGCATACCCGTGTATGCGTTCTTTGCCTTCATCGAGCGCCTTTACAGCTTCTATCGCTTCGAATCCTTTACGCAGACGTATCTCCCGATTTTCGCGCGCGAGTCGCGGGCGCAGGACCCCTCGCTCCCGGTTAATTTTCCCTGGAGCACTCCGCTGCATGAAGGAGTTCTGGGAGCGCTCTTCAAGCCGGAGAAGTCGATCTTCCTGTTTGATCCTCTTTTCATTCTGACGCTGCTCCTGCTCGTGCTCTGCTGGAAGCGGTTAAGCGCCGAAGTTCGTGCTTACAGCGTGACAGCGCTCCTGCTCCTTGTCGGGTACATGTGTTTCTACGGCCGCTACACATACTGGGCGGGCGATTTCGCATGGGGCGACCGGTACGTTTCCACCGCCGTTCAAATGGTCGCGCTGATCGCGATCCCTGTGCTCTTTCGGTTTCGTGCGGGCCTCGGACCATGGGTCCGGCGAACAGCCGTGGTACTCATCACCGCCAGTCTCGTGATCCAGATCGCTTCCCTGATGTTCTGGCTGCCGCTGGAGATTTATCAGATGGAAACGCTGGGGCATCCGACGTTCGTCATCGCGCTGCGATTCAAGAACATCGCGGCATTCGCTCTCGGGAAAATGAACGCCTGGGGTTTGAATACCGACGACATGGGTTACGACCAGTGGGACTACGTGCACATCACGACGTGGAATTTCTTTCCCTTCCTGCTGAGGCGGGTAGGAGCCGCGCCGAGGTGGGTGGTAGATGTGGCATTCGCGGCGTGGGGCGTGGGACTGGCAGCCCTGGCAGCCGCCCTTCGGAGGCTCAGAACAACGGTGACAGCTGTCAAATCCTAGTGTCTACTCCACCGTCACCGACTTTGCCAGGTTCCTCGGCTGATCCACGTCGCATCCTCGGCGTACCGCGATGTGATACGCCAGCAGTTGCAGAGGCACAATCTCGAGAATCGGAGACAATTCCTCCGGCGCCGGCGGAATATATAAGACGTGGTCTGCCGCTTCCTTGATCTCTTCGTCTCCTTCGGTGGCAAGAGCGATCACGACTCCGGAGCGGGCCTTTACTTCTTTTAGGTTCGAAATCGTTTTTTCGTAGCGCAGCACGGCATCGGCATTATTCTCGTCGCGCGTAGCGATCACCACCACCGGCAGGTTCTCATCAATCAGCGCGTTGGGCCCATGCTTCATTTCGCCGGCGGGGTATCCCTCGGCGTGAATATAAGAAATCTCCTTCAGCTTCAGCGCGCCTTCGAGCGCGATGGGATAGTGAATGCCTCGGCCTAAGAAGAGAAAGTCGTGGACTTTCTGATACACCTTCGCCAGATCGTCACAAGCATGGTCATGAGAAAGCAGAGTCTCGAGTTTGGCGGGAATGCGAGTCAGTTCCAACATCGCCGCGCGAGACTTCTCCAGAGGCATCACGCCGCGTACCTGCGCCAGATACATCGCGAGAATATAAAGAGCAGTCAGTTGCCCGGTGAAAGCCTTCGTTGAGGCCACGCCGATCTCTGGCCCAGCGTGCGTGTAGATGGTGCCCGCAGCTTCGCGCGTGATCATCGATCCGACCACATTGCAGATCGCGACGGTTTTCGATCCCTTCGCCTTGGCCTCGCGCTGCGCAGCAATGGTGTCGGCGGTCTCGCCGGACTGCGAAATCACGAGCGTGATGGTGTTCGGATCGACGATGGGGTTGCGGTAACGCCATTCGCTGGCATAGTCGACTTCCACCGGCAGGCGCGCCAGCGATTCAATCATGAACTTGCCAGCAAGCCCGGCATGCCAACTGGTTCCGCAGGCAATGATGTTGATCTTCTCGGCGGCGCGAAACTCGGCCTCGCTGATTTCCATCTGGTCGAGGAAGATGTGACCGCTGTCCTGCGAGACGCGCCCCAAAGTGGTGTCTCGAACCGCGCGCGGCTGCTCATAGATTTCTTTGAGCATGAAATGCTTGAAGCCGCCTTTTTCCGCTTGAATCGGATCCCAGGTGACGTGCTGCACCTGGCGGCTTACCGGCTTGCCGTCGAAATCGGTGAGTTCTACACCGTCGGCAGTCACGATGGCCATGTCGCCGTCGGCAAGAAAGAAAATGTCGCGCGTGTGATGAAGAATGGCCGGAACGTCGGAGGCGACGAAGTATTCGTCGTTGCCCAGGCCGATGACGGCTGGCGGCCCATTGCGAGCGGCGACGATCTTGTTGGGGTCATCGGTAGAAATCACCGCCAGCGCGAAAACCCCGGAGAGCTGTTTCACCGTCTGGCGCACCGCATCCTCAAGACTGGTGCGGTGTCCGTTGCCCGCGGCGCGGGAATACTTCTCGACAAGGTGCGCGATGATTTCGGTGTCGGTCTCGGTCGTGAACTTGTGGCCTTCCTCGGTCAACTTCTTCTTCAGGCTGAGATAGTTCTCGACGATGCCGTTGTGTACGACGACGATCTTTCCCGTACAGTCGCGATGGGGGTGGGCATTCTCTTCGGTTGGGCGGCCATGCGTAGCCCACCGCGTGTGTCCGATCCCATAGGAGCCTTCCAGCGGCTTCTGCCGAATCGCCTCTTCCAGATTGCGCAGTTTTCCTTCGGCGCGGCGAACTTCAAGTCCGCCCCCATTGGCGCATGCGATTCCAGCTGAATCGTAGCCGCGATACTCAAGCCGCCGCAATCCTTCGATGATGACCGGAACGACGCTCTTCTTGCCGACGTAACCAACGATGCCGCACATGTGAACGACCTCAGAGATGCCCCAGCCTACTCAGCCAGGGAAAAACGGAACTCTTCGATGACGGGATTGGTGAGAACTTCGCGCGCGATGCGCTCGACTTCGGACTGAGCCTCTTCGCGGGAAAGCCCGCCGTCCAGCGTAAGCTCGAAATATTTGCCCTGGCGGACGCTCTCCAGACCTTTGTACCCCATCTTCTTCAGAGCGCCGTGGATCGTTTTTCCTTGGGGATCAAGGACACTTTTCTTAAGGGAAACGTAGACGTAGGCTGTCATGAAGGGACCATTATAACTTGAGACCCGCTCCTGGATGGGACTCCAGGTTTTTCACATCCTGCAACTGAATCAGTTTCTCATCGAGAACGGCCAGTTCGTCCTGCAACTGCTGGCGATGACGGGGATTCTGGCTGCGCTCGAGTTGCTGTAGCACGCGCTGGCGCGCGAGTCGAACGCCCTCGTATTCCCGCAAACGCGCGGCAGTTTCGGGACTCAGCTTCGGTCGTCGCTTGGAGGACTTGCTGCTTGCGTCCTCTTGCTGGGCTTCGACCGACTTGCTCTCCCATCCTCTCGCCATGCGGTGATTATAGTTCTCCCGAATCCGCCGCACAGATCGGACAATCTGTACGAACATTAGAAATACTAGAAGGGAAGAATTTGACGTGCTTCAGTGTTCACTAGTTCGGCTTTTTCTCGTTATTCGCTTGAATGTAACACTCCATGTGTGCTTCCCTTTGGTGGTCAAGCCGCACGGACGGGCGCTGAGAATGGAGAATCGGCTGCCTGCAGTAGAAACAGATCGAAGAAATCTTGTCCTTGCCGGGCATGATGGATGCACCTCCCGGTGTGGTGCAATATAGCAGGGCGACTGACGGCGTTCAGTGACCTTGGATACACAGTTTTTCGCATCGACGAATCACCTTTGCGGTGCAGAGATTCTTCCGGAAAAGCGAAGTCTGATCGAAAAATGTTTTCCGGTATTGACTCCTTGGCTATAATGCCGAGCGTCCGGTAAACGAATTAGTTCCGCCTTTTGAGGGGGAGGCGGTGAGCGGAGTTGTTTTTGTCCCTCGTGTACCTCTCAAGCACCCCGGGCTTAAGAGCGGAATCGTTGGGCGCGATACCTTTCGGTAACGCCTGCCCTCGACCTCTTTCCTCGCTCCAGCTCCTCCCTGCACTGCCGTGCCCGAGCAAAACCCAGATTCCAGCTACAGTGAATCCACCATTGCCGACGGAGGCCATACCTGAGTTAAATCAAAAGAGACCGCGCACTTCCGCCGCTTCCAGAGGACCAACCACGCAATTCAAGTCTGCCGCACTGGCGGAGGTTATGCGTCATGCCAAGTAGTTCCGGCGCCTCTGATCCTAAGATCCCTCTTCCGCTTGCACACTCGGAAGCTCTTATCGAGCCCGAGAAGTTGCTTGAGGCCTACTTTTATTCCTCAACGGTTGGCCTGTGCATCCTGGACCCCGATTTGCGCTATCTTGCGGTCAATGAAACCCTTGCGCGCATCAATGGTCTTGCGGCGCCGGATCATATTGGAAGGACTGTGCGCGAGGTGTTGGGAGAGGTCGCGGCAACCGTGGAACCCCAGTTGCGCCAGATCCTGTCCACAGGAACAGACCTCTACTACGAGGTATCGGGGAAATTGCCCGCCAGAGAAGAATTGGGGCACTGGCTCGCTCACTACCTTCCGATTAAGAACGAGACCGGCGAGATCACCCGTATCGGCGTGATTCTCATCGAAATCACCGCGCAAAAGAAACTGGAGGAATCCGTCCAGCATCTGGACCAGAAACTCCGACAAAAGACCGGAAGAATGCAGGTTCTGTCGGAGGTCACACGCTTGCTCTCGTCGAACTGGGATGTGCCTAAAGTATTTCCGCAGATTTCAGCGCGCATTCGCCGTGTGCTGCGGCAGGAGTTTGCCAGCTTCGCCTTGCGTGATCCCGGGAGCGGGCTGCTGATTCCTCAGGCCATCGATTTTCCACTTGGCAAAGGCCTTGTCTCGACCGTACAGGTTATCGGCGCTAATACCCCAGCGGCCCGTTCTATTGAGGAAAGCACAGCGAAGATATTCTCGAGCGCGGAACTACGCGGCTTTGACAGCGACGTGGCGCGAAACCTGGTGGGGGAAGGAATGCACTCCCTTTGTTGCGTTCCGCTGATGCGCCCGAAAGGGCCACTGGGAGTGTTCATCCTCGGCAGCACACGGCACGATGCGTTTCATACCGAGGACCTGGAACTGGTAAATCAAGTCGCGGCTCAACTCGCGGCCGCCATCGAGAATCACCGCACCGCGGCGGAAGTCGAGCAACTGAAGCAGCGTCTGGGAGAAGAACGACGCTACCTGGAAGGCGAATCCCGGCCAGAGAAACAATTCGCGGAAATGATCGGTGACAGCGCGGCGCTCCGGATCGTTCTCGACCAGGTCGCAACTGTCGCAGGCAGCGAGGCCACCGTTCTCATTCTTGGAGAGACGGGAACCGGCAAGGAACTTGTCGCGCGTGCAATCCATCGACTGAGCCGGCGGAATAACGGTGCCTTTATCAAGGTCAACTGCGCAGCCATTCCCACAGGACTGCTGGAGAGCGAACTGTTCGGACATGAGAAGGGGGCCTTTACCGGAGCCGTCACCAGAAAAATAGGCCGGATGGAACTGGCCGACGGGGGGACCCTGTTCCTGGACGAAATCGGTGAAATTCCCCTCGAACTGCAACCCAAACTGTTGCGCGTCCTCCAGGACCACGAATTCGAACGACTGGGGAGCACTCATACGGTGAAGGCCAACCTGCGGCTCATTGCCGCCACCAACCGCAATCTGGTGCAGAGTGTTTCACAACACGAATTCCGCAGCGACCTGTTTTACCGGCTCAACGTGTTTCCTATTCAACTTCCTGCCTTGAGAGACCGGAGAGAAGATATCCCCCTGCTGGTTCGTCACTTCGTTCACAAGTTTGCCCGCCTCATGGATCGCTACATCGAGACCATCCCCAAGGACACCATGAAGGCACTGATGGCATGGCACTGGCCGGGAAACATTCGTGAACTGGAAAATCTGATGGAGCGGTCGGTCATCCTCAGCGAGGGCAGCTCGTTGCGCGTCCCATTGTCGGAACTGCACGCTCAACCGGCCGCGGAACCCAGCCAAGACCACACACTCGACACCGCCGAGCGGACCCACATTATCCGAGTGCTGCGCGAAACCAAGGGGGTCCTGTCCGGGCGGGAGGGCGCTGCTCGGAGGCTCGGTCTGAAACGGACTACGCTGCAATCCAAGATGCAACGGCTGAAAATAACCCGCGCCGACTACTCGGACCCTTCCCATAGATAGTCCTGCAATCACCCAACAAAGCAAAAACTTGGATCGATGGCGCCGACCATGACGACTAATCGGCGGATTGCCGACGACCCGTCACGGCCCGCTCTCGACGGGCGAACATTCTGTTTCAGAACTTGTTCCAAACAGGGAAGTTACGACTCCGTCTTGCGGTCCCATTTTCGGAACACCACGTGCACACCAAGAGATTTCCTCCGCCTCTGGCCGGCGAGCGCAACGTTTCCCTGCCAAGTGGAGTCGGTCCCAGTCCCAGATTCGTATTTCAGCCGGGCGTCGTTGCCGGTCGAGTGGAGTCATAGAAGTGTTATCTGCATTCAAGCGTCAAACGCTTGCCACAAGCGTTGCGAACCGTAGTGTTGAACCGGCCTTGGCAGCATCTCGGGTTTGGCGCTGCCGCACCTTCGGCGAGCCTCCCCTTTGGGCAGACGAAAGGCCTCCTGTTTCGGACATCATTCCGATAGAGACTCTATCCAGCCCGCCCCCCCGTCCCATACCTGCCGAGACCGATCCTCTTTATCTGTTCGCGTGTCACGTCGCATGGGAACGGACGGAAGATCCCGACGCAGGATGGGAGCTGATTGCGGCCGCGCAGAGCCAGCACCCCGAGACGCGGGCTCATGCCCGCGCTCTGCTGGCGAGCTCCGTGCATCTGGGAGGAGTGGGCTTGAGCACGAACGATTCGGTCGCCTCCCGCGAACAACCGACTGTCGTGGAGACCGATATGAAAACGCCCTATGGCCTCGACATTGTCGAAGATTGCACCGAATGTACCTTTGTAAATTCCGGGTTCTTCTGCGGAACCTCGAACGAGGTCCTGCAATCGCTGACCCGCGTCAGTCAAAAAAGCACATTGCCCGCGGGAGCGATTCTGTTTGTCGAGGGGCAGATTCCGCGAGGAATGTTCATTCTCTGCTCGGGCAAGGTGAACCTGTCGACCACTTCGCGGGAAGGCAAAATCCTGATTCTGAAAAGCGCCCATGCCGGTGAAGCGCTCGGCCTGAGTGCGACCATCTCCGGAATGCCCTACGAAACCACCGCTGAAACTGCGACCCCATGTCAGCTCACCTTCGTGGACCGCAAGCACTTCATGGAGTTGATGGAGCAGCACAGTGAAATCGGCGTACACACCGCGAAGTGTTTGAGCCGCGACTACCAGTCGGCCTATCGCGACATCCACGATCTGGTGCTGACCCGCTCCTCGGAAGGCAAGCTGGCCCGACTGTTACTGTCGCAGATGCCCGACCACGGATTCGCTGCAGTCGAGCCGTACATGACAGCGCCCATGACCCATGAAGAGATGGCACAGAGGATTGGAGCTTCCCGCGAAACGGTCACGCGGCTCCTGAGCAATTTGAGAAAGAAGCAATTAATTCGCTTGGATGGACCTTCATTAATCATCCGGGATCGCACAGGCTTGGAAGCGCTGACTGTGTAGTCCTCCCCCAAGACCGGAGAGCAGCGTCTCTCACCGCTGTTCTCCGGGTTTTTTACGTGGCTCCGCCAGCGCTTTGGAGCGGAGATTGATAGATGTATACAGGAACGCTGATCAAAGACTTGGTGGCTGCCGTGGAGCGGGCGCAGAACTCAGCCCCGCTCCAGCCCGCCGCGGAACATTGCCTCGAGGTGAAATCAGGTGGTGGACCCGAGGATGAAGGTTTAGAGTCCGAACAACTCCCGCAGGCGCTTGGTCTGAGCGCGGCTGACGGGGATCTCGGTCTGCTTCTTGTCGTCCATCCGCAATTGATACGAACTCTTGAACCAGGGAACCACCTCGCGGATGCGGTTGATATTCACGAGGTACGAGCGGTGGGCCCGCCAAAAAAGATTCGTATCGAGGCTATCCAGCAGTTCTTCGAGCGTCCGGCAGTTGGATTGTCCCTCCATGCCCGATGCGCCCGCAGTTACGACTGTGATCACGCCATCCTCGATCCACGCATAGCAGATGTCCTTCTGATCCACCAAAAACATGCGCCCGAGAGCCTTCAGAAGGACCTTTGAAGCAGGCTGCTTCTGCGATTCGAGCATGCGAACCAAGGTATCGAATTTCTCGGCTGGAGCAGCACCCGCGTCTTGCTGAGCCCGCGCTTTCTGGATGGCTTGTGCTACCCGCTTCTTGTCGAACGGCTTCAACAAATAATCGACCGCATTCACTTCGAACGCTTTCACTGCATACTGGTCGAATGCGGTGGCGAAGACAATCTTGGGCAGAGGGACTCTCTTGTCGAGCAGTTTCTTGATAACGCCAAAGCCGTCGAGTCCGGGCATCTGTACGTCGAGAAAAACCAGGTCGGGATTGTGCTCCTTGATCAGGTTCACGGCTTCCAGACCGTTCTTGCCCTGAGCAACAACGTTCACCTCGCCGGCATTTTTCAGCAGAAAAGCAAGCTCGTCGCGCGCCAGTTGCTCGTCATCGACGATGACTGCGGATAAGGACATCACGGGCTCCGGAAAAATCAGAATACTCTGGAGTGAGTATAGTGGCGTAGATTATTGGGCGCAATGCGGCAAGGACCGGGCGGCCCTTGCCGAATTTCATGAAACCTTACTGTTTCTGCATTTGCATCATGTTGCCCATGTCGAACTTATTGTAGCCGGCGGGAATTTCGAACAAACTGGCTGGCTGCGATCCTTCTTTGATGTTCTGCATTTCGCCGCCGCCATTCTTGCCCGTCCACTTCACCGGGAAGCGCAGCTTGGAATCGAGCCACACTGCGCTGGATTCGCCACTTGCGTTGGTTCCTTCGTACTTCACCGTGCTGCGCCCATTCACGGTTTCGCTGCCCGCCTTGTGGCAAGTGCCGCCCTTGTTGCGCGCCAGCTTGAGCCAATCAGAACAGGCATTGTCGACATCGCCGCTGCGGAAGAATTCAAACATGCCGCGGTTCTCCATCATCTTGGCGGGCATTTCCATGTACATATGCTGCTTCGCCATGAGCACGACCCAGCTCTGATTGTTGAGATCAAAGATGACGGAGCCGCCGCCCCGGGGGTCGCTGGTGTCGGCGGAGTCGAAGCGCATTTTGTCTTTGCCGAAATAAACCTTGGTGGGACCCTTATTGGATTTCTGGCTACTGTTGTCAATGATGTCCGCCGAGAACTCAGTCTGCGCCAGCGCAACGCTGGCGGCGATCAGCAGCGTGACAAAACAAGACACGCGAATCATCAATCGAAGCACGGGAATCTCCTTGGAGTGGTCGGACATCCGACGCGAATGTGAGTGCCCGGACACACGAGCGGACAAAGCATACCAGAACATGGGCGTGGCTCAGAACGCACGAAGTAGCGGAACAAGAGTGGTCACCACTGAAGCTGCTTCAGTAGCCGTGCCGTCCCTCAGGCTTCGAAGCTTCGCGGGCGATCCATTTCGAAAGGAATCGGCTTTGGTGCTCGTGAAACCCAAGCTTGCGATACAAATGGAGAGCACGGTCATTGCCTGCGACGACCCCCAGATGAAGAGTGCGGATGCCGCGCTCGCGGGCGGCGTCTTCGATAAATACCATGGCCTTCCGGCCCCAACCGCGTCCGCGATAGTCCTTGCGCAGGTAAAGCTCATCGACGAAAGCGTCGCGGCCGAGCCACTCCAGACTGTATCCATGGCAGAGAACGATGTACCCGACGGGGACAGTGGCATCGAGAATGAGCCAGGCCGCCCCGAGGCTCGCATTGCGCAAAAGGTCGGTCAGAGCGACGCGAGCTTGTTCACGATCGAAACCGTGGCCATCAAAGGCGTAGTACTCCTCCATAAGTGTGAGCAGGACATCGGCGTCCGATTCGGCCGCGAGACGAAACTGAGGATCTTCTGTCATGAGCAGTGGTCGCTAGACTACGTTTTCCAGTGCCACGGCCATCCCCATGCCGCCGCTGACGCACAGCGTGGCCACACCTTTCCGGGTGTTGCGCTTCAACATCTCGTACAAGAGCGTGACCACGATGCGCGTGCCGGTGCAGCCAATCGGATGGCCAAGCGCAATGGCGCCGCCGTTGACATTGAGTTTGTCGCGATTGAAATTCAACACGCGGTCACAGGCAAGCACTTGCGCGGCGAAGGCTTCGTTCAACTCGATCAGGCCGAATTCATGAAGGCGGAGATTGTGCTTATCCTCGAGTTTCTGCAGCGCCGGGACCGGGCCGATCCCCATGGTGCGCGGATCGACTCCCGCCGAACTGACCGCCGCGATCCGGGCCAGCGGCTTCAGGTTGTTCTGCTTCACAAAGTGTTCGCTGGCGAGCACGATGGCTGCCGCGCCATCGGTGATGCCAGAAGAGTTCCCCGCCGAGATGGTCCCGGTCTTTGAAAATACCGGTGACAGCTTCGACAGTTTCTCCATGCTGGCATCGGGGAAAGGATGCTCGTCGCGGGCGAACGTCGTCGTTCCCTTCTTGCTTTCGAGTGTGACGGGCGCAATCTCTGCTTCGAGCCTTCCAGCGGCGATGGCACGGGCCGCACGGGTCTGCGACATCAGCGCAAATTCATCCTGCTCATCACGAGTGATCTTGTATTCCTCGGCGAGAACCTCGGCGGTCTCGCCCATCACCATTTTCGCCAGCGGACAAAAGAATCCGTCCCGATACATGCCATCAACCAACTCTTGATTGCCCAGTCGGTATCCCCAACGCGCTCCATCAAGATAGTAAGGAAGACGCGACATCGACTCGGTGCCGCCCGCCAGAACGCAACTCGATTCTCCGAGCAGGATCGCCTGATATCCCAGCGCGATCGATTTCATTCCCGAAGCACAAGCTTTGTTCACGGTAAACGCCGGAACTTCCTGCGGCACTCCGCTGCGCACTGAAATCTGTCGCGCCGGATTCGGCCCGCCGCCCGCCTGCCGGGCGTTACCGAAAATCGTTTCTTCGATCTGATCGGGACGCACCCCAGCCCGCTCCATCGCAGCCTTCGCCGCAACCACGCCCATGTCTGAAGCGGTCAGCGACGCCAGCGACCCACCGAACTTTCCAATTGGCGTGCGCACTGCCGAGAGTATGTAGACGGTCTGCACGTGCCACCTCCAAACGTTTGAGTCTAGCAGGAGAAAGCCCACCCACGCCGTCCAGCCCTTTGCCCGTACCGGGCCGAAAGACGTAATATCTCAGCGATGAAGAGAATGCTTCCGTTCTGCCTTCTGGTGCTCTGCGCGGTCTTCCTGCTGGCCGCCGATCAAGCCAAAATCCCTCCCATGCCCGGCGCGGTAACCAGTAACGCCGTGGCATCCCTCAAGAACGGAATCGAGATTTTCTCGCTGATGGGCGTCGGCACCAAGAAGACTTGGGACGACATCAGCAACAAGCTGTACATCTTGCGATTCAAGTCAGGCAAGTGGATCGAGGGACGTCCCGTGCCCGGCGTCGCTGGCCGCGTAGGCGCCTCGGCCACAGGAGCGAAGGGGCAGATCTTCTTGTTTGGCGGCTACACCGTAGACGGCCAGGGAAATGAATCCGTCGTGTCCGACGTAAACTCCTACGTCCCGAACGAACAGCGCTGGTACCGCGCCGAGGACATGCCGGTCCCGGTCGACAGCGCGGTAATCGGCGAGACTCACGATCGCTATGTCTATCTGGTGGGTGGCAGGGCGAGGACTGGGCCCGTCAACAACGTGCAGGTTTACGACGCAGAGAAGAATACCTGGAGCCAGGCAACTCCGTTTCCCGGAACTCCGGTTTTTGGTCATGCTGGCACTATCGCCGATGAAACCATCGTCTATGTGGACGGCGTAAAGAAGGACGCGAGCGGCAGGTATGTCCCGTCCGACGAATGCTGGATGGGCAAGATCGACAAGAAAGAGCCGGCTAAGATTGAATGGAGCAAACTGCCCGCCCATCCCGGCCCTGGGCGCTTTGGCATCGTGGCCGGCGCTGGCGAGCACGACCACCGCATTCTCTTCTCTGGCGGGACCACTGCCTGGCACAACTACAAGGGACTGGATGCCGACGGCAAGCCCGAAGAACTCTCTCCTGTTACGTTCGCGTTTGAACTCCACGGCAATCGCTGGGAGACGATCACAGAAGACACCTATGACGTGCGGGCCGATACTCGCGGAATCCTGGTCACACCTCTTGGACCACTCATCCTTGGCGGAACATTGAAGAACACTGCGATTTCCGCCCGCGTACTGGTGGTGCCGAAGAAGTAGGGTTTCACACTGCCTCTGGACGTTGAAGGCACTCCCGTTGTTTCTGAGAATCTTCTAATAAACACGCGTTCCACCAGCCGCGTACCTTGGTGATCTTCCCCTCTCTTCTCGCACGCACTACGATGACCTTGTTCCAGAGAGCGAACATCACTCATACCTCCTGAGGGGCGGCGAATGGACCTCCGACCAATCGCCGCTTTTCTTTTTTCTATTGAAATAGCCCGTCCTGCGGTAGAATCTCGCCCAGCGGTTCGTTTTCCCGTGGGGGCCTTGCAGTTCAGAAGATCCGCTGAGGAACACCATGTTCATCCCTCGTTAGTTCGCCATCCTTGCCGGCCCGCAATTCGGGCGTCCTGATTAGTCTCTTGGCATTAAAGGCATGACTCCGCGCGCATTTGCGCACCCATGCAGAAAGTCCTTGGTTCTTATGGAAGCAGTCGTCACCGCGAGCGAGATGGATCGCTCCTTATGGTCGTCGCTGGTGGAAGCCGTTCGCGGCTCGCATCAGGACTACACGAGCGCGAACTTGAATCGCGCCATCCTGCTGCTGGCCGTGCCCATGGTGTTGGAGTTGGTGCTGGAGTCGTTGTTTGCAGTCGTCGATGTGGCGTGGGTGGGACGACTGGGAGCAAATGCAGTCGCCACGGTCGGCTTGACGGAGTCGATGCTGAGCCTGGTGTTTGCCGTGGGCATGGGTCTGAGTCTCTCGACCACCGCGATGGTGGCACGCCGCATCGGCGAGAAAGATCCGCAAGGCGCGGCCGTGGCGGCGGTACAGTCGATCTTTCTGGGATCGATCGTATCGCTGGCGATCGGGATACCGTGTCTGATCTTCGCACCGAACTTGTTGCGCCTGATGGGAGCGACGCCGGAGATCGTCTCCACTGGCAGTGGCTATACGCGCATCTGCCTGGGCGGTAGTTGCGCCGTGTTGCTGCTGTTCCTGAACAACGCCATCTTCCGAGGCGCCGGAGATGCAGCAATCGCAATGCGGCTGCTCTGGATATCGAACGTCATCAACCTGATTCTCGATCCGTGCTTAATCTTCGGGCTAGGGCCATTCCCAAAGCTCGGTGTGACCGGCGCGGCGTTGGCGACGTTCACCGGACGCAGCATCGGTGTGATGTACCAGTTCTACCGGCTGATGAAAGGGACTGAGCGAATACGGATTCTGGCAAGGCAGGTTCGCGTCCAGTTCGATGTCTTATGGCGGTTGATCCGCGTATCGCTGACGGGAATCCTACAGTTCGCGATTGCGCACACCAGTTGGATCGGTCTGGTGCGCATCGTGAGTACATTCGGCGCTGCCGCGGTGGCGGGATACACGATCGCAATTCGCATCGTGATCTTTGTAATTCTGCCGTCGTGGGGATTGAGTAACGCTGCGGCCACACTCGTCGGGCAGAACCTGGGCGCAGGCAAACCGGAGCGTGCCGAAGCGGCCGTCTGGCGAACCGGCCTCTACAACCTGATCTTTCTCGGAGCAGTCGGGGTGTTCTTCATCATCTTCGCCGAGCCCGTGGTGCGGCTATTCATCAGTGACCCTGTTGTTGTACCGCTGGGGGCGGCGTGTCTGCGAATCGTCAGCTACGGCAATCTCGGATACGCCTACTTCATGGTGATGATGCAGGCCTTCAACGGCGCAGGCGACACGATCACGCCAACGATTGTGAACTTCTTCGGATTCTGGCTCTTCGAAATTCCGCTCGCATACTTCCTGGCCAAGAGGGGCGGTATGAAATCGAATGGAGTGTTCGCCTCGATCGCAATCGCGGAGTCCGCCATGGCGATCGCGAGCGCGATCCTCTTCAAACGAGGCAAGTGGAAAACAACGAAGATCTAGCTCGCACAAAACCGGGAGGACACGAAGGAAGGCCCGATTTCCTTAGTGTCCTTTGCGGTTATTGCTTCATGGAGTGACGGGATGAGACGCCAACAGCAAAGGAGAACTGGGGCGGGAGGAGCGGTTTCGAACCGTCATCTCCGGGATGGAGCCCCGGCGCATTGCCGTGGTTATGCTACTCCCGCGTACTGAAATTGTTGAAGGCCGAGCGACCAAAGTATTGCATGGAGCTTCTTCTGTCAATACCAGGCACTGTTCACCGCGCACGCGCCAGCACCAGCGTCACGTCGTCGGGCTGCTCTTTCTCACCGATCCAGGTATCCACCGCGGAGGTTACCAGTTGGCTGATCTGCGGCAATGAAAGATGGCGGTTGTCGCGCACCAGATCGATGAGCCGTTGCTCGCCGAATTCTCCGAAATCATTTTCCGGCTCGGTGACGCCGTCGCTGTACGCCAGAAAAATCTCGCCCGGGTGCATTTCTACGGAACCTTCTTCATAAGTCATGGCGTCGAACAGGCCGACGACGGTGCCTCCTGCTTCCAGCCGCCGGACTGCACCATCTTTTCCAATCAAGATGGGAGGCAGGTGTCCACCGTTGCTGTAGGTAAGATTCTGCGTCCGGCCGTCGTAGACTCCCAGAAACAGCGTTGCATACTTTTCTGCAGGAGTGCTGTCAAAAAGTTGATGGTTCAGAAGACTCAGTAGCGCGCCAGGAGAAACCTCAACGCCATCAGGCCAAGTCGACATCATGCGGCCCGAGCCGGTGACCGCGCCCACGGCGACCGGTTCGCGCAGCTGCGGCATGCCCTCCATGCTGTAGGCGCGAACTGCCGAGTGAATGGTAGCCATCAGCAACGCCGCGGATATTCCCTTTCCGCTGATGTCGCCGACCGCAAGAATCAGTTTATGCGAGCTGGCCGTGAGGAAATCATAGTAGTCGCCACTGACGGTGCGCGCGGGACGGCAGAATCCGTGTACTTCGAGCGACTCGAGTTCCGAAACCTGGCGCGGGAACAGCTGTGCCTGCACCTCCTGCGCGATCGCCAGTTCGTTCTCCAGGCGCTGCTTCTCGCGTTGCTCCTGCATCAGCTTCTCGATGGAGGCTGTCATGGAGTTGAACGAGAGCGCGAGATCCGCCAACTGGTCGCTCGACTTGACGGGAATGCGATGGCTGAAATCTCCACGATCCACATGTCGCGTCGCGTCGTGCAGCTGCGCCACAGCGGCTGTGACGGTGCGGGTCATGCGCGTCCCGATGATCAACGCGACGAGTTCGATGATGCCGAAGACGATCGCGACGCCGATCAAAATGTAGGTCACGCCCTCGACGAAACTCCCCAGCGCCGCAAAGAGCTGGCTGTACAACACCGTGGGACGCGTGCTGACCCTTACAACCGCGGATCCGCCAAGCGACTGTCCGCTCTTCCAATCCGTTACAGGCAGGAATGTGCCGAACCAGATCTCGCGATCGAAGCTTCCTGCCGCTGGCGGAAGGCTTCCGACCGTGAAAGTCTGCTCCAACTTTTGCTGACCAGGCTTTGCCGACGTGCCTGCCGCGTTGGACGTGATGACGATTCCGCCTTTTGGCTTGGATTCGCCCGACGTCTCGTCGAGATCGGCCCCCGACGAGTACAGCGTGATCTCTCCCAGGTTCGCAGCAATCTTGCCCACCAGTTCCTTGTCGAAGGGCTCGCTGGTGACGACGGTCAACCGGCTGGAACCTACCTGTAGCGAGGAACCCACGCGCAGGTGCAATTGCCCGCGGTCTCGGACAATTTCCTGGAATTTGCCTTTTAGAAATTCGGGCAGCGCGAGAGAGGCCCCCCTGAATTCATCACACAGGGGGAGCGGCTTGTCGCCATACCACGCACAGACCTGCCGGCGGTTCCAGCTGGGATCGCGCTTGGTCAAGCCGACAAGGGACTCCGGGACAGGTTTTTCGCCGCGCTCCAGATGTGCTGCCAGCTCGCTGCTCACAGTTTCGTTGATGGCTTGCAGACTACGCAGTTGGGCATCCTTCTCGGACGTAACCACAAAAACAGCAAACTGACCCCCCAGGCCGTAAATCGTAATGAGCCCCATGGCCACCAACAAAACGGCGGGAATCACGCCGATGAAGACGTAGGTGACGATCAGGCGGTTGCGCAGACGCCACAGGATGCGCCGCTTGACCCAGTGGAACGCGAGAATGAAGAACAGTACGCAGGCGAGAAAAGTTAGAAACTCGACCCATCCCCCGAGGTGCTCGCCCCAAGCGAGCTTGAACAGACCCAGCAAGCGCTGCAATCCGTAGAGAACCGCCGCCAGAGCGCCCAAATAGCAGGCCAGTCGGGCCATCCGGCCTTGCGGCCACAGGTCGGCCTTCATTAACCTGCTCCGCAATTCTTGGTAGGACCACTCCATGCGATTCGCCAGACCGTTAGAAGATGAGGAATTATAAGGCTACCGGAAGGCCGATCACGAACCGGTTTCCCTGAACCATCAGATCTCGGGATAGAGATCGAAGAACGCTTCCAGGCTCGTGCGCAATTGCTTTTCGATCTCCATCTTGCTTCCTTCGAGCACGTGCATCATCACATGCGCCTCGCGGCCGTTGGTCAGCTTCACGGGAGCCTGGCCGACTTCGGCAACGTCTTCAGAAGGCAGCAACCTCATGCCGTAGACTAGCGTCAGATTTGCCATAAACCAATTTTACGACGTTCCACCCGGCTCCCGCGAATGTCCCAATTTTTGGCAATTTAGAATTTTGCTCCGACTCGTTTAAAATTCCGCCGTGCCCAGAATAGCGATCCTCCTCTTCTCGCTTGGTACGCTCCCAGCCCTGAGTGCTGCTCAGGCCGCCGCGCCACAGCAGTCCGGTGACGATCAACAGCCTCAAGTCAAGGTCAACATGCTGAACGTGTGCACCCCGTCGGCGGACGATCAGAAAGAGATCACGTCGGCACTGGCGCGCATTCCCAAGCAGCCTTTGTTTGACGCAGACTTTGAAGTCTCGCGCGGCCGCTCCACGCTGTCTGAGATGCCGGCCATGCTGCAGGCGGGGCAGCCGGGGCACGTCGCCGGAGAGCCGTCGATCGCAAGTTATGTGCGCATTCGACACGAGTTCTCCGTCCAGGCCCTGTTTTCCAGTGTGCAATATTCCTTCAGCAACGATGGCGTAAACATGATTGAGACGCTGGTGCTCCGCGTTCGTGACCCCAAGGATCTGATGCAGGTTTCGCTCGAAGACAGCGCCTCGGCGGTCACCAGTTCAAACGCGATGCTCTTTTCCAACACTCCCGTAACTCGTGTGCGTTTGGAGCGATTCGGAAAATCCTCTGTCGCGCTAGTCCGCTGCGAGGCGACCGCTCTGGGCCCCGCCCCTGACCAGAGCGCCTATGAACCGCTATTCCGCAGCGCCTCCGACGTACTGGCGAACTATCGGGGCGTGTTGGGAGTAAGGAAGACGGTGCCTGAGGAACTGGCGAAGATCAGTGCACAGCCAAAACCCACTGTTCCGGCGAAATCCAAATTGATGCGGCCAAAGGAACCGCAGAAGTGAGCGCAACCCACTTTGGTAATCAATCTCGAGTTTGCATCAAATTCTGAACTCAGCCATCCAATCCATACGACATCTCCATGAGCGAAATTCGCAACGTTGTGATTCTCGGGTCCGGATGCTCCGGACACACAGCAGCCCTCTACACGGCACGAGCCAACCTGAAGCCCTTGGTGATTGAGGGGCACGAGCCCGGCGGTCAGCTGTCGATGACGACGCTGGTCGAAAACTTCCCCGGATTCCCCGAGGGGATCATGGGACCGCAGCTCGTCGAAAACATGCGCAAGCAGGCCGAGCGATTCGGTGCGGAATATCGTATGGCTCACCTGACTAGCGCCGACTTGAGCACTCGCCCGTTCTTGCTGCATCTCGGTCATCAGCAGATCCATACGCAGACCTTGATCATCGCCAGCGGCGCTTCCGCTCGCTGGCTTGGCCTGCCGCACGAGCGGCAATTGATTGGCCACGGTGTCTCCTCCTGCGCCACGTGCGATGGTTTCTTCTTCTCCGGAAAAGAAATCGTTGTCGTCGGCGGGGGCGATTCCGCGATGGAAGAAGCCCTCTTCCTCACGCGCTTCGCCACGAAGGTCACGGTCATTCATCGCCGCGATGCATTCCGCGCCTCGAAGATCATGCTGGAGCGGGCGCAGAAACACGAGAAGATCCAGTTCCTTCTCGACACCGTCGTCGAGGACGTCTACGACGCCGACAAGCAGGAAGTCACCGCTCTCAAGCTGCGCAATGTGAAGACCGGCAAGGTGTGGGACTTCCCCACGAGCGCCTTGTTCCTTGGCATCGGCCACGAGCCCAACGCCAAAATGTTCGAGGGACAACTCGACACCGATTCCGACGGCTACCTCCAGACACACAACTACGTCTTCACCAAAGTTCACGGAGTCTACGCCTGCGGCGATGTGCAGGACCGCCGTTATCGTCAGGCGATCACGGCGGCCGGCACCGGCTGCATGGCGGCCATCGAGGTCGAGAAATTCCTGGAAGAACAGGGGAAATAAGCCCGTGAAATCCATAACTCATTGCAAACAAAAGAGTAAGCGTTAGTCCCATTACCTCCGTGACCTACAGAAAAAGTTAAGGCTCTCTTAGACTCATCTCCTATGAGAACCCTGATGCGGCAGGGTGCAGTGATCGTTCTGCTACTTGCTGTCGCGATTGCCATATTCCCTAACCAAGCCCGGGCTCAAGAAAGCGGTGAGGCCCGAAAGATTCTGGTGAAAACACCGGCCGTTTATCCGACCCTTGCCCGTTCGATGAACATTCGTGGAGTAGTAAAGGTCGAAGCCGTTGTCGCGCCTAATGGCACGGTCAAAACAGTCGAAGTCAAAGGCGGACACCCGCTACTAACCCAGAGCGCCGTGACTGCCGTCGGTCACTGGAAGTTCGAGGCCTCGGCGAAAGAAACCAGAGAGCCCATCGAGATAAAGTTCGACCCGCAATGATCGTGAGTAAGATCCCTGTTCGGCGGTGTGTGGTTCTGTCTGCTTCTTTGCGGCCTCGCGATGCTGTTGCCGGCCGGTGCTCAGCAGACCGCCAACGTTCGTCGCGTCGTTCAGCGAACGGCCGCGCCGTACCCCGCGCTGGCGCGCAGCATGGCGCTTCAAGGAACGGTCAAGGTCGAAGCCTTGTTTCCCGCGATGGAACTGTAAGGGCCGTTGAAGTAAAGGGTGGACATCCTGTGCTCGCCCAAGCGGCCGCGAATTCCGTGCGGCAGTGGAAATGGGAAACGGGGCAAGCCGAGACTCACGAAACGGTCGAAATCAAGTTTTCGTCCGAATAAGCCCGCCTTCCTAACTCATTGTTTCCAAACCGGTTCTGCGGGCACGCAAGAGTCACTCCCTCTCGCGTTCTACCAGAGGTAGGCTGAGTCTGGCTCGGGTGAGCCCCCAAGTTCCCGAGAACTCAACGGAGCATCTCAGGCACTCTTTCGGAGGGTTATCGTCATGTTTGCTCGATTCAGCGCCGTTCTCTTCCTTTGCGCCAGCCTTTTTGCGCAGCAAGGCTCGCAACCATCGCTCACCATCTACAACCAGGACTTCGCCGTGGTGCGCCAGGACGTGCCGGTCGATCTCAAGTCCGGCGTGAACCAGATCAACGAGAGCGATATCACGATGCACGTCGAGCCCGACTCCGTGATCCTGCGCGACCCCACGGGCAAGCACTCGCTGCAAGTCCTGGAGCAGAACTACCGCGCCGATCCCATCTCGGAGCCTATGCTGCTCCATCTCTATGAGGGCAAGACGATTGACTTCGAAGGGCCCAATGGCCAGATCATCAAGGGCAGGGTTATTCGCAGCGGCTATGTGCCACACAACTATTTCGCGATGAATCGCTACGGCCAGACCTATTACCAGTCTCAGATGGTGGCGGCGTCGGAGCAGCCAGTAATTGAAGTCAACGGACAACTGCGCTTCACCTTGCCCGGAATCCCTATCTTCCCCAGCCTCACCGACGACAGCATTCTGAAGCCTCGCCTGGAGTGGCTGCTCTCGTCCGACAAACCCGGCCGCTTCCCCGCCGAACTTTCCTACGTAACCGGCGGCATGAGTTGGCAGGCGGACTACAACGTCGTCGCGCCGGAAAAAGGGGACATCGTCGACATCGTGGGCTGGATCACGATCGACAATCAAACCGGCCACTCCTTCGACAACGCGCGCATCAAGCTGATGGCCGGGGATGTCAGCAAGATTCAGCCGGGCCAGCCCGCTAACTACGCCATGAAGGCCGCGATGGCGGCTGATGCCGTGGGCGGCGTCGCCGTCACCGAGAAAGCCTTCGATGAATATCACCTCTATACCCTGGAACGCAGCACCACACTGCGCGACCGCGAGACCAAGCAGGTGGAATTCATTCACGCATCCGGCGTGACTGCGAAGCAGATTTACGTGTACGAGGGCGCCAAGATCGATCCCAACCGCTACAACGGATGGAACTGGGAGAACATCCGCAACGATCACACGTATGGCACCGAGTCGAATCCCAAAGTGTGGGTCATGCGCGAGTTCATGAACTCGGAGTCGAATCACCTCGGCATGCCGCTACCCAGGGGCCGCCTGCGCTTCTATCGCCGCAATGATGACGGCCAGATGGAATTCACGGGCGAGAACATGATCGACCATACGCCCAAGGATGAATTGATCCGCATCTATACGGGAAACTCTTTCGACATCGCCGGCGAACGCCGCCGCGTGAACTACACGGTGGAAAACGCGCGAAGCACGGCGACTGAGACCTTTGAAATCAAAGTCCGCAACCACAAGAAGGAACCGGTCGAAGTTCGCGTGGTCGAGCACATGTACCGCGGCAAAAACTGGGAGATCACCACCAAGTCCGACGAGTTCAAGAAGAAGGACAGTCAGACGATCGAGTTTCCGGTAACGATCGCTCCCGACGGCGAGAAGATCATCACCTACACCGCGCGTTATACGTGGTAAGACAAGGCGGGCGGGAATTCCCGGATTGGAGTTACCGCCCAGCTTTCCCCCGGGATCACACCCGGCAAGTCCGCGATTGTGATACAAAATTCTGTGGTCTTGCTAAGTCTCTCGAACAATTCCCTTCTTTCGCTTCAAAGCTCAAGTCTTTTGGAGGTCGCAGGTACTCCATGTTGAGGGCCTTCTTCGTCCATCTTTCGGAAAATCGTTCCCTTCGCAGTTTTGCCGAGCGCTCCTCGATCGGGCAGCGTGTTTCCGGCCGCTTCGTCGCCGGAACCGAAATTGCCGACGCCGTACGCGTCACGCAAGCCGTCAATAAGGCCGGCATGAGCGTCAGCATCGACAACCTGGGAGAGAATGTCACCAATCCCGACGAAGCCCGTCTGAGCGCGCAGCTCTATCAGCAGATTCTCGACGCTATCGCGGCCAATCATCTCAACGCCAACATCAGTCTGAAACTAACGCACATGGGGTTGGATGTTGACGAGGGGATGGCGCGCCAGATCGTCAGCGGACTCGTGGCCAGAGCGGCGGCGATGAATCCGCCCGGCTTCGTGCGCGTCGACATGGAAGGCTCTCCCTACACGCAGCGCACGCTCGATTTCGTTCACGAACTGCACCGCATGCCCGGTCACGCCAACAGCGTCGGCACCGTGATCCAGGCATATCTAAAGCGGTCCGAATCGGACGTAGACAAGTTGCTTTCCGAGCGCATCCGGATTCGTCTCTGCAAAGGCGCTTACAAAGAGCCCGCCAGCATCGCCTTCGAGAGCAAAGCCGACGTTGACGCGAACTTCATCAAGCTGATGAAGACTCTGATGAAGAGCGGGACCTACCACGGCATCGCCAGCCACGATGAAAACATCATCCGCGAGGGCAAGGCCTTCGCAACGAAAGAGAAGATCGCGCGCGAGTCATTCGAGTTTCAGATGCTCTACGGCATCCGCCGCGATCTGCAACAGAGCCTGGTCCGCGACGGCTGGCGCGTGCGCGTGTATGTACCGTTCGGCACGGAATGGTATCCCTACTTCATGCGGCGCCTGGGCGAGCGTCCGGCAAATGTGTTCTTCATCGCGCGGAATCTGCTGCGGAAGTAGTCCCCTGCGCTTGCGCGGGACGTAAAGCCTGCGATCGCGTCCTCGAGATGAAATCGGGGCCGAAACCCCGCTCCGCCAGAAAAGTTGCGGCCCGTGAAATTTCGCCTAACCCTGTCATTCAACTGTACATTGGCATGGTTTGGCGCAGGCATCATCCAGCAATCCGGCCAGCATCCCATCTCCAGTACGATCGATGCCCACATCGGCGACGGAGGTGACTACACCATGCGCAACACAGTCTGGCGTTGGACGAGAATTGCTTTGCTGGCGGCAACGGCCTCTCTGGCGTTAAGCAGCGTGGCCTGGGGCCAATCCTATGGACGCTACGATGACGACCGCTACTATCGCCACGACGACGCCGGCGACCAAGGCTATCGCAATGGCTATCGCGATGGGCTCACTCGCGGCCACTATGACACCGAGCGCGGCCGCCGATTCAAGTTCAAGACCGACGACTGGGAAGACAGCCGCGGCTACGAACACTGGATGGGCAATAAGGGCCAGTACAAGCGCGCCTATCGCGACGGCTACGAGCGTGGATACCGCCGCGCGTACGGCTCCCGCGGCTACCGCGGCGACGACCACGGGCGCGACCGCGACCACTGGAGATAGCATCGCATCCAACGGATGCTCCAGTCCGGGACCCCACTTCTCCCGGGTTTTGGGAGAAGTGGGGGGTTCCCTGACCAAGTCCGGAACCCCCGGGATCTGGGTCCCCTTCTGCGACACAACGCACGCCACAGTGTGCGGCGAATCACACGATATGCGCGACCTGGCGCTTAGCATCAAGCTGGCCATGCCCGCCAAGACCATCATCGAGCCCTTCCGCATCAAGAGCGTCGAACCGATCCGCTGGACCAGCCGCCGCGAGCGCGAGCAACTGCTCGAAGCTGCGCATTACAACCTGTTCCTTCTTCCGGCCGAAGACGTTCTCATTGACCTCCTGACTGACTCCGGCACCGGAGCCATGTCCACCCATCAGTGGGCGGCCGTCATGGAGGGCGACGAAAGCTACGCCGGCAGCCGCAGTTTCGATCACTTCAAGAGTTCGATCCAGGACATCTTCGGCTACAAGCACGTCATCCCCACGCATCAGGGCCGCGCCGCCGAACGCATCCTCTTCGGCGTGGCCTGCAAGAAAGGCGACGTCGTTCCCAACAACACGCACTTCGACACCACTCGTGCGAATGTCGAGTTCGTCGGTGCCGAGGCCGTCGATCTGGTGATTGAAGAAGGAAAGCATCCGGCTTCGACGCATCCCTTCAAAGGCAACATGGACGTCGCTGCGCTCGAAGGCTTGATCACTCGCGTTGGCCGGGAGCGCATCCCGCTCGTCATGCTCACCGTCACCAACAACTCCGGCGGAGGCCAGCCCGTCTCGATGGAAAATGTTCGCCAGGTGAGTGCCGCCTGCAAGCGGCACAACATTCCGCTTTACTTCGACGCCTGCCGCTTCGCCGAAAATGCCTGGTTCATCAAACTCCGCGAGAAGGGATACGAGCACAAAACACCGAAAGCGATCGCGCAGGAAATGTTCTCCTACGGCGACGGCTGCACCATGTCCGCCAAGAAGGACGGCATGGCCAACATCGGTGGATTCCTGTGCACCAACAACGACCTGTTAGCCCAGCAGGAAAAGGATCTGCTGATCCTGACCGAAGGCTATCCCACGTACGGAGGTCTCGCCGGACGCGACCTCGAAGCGATCGCAGTCGGCGTGCAGGAAGCCTTGGAAGAAGACTATTTACGCTATCGCATCGCCTCGACTGCATATCTGGGCAATCACATCGCGAGCCAGGGAGTGCCAATCGTCCAACCGCCGGGTGGACACGCCATCTACCTCGATGCCCGCGCCTTTCTTCCACACATCCCGCCAGACCAATTTCCGGGAGTAGCTCTGGCGTGCGAACTATATCTGGAGGGAGGAATACGCTCGGTCGAAATTGGCACCTTGATGTTCGCTCACGCCGCGAAGATGGATCTGGTCCGCCTCGCCATTCCGCGCCGTGTCTACACTCAAAGCCACATCGACTATGTGGTCGAAGTGATCCTGGAAGTCTTCAAGCACCGGGAGAGCATTGCCGGGATGCACCTCACGTACGAAGCCCCTTTCTTGCGCCACTTCACGGCGCATCTGGAACCGGTGAAGGTAGCTGCTTTACACCGGTGATGCTGGTCACGGTCTGCGCCGTGACTGCGATGTAGTCTGCCCCCGAGGTCGAACGGTTAATCCAGAATCCCTCTCAAGGAGGCCTCATGCGCAAGGCTGTCACATCACTTTCCATCGTCTTGTTGGGCCTGATCTCCACTCTCAATCTCTACGGGGGCACGCTGGCGGGCGTCACACTGCCCGATACGGCACAAGTCGGGACTCGAACCCTCACTCTGAACGGTATGGGATTGCGGACCAAATACGCATTCAAGGTCTATGTCGCGGGACTCTATGTGACGCAGAAGTCATCGGATCCCGCGGCGATTCTCAAGGCAGATGCGCCCAAGCGGTTGGTCATGCATTTCGTCCGTGATGTAAGTCAGAGCCAACTGACGGACGGCTTCAAGGAGGGCTTCGAAAACAATTCGCCGGAGGCGGCGAAGACGATGAAGGCGGACATCGATCACTTCATGGCTGCGCTCGATTCCGTCAAAGACGGCGAGGAAATAGTATTCACTTATCTTCCGGATACGGGCACATCGATGGCGATAGCTGGAAAGGAAAAGCTGACCATCGCCGGTCCGGCCTTCGCGCAGATGCTCTTCTCGGTGTGGCTCGGGCCCAAGCCGCCGAATGCATCGCTGAAGAAAGGGATCCTCGGACAGTAGGCCGCGTGTCTGCAATCAGCGCCGCTTGGCGGCCTGACGTCGTTGCTGCTCGATGCGCTCACGGTGGCCGCAGTACGGCTGGGCATACCTCACAAAATCCGCGTGTGTCAGGATCCGTACTAGCTTTGGAACTCCGTCCCACGCCGCTTGTGCCTTCGTCAGCCGTGCGCATGATTTCACTCGACAATCCGCGCACGATCGAAATCCCTTCTCCCGGCAGCACTGCTGCGCCTTGCACTTCCCGCAGGAGCCAAGCAACTCATTTTCCAGACCCTGGCATCCGCCACACGTGATGTCCTCGGCTTTCATCGTCAGCCGATAGATCCTCTTCCACGCCGCCGCCGTTCGCTTCTGATGTTCAAGGCCCTTCTCCCTACCGTGAAAGGCAGGACAACTACTGCACAGCACGCCACAGGCGGACATCATCCTGGTCATGGCCGTCGTCTCCACCACCATCTTCTAATGCTCCGACCATAGCCTCTCGAATCACTGTCCGCTATGACTGCCGTCACGGTCGAAAGTTGTCGATCGGTGCTATGAAGGCAGGGCCCGCCGAATGTCCGAAAACCCGCATGGAGGCTGCCGTGACAAGTCGTTCTTCCCAGCCCATTCCCATTCTTTTCCGGACGCTAACTCTTCTCAAGACCGCCGCCGTAGTTTCTCTATGCTGTCTCCTGCTCGCCGCCCTCGGGTGCAGCAGTTCCTCGTCAAGTCCGCCTCCAGTCAATCCCAAATATGTCGTGAACTCCGCCGACGACGTGGCCCAGCCGCCGTCCGGTGCCAACACGCTTCGCAGCGTCCTCGGTGAAGTCCCGTCAGGCGAAACCGTCACCTTCGATTCCACTCTGGATGGCGCGACGATTGAACTCAAAATCGTGGGAGAGACTCACACCACGCTGCCCGGCGAAACCTACAGCGGCATGACATTTCAAGGATACGCAGACAGGGATTACGGCGAGTCTGCGATCTACGAGCACAAGGACGTTGTAATCGATGCCTCCGGGCTGGCCAACGGCATCACCATCAAGTGGGCCGGGGGAGACGCAAATCCCGCGCGCGTCCTCGCCGTCTATGGCAACCTCACCCTGACGAACGTGAACATCACCGGCGGTTACTCGCTGGCAGAAGCGATCAGCGGTTCAACCACGCAACCGTATACACTCGCCCGCGGTGGAGGCGTCGCCGTTTGGGGAACTCTGACTCTCGATCACTCCGCCATCTACGGCAACACGATTGTCGGCGACAACGAATCCAGCCGCGACCGCGGCACCTACGGAGGCGGCATTTACGCCAACGGCCTCAATCTTGCCAACTGCATCGTTGCCGGGAACTCGGCCAAGGGATACGGCGCGGCCGGCGGCGGAATCTACTCCGTAGGCGGCGCTGACCACACTAACGGCCACGGCAACGACACCACCATCTCTCAGTGCGTGATCAGCGGAAACCGTGCCACGGCGCAGCACTCTTACGGTGGCGGAATCTTCACTCTCTCTGGGGGCCCCAACAATCTCGCGCGCATGACCATCACCAATTCCACAATCGCCCGCAACCTCTCCGAGGACAATCCTGACCTGCCCGAGACCGGACAGTACTACCACCGCGGCGGCGGCGTCTATCTGGGCGGCGGATCGCTTACTGTGATCAGTTCTACCATCGCCGAGAATCAGGTCAACGGGCCGTCCGCCATCTTCAGCGGCAAGCCCAACATCGGCGGAGGCGGCGTGGCCGCCACTATTGGCAATGCTCACGTCGTCGAAGACGTCCTGGTGGAGCACTCCATCGTCGTAGGCAACACCATGAACGGAGATTCCGCCGACTGGTTCGCCGGCTCTCTCGTCGACTTCTACAGCTATGGATACAACCGAATCGGCAGCATCGACTTCAGCCAGATTCTCGTTCCTTGTCCCGCGTGGAGTACCCTTAGCCGCAAACATTATCCCGCGCCAGGCGACCAGGATGGACTCGCTCCCTCCGACTCGCTGGACCTCGCGAACATCCAGCATCATCCTTCCATTCTTTCGGCGGGAACCGATGCGGGCCAACCCGTCGTTCTTTGGTACTCCCCTGGCGCTGCCTCGACCGACCAGATTCCAAAGGCACAATACAGTATCAACGTGGTACGGGCGGGATATACCGGCTACGGCGTACCAACCGATGACTTTCTCAATCACCTTCTCGAGAAGCTGCGGACGGACGACGGCGACACTCTCGGCACTG
>Ga0335082_10000877_pt1 | contig 31669 bp, 30 predicted proteins | sample Lox_Sample_41_FD_206718 | JGI IMG/M metagenome (GOLD analysis project Ga0335082, IMG submission 206718) | Soil microbial communities from Loxahatchee National Wildlife Refuge, Florida, United States - Lox_Sample_4.1 | ecosystem: Environmental > Terrestrial > Soil > Wetlands | place: USA... | reverse complement strand
TTTTTCGGCTATTTTCTTTTCGAGATACCAAGCAACCTCCTGCTCCACAAGCTCGGCGCTCGCATCTGGATCGCGAGGATACTGGTCAGTTGGGGAATCGTCGCGATCTTGACGGGCTTGGCGACAAAAGCAACCCAGCTTTATTTTTTGCGTTTCCTGCTTGGCGTTGCTGAAGCCGGGTATTTTCCCGGAATCGTTCTGTATCTGACGTATTGGTTTCGGCAACGGCAACTTGCCCATGCTTTAGCAATTTTCTTGGCTGCTGTTCCTGTAGCCAACATAGTCGGCGCTCCTGCTTCGGGTTTAATTCTGGATCACATCCACTGGTTCGGATTCGCCAGTTGGCGCTGGTTACTGATTCTGGAAGGAGTTCCTGCATTGTTAGGCGGTTGTCTTACGTGGTTCCTCCTACCGGATCGACCGTCAGACGCTAAATTCCTCACGCGTGAGGAGAAGAATTGGCTGACCAGAGAAGTCGCACGCGAAGAACAGCACAAGCTGGCGCGAAGTCGAGTTAGCGTGGTTCAGAGCTTGGGCGACCGAAGAGTTTGGCATTTGGCTGCAATACTTTTTCCGGCAAACATTGGATTTTATGCGATCACTTTTTGGATGCCTCAATTAATTCAGGCTGCTTCTAGTCAAACCTCGAACACAACGGTGGGAATGCTCGTGATGGTTCCGTATTTTGTGGCGCTTGTAGCTATGATCTTTGTCGGACGAAGTTCCGATAAACGATTTGAGCGGCGCTACCACGCCTCCATTCCTTTAATCATAGGAGGTGTCTCATTCTTATTACTGGCTACGATCTCTGGAACTTCTACTTTCTTAACGGTCGCTCTCTGGTGCGTACTTGCGTCGTGCATCGAAAGTGCATGGAGTCCCATCTGGTCTCTGCCAAATGAGTTCTTGGCAGGGTTTTCTGCGGCGGCGGGAATCGCTCTCATTAACTCAATGGGAAGCATCGGAGGCTTTGTTGGCCCTTATGCGCTTGGAGAGATCAACAAGCGGACAGGAAGTTTTCGCGGTGGGCTTGTGTTCGCGGGTGTGTCGTTGTTTATTTCGGCAATGCTGATACTCGCGTTGCGAAAGAGAACAGTGCCGGAGACGAGCGCAGTCGCGACGGTGCAGCCGAGTGTGTCGGCGATACCAAATGCTGATGTGGAGTAGTGAGAGCATTTCAATCCAGCGCGTGTCGCGAATTAGTGGGTCTGTTGCTTCGTCAATTCCCGAATGGGAAAACGCCACACTAATCCGCGATAGTAATCAGTAAGCCAGATCGCGTCATGTCCGAAACGGAGCGAATCGCCTCCCCGACCGACCCATTGGCGTGACACCTTGTTTGTGGCGGGATCAACACGACTCAGGGGAAAGCCGAAGGACGCGATCCATAAGTGATCTTCTGCATACACTAGATCGCCGCCAGTACCGGGTATTCCTACTTGAACTGTAGCTATGAGCCTACGCGTTTTCTCATCGACACGGCTGACGCTTCCGTCGCCTTGGTTCAGAACCCAAACTGAACCACCTCCAGAAAAGAGAAACCGAGGCTTCGATCCAGTCTGGAATGACTCCATCACCTTGCCCGTGGACGCGTCCACAGCGGTAAGGACATTGTTCTCGACTCCCGTGATCCAGATTATGCCGTTGCTGAAAAACGGGTTGTAGGAACCGGGTGGAATTGGAATTTTCTGGCGCACGCTGTTGTTAGAGGGGTCTATCCGATTGAGCGTGCTATTCCTGTCGGTCACGATCCACACGCTATCTTCGCTGGCTGTGATGCTTTCCTCGGCGTCCACAGGTCCCACGGGCAATGTAGCGCTGATTGCATTTGTGGCGGTGTTGATCCGAACTACGGCGGGATTCTTGCCGCAAAGGGGAACCCAAATACTGCCGAAAGCATGGGTCTGACCCGAGCACGCTTCGCCAGATAGTGAAACGGTTGCAACTATCGTATTGGTCGCAGGGTCGATTCGTTGTACTGCGTAGGGTTTTGTCGTCGCGACCCAAACGGCATTTTCGGTCACAAGAACCCAGTCTGCCGTTCGACCGACCTTTATGGTGGCAGATGGTTTCAGCGAACTAAACGGAACTTGAACCCCTTTCACTCCGATCTTTCGAACCTTTCCCAACAACTTTGGATTCTGAGCTATCAGCGTTAAGCAAGCGACGAGAAAGGTGCGGAGGAGCGTCGATCTCGACATAATCATGTCTCCCGTTGTTCCAGTTCTCTAGGCAGGAGTGTTGACCTGCGTCGGGCGGCGTATTTTTCGCAACCGATGAACTCCGCTTTTCTTTTCGGGAGCCTGAGAATGCTACTTTTCATTTCTCAACAGCCTTCTTAGCTGCCATTTCCGTGTTTCGTCTCGCGGTGTTCTTCCGCTTGATTTTATCCATCCGAGCATCTTTCCGACGTGAACCCGGTGTTGAGTTGGTTCCTCCCAAACTCCGACAGTAACCCACCCTATCTGCTCGCCGCTACTCTCCCACCCGACTCGTTCTAGCTTCTGCAATCCCCTCAGTGGCGCTTCGTAAACGGATTCCGCCCGCACTCTAACGCTGTGCTCGACACCGTGGTCGTCAACGAGTTTCACGACACAATCGCGTGCATCAGTCATGGCGCTCTCTGGAAAGGAAATCGAGGTAGAGGAAGGGATACTCAGTTTACGACTTTTCGGCCCTCAGTTCACGGAAGAAATACCCGCCGTCGATTCCATTTGTGAGTTGCACCACGAGATCGCAACTCTGGAGACGATTGTGGGAGAACCAGCAAAGAAGGAACGCTTAGAGTCCGAAGGTGTCACGCAGAAGAGCGCCGTGCTCGTCGCGCAACTTCTCTGGGCTGCGCATGCGTGGAACACTACGTCGGAGCAGGCATCGCAAAAGGTCGTCGCCGATCTTTACGCGCATCTTTCGCATGGCAGCAGCGTGTCCGTGCATGTCGAGGAATTGGACGGCACCGAGCACAGGCTGGAAGTAACGGCGGAACGGGCAGTGAACCGCAAGACAGCGCCAATCTGGCAAAGGCGTGGCAGCAGCGTCAGTAGCGGCCCAGTCACCAAATTTGCTTGGCATGTCGTACCTTCTACGACTTAATGCTGGGTTTTTGGAATTTCGCGGAGATTTGGTAACACGGGTCGGGTAACAAGCGGGTAAGTCTTTTTGAATCTACGTTTGGTAGCGATACCGGGATTCGAACCCGGGTTTCCGCCGTGAGAGGGCGGCGTCCTGGACCCCTAGACGATATCGCCAATTGATGTGAGCAGCGCGCTTCGCTGCTCACAGTCCATCTATAAATTTTCGCACGCCAATCCGCCCCACGCAAGCCGCCGTTACAAGCGCTGGGAATTATGCCGCCCGCTCCGCCGCGGCCAGCAGCACGCACACCGCCACGCCTTCCGCCGCTTGCGCCACTTCCACTAGATCGGGGAACGTCGGCGCAATGCGGATGGTGCGGTCTTCGGGATCTTTCCCATACGGATGCGTCGCGCCCGCAGGCGTTAGTTCGATCCCAGCCTCTTGTGCCAGCGCCACCACGCGGCGCGCGCAACCTTTTGGCACTTCCAGGCCGATGAAATAGCCGCCCTTCGGCTTTGTCCAAGTCACGCCGGTCACGCCCGCAAGCCTTTCCTGAAAAATTTCTAAGACTTTCTGAAATTTCGGCGCAATCAATGCGCGATGCCGATTCATCAGTGCCAGAATTCCCGCTTCATTCTTCAGAAACAGCACGTGCCGCCACTGATTCAACTTGTCCGGCCCGATCGTCTGCGGCGTCATTCGCGCCAGCAGCCACTTCACATTTTCTTTCGATGCCGCAAACAGCCCAAGTCCCGCGCCCGCCAGCGTGATCTTCGACGTCGAGGCAAACACAAACGCGCGGTTCTCATGCCCATGCTTCGCGCAAAGCTCCAGCATGTTCGCAATCTCTACGCGCTCCTCGGTCAGATGATGCACCGCATACGCGTTGTCCCAGAACAACCGGAAATCCGGGGCCGCCGTCTTCATCGCCGCCAGCCGTTCGATCACCGCATCTGAAAACGTAATCCCCGTCGGGTTGCTGTACTTCGGCATGCACCACATGCCCTTGATCGAAGCATCGCTCACCGCAAGCCGCTCCACTTCCTCCATGTCCGGCCCGTCTTCCCGCATCGCCACCGAAATCATGCGAATGCCGTACTCTTCGCAAATCTTGAAATGCCGGTCGTACCCCGGCACGGGACACAAGAACGCAATCGCAGGCTGCTTACCCCAAGGCGTCGCGCTGTGGCACGTCCCTTTCAGCAGCGCAAAGGCGATGCAGTCATGCATCAGCGCCAGGCTCGAATTATTCGCCACCACCACCTGCTCGGCCGGTACACCCATCATTCCCGCGAACAATCGCCGCGCCTCCGCAAGTCCCTGCAACCCGCCGTAATTCCGCACGTCGGTCGCGCCTTCGGCCAGAAAATTCCCCGAACCCGGCAACGCCAGCAATCCCGCGCTCAAATCGAGTTGTGCCGCCGACGGTTTCCCGCGCGTCAGATTCAGCTTGAGCCCACGCTGCTTCACCGCTTCGTAATTCTTCTGAAGTTCCTGCAACCGCCCGCCTGCTGGCGAGTTGGATGGAGCGGATCCTGTCATGGCAATGTTTTCCCCTGTGACCTCGATTATCGCGGATTCTTTCCGGCCCTGGCTACCGAAGCTTCACCCTACCTCCAATGCAAATTGGTCTCTTTCTTTTCCGGCCCGCGGCTCACCACTTCTCCTCTTCTATTTTCCATTTTCTATTTTCGACCTCTGCTACACTATCCCCCGTTCCGCGCAACCTTTCGCCTCTGGAGAATCCGTATGAATTCCACCTCTTCTGTCTCGCGCCGCCAATTTCTATCGGATGCGTCCCGCTTCACGGCCCTGTCTGCTTTTGCCGACGCTTTTCCTTTCGTCGCTTCGGCTCGGCCACATCCCGACGACCCGCGTATTTCGCAGACCCCCATCGCCGACGAAGGTTACGCTGCCGTTTACAAGATCGGCGACGGCCTCTACGCCACCATCTCCAATCCGGCAAAAGGTTTCACCACCATCTGCAATGGCGGATTCCTTATCGGCAAGGAAGCCGCTCTTCTGTTGGAATGCTTCGGCACTCCGGCCGGCGCGCGCTTTCAAATGGAAGTGTTCCACAAAATCACGCAAGTCGCCGCGGCTGGCGCGCTCCTCACCCACTATCACTTCGATCACTCGTTTGGCGGTTCTTTCTACGGCTCCTACGGCATCCAGCTTTGGGGACACTCCGGCGTTCCCAAGCGCATGATGGATTCCTACGTCGCCATGCAGGGAGCGGATCGCCACGCCATTCTTGCCCCTTACGAAAAGCGCTTCGCCGACGCAAAAACCGACCTCGCCAAGCAGCACGCCCAGGGGGACATCGGCTTTTTCGGCAACATCTTCGACATGGCCAACAAAACCGCCGTGACCTTTCCCAATCGACCGCTCGATCCCGTCAAGCTCCCGCTGCAGGTCGACCTCGGCCACTTCCCCATCAGCATCGAACACTACCCCGGACACTCCGGCACAGATCTGATCGTCCGCGTCCCGGAACAAAAAGTCGTCTACACGGGTGACCTGCTGTTCAACGGCGCGTATCCCGCTTGCTTCGACCACCAATGCACCATGTCCGGTTGGCGCAACACGCTGAAGACCTTTGCCTCGTGGGAAAAGGACACGCTCTTTGTCCCCGGCCACGGCCCCATCTGCGGCCAGCTGGGGATTCAGACGCTGCGCGATGTTTTCGACGACCTGTCCGAACAAGCCGAAAAAATGCACAAGGCCGGCGTTCCCGTCTCCGACGCCATGGATCAATACGCGATCCCAGACAAATTCAAAGACTTCTCTTCCCAATCCTGGGGCCTTCGCATCGGCCCGGCCATCGCCAAGCTCTACGCCGAAATGGGCACCAGCTAGCGACGGCCCTCTCAGTAGCACAGGCTTCAGTCTGTGGGCGCCCTCCCAAAGAGAAGCGGCCGAAGCCGCGATCTGTGGCTTCGGCCTTTCTCTTCCCTGCTCGCTGATTACTGTTCGCTGCTCGCTTTCTTCTAAAACTTCACCAGAATCGATAGGTCAATGAACGACTCATTCTTCCGCAAATCAGGGAACCACACGCTGCTCATCCCGCCGCCGCAAGCCTCCTCAGCCGCGGGCAACGCGGTCTGCCCCGAAGACGCGCCCGAACTGCACACAAAGTATTGCGGCGCGCCATTGTTCCCGCCCGGCGGTGTAATTCCGCCTTTGCCCGTCCAATACGGCACGCTCGCATGGCGATAGTCATACTCCGCGCGGAACGTGATGTATTGCTTCGGCATGTAGTCGAACGTAATCGAGGAATCCCAGGCTTTGAACGGATCGCCAGGGTTCCCCGTGAAATACGGCGCGTTCGTCGCCGCCGAAATCGCGCCCGCTCCGTTGATCGGCGGAATCAGCACAAGATAGCGTCCTGGGTTGTTGATCTGCCCGCCGCCAACTGTCAGGCCAAACAAATCCTGGTGGAACCAGAACCGGTTATAACCCATCCAGCCGACAAAGCTTTGCTTCGGCCCTCCCTTGTGATTGCCGTAGCAGCTCACGCCGCTGCCGTATTCGCAACCCAGGTCGCCGGTCAGCGAAAACGCCATCTTGTCCAGCGTTTTCTCCGGCTTGTCATAGTACTTCACCTCGACACTGTTGTCCGTGTGAATGCGGCTTCGGCCATGAATAAACAGATCATCCTCGCCCAGCCCATAGTTGTTCGAAATGATGTTGATCCACGGTTTTGGCGTCCACTTGATCTGTCCGCCGAGTCCCGGCTTGTGGTTCGCTGAACCGTACGACTGCCAACCGTTGATGAACCATGGCTCGATCTTCAGATGCTCCGTCGGGAAGATCTGTACGCGCACTCCTTCAAAAAACCACGGCGTGTTCGACGAAACAAAGGAAGGCTGATACGCCCAGTTATCGAAGTTGTAGTAGCTGAACAGCCCAATATAGGAAAGGAAAATGCCTCCATCCACGTTGACTCCATGCAGCACATCGAAGTGATATCCCCCATACGCTTCAGTCAAATACCGGTACGCCGTATACAGGTCCCACTGTCCGTGCCCCGGGCTGGGATCGTTTCGCGGCGTCGTCGCCGAATACATCCCGAATTGCGTCATCAACCGCGCGCGCACATTGTCGTAGTGAAAGTCCCCGCCAACTCCGAACTGCTCGAGCTGCAGTTCACTGGTTCGAAATAGCTCGCTCGACCCGCCCATCGAGTGGTCCTCCGGATGGTTGAGGTCGTACACGTAATTCACATCCGCCCGGATCTCTGGCGTGAAGAACCTCGAGTCCCAGAAAATCTCTTTGGTGCGAGGATTGCCGTTCAGCCAAGTCCAATCCGCGTCGGAAAACGGTTCGATCTTCGCCGGCTTCTGCGGTACAGGCGCTGACGGCTTCCCCGAATCCTGCTTCCACCCGATCGGGGGCTCCACGTTCGCTACGATCGTGGATGAGGATTCAGCCGTCGACGTCCCCGCAGCCGTTCCGGGCATCACAATTCCAGCCGCGATACTGGAAGCCGCCATGTTCGTATTTGGCGGGCCGGAATCCGGCAGACTCGCCTGCACGTTCGCCAGTTGCTCCGCAGCCGGTGTGCTCTCCCCGCGCGGCTGCCCTTCCTTGGCTTCCAACTCCGCCACACGCCGTTCCAGTTGCTCCACGCGATCCAGTAACCAGCGCTCCCGGTCCGTCAGCCCCGCTTCGGGATTGTTGGCGGTATTCGACTTCGTTGCCGATCCGGAAGAAGGCGCCTTATCATTTTCATTCTTCCCATCGTCGGCCAGTCCAGCTCCACTCGTCATTAGGCCGAGCAAAAATATCCATCCGAACAACAAACTACGCTTCATGCAAAAACGCATGGTTTTTCTCCTACCCTGATTTCGGCACACCACTGTTCTCGGAATGGCAGTTACGCCCTGCCCAGGTCGGTCCGAGAAAGATTCAAGAACTGCCGAATTAGACTACTTGGATGGGCATAAGGATTCTGTGAACCCTCAATCAGCCTTCTGTGAGGCTAGTACTCACTTTTTCCTTGACATATTTTTACTATTCAATATACTAACTAACAAGTGAATGTGCGCCTCGGCGCTTCTTTCCCACTTTAGGATTTAACCTCCCTCTTTTCTGTTGATTCAAGGAGGGCTCAACGTCGCCGACTGCAATCGCCTCTAAGCCCTTTATTCTCCGCACTTGCTTTAAGCAGCCGAAATCTGGGGCGCTAGCTTATTTTTTCCTTTAACGTTACGTACTCAAATAGCAAGCGGCAAATAAGTGCTGTAGATGCCACACATCCAACCGGGCTGGCGATGTTTTTCCCAAACTACTCTGGCAGGAACTACCATACAAATAAGCCCTTAGGCCCCACGGAACACGAGCTACGGGTCACGAGATCCGGTCCTAAACTTCAACTCCCTCTTTCTTCCGAATCTCCGCGGCCGTCGCTTCCATCTCCGCGTGAATCAACCCGTTCGTCGCCAGAATGGACTTGCCGCCCAGCACATAGGGCTTCCCGTCGAGGTCGGATATCCTTCCTCCGGCCTCTTCGACCAGCACCACCCCGGCTGCCGTATCCCACGGCTTCAACCCGAATTCCCAGAAGCCATCAAAGCGCCCAGCTGCCACGTACGCTAAATCCAGCGCCGCTGAACCATCACGCCGTACCCCATGCGAGCACAACGTGAAGTCCCAGTAGTAGTGAATATTCGGAAGCGTGTGCCTCTTGGTGTTCGGAAAGCCCGTACACAACAAGCTTCCCCGCAGCGTCGCGATCTTTGAGCAGTGAATGCGCTTACCGTTGGAATACGCCCCCTCGCCGCGCGCGGCCCAGAACATCTCTTCGAAAATCGGGTTATAAATCACGCCTAGCAGCAAATCACTGCCTTTGGCCAGCGCCATCGAAACACAAAAACACGGATAGCCGTGAGCAAAATTCGTCGTCCCGTCGAGCGGGTCCACATGCCAGCGCAATTCCGAACCGGTCTCTTTGCCCGTTCCCTCTTCCGCCGCCACCGCGTGTCCCGGAAACAGCTTTTGCAAACGGCTGACGATCAGCGCTTCCGAGCGCTTGTCCGCCTGCGTCACCAGGTCAAAGTCGCCCTTGTACGCAATGTCCGGCGGGCGCTGTACCTCCTCGCGCAGCACCGCGCCGGCTTCGCGCGCAATCTCCTTCGCGGCTTGCAAATATTCGTTGCTCATTCAATCTCGCAATCTGGAACGAAATGATCAGCAATCAGTGATTAGTGAGGCGCCGGAAACCGCCCCCATTTTCTATTGCACAAGATACGATGTCCGGTGCCGCGCCGAATACCCTGGCAGTACCTTCACCTCAATTGTACGGTAGGTATTGGCCGGTCCGCGCGGATTTGGATAGTAGCCAATGCGGTATTGGGTGCGTAACTCCGCATCAATCCGGTCGAAGATCACCGGCAGCTCTTCGGCTTTCTCCGGGAAAAACATCGCGCCGCCCGTGGTCTCCGTAATCGTCTGCAGCGCGTGTTCCCCCGCGGTATTGCGCCCGTTTTCGCCCGGCACCGGCCGGATCAAGATCGTATAGAGCAGCACGTCGCCGCGCACCGCCGCCCGCCGCGCCGACTCAAAATCCGTCCGGCTGGTGGTCTCGCCGCCGTCGGTCAGCAGCACGATCACGCGCCGGTGGTCGCCGCCGCGCTTCGCCAGCGCCTGCGAACCCAGCAGGATCGCGTCGTAAATCGAAGTGCCTGCGCCATCGGGAATTTTTGCCACTGCATCCTGCAGCACCTGCACCTTGTCCGTGAACATGCTGCGCTGCGTCACGGACTCGTCGAACGAAAACACGGACATGCGGTCGTCCGGCCGCAGCACCTGCCGGATAAAATGCGACGCCGCCGACCGCTCATATTGAATATCCATGTGCGCGCTCAGGCTCGCATCCACCATCAACGCGATATCGAGCGGCCATTTCGTCTCTGACTCGAAAAAGGAAATCTTCTGCGGCACACCCTCTTCGACCACCTGGAACGCCTCGATCGGCAGGTTTGACGCCGGGCGCTTCTGCTCATCCAGCACGCTCACCAGTACGTTTACCAGGTTCACGTTGACCTTGATCGTGCCCTTCGGCGCCTGCGTTTCCTGGGCTTTCGGCGGTGCATCTTCCGGCGCCGGCACTATCACGCCCGGGGGTCCCGGAGGCTGGCCGCCGTTGGGTTGTGTTGTCGCAGGCTTGTTCGTGGACGGCTGCGCCCAAGGCGGTCGGTCGGGCTTATCCTGCGCCGCGGCGCAGGAAACTCCGCCCAGTAAGACCGCGAAAAACGCAAAACCGGCGAGAATTCGTGGAACCTGGAGGATCATCAGTGGTTAAGATGCAGTTTTCGCGCTTGGAGGTGTCGGCGGGAGCTCCCCGTCCGCCCAAACCGCTCCATCCGCGAAATACTCCTTTTTCCAGATGGGCACGGTCTTTTTGAGCGTGTCAATCGCATACCGGCAGGCGTCAAACGCCGCGCCCCGGTGCGGCGCGCTCACGACAATGAACACGCTCGTCTCTCCAATTTCCAGCCGCCCCAGGCGGTGCACCATGGCAATGCGATGAATCCGGAACTTCTCATGGATCTGCGCCGCGATCTCTTTCATCTTACCCATCGCCATGGGCTCGTACGCCTCATATTCCAGGTAGCTTGTCGCGCGCCCGTGCGATTCGTTGCGCACAAATCCGTCGAACGCCACAATCGCGCCGTCCTTCCCCGCACGCACATACCGCTCCAGTGCGGGCCCATCAATCAGCCCCTGCACCAGCTCAATCTTGTCTTCTTCGCTCATGGTGAAAACCGAAAACTCGGGGATCAACCAGCAACTCGCATCTCGAACCACAACTCAGCTTAATTCTTCTCTATTTTCTATTTCCAAATCTTCATTTTCTAAACTCACCCACCGCTCACCGGAGGTAAGAACGCAATCTCATCGTCCGCGGCCACCCGGGTATCCCACGCCGCAAACTCCTGGTTCCGCGAAACCACCATGGACCCGCGAAACCCGGCCAGTTTCGGGAATCGTTCCGCGTACCGCGCAAATACATACTCGAGCGTCGCTCCTTCGGGCAGTTCGGGCGCTTCTTCGGCGAGTCCGATCAACTCCCTTAGGCGGCCGAAAAACAGCACCTTCACCCGCACCACTGGTATCGCCTGTGCCATGCAAAAATTGTACCCCGATGCCGCCCAGTAGCACAGGCTTCAGCCTGCGCGGCACAGGCACTCCTGCCTGTGCACCCGATCCAGCGGCAACCACCAAAAAACTCGAGGGTGTCCCATCCTTCGCGCGGTTTTGCGCCAAGGGTGGGTCTATCGATCGAAGGGCACGATTTTCTTTCCGCTCGCTCTTCTCTTCGGGTCGCGGTACACGGAGCATAGGCCACGTTCCCCCAATCCGAGCGATAATCATTCCACGCGCCAAAGGACCACCATGAAAATCCTCCTCACCGGTTCCACCGGCCTCGTCGGCACGGCTCTCGCACAGGAACTCCAGCGCGCCGGCCACACCGTCTGCCGCCTGGTCCGGCCCGGCACTCCTGCCGAGGCCGTCCGCACCGCGCAAGGTTTCGATGTGCAATGGAATCCCGCGACCGGCGAACTCGGTGGAGCCGCTGTCGGCGCCGACGCCGTCGTCAACCTTTCCGGGGCCTCGATCGCCGATGGCCGCTGGACACCGGAACGCAAGCAACTCCTCCGCTCCAGCCGCGTGGACACCACCCGCGCCCTCGTCAGCGCCCTCGCGAAAATGGAGCAGCGCCCCCGCGTCCTCGTGTCCGCCTCCGCCACCGGCTACTACGGCAACCGCGGCGACGAACTTCTCACCGAAGACAGCACTCCCGGCACGGATTTTCTAAGTGAAATCGCAAAAGAATGGGAAGCCGAAGCTGTCAAGGCCGAAGTCCTCGGCATCCGCGTGGTTCGCGCCCGCTTCGGCGTCATCCTCGCCAGGCCCGGCGGCGCACTGCCGCAAATGATGCGGCCCTTTCAATTCGGCGCCGGCGGAAAAATCGGCAACGGCCGCCAATGGATGAGCTGGATCACCCTCGCCGACGCCGTCGCCATCCTGCTCTCCGCCCTCGAAAACGGCCACGTCGCCGGCCCTCTCAATGTCGTCTCCCCGCAACCCGTCACCAACGCCGACTTCACCAAAACCTTAGCCGCGTCCCTGCACCGCCCCGCACTCTTCCCCGCGCCAGCCTTCGCCCTGCGTCTCATCCTCGGCGAAATGGCCGACGCCCTCCTCCTCTCGAGCCAACGCGCGGTGCCCGCCCAACTCCAAAAACTCAACTATCAATTCCAACACGCAGACTTGCGTTCGGCCTTAGCTGCCATCTTCCGACGGTAGCGCCGCCATCCAGCCTTTGTAGCGGCCGCCTTCTGAGGCGGGCGCTTTTTTCTGCTGCCCAAATGTAGGGCCCGCTTTCTGAAGCGGGCCGCTCCTCATCGAAATGTGGCGTTGCCTTTGTTGTGATTCGCTACTTGATTACAGTGACTGACACTTCGATTTTGCCGACCCTACCACTCACCGGATCGGTGCCAACGATTGCCTCGAGGGTCTGCCCTTCCCGGATATTGAAGTCATTTTCCGATCGGAACCGGCGGATGATTGGCTGCGCAAATTTCCCCACGGAGTTGTCCAGCGGAGGACCTGGTATTTTCTGAACGACGACGAACACATTCCCGTCAACCCAGGAGCGATCAAAGTCTAACCACAAAGCGTAAACGCCGTCGGAGAGCTTTCTCGCCCGGCAATCGACATTGGTTCCGACATCGATGTATTGATACTGCGAAGCGGAGGCTTCGGCCGATGTAGCAATTGGTGTACGTGTCCCCACGCGAATCTCGCTTGGAGGCCCGTTTCTCAGGCTAACCAACAAAACAAAAGGGAAGATCTTCACCTTCTTCTCGCCGTCGTACTCCGTATAGGTGACCTTTACCTGCAGTTGCTCGGTGCTCTCACGTGGCCCTGATTTCGCCTCCTCTTTGGGGAAATCAGACTTTTCTTGGGCTACTGCGGGCCAGCAACCACCCAATAGCAAGACACTCAGAATCACCGAACTCATCAATCGTCGCATCGCTACCTCCTAATGTTCTTGAGCATCGCTTCGACAATGCAAAACGAATTATGGAACTTTCTCGAAAGGCATGGTTTCCGTGTCAGGGGCCTCGTGCGGGTGAATCGACTCATCCGGCAAGACCGGCAGTTCTCCGTTGTGGGCCATCGCAAGCGCCCACTCTGGATTCTGGACCGCTGCCTTGGCCAATTTCCGCAAACCGCGCGCTTCCGCCGGGTCAATCAAGACCTGCATCTCCGGCGCGTCTGTTTTCCCTCGTTCCTTTTGGCGCACGTGCTGGTGACTGGCACTCCGTGCTTGCAAAACCGACGTGCCTGGCTTCGTGGACACGGGAGCGGCCGCTGACTGCAACACGTTATGTTGCGGATGTATTTCCGCAATGGACATGGGACTCACATTCTTTGCCCGAGACATGTGTCGCAACAACGGATAAGTCACGAGCGCCAAAACCCCAGCGGCTGCCACGGCCGCAATTTTCCACGGAAGCATTGCGCGTTGCGACTCCTCTTGTTCCATCCGTGCTCGCACACCAGGCAGCAACGAAGCAGGCATCTCTTCGTTCACCATGGCGCGCACGCCCGAATCCATCGCATCCAGGAGCCGCTTCTGTGCCTCGTAAAATTCCGCGCAACTTGGGCACACCCGCAGGTGCGTCGCAAGCATTTCGCTCCGTGCCGCTTCGCCGCGTAACAGCGCGTCGCTCAATCCCTCCCGATACGCTTCGCAACTCATCGCAACTTCTCCAAGAGTTTCTTCCGCGCCAAAAACAGCCGCGACTTCACCGTGCCCACCGGAATCCCCAGCATCCCCGCAACTTCCTCCAGCGTGTATCCCTCGATCGCCGCCAGCAGCAGCACCAGCCGGAACTTCTCCGGCAACTCCTCCAGGGCCCGCTCCAGCCGCGCCTGGAACTCCCGCGAAGCCGCCACGTCCTCCGCCGTCGGCGCCGCCGTCCGCCGCTCCGGCAGCAGCCATTCCGCCTCGCGCTTTTCCCTCCGCCGCGCCGACCGCCAACGGTCCAGCGCCAGCCGGAACGTGATGCGCACCAGCCACCCGCGAAACTTCACCGGCTCCCGCAACCGCGCGAAATTCCGGTACGCCCGCAGCAACGCCTCCTGCGCCACGTCCTCCGCATCCGCCGCGTTCTGCAGAACGCCCTGCGCCACGCGAAACGCCAGCGGCCCGCATTCCGCCAGCCGCGCTTCAAACTCCCGGTCCGCGCGAGCCCGCTCGAGCTCCCGCCCCGCCCCCTCAAGCGCTCTTCCCGGCTGGATCAGGACCAGCTCCCGCATCCGCAATCTCCGTTACACCCAACTAGACGTCACCGTCGCCATTTCGGTTCAACCGCTAATCCAATTACTTATGTAGGGACGGCCTTCCGAGGCCGTCCGCTCTTCGTCAGTTATGCCAGTTCGCCCGACCGGCCGCCTCAGAAGGCGGACCCTACATCTTCGGTACACGGGTCACGGATCACGGGCCACGGCTCTTCAAATATTCAACGCCCGCAACAACTCCTCGAGGTTCGACTCGTCGGCCACCAGCCGCAACTCCGCGGCGCCCTCGGCCGTGCGCGGCACCGCGCCGTCGTCAAACGCCTGGAACAACCGCATCTTCGCCACGGCGTATTCCTCGCTGCTGGTCAGCGCGCGCCCGTTCGCCCGCGCCCAGGCCTCCAGCGCCGCTTGCATCACAAAAATGCGCAAGCCGAAACTCGTCGCCCGGTCCACGGAAATCGCGTAGATAAACTCCCCCGCGGGCGCGCCATCCAACAAGACGCGGTTCACTTCATAAAGGCAGTATTGATAGACGTATCCGTTCGCCGCCGAATAACTCTTGATTCGCCGCACCGCCTCAGGCTTTGCCATGGCGCGATTATTCGAGCGGCCTCCGCGAATGTCAATGCGGCCCAAGCCGCGCTTCCCGGTTCGGGAATGAACTTCCGGAATGGCGTTCACTTCGGAACGCTCCCAGACATTTCGGAACACTCGCGAATGTGCGCCTTCGCGCCAACGCGCCGCGCTCCAGCCGTTCTCAACCTCTTTGTTCCACGCACCTTAGAACGCACAAAGATTTCTTCCGCGGACCATGCTTGCCGCAGCACACCGCTGCGCACCTGCTGGCCCTCGGTCTGCTTTTGTAAAAATTATGCGGCCCCTTCCGCAAACTCGAACCGGACAAAGCACCAGCGCACTGCAGCCGCGATCTGCGTGTCGTGCAGCATTCGCACTTTTCGTCCTCGCTTTCAGTGTCTTTCTCGGCGCTTGCGGCGGCGGTGGGACCGGCAGTTCCAATCCTCCACCCCCTCCTCCGATTACCGTAACAATCAGTCCCACATCGAGCAGCGTGTAGCTGGGTGAAACACTCTCGTTTTCCGCTACCGTCACCAACTCCACCAACACCGCCGTCTCCTGGAGCGTCAACGGCATCCCAGGCGGTTCCACTCAAGTCGGCACCGTCTCTGCCGATGGAGTCTATACCGCCCCCGCGGACCTTCCTTCAGGGGGGACCGTGCAAGTGACCGCGACCAGCCAAGCCGACGCCACGAAATCTTCCACCGCCGCTGTCACCGTCACCAGCGACATCTCCCTCTCTCTTTCGCCTAGCATCTCCAACGTCGAACTCGGCGCGCTACAAGCCTTCCACGCCACGATCACCACCAACGGCAAACCCGACCGAACCATCCACTGGAGCCTCTCCGGCACCGCCTGCCCCGGCAACTGCGGCAGTGTGGACACCAACGGCAATTACACCGCCCCGTCGATTCTTCCCGCTGACCCTGGCGTCACACTCGTCGCCACCAGCGCAGCCGATCCTTCCAGGCAAGCCTCCGCCACGCTCGCCATCACCAGCCACTTCACCCTGCAAATCACCGCGCCCTCTTCGCTGCAACCCGGAGCCACCTCCGCCATCGTCGCCACGCTCACGCCAATCGTCGGCTCCGCGCCCAGCAGCGTGCTTTCCTGGTCGCTCTCCGGCACAGGCTGCAACGGCAACGCCTGCGGAATTCTCACCGTCATCACCACGCAAGCGGCGGGCAGCAACGCCATCTCCAACACCGCCAACTACACCGCGCCCAACACGCCGCCGCAGCCCAACGTCGTCACCATCACCGTCACTCCGCAAGCCGACGCCACCAAGCAAACCCAGGCCTCCATCACCATTCAATCCGGCCCGAGCCTCTCCATTTCGCCCTCCACGTACACGCTCGCCGCCAGCCATCGCGTCAAGCTCACCGTCACCGAAAACGGCACCAGCGGCGAATCGCTGGCCTGGAGCGTCAACGGCGTCTCCGGCGGCAACGCCACGCTGGGCCAGGTCTGCGTCGTCGGCTCTTCGCCCTGCCAGGCGGTCACCAGCAGCGCCACGCAAGTGGACTATCTCGCCCCCGGCGCCACTCCTTCGCCGAATCCTGTTTCCGTGCAGGTCGCCAGCACCGGAAATCCCGCGCTCAACGCTTCCGCGCAAATCACCGTCATCAATCACCTTCTCGTCAGCGTTCTTCCCAACAACGTCACGCTGCCGCCGCTCGGTGTTCAGGGCTTCACGGCCGCCGTTCTCGGCAGCACGAATCAGGCTGTCGTCTGGCAAGTTCAAGGCACGGCGTGCGGCGTCAGCGGCGCATGCGGCTCCATCGATCCCAGCGGCACGTTCACCGCGCCATCCGCGCCGCCTTCGCCAGACGCCATCCAGGTCGTCGCCATCAGCCGGGACGACACTTCGCAATCCGGCTCCGCCAACATCACCATTTCCACCGGCGCCAACATCCTCACGCTACATCCGGCCAGTGTTTACGTGGGCTCCGCCAATGGCTTCACACTTTCCGTCAACGGCAGCGGCTTCGTGCTCACGAATCCCGGCCCCGGCTCCACGCTGCTCATCGCCGGCACCGCACGAGTCACCACCTGCGCCACGGTCAACGTCTGCACCGCTCCGGTCACCGCCGCCGACGTCGCGCAACCCGGCAACGTCAGCGTGCAAATCAAAAATCCCGACGGCACGCTCTCCAACGTCGTTTCCCTCGTCGTCGCCGCGTTCAACATCAACGACACTGTCATTACGCTCACCAGTTCCTCGCCTTCCTCAACCGGCCAAAACATAACCGTCGTCGAGCCCACAGCGGCCGGCGAAGACAGCTCGTCCGTCTCCTTCGATCTCAACGTCGCCGCGCTCGGCGTCTTCAACACCACCAGCAATTCCTGCAACCTCGGCGGCAATCCCGTTCCGCTCGTGCGTCCCTCGAGTGGCACCACCGCCGCCGACATCTGCCTCTTCTCGCAATCCGGATTCGACACCAGCATGAACTACACCGTTTCCGGCTCCGGCGACGTCGCCGTGATCGCCAAACAGCCCGTTGGCCTCGGCATCATTCACCTCACCTTGCAAATTCCTTCCACCGCCGCACCCGGTGCCCGAACGCTTTTCATCCAGAACGCCAACCTCGATAAAACCGCCGCCTCCGGTGCGCTGAACATTCAATGAAGAAGGCAATGAAACAGGCAATGAACAGGAGCCACAAAGAATGAGCTACAAAGATCGCCGCCGGTTTCTCTGGATTCTCTTTTTGATCGGACTCGGCTTGATCGCCTTCGTCGCCCAGGCCACCACGCTGGTGCGGCTGCGCTTCACCGATCTCGTCCACTACTCTTATTCAATCGCCCGCGTGCGTTGTGAGCGCTCGCGCACCATGCTCGAAAACGGCGAAATCTGGACGGACACTACCTTTCGCGTGCTTTGGCAGGAGAAGGGTTATTTACCCGAAGAAATCGTCGTGCGGCAGCCCGGCGGGAAATTCCTGCACCTGCGCTCTCATGTGGAAGGCACGCCCGAATTCCGTCCCAGTGAAGAGGTCTATCTTTTCTTAAGCGGGCACCTCGGCCATCCGTTCTACATCGTCGGCTGGACGCAAGGCACGTTCCGCATTCACCGCGATCCCGTCTCTAACGTGGAGACCGTCACGCAGGACTCGGCGGAAACTCCAGTCTTCGATCCCGCTTCGGAGACATTTACCCGCAGCGGCACCACCAATTTGCCCGTGGAAATTTTCCAACAGCGCATCTTCCGCGAAACGCTGCGCCAGGCCGAGGTCCCCACGATCGCCAAAAAGAGATAAACCCATGCGCACATCGCTCCAGCAAGTTCGCTCCCTATGCGTCACCTTCTTCTTCACGCTATGGTCCGCCACCTCGGCGCACGGCTACGCGTTCAACGAAATCGTGCCCGACGTGCGCCAGCCCGTCAACGTTTCCGGTGGCTCGGCCTGCCCGATTCCCTCGCACCAGCTCCGCAGCTATCTCCTTTCGCTGGAGCACGGCCTTCGGTTCCAATCCCACAACCATTCTCACGCAAGACCAGACGCCCGCCGGCAGCCTGAACGAAATCCAGCAAGTCATCCAGCAGTCCATGAACGTCTGGGCGAACGTCAGCGGCACTTCGCTTACACCTGCTTCCTACGCACCCCTCACGCGTGTGACTTCCAGTAATGCTTGCGGCTCGGACGGCATTAACTCCATCTGCTTTGACCAGCCGGATATGGCTTTCACGCCCGGCGTGCTCGCCTTCACGCGCGTCATCACCGCCGATCAGAGTGGCATTCAACTTGGCAACGGCGCGCCCGCCACGCAAATCGGCCAGATTCTCGACGCCGACATTTACTTCAACCCCAGCGATTCGCTGGTTACTTTCGCGACGCCCGCGGCCCTCGCCGCCAATCCCAAGGCCTACGACCTCGAATCGCTCCTCACCCATGAACTCAGCCACACCCTCGGCTTCAGTCATTCTGCGGTCTGGAGCGCGATGATGTATCCCTTCGCTCCCGCACCTGGCACGTTCACCAACCTGCACCCCACCGCGCAGCAACTCGACGCGCCGCTCTCTCTGACGACGACCGCACCGGCCTCCGCGTCCTCTACCACGACCTCACGGACACACAGTTCGTTGGCTCGATTCAAGGCCGTATCCTCCCGGCAAATCCGCTCTCGCTGCCCGCGGCTCCTCCCGGCGTCACCGGGATCTTCGGCGCACACGTCGTCGCCGTGGATGCCTCAAGCGGCGCCGTCGTTGCTGGAACGTTGGGGGGATGGAGTTGTCAGGCGCCGGGGCCCGTGCAGTTTGACGGCACCTATTCGCTCAACCAATTGCCCGTGAATCGCAGCTACAAAATCTACGCCGAGCCACTCAACGGCACTGTGGGCCCGTCCCAGGTTTCCAACGCGCTCGTCTCGCTCTGCCGCAACGCCACCACCGACCCCGGCTGGCCCCCGCTGCAGTCCTGCGTCGTCCCCCAAGCCGACCTCGAAATCACCGCCGCCGGCCTCTGGCCGCCATAAGCGCCAGCAGCCGACTCAGAGCGAGTTTTTGATTTTGGTCTTTTGTTTCTGGCAATGGTCTTTAATGCCTGGCTAAGGAACGGGGCTCCGCGCTTCGCATTTCTATTTTCGCGTTTGCGAAGAAGCATCCTGCCGCGAGGGCGATCTCTCGCCACTCGCCACTACCTTCATCCCGCCGGCACCATCCAACCGCCGCCGAACAGCAGCCCCGGCGCAAGCGACGCTAAAAACACCGCGCCGCGTTCTCCCGCGGGTTGCCCGCACGCCTTCGCAAACGCCGCTTGCAGCGCCGCGCCGCACATTGAAGGCCCCAGATTGCCCTTCGTTTCGCAAATTGGGGGAAACGCACCGGCCGGCACGTCCAGTTGTTTGGCCAGCAGCTTCACCAGCCGCGGATTTGGCTGATGCGTGGCAAATGCGCTCACTTTTTCTCGCGCGATGCCGCTGCGCCGCTCCACTTCGCTCAACACCCGCTCCATGCGATTGACCGCGGCGCGCGACAATCCCTCGCCGTCGAATTGCACTTCCAATTCGCCCCCCCCCGTTTTGCACACCGCGATCGCTTCCGCATACTGCGAAGCACAACCAAAAAAGAACTCGCCTAATTTGTACGCAAACTTCCCTTTTTCCGGCGCCTTGCTGGAAAGTAGGAACGCGCTGGCTCCATCGCCGAACAGTCCGCCAAATTCGCCCGCGCTCTTCCCGGGGCCCAGCGCACGGCTGTGCACATCGGCGGTAGCCACCAGGATCTTCTCCGCGCGGCCGCTGAGCACCAGCGCCTGGGCCACAAACAGCAATTGCAGCAGCGCTAGGCAACCGTTGCCCGCGTCCAGCGCCATGCGCCATTCCGGCATTTTCAGCCGCTCGTGCAAAGCGGCAGCCAGAGACGGGTACGCGTGGTGCGTTTCGCTGGCGGCAATCACGCCGTCGAGATTCTCCGCGCTCTCGCCGCACTGCTCAAGCGCCTTCTGGCAAGCAGCGGTCCCGAGTGACTCTTCCGACTCATTTTCCGCCGCATACGCTACCGACAGAATGCCCGCGCGCGTCCGCAATTTCCCGATAGGCATGCCATATGCTTTGTCCACTTCTTCGGTCGGCAGGATGCGCGAACCAAACGCGCTTGCGGCAGCGGTGAGATAAACGGAAATGGCTTGCAAGAGTGGAGCCCCTTATTCGCCGGGCGGCCGCAAGGTCCGTGAGCGGTTTCGGCCCTGGAATCACGCAATAAGCGCCTTCCATCATCCGGCACCGCGCCTTTCTTTTCCAGTCCCGAACGAAAAATTCCGCCACGCACCCCTTTCGGAGGAATCGTGCCTGTCTGCCCCCGCCCATTGCCCCATTGGCCGCCGCCGGGATCCCTCGCCATGGGCCTGGCAGCGAGGCATGATATCTTGAGAATTAGCGCATTTTCAGGCATTTTTTCGCCTGCCAAGGTCAAACCTGTTTCTGAGATGATGCCGCATTCTCTTTATCGCCTTCGCCATTTCTTTCCGCTGCTCGCAGCCGCGCTCTTTTGTGCCGCTGCGCCCGTGGTCCGTGCCCAACGTCTGCGCGGCGAGCTTCATCTCGACGTCCGCGATCCCAAGGGCGCCACGCTCGCCGCTCGCGGCGAACTTCTCAGCGAAGGAAACGGCTTCCAGCGCACATTCGAGATTCCCAATGACGGGCATTACGTCCTGCAGGATTTGCCCTTCGGTGTCTATCGCCTCAACGTGAAAGCTGAGGGTTTCGCCGATTGGAGCCAGTTGGTCGAACTCCACTCCGAAGTCCCAGTGAAACTCGGCATCACCCTTGGAGTCGCACCGGTCACAACACAGATCCAGGTCACCGACGAAGTCACGCTCGTTGACCCCACGCGCACCTCCGCGGTGTTTTCCATCGGCCAGCAATCCATCCGCAACCAGCTCAGCGTGCAGCCCGGCCGCGACCTTTTCGATCTCGTCAACGAGACGCCCGGCTGGCTCTACGAAGGTAACGGCGTGCTGCATCCCCGCGGCTCCGAGTATGACGTGCAATTTGTCGTGGACGGCCAGCCGCTCACGCAAAATCGTTCCCCGGCCTTCGCGCCGGACATGGACTCCGAGGCCATCGAATCCTTGCGCGTGCTCACTTCAGGATATCCTGCGGAATACGGACGAAAACTCGGAGGCATTGTCGAGCTGACGACGGACAAAAACACGCAACTCGGCTGGCACGGGCAGTTCGACGCGGCCGGTGGCAGCTTCGATCAACTCGATGGCGATGCGGCGATCTCCTACTCGCGGGAAAGGGAGCGCTATTCTGTTCGCGCGTTCGGCTTGCATTCGGAGCGCTACCTCGATCCACCGGTCACGGATAATTTCACCAACACCGGAAATTCGGGAGGATTTTCCGCGGCTTACGAACGCGACTTCACCGACAACGACCGTCTCCGGCTCACCGTCTCTCACAACTCCCTGCGCTACATCGTGCCGAATGATTATCCGCAGCAGGTTGCCTTGCAACGCCAAGATACCGCTAGCGTCGAAACCTACGGCAACGCTTATTTCCAGCACACATTTTCACCGACCCTTGCGCTCAGTCTTGGCGGCGGCGTGCGCGATTCCAGCTTTTCTCTTCAGTCGAATCCTTTTTCGACCCCGATCATCATCAATCAGGACCGCGGCTACCGCGAAGGCTATGTCCGTGCCGATCTTGCCGGCCATCGCGGGCATCACGACTGGAAAGCCGGCGTGGACTCCTTCTTCACTCCCGTTCACGAAGCGCTGCAATATCACATCACCGATCCTTCACAATTCGATCCCGGCACACAGCTCAATCTGAACTTCGCCGCAAGCAAGTGGGACACCGAACCCGCCTTCTACGTGCAGGATCAGATGCGCTACGGCGCATGGAACTTCTCTCTCGGCCTGCGGTTCGATCATTACGGTTTCGTGGCTCACGAATGGGGAGTCAGCCCGCGTGTCGGCATCTCACGGTATTTCTCCTCGCTCAATTTGCTGCTGCATGCTTCCTACGACCGCGTTTTTCAGACTCCAGCCATGGAGAATCTTCTGCTCGCCAGTTCGCCGGAACTCGATTCCGTCAATCCTGCCGTGTTGCGGCTGCCCGTGCCCGTGGCGCGTGCCAACTATTACGAAGGCGGCCTCACAAAATCCTTCCTCGGCAAGCTGCGCCTGGACGCCACGATCTTCCGCCGCGACTTCCACAATTATTCCGATGACGATGTGCTGCTGCAGACCGGCGTGAGCTTCCCGATTTCCTACGCGAAAGCGCGGATTTTTGGCGAGGAGGTCCGCCTAGAGGTTCCGCACTGGGATCGCTTCTCGGGTTTTGTCAGCTATTCCAATCAGTCGGGCATCGGGCAAGGACCGGTGACCGGCGGCCTTTTCATCGGCAGCGACAGCACCGGCGTTTTAACAGACAGGAGCAGGTTCGCCGTGTCTCAAGATCAACGCAACACACTGCGTTCCCGCGTGCGCGTCGAAGCGGTGCACGGCGTGTGGTTCGCCGCCGGCGCATCCTATGGCAGCGGCTTGCCCGCCGACCTAAGCGATAACACCGATGTTCCCACGCTGATTGCTCAATACGGCGCCGCCGTTGTCTCGCGCGTCAACCTGGACAAAGAGCGCGTTGGACCCAATTTTTCGTTGGATCTGGGCATGGGCGCCGAGTTGTATCACAAGGAATCACGCTCCGTGCAGTTTCAATTGCAGGCGGTGAACGTCACCGATCGCCTCAACGTTCTCAATTTCGCCAGCATCTTTTCCGGCACGGCCATCGCGGTGCCGCGCAGCGTCTCCGCCCGGCTGCGCATCTCGTTTTGAATGGGGATTGCAGGAGTGCAGCTTGCTCCGCCCTCCGTGCGAAGCGAGGCAGGCGCTCCTAAAAAAGCGGAACGGGCAAGCCCGGCCCTACAGAAAAAGTGAGCTTCGGTTCGCCTGTCGGCTTTAACGGCGGCGCATCTTGCCGAGGAGCCGCAGGATTTCGAGATACAACCAAATAAGCGTGACCATCAGGCCAAACGCACCGTACCATTCCATGTACTTCGGCGCGCCCATCCGGGCTCCGGTTTCAATCATGTCGAAATCGAGAATCAGGTTCAGCGATGCAATGACCACTACAAAGAGGCTGATGCCAATGCCCAGCGGCGTGGCGGCATTCAGAAACGACAGCTGCGTGTGGAAGAAGAGCCCCATCACCATATTGACCAGGTATACGATGGCAATGCCGCCCGTCGCCGCGATCACTCCCAACTTGAATCCCCGCGTGGCCTGCACGATGCGGAACTTGTACGCCAACAGCAGCACAAACAGCACACCGAAGGTCAGGCTGACCGCTTGTACCGCGATTCCCGGATACGCTTTTTCAAAAATCGCGGAAATGCCGCCAAGAACCAAGCCCTCAAGCAAGGCGTACATGGGAGCCGTGATGGGAGCCCACTGGTTTTTGAAGATGGTCACCATGGCCACGACAAATCCCCCGATCAATCCGCCCATCATCCACGGATACGCCGCTTCCGGAGTATCCGAGTGGCTCAGTCCCCAGGTCCATGCCGCGGTGATCACAACGAATAGCAGCAGCAAGCCGGTCTTATTGACCGTGCCCTGAATGGTCATGGTCTCGCCGGTCGGAATCGCTCCGGCGAACACCTTTTCCTTTAAAACAGGATTGTTGGAACGCAACAGATCCGCCATGGTTTCGGCCTCCGAAGGTACTACGTTGGTTCAATATTAAGAATAACACTATGCGACCCGGGTTGCGATTCTGGTGGTGGGTGAGGGTGCTGCCCCCTCCTGGCACGCTAATCTGGCGTTTACCGGGGCTTATAAGACCCCGCTGCACGGCTGGTGCTACCCACCGTTTTGCAGAGTCGTATTCGGGCTTGTTTCTTCATAAAGGACTAAAGCGATTCTATCATTTGACGGCAAAAAGCCGAGGGCTGGGTTCCGGCCCGGTCACATCAAAGCGAGCGCAGGAAGTTCAACAGGTCCTGGCGCTGCTGCTGCGAGAGCGAGTTGTACAGGTTGATGACACTATTGGCCTCCGAGCCGCTGCTGGCGTGCTGCTGGATGCTGTGCACAAGGCCGCCGTTCGCCGGCGTCGAGCGCCCGTCGTGCAGGAAGAAAATGCGTTGCCCGAGTCCCCACAGCGGCGCGGTGCGGAACTCGTCGGGACCGGCAGATCCTTGCGATACATTGTCCGCCAGCCCAGAGCCCATGTTGTGCACCAGTAAGTCCGAAAACAGTGTGGCATTTTGGCCGCTTAAGCCGGGCGTGAGTTTCGAGCTTGCCGTCTTCAGCGCCTCGGTGTGGCACATGTTGCAATGGATCTGCTGGAAAATCGCATGTCCATTTTGAATGGAGCTCGCCGGGGGATTTCCAGGAATGCCCGACGCGGATTGCGCAGGTGGCGCGAGGAACCGCATGAAGTTCGCAAACTGCACTAGGTCGGAAAGGATCAGATAGCTTGCCTCGTCGAAGTTCGTGGCGTCTTCCGGCGTCGGGTTCAGCAGGCAAGCCGCAGGAGGATTGCTTCTTTCGTTCGGAAACAGCTCGTTCGTCACGCCCATTTCCACGTTGTAGGCTTCGCCGGTGAACACTTCCAGCGACTTGTTCTGCGCCTTCCAGCCAAAGCGCGTGATGGTTCCATCGTTCCCGCTATAGTTCGGATGACCGGAGATGCCCAATTGCTGCTTGAGCGCCGCGTTCGCCTGCATGTTGGCAAGGATCGTTGCGTCGGTGATGTTTTCGAGCAAGCCCGCGCCATAGACTGGCGTGGGAATCCGGAAGATGATGTTCCCCGCCTGCTGCATCGCGGCGAAATTGGGCTGCTGCATGTTGCAGCTACCCGCATCGCTGCGGCCGGCGATGGTAAAGAGCGCGTGTACGCCGCCATCCGGCGTGCGGGTGACGCTTCCGGAGGGTGACACCGTGAATGGGAAGCGCGCTTCGCGCACCGGACCATCCGCGGTGATGAAGGAGGGTATTCTGTTGGTCGCGCCGCCGGCATTGGCAGCTTCGATCTGGGGATTGGGACCCATGTTGGGGTGCTGGTTTGTGCTGGGACTCGTGCCACCAACTGCCGGCTGTGCGTGGCAGCTAGCGCAGCTCGTCGAGTTGTAAGACGGCCCAAGCCCGTTGGCGACCTGCTCCACTTCGCTGAACCGCACTTGCCCGTCCTGGAAATATTGCAACTGGCTGGCGCTGAGTGAAGACAACGCCTGCCCCGCGCTCACGTTTCCCGCTCGCACTCCTGGATCGCTCGCGCGGAAATTGCTGCTGCTGGCGCTGGGAGCCGTCTGCGCGGAAGCCGGCCAAGCGAAGGCCGCTCCGAGAATGAATCCAGCCGTGACAATCATCACTCGTCTCCGTACTTTCATGGAACCCTCCGTTTTTCTGAATTGCGAGGCGTTGGCGCACACACCCGGCGTCGGCTGGATTAGTTGGGAAATTTCGCACTACATTCGGGGAGCGCAGCTGGAACGACGCACCCACATGAGGTCGTAGGAAAAACCTCCGGACATACGGCGAGCACCTGAGCAGCTCAGCAGAGTTCGTCCCCGTCTGGACGCAACTCCAGTGAGCAGCCCGCGAAAAAGTCCCGGGCCATAGATCGCTTTCCGAGTCGGAGCCGTCTTGTTCAATTGACCCGGGCTGAGAGGAGGGCCTGAAAGCTGCCCGCGAGACTATGCACGCGCGCAAGTGCGGTCAATCCACAAAAAGTACAGATTCAGTACAGGATCACGAGAAGAGATTTCGCGAAGATTCGAAGGCGCTGAAACGATTCCGAGGTGATAGCAAAGATACTGCTGGAATGAGGATTATGGTACCGCTAACGGGAATCGAACCCGTATTTTAGCCTTGAAAGGGCTACGTGCTAACCGTTGCACCATAGCGGCACCGCGTGAGGAACTGCAACCTTATAATTATACGGGAAACTCACACATTGCGCTACGCGGCGCTAGCCTTTGCGGTCTTCCCACTCTTCGTGCCAGGCCGTTTGGATGGCTTCGAGTTTGCTCTCGCTGGACTTCATTGGATCGCCGGCAAAGCCGGGAAGTTCGATGATCCATTTGTGCATGTCAGTGAAGCGCACGGTGTAGGGATCGACATCAGGAAATTTGTCGGTCAGCCCGATGGCGATGTCTTCCACGTTGTCCCAATCAAACGTTCTCGGCATCGTTTCTCCCCCAAAAAGCCTCAGAAGGCGGGTGCTACATGTAAGGACGGCCTTCTGAGGCCGTCCGCTCTTTCTGGACTGATCGATTGCTGATTACTGATTTCTCTTCTCAGTGGTCCAGTTCGCGGGCGTAATTCTTGTTCCAGCCGGGAATTTCGACGACGATGTCCGTCGTGCCGTCGGGCACGGTCTGGCAGCCCAGGCGCGATTTCGGGGTGATGCCCGGCGCTTCGTCGAGCTCGTCGAGTTCCGCGTCGGTCGCTTCGTTGCACGACTCGAGCCCTTCCTTCACGATGACGTGGCAGGTGGAGCAGGCGCAGACGCCGCCGCACGCGTGGTCGAGCCCCATCTTGAAGCCTTCGGAAATGTCCAGGATGCTGCCCGGCAAACCGTTGTGGCCATAGGGGAACTTCTCCGGATCCACTTCCACGGTTTTGCCGCTCGGCAGAAATGTGACCTTGAATTTCCGCGTGGCCTTCTTGTATTTCACTTCTTCGATATATGGATTCGTTCCGCCCATGTCTTCTCTCCCTAAACTTCCGCCAGCTTTTTGCCTTCCAGCGCCGTTTGCACCGCTGTGTTCATCAGGAGTTCCGCCAAGTGTCCGGTCGCGTGGTTCAACTCGTCAATTTTCTTGCGAATCAGCTTGTAATCACTGCCCTTCACCGCTTCCTGCAGCGCGGCCACGCTCTGATCAATCTCCGCGCGCTCGGCCGTGGGCAACGCGACTGCTCTCGGATTCGCCAAGCCCTTCGCCGTGGCGGTCAGGATCGATTCGGACTCGGTGCGTGCCTCGATGAGTTGCCGTTCGGCAAAATCCTGCTCGGCATATTCGATGGACTCTTCCAGCATGCGCTCGATGTCCGCGTCGTTCAATCCATAGCTCGGCTGGACTTCGATGGAATGCTCTTCGCCTGTGCGCACATCTTTTGCGCCTACTTGCAGAATCCCGTTGGCGTCGATCAGGAATTTCACCTCCACGCGTGGCAAGCCTGCCGGAGCCGGAGGAATGCGCAACGTGAATCGCGCCAGCGAGCGGCAATCCTTGGCCAGTTCGCGCTCGCCCTGGAGCACATGAATGTCAATGCCGGTCTGGTTGTCCAAACCGGTGGTGTAAAGCTCCTGCGCGCTCGCGGGAATCGTGGAATTGCGCGGGATGATCTTGGCCACCGCGCCGCCGTAGGTCTCAATGCCCAATGAAAGCGGCGTCACATCGAGCAGCAGCATGTTCTGCACGCCGCGATCGAGAATATGGGCCTGCACGGCCGCGCCCAGCGCCACCACTTCGTCGGGATCCAGTTCCGTGTGCGGCTTGCGGTCGAAATATTCCTGCACGGCGCGGCGAATCAGCGGCGTGCGCGTGGTGCCGCCCACCAGCACAACTTCCTCGATCTGCTTCGGGCTCAATTGCGCATCCGCCAGTGCCTGGCGCACGGGTACCATTGTGCGGTCCACAACGGGGCGAATCAGCGCTTCAAATGCGCCACATGTAAATTCGTGCTCGAACACTTTGCCGGTGGGCAGAGGGAAGCGCAGGGCGACTTTTTGCGCTTCGGACAGCTTGTGCTTCAGGGCAATCAATTCCTTGCGAAGTTCCTGCGCGAGTTCGCCGTGCGGCGAAAAATCGATCTGGTCGTGCTGCAGGATTTGCTCGTGCACGAACGCCTGGAGCAAGTGGTCAATGTCATCTCCGCCGAGATGCGTGTCGCCGTTGGTGGAGAGCACCTGGAAGATGTCGCCCTCGCTTGTCGAAATCAGCTTGAGCACGGAAATATCGAAGGTGCCGCCGCCGAGATCGTAGACGGCCACCGTGCCGCGCTGTTGTTCGTGCAACCCGTAAGCCAGCGCCGCCGCCGTCGGTTCATTGACCAGGCGGAGCACTTCCAGGCCAGCGATTTTTCCGGCATCCTTGGTTGCCTGGCGCTGCGCGTCGTTGAAATAGGCAGGCACGGTAATCACCGCGCGGTCCACCGTTTCGCCGAAGTAGGCTTCGGCCCAGTTGCGAAGTTCGCGCAGGATGAAGGAGGAAATTTCCGGCGGGGTGAAGACTTTGTCGCCTAGTTTCACGCGAATCACGTTGTTGCTCAACGGATCGATGCGGAACGGGAACAGTTTCAGCTCCGCCTGCACGTCCGCGATGCCGCGGCCCATCAGACGCTTCACGGAATAGATAGTCCGCTCGGGCTGCGTCAGCAGACGTCGCTGTGCCGGCTCGCCAACGATGATGCTGCCGTCCGCGTCGAGGCTCACGACCGACGGGCAAAGCGTGCTGCCCGAAGGGCCCGGGATACACTTCGGCTTCCCGGTCTGCGCGTCCATGTACGCGACCAGGCTGTTGGTGGTCCCCAGGTCAATGCCGACGATGCGTCCCATCAGGCCCTTGCTCCCGCAACGGGCTTCGTGTCGCGTGACCCGTGTTCCGTGTTCCGAAGAGAGCCCGAAGCATTATTTGGAGTTTCGCGGCCTCTAACCGACCAGGCCAAAGCTGCAAACATTTGAACGATGCTGGTTACTTCGTGATCCAATCTCGCTGCGTCTTGTGGGGATACGTATCGCAAATCGCGGCAGAGAATCAGGAAATAGCGCAATTCCTCGGCAGAACCGTTCGCAATGGCCAGAAACTGCAGCAACTCTTTCGTTGATCGCCGCCCGTATCCCTCTGCAAGATTGGACGGAATTGAGTACGCGGCTCTCCGCAACTGCGACGTTAAACCGAACTGCTCGTTGCGGGGAAACGGATTCGTCAGTTTGTAGATCTCCAGCGCGAGCTTGTGCGCCTTTTGCCAAACGACAAGATCCTGAAACCCTTTAATCATTCTCTCCCCCCGCTCCTCTCCGACTCTTCGGGTCGCGGAACACGAGACACGGGTCACGAACCAGTCAGTTCCTTCTGGACGTTGACGACCAGATTCCTGATATACGAGCGGCGATTCAGCAACTCATTCAGCTTCGCAATGACGCTTTTGCGCTGGGCTTGGTCTTTGGCGTCCACCGCCTTGTCCCAATCTTTTGCAACAACTTGCAATTCACCATCAACTTCCGTGAGCTTGCCTTGAAAATTCTTTTCGGCCGCTTCCAGGCGCTGCTTCAACGCCGCGGTATCTCCGCCGCTTGCTTTGGCCTCGCGCAACTCATCCAGCGATTCGTTCAACTCGAAAACCTCTTCGAGCAGCTCCGGCGGCGCCTGTTGTTTGTTTTTCCCTTCCACGCGCGCACCTTCGATCGCCAACAGATATTCAACACGGGCAATCGGGTCGCGCAGCGTGCGATAGGCGTCGTTCAGTTCCGAACTCTGCTTCAGGGAAAACTCGCGCTCTTCCGGCATGGCGTTCACAAAATTGTCCGGGTGGAGCTTCCAGCTCAATTGCAGGAACTTCTGCTCCAGTGCGCCCATTTCGATCCAGAGCTTGCGCGGCAACTCGAACATGGCGAAGTAATCGCTGTGCTCCGGCACCTGCTGAATCTTTCCGCAGGACGAGCAGAAATGCGTACCAATGGTCCGTTCGTGACAACTCCAGCAGACCAGCGGCGCGTTCGCAATGGGAAGAGGCGTGCTCATAATCGAGAAATCCCGTTCGGGCCCCAAAACGCCGACCTAAAGGTCGGCCACTACACAAACCGCGGAACACAAAAAAAGTGGCTGGCGGATTCGGTAGCCAACCACTTTGCAGACTCAGTCAGTTCCAGAGTCACAGACTAAAGTCTGTGCTACCTTGCGCGCGCTACGCCGTAAAGCTGCTGCCACAGCCGCAGCTTCGCGCCGCGTTTGGATTCTGAAAGACGAAACCTTGGCGCATCAGCGTCTCTTCGTACTCCAGAGTGGTGCCGTTTAAATACAGCAAACTCTTCGGGTCCACGAAAATCCGCGCGCCAAACGCCTCAAAGATTTTGTCGCGGTCGCGCGCCTGGGTATCCAGGCGCATGGCGTACGACAATCCCGAGCAACCGCCGCCCTGCACGCCCACGCGCAACCCGCCGGTTTCCGGACACACACCCTCCTTCGCGAGCAGCGCGATGATCTTCTTCGCGGCCTTCTCGGTCAGGTGAATCACCGGCCCGGCTTTTTCCACCTGGGGCGCCTGCGTGCTGATTTCCGTTGCCATGCTGACTACCCTTCCGGAACGATTGTCGTCTTCGGAGCGATTGCTGAAAACTGGACAGCGACCTCCGACGGCTAGCATCCGCCGCCGGAAGACGCCACTAAACCCGCGCGGGGTCGCTTAGTGCGACGCCTTTTCGTGAGCGGGGACTTCAACCCCGTGCTTCTTTTTCCAATCGCCGATGGCCGCCTTGATGGCGTCCTCGGCGAGAACCGAGCAGTGGATCTTCACCGGCGGCAGCGAAAGCTCCCGGACGATGTCCGTGTTCTTGATCGCGAGCGCCTCTTCGACGGTCTTCCCCTTCACCCATTCGGTGGCCAGGGAAGAGCTGGCGATGGCCGACCCGCAACCAAAGGTCTTGAACTTGGCTTCTTCAATGACCTGGGTTTCCGGGTTGATCTTCATCTGCAGCTTCATCACGTCGCCGCACTCCGGCGCGCCCACCAGGCCGGTCCCGACATTGGGATCTTCCTTCGGCAGGCTGCCGACATTGCGGGGATTATTGTAATGATCGACTACCTTTTCGCTATATGCCATGGACCGGTGCTCCTTCTCGATTCATATTCAAGAGGACTTAGCTCTTCGCCGCGACGAGAGAGCCAAACCCTGCGTTCTTGACGGCCTTTTCCGTCAAGGCAATGTTGGTCAGAAACGCGGAACGCCCCGCGGTCAGCTCACGAAGAGCGTCCCGGATGTAGTCCGCGCCGATGCCCAGCACGTTCAGAAACGCCCGGACATCCTGAAGATGATAAAAAGAACGCTCGGCTGCGGGAGCCGGCTCGTCGCCGTCCTGATACGCCTGATACGTCACACGGAACGGCGCCGCGGTGCCCGCAATCGAGCGGTGAATCCGCAGTGTTCCTTCAGTTGCAATTGCGCTTGCCATTTTCTTCCTTCCATTCCTCACGTTCGTGCACTTTTAGTGCGCTGATTCGGCGGTCTGCCATTTGACCTTGGAAATG
>Ga0335082_10000876_pt1 | contig 31672 bp, 36 predicted proteins | sample Lox_Sample_41_FD_206718 | JGI IMG/M metagenome (GOLD analysis project Ga0335082, IMG submission 206718) | Soil microbial communities from Loxahatchee National Wildlife Refuge, Florida, United States - Lox_Sample_4.1 | ecosystem: Environmental > Terrestrial > Soil > Wetlands | place: USA... | reverse complement strand
GACGCCGTGCTCAGCCTCGAACACCGGAAACAGGCCGCATTCGACGGCAAGCCGCGCCAAACGGATGGTGTCGTTCGACAGCGAGCCCCAGCCCAACGGGCACGGCACGTGGATGTGGATATAGCGAGCGCCGTGAATGCCCATCGCCCTGATCACCTTGCGCTCGAGATCGTGCAGGTCGGCGACGGTCGCGGTGGCGACGTAAGGGATGCCGTGGGCGACGGCGATCTTGGGTACGCTCTTACCGGTGCCGAATACATTGCCCGGCTCGGTGCCCATCGCCGGCGTCGTTGCGGTGCGCGCGGCCGGTGGCGTCGCCGAGGAGCGCTGCACGCCGGTGTTCATGTAGGCTTCGTTGTCATAGCAGATGTAGAGCACGTCGTCGTTGCGCTCGAACATGCCGGACAGGCAGCCGAAGCCGATGTCGGTCGTGCCGCCGTCGCCGCCTTGGGCGATGGCGCGCACTTCGGGCCGACCCTTGACGCGCATGGCGGCGGCGACGCCGGTCGCAACCGCTGCGGCATTGCCAAACAGCGAATGCACCCAGGCCGTCTGCCACGAGGTCTCGGGATAGGGCGTGGTGAAGACTTCCAGGCAGCCGGTGGCGTTGGCGGCAATGATGTTGCCGCCCGTCGCCCGCATCGCCGCGTCGATGGCGTAGCGCGCGCCGAGCGCCTCGCCGCAGCCCTGGCAGGCGCGGTGGCCGCAGGTCAGCGCGTTGGAGCGGTCGATCGAGGCCTGCACCGAGCGCTGCGCTTCGGAGATCAGGCGATTGCCGACGGTGAAGGTGCCCTTCTGATAAAAGTGCAGCTTCTGCGTAGCGTCCAAAGTGGCGTGTTCGCTCACGGTATTCTCCTTCAAACCGCGGTCTTTTCGGCTTCTTGACCGAGGCGGCGCAGCAGGTTTTCGGCGGTCGGTCCCGAACGGCGCACCTTGCGCACGTGATGCAATTCCTTGGCGACGATGTTCTCGTTGAGATCGAGAAACAGCGACCCTTCCCACGGCTGCACCACGGCACGGCGCAGCGCCTTGTGCAGCGAGGCGCGGGTGATCGACCGTCCGCCGAGACCGGCAATCACGGAATGAACCTGCGGCGCCCCGGCGACATTGCGCAGCGCGAGATCGACATTGTTGGCGAGCGGGCCGCCCATGCCGACGGCGAGGCTCTTCTCGATCACCACGACGTTGCGTGCGCGCACCAACTTTTCGCGCAATGCCGTCGTCGGGAACGGGCGGAAGGAAACGAGTGTGACGAGACCGATCGGTACGCCGTCATCGCGCATCTCGTCGATGGTGTCCTTGATGGTGCCGTTGACCGAGCCCATGGCGACGACGATCAGCTCAGCGTCCTCGGCGCGATACGTGCGCAGCAGACCGCCGCTGTCGCGGCCGAACTTCGCCTTGAAGTCGGCGGCGTATTGCGGAATGAGGCGCAGCGCCAGTTGCTGCTTGTAGTGTTGCAGGTACCGCACCTCGGTGAAGGCGTCGGGTCCGACCATGGCGCCGATCGAGATCGGCGCTTTCGGATCGAGCACCTGCACAGGCTCATAGGACGGAAGATAAGCGTCGACCGTGGCCTGATCGGGAATGTCGACACGCTCGACGGCGTGGGTGAGAATAAAGCCGTCAACGCAGACCATCACCGGCATCGACAGTTCCTCGGCCAGGCGGAAGGCCTGAATATGCAGGTCGGCGGCTTCCTGATTGGTCTCGGCGAACAGCTGCATCCAGCCGGAGTCGCACACCGCCATGGCGTCGGAGTGATCGTTCCAGATATTGATCGGGGCGCCGATGGCGCGATTGCCGAGCGTCATTACGATCGGCAGGCCGAGGCCGGAGGCGTTGTAGACGGCTTCCGCCATATACAGGAGACCCTGGCTGGCAGTCGCCGTATAGGCGCGCGCGCCGGCCGCCGAGGCGCCGATGGCGACCGACAGCGCCGCGAATTCCGACTCGACGTTGATGAATTCGCAATTCTTGATCTCGCCGGTGCGCACCATCTCGCCGAGCCCTTCGACGATGTGCGTCTGCGGCGTGATCGGATAGGCGCAGATGACTTCGGGCCGGCAGAGCCCGATCGCTTCGGCCATCGCGCGTGAGCCTTCGATTTGTTTGAGCATGGCGATCCCTCAAGCGGCCGCGCTGGCACCGGCGACGGCTTCGTAGGCGGCGGTGGCGGCGGCGATATTTCCCTGCGCGATCTTCTTGCCGAAGGCATCGTCGATCGCGGCATTGACCGATTTCAAATGAACGAGGCCGGTGAGCGCGGCAAAGGCGCCAAGCAATGCCGCATTGGGCAGCGGGCGTCCGACATGCTTAAGCGCCAGTTCCGAAGCCGGAACGGTGAGCACGTGGCCTTTCGGCAACTGCGCGGCAACTTTGTCGATATGCAATTCGCCTAAAGTTCGGTTGCTGTTGATCAGCAGATAGCCGTTCGGCTTGAGGCCTTGGCAGACGTCGACGACTTTGAACAGCGTCGGGTCCTGCACGACCAGCGCATCGGGCTCAAGGATCGGTTCGCGCAACCGTATTTCCTTGTCGTCGATGCGGCAGAAGGACACCACCGGCGCGCCGGTGCGTTCGGAACCGAAGCTCGGAAAGGCCTGCGCATGCCGGCCCTCCATGAACGCGGCAACCGACAGCATCTCGGCCGCGGTCACCACCCCTTGGCCGCCCCGGCCGTGAAATCGGATTTGGAACATCGAATATTTCCCAATGGCTCGGCCCGAAAATAGGCCGGCGCGGGAATCCGCGTTTTGATATGCCGCAATTCAATGCGCGGGCTGCGGCAAATGGTTCAGGGAATCTTATCGTCGGCGCCGCGCTCGATCGCCTCGCGAACCGCGGCGAAAAGTTCTGCGTTCGGACAGAATCCCGGCGCTTTTTCGAGCATTTCCGGCGCCCGGACCAGCCAGTCCGAGCAGTGCTGATCGGCGCTGCAGTGCAGGCAACTGGTTACCGCGCTGCGCAGATCGCTGGCCAAGCGGCCGTGGGCAAGTTCCGACGGATCCATGCCAAGCCGCTCGAGCATGGCACACATGTTCTGCCAGCGGTGGTCGGCGTCATACGTGTTGGACATGACATCCCCTACGTAAGATGAGCGTCCACACAGGGCGCTTACGATTAGCTTAATCGAACGCGGGAGAACCGGGTTGATCTAGCGCAAACCGCCTGTGGACGCAGCGCCGCTTCAGTTGATTTTGATGCCTGCGCGATCCACCAGGTCTTTCCACATCGGCACTTCGCGGGCGATCCGGGCTTTCAGCTGCTCGGGACCTTCATATTCGACCGCAAAGCTCGCCTTCAGCATCTTCGCGCGCACGTCGGGCTTGGCCAGGATCGTTTTCACTTCCTTGGCGAGACGATCGATGATCGGTTGCGACGTGCCGGCCGGCGCCAGCAGCATTTGTGTGGTTTCCACCACCGCATCGGGGATGCCGGCCTCCTGCATGGTCGGCACGTCCGGCAGATCGGGCCAGCGCTTGGCACCGGTCTGGACCAGCGCCTTGAGCCTGCCCGACTGGATGAAGCCGATCAGGCCAGCAACGTTGACCGAGCCGATATCGGTGGTGCCGGCCATCGCCGCCTGCGCGGCGGGCGCCGCGCCTTGGAACGGCACATGAATGAGCTTGGTTTCGGTGCGCAGCTCCAAGAGCTCGACGGCAAGCTGCGACACGCTGCCGACGCCGGGGCTGGAATACGTGATCTTGCCGGGTTCGGCTTTGGCTTTCGCAATCAGGTCTTTCACGGTCGCGATGCCCGAGTCCGGACGGGTGAGGATCACGTTGGGCGAGGCGCCGAGAAAAGCTACCGGTGCAAAATCCTTCATCTCGTAGCCGGACTTGCGGATGCTCGGATTGATCTCGACGACGCCGGATGCGACGACCAGGGTGTAGCCGTCGGGCGCCGCATGCGCCGCGTAGGTCAGACCGATATTGCCGTTGGCGCCAGGACGATTCTCGACGATGACGTTCTGCTTGAGCGCAGGCGCCAGCTCGCTGGCGATCAGACGCGCAAGCAGGTCATTCGATCCGCCGGGCGCGAAATGCGCGATGATCATAATGGTACGCTCCGGCCATTCAGCACGCGCCGGAGCCTGACCGATCGCGAGCAATGCGACCGCGGCAATGCCGGTCATCATCCACTGAAGCACGCGCATGTCGCCCCTCCACACATTTTCATTGTTTCAGTTACCGATGTCCAACGGCGCATAAAGTCAAACACTTCAGCATACGCGGAGCAAGGCGCGCACGCACGATGCATGTTCGCATTGCGGACACGTTGCGCGGTCTCGCTGCTTGTCGATATAGTGCGCGCAACAATCTTGAATTCACGCGCGCCAGGGAAATGCCAATGGCAAAGCCGCTCGCCGGCATCAAAGTGATCGAGCTTGCCAATTTCATCGCCGGGCCGCTGTGCGGAACATTGCTCGCCGACATGGGCGCCGACGTCATCAAAGTCGAGCCGCCGAAGGGCGACATGGCACGCGCGACGCCGCCGATCCGCAACGGCGAAAGCGTCAGCTTCGTTTCGCTCAACCGCAACAAGCGAAGCCTGGTGCTCGATCTCAAGCGGCCGGAAGCGGCGGAAGTTCTGTTGAAGCTCGCGGCGCAATCCGACGCATTTATTGAAGCCTACCGCCCAGGCGCACTCGACAAGCTCGGGCTTGGCGGCAAGCAAGTCAAAGCGGTCAATCCGCGCATCGTCTACACTTCCGTGTCGGGCTTCGGGCAGACCGGCCCGTATCGCCGCCGCGCCGGCGTCAACCTGATCATCGAGGCGTTCTCCGGCATGCTATCGGTGACCGGCGAGCCGGGCAAAATGCCGATGCGGCCGGGCGTGCAGACGGCCGACGTGTTCGGCGCGCTGTTTGCCACTTATGCCACGCTGTCCGGTCTTGTCGGCGCCGGGCGCACCGGCGAAGGCTTTGTGGCCGATGTGTCGCTGGTCGAGACCGCGATCGCTGCCTCGGCCTGGGAGGCGGCTGACTATCTTGAATCCGGCAAAATCCCCCAGCCGCTCGGCAACAAGCACCGGCTTAACGCGCCGTACCAGTTGTTCGAATGCAAGGACGGCCGCTATCTCGCCATCGGTACGCCGAACGACCAGCTGTTCAAGAACCTGATGACGGTACTCGGGCTTGAGGCGCACATCGACGATCCGCGTTACGTCTCCTATGCCAGCCGAAAAGCCAACGAGGAGGCGCTGATGGCCGTCGTCGAGCCGGCCGTGTGCGCGCGGAATGCAAACGAGATCGAGGCTGCCCTGATGGAAGCGGGCGTGCCCTGCGCCTGCGTCAACAATTTCAAGGAAGTATTCGACGACCCGCACATTGTCGCGCGCGGCGTGGTCAAGGAGGTCAAGCATCCACGCCTTGGGCACATGCGTGCGACGCGCAATCCGATCCTGCTCGACCACGACGGCCCGACCCTGGAGCGTCCGGCGCCGATGCTGGGCGAGCATTCCGAGGAGATTTTGCGCGAGCTCGGCTATGCCGCGGACATGATCGCGCAGTTCCTCGCGAGCGGCGTCACGTATAACGCGAAGCCGAAGGCGGCGCAGGCCGCGGAATAGTTATCGCTGCTTGGCGACGCCGAACGGCGCCGTCCCCTCTTCGAACAAGGCGATGATCGTGCCCGGTCCCGACTCGTCGCGCAGGCCGACGGTCATGCGCGGGCCGTTGACGGTACGAACATTAGCGAGGCGGCGCGGCTGCCAATCGGTCTGGCCGAGCACGTGGCGGATCACCGTGATTTCCTCGACCACGCCTTCGGTGACGCGCTCATTCACAAAGTCATGGCCATGGCAACGCGCGCACAGCAGCCGCTCAGGGAAATAGGCTGCGCCGCAGGCTTTGCAGCGCCAGATGCCGACGCCATCGCTCATTCCATGCGCTCCAAAATCGCCGCGGCGGCAGTGCCGCCGTAACGATAGAGAGTCATACCGTAGCCGGTCGTCACCGCGCGGCGCGCGTCTTTCACCTGCCGCGCGCCGGCGCGATGCTGCAATTGCAGCACAGCTTCGGAAATGCCGTTGAGGCCGCCGGCCGGCCCGCCCGGCTGGCCCGCCGACATCATGCCGCCCCAGGTGTTGATCGGTTTGCGCTTCTCGCCGATATCGCGGCGGGCAAACGTCGCGAGATCGTGATCCGGAATCATGCCGAGATCGTTGAGCTGCGCCAGCACCATCGCCGGATAGTCGTCATAGATGCTGGCGACGTCGATGTCGCTCTGATGCACGCCGGACGCCTGCCACAGCTCCTCGGCAAAGCTGCTGATGCCGGTCTCGAGACCGTCGCCTTCCTGGTTGTCGTAGTTGAAGCTGTTGCGGATTGCACGCACCCGCACCGGCGCACGCCCTTTCGGGCAACGGTCGGGATGGGCGATGACGATCGCCTGCGCGCCGGCAACCACCGGCACGCAGTCGTAGCGCGTGAGCGGATCGGCAACCATGGGCGCGGCGAGATATTCTTCCATGGTCAGCGGCTCGCGATAGACAGCGAAAGGATTCTTAGCCGCCCAGGCGCGCTGCGCGATCGCCATATGGCCATAGTCGGATTTCTGAAGCCCGTATTTATTCATCTGCCGCGCCGTCACCAGCGAATAGACGCCGTTCGGGCCACCGTGGCCGAGCGGGGCGAGATGCTCGCGCGTCGCTATGTTGTAGTTCAGCGCGATCTTGGCGTAGCCGCCGAGGCCGGTTGCGTCACCGGCGACGACGAGGATCGGCGATGCCGCGCCGGTCTCGATGCCGCGCAGCGCGTGGCCAAGCATGTTCATCGCCGAAGAGCCGCCATTGGTGTCCTGCAACAGCCAGCGCACCGACAGGCCAAGTCGCCAGGCGAGATCGACGGCCGTGTCGGGCGCAAGCGAGAACGAGGTTACCGCCATGCCCTGGATGTCGCCAGCATCGACCTGCGCGTCCGCGAGCGCGGCGACGACGGCGTCGCGGATGAAGGTATGCGTCGTCTGTCCGGATTGCGGACGCCGCGTATAGGCCGACTGGCCGACGCCGATGATCGCCGCATTGTTGAACATCGTCATTCCGGATGGTTGCGTTTTCAAAAACGTTGTGGCGGGCGCGGCGTCACGTTAGCATTTCCGGATCGTGACGCCAGCCCTGCACTCAACCTTGAAAATGTGAAGAGATGATTCGCGCGGCCATTATCGGATTGGGGCGTTGGGGACGTTCACTGGTGAATTCGGTGCACGATACCACCGACGATATTCGTTTCGTTGCCGGTTACACTCGCACGCGCGCCAAGGCTGACGAATTCTGCCGCGAAAAAGATGTGCGCCTGGCTGATGACTTCGCCGCGATCCTGTCCGATCCTGCAATCGACGCCGTGGTGTTAGCGACGCCGCACAGCCAGCACGCCGAACAGATCGCGCAAGCCGCTGCGGCGGGTAAGCATATTCTCGTTGAAAAGCCGATCACGCTCGATCATGCGAGCGCTGTGGCTGCCGCCGAGGCCGCGCGCAAGGCCGGGGTGACGCTCGCGGTCGGCTACTGCCGACGCTTCCATCCCTCGTTCGGCGAAATCCGCGAGCGGCTGCGCGACGGACGGCTGGGCAAGATCGTCGGCATGGTGGCCCAGCACACCACCAGCACTTCGACCTTCATTGCGCCGGAGAACTGGCGCGCGGATCCGGACGAGGCGCCGGCCGGCGCGATGACCGCAGTCGGCCTGCACGCACTCGACCTGATGATCGAATTCGCCGGCCGCGTCCGCGACGTGCAGTGCATCACCGGACGATACGGCGACGGACCGTCCGATGACACCACGACAGTCATGATGCGGTTTGCCGGCGGCACCACCGGCACGATCTTCTGTTCGGTCTCGACCGCAACCAATTTCAGCTTCAGCACCTATAGCTCGCTGGGCTTGGCGGAGGTGCGCGGCGCGGCGCTGCAGACATTCCGTTTCGTGCCGATGTCGCAGCAGGCGCCGACCGGCCCGGTCATGGCGCCTCCGGACCAGATCATCGACCACAGCGGCTTCAACATGCTGCGCGCCGAACTCGTCGCATTCGCGCGCTCGATCCGCGACAAATCCCCCTACCCAGTCGACATTGACGACGTGCTGCACGGCATGGCGGTGTTCGACGCATGCGTAGAGTCGGCCGAGACCGGCCGCATTGTCGAAATAAAGTAGGCCGCCCACACCGCGATGCGCGGGCGGCCGTCGGTCGCGTTATTTGTTCTTGATCTGCAAGCCGGCCTTGTCGATGACTTCCTTGTACATCGGCACCTCACGCTTGATGCGGGCCGCAAACACCTCAGGCGGTTCGGCCAGCACCGGCAGGCCGAGTTTGACGTATTTCGCCTTCATGTCAGGCTCCGCGAGAATCTTGCCGATTTCCTTGGCCAGCCGATCAACGATCGGCTTCGGCGTTCCCGCTGGTGCGAAAATGCCCTGAAAGGTGTCGGATTCGGCGTCCTTGATGCCGAGTTCGTCAAGGGTCGGCACATCCTTCAGATCGGGCCAGCGCGTCTTCGATGTCACTGCGATCGGCCGCACCTTGCCGCTGCTCAACAGCCCAGTGAGCGAGCCGTAATTGGCGACATAAAAGTCGACCAGGCCGGCGAGCACCGCGGTGTTTGCGGGACCGGCGCCAGCATAGGGAATATGCTGCATCTGGAGGCCTGCCTTGATCTTCAACAGTTCGCCGGCGAGCTGCGGCGTGGTGCCGACGCCGGGACTGGTCCAGTTCATCTTGCCGGGATTGGCTTTGGCCTGCGCGATCAGTTCCTTCATGGACTGGATCTTGGATTGTGCCGGCACGACAAACACGTTGGGCGAAGCGCCGATCACCATGATCGGTGTGAAATCCTTGAACGGGTCATAAGGCACCTTCTGGTAGAGGCTCGGATTGACCACAAAGGCGCTCGAGCAAGCAAGCAGCGTATAGCCGTCGGGTGTAGCGCGAGCGACGACGCCTGTGCCGATCGAGCCGCCGGCCCCGCCGCGGTTCTCAATCACGACCGGCTGGCCGAGCGCCTTGCCGAGTTCGACATGGATCATACGTGCGGCAAGATCGGTGCCGCCGCCGGCGGGGAAACAGGCGACGATAGTGACCGGGCGATCGGGATATTCCGCACGCGCACCGTCGAGCGACAGAACGGCGAAAGCCGCGACGGCGACGATCGCCTTCAGAATTTGCGCCGGTCGGAGGGCGCGGAGAGCCGCCAAAAGTATGAACATAGATTTTCCTCCTGCAAGGTGTTGCCTGGTTGCTTGCCGTCTTGCGCGACAGTCTTGAGCACTTTCATTGCGGGTCTTTATGCTGCCTTCTGTTTCATGGTGAGGCGATCGACTTCCGCCATTTCGGCGGTGGTGAGCTGCCAGCCGATCGCCGCCGCATTCTGATACACCTGCTCCGGCGCGCTCACCCCCGCGATCACACAGGCGACGAGCGGATTTGACAGCAGCCAGCCGAAGGCAAGCTCCGCCAGCGTGCGATTGCGCGCGGCACAGAACGCACGCAGTTTCTCGACGATCTGAAAGTTCTCGTCGTTGTAGAAGCGGTCGGAGTAGCGCTTGTGGGTCATGCGCGAACCGGGCGGGATTGGCGCGCCGGCAGTGTACTTCCCGGTCAACATGCCGCTCGCCAGCGGAAAATATGGGACCAGCGCCAGATTGTAGGTCTGCAGCGCCGGGATGAGGTCGGTCTCGATCCGCCGCGACAGCAGATTGTATTGATCCTGGGCGACGATGAAGCGATGCAGGTCGTTGTCGCGGGCGATGCGCTGCGACTCCGCGATCTGCGCCGGCGTCATATTCGAGCAGCCGATGTAGCGCACCTTGCCCTGCGCGATCAGCTTTTCGAGCGCGCGCAGTGTCTCTTCGAGCGGCGTCGCCGGATCGGGACGATGGTAGTAATAAAGATCGATCCAGTCGGTCTTCAGCCGCCTCAGACTCGCCTCGATCGCGCTCGCCACATAGCGCGCGGAGCCGCCTTTGAGCTTGCCCTCGTCGTCCATGGCAACGCCAAACTTGCTGACGAGGAAGATGTCCTTGCGACGTGCGCCCAACGCCTCGCCGAGGATTGTCTCTGAGCCGCCGCGCAGGCCGTAGACGTCGGCAGTATCGAAGAAGGTGATGCCGGCATCGAGTGCCGCGGCGACGATGTCACGCGCTTGGGCGCGATCGGTGCGTACGCCGAAATTATTGCAGCCGAGCCCGAGCGCGGATACCCTGACATCCGTCGTACCGAGCGGGCGCTCAAGCATGCGCGGCCTCGCGGAGCAAGGTTTCAGCATAACCGCCGAGGATCAGATCGCGCGCCGCAGGATCGATTGCCGCAGCGCGCACGCGCGCAACGCAATCGAGGTTGCCCATGTCGAAAGGATAATCGCTGCCGAGCAGCACACGGTCGGCGCCGGCTTCTTTGACGAGAAATTCAAGCACGGACGTTTTGTGCAGGATCGTGTCGTAGTAGAGCCGACCGATCGATGTCGCGGGCCCGTTCGGCAGGTTCACCCTGGCTTCCGGACGCACATCATAAGCGTGCTGGAAACGTCCCGCCTGATAGGGCACGAAGCCGCCGCCGTGCGACAGGCAGATTTTCAGCTTCGGATGCCGCTCCAGCACGCCGCCGAACACCAGCGTCGCGGCGGCAATCGTGGTGTCGAACGGCAGCCAGACAAAATTCTTCATGTAATAGGACGACAGCCGCTCACCGGCGATGCCGCCGTGCGGATGGATGAAAATGAAGGCGCCAAGCTCTTCCGCTGCCGCCCAGAACGGTTCCAGCGCCGGATCGTCGAGATTGCGGCCGCTGACATTGGTCCCGATCATGGCGCCGCGCAGGCCGAGTTTGGTCATCGCCCGGCGCAATTCGGCCGCAGCCTCTTCCGGCGCCTGCAACGGCACGCTGCCGAGGCCGATGAAGCGGCCGGGCTGGCGTTTGACGACGCCGGCAATCTCCTCGTTCTGGATCGCAGCGCAGGCGAGTGCCAGCTTCGGCTCCTGCGCGTAAAAGAAGGTGAACACGGTCGGCGACAACACCTGCACATCGACGCCGTTGGCGTCCATGTCGCGCAGGCGCATGTCGAGATCCCAGATTTCCGTCGGCATCGGATCCTGCACCACGCGTCCGTCGATCTCGAGCGTCGCCCTCGGTGTGCCAAGGCCCTTGAGCACCGGCGTGACCTTTGGCGATTCTTTCGCAAGCAACCGCATCGCCTCTTCGGTGAGGATGTGCGTGTGCGAATCGACGGTTCGGACTGTCATCAGCGCTCCGGGTTACACGGTCATCGCCGCCGTGCGCTCGGCACAGATGTCGGCGGCAATCTTTTCGGCTAGCATAATGGTGGGGATATTGGTGTTGCCGCGTGTGATCGCCGGCATGATCGAAGCGTCCACGACGCGCAGTCCGGCAATGCTGCTGACACGGCCCTGATTGTCGACGACCGCATCGCGATCGCCGTCGCGGCCCATGCGGCAGGTGCCGCAGACATGGAACGTGCCCGCCACACTATTGCGCACGTGCTCGGCGAGCGCAGCCTCGTCATTGACGAGCGCAGCAAGGTCGATGCTGCGGTCGGTTAATTGGCCAAAGACAATACCGGCCAGCGCTGGGACGGCGTCGAGCGCGCCGGCGACGATCGTGGCCTTGACGGCGTTGGCGCGATTGAGCTGGTTAAGCTTGCGGATTTTGTCGGTGAAACGCACAGGAAACACTGTCGTGCACAGCGCCCGCACCGGATCGCTCGACACCAGCGCGACCATGTAACGGAAGCCGTCCATCAACCGCCTGAGATCGATCTCCTCGCCGGTGAAATTGAACTCAACGCGCGGTTCGCTTGCTGTAGCCGATTTCAGCGTGACGCGACCGCGCGAGGCCGGCTTGAAGACCGCCGCATAGAAATTGGCGATCTGGGCGCCGAGCGCGCTCCACGATGACTTGCTATGGCCGGCGATGAACATGTCGCTTGGCACCGTCGGCGCAAGACCGGAGGAATAACGTAGGCACGTAATCGGATGCGGTCGCAGCGACGCCGGCTGGCGCGCATGGCGGCGCAGATGCGCGCCGACGAAGACAATCGGGTGGTTCTGCAGATTGCGGCCGACGCCCGGCAGGTCGGCCGTCACGTCGATGCCTAGCGCGCGCAACTCCGCCGCCGAGCCAATGCCTGCGCGCAACAGAAAAGCCGCCGAGTGAATGGCGCCGGCACTTATGATGACTTCGCCGGCCTGGATGTTGCGCTGCGCACCGGCGACGACAACCGTGACGCCCGTCGCCCGCTTGCCGTCAAAGATCAGTCCGCCAACCGTCGCTCCGGTCATGATCGTCAGGTTTTTGCGAGCGCGCACGGTAGCATCGAGATAGCTCATCGCCGTCGAGGCGCGCTGCGTCGGCGTGTTGCTCATCGGCAGCGAGCCGTGGCCGTTGCGAAAATCCGTGTTCATGTCGGCAATGTGCGGCATCTGCCGCTCGCGCGCGTAGCGATCGATGGCGCGCGTCAGCGGCGGCCACTGTTCTTGCGGCGTGCGGCGGATCGGAATGGGACCGCTGTCGCCGTGCAGTTCACCATGGAAATCAGTATCGGTCTCAAGCTTGCGGAAATACGGCAGAACCTCATTCCAACCCCAGCCCTTGGCGCCCTGCTCCGCCCAGTCGTCGTAATCGGCCGGCGTGCCGCGCAGCGCCACCATGCCCATCACGCTCGAGCCGCCGCCCATGATGCGGCCCTGGTCGAACGCGGTTTCCGGTGAATTGTCGCGCGTGCGCCAATGGGCCTTTAGGCCCTGCCACATATACGACTTGTTGTAATATGACGAGGCGAAGGTATCGAGCACGTCGGTCGGCTCCTGCCCCGGCACGGTGTCGCGGCCGGCCTCGATCAAAAGCACCGAACGCGCCGATTGCGCCGACAGCCGGTTGGCCAGCACGCAACCGGCCGAGCCGGCGCCGACGATGATGGTGTCATACCCAGCCACGCAATTTGCTTTCCGGGGCCACGGCAACGCACGGCCCCGCGTTCGGCGTTTACTGTTTGTGGAGGCCGAGAATTTTTCGCGCCTCCTTCGGCGTCGCGACGTCGCGGCCGAGTCCCTGGGCTATTTTCACCATGCGCTCGACCAGCACGGCGTTGTTTTTCGCCAGCTCGCCGGGCGCGATATAGGGATTGTCCTCGTACCCGACGCGCACGTGGCCGCCGAGCGACACCGCAAGCGCCAAGAGGTTCCACTGCTTCTGCGGGTTCATCACGCTCACGTTCCAGATGCAGTTCGGCGGCAAGTGGTCGACCATGTAAATCAGCGCCTTCTCGGTCGGCGGCGTCCACGTGCCGCCCGGCCAGCCGAGGAACAGCGTCGTGTAGGCCTTTTCCTTGAGGTAGCCGCCCTGCTTGCGCACGAACTCGAGATTCCAGAAAGCGCCGGTGGTGAAGCACTCAACCTCGAGCTTCACCTTGTGCTCGTCGGCTGCCTTGCAGTAGGCGAGTAACTCTTCGACCGGGTGGATCGCCATCATGCGCTTGGGTGGGAACTGCGGATCGGGATTGAAGTATTCGTCGTGCGCGTTGAAGGCGACCGCCATCATGTCGGGGCCGAGCCCCATCAGCTTGACCTTCTCTTCGATGCGCGCGCTAGCAACGCCAAACTGCATCACCGGCTCGCTGCGCGACATGATCGCATCGTTGAGCCGCTTCCAGCCTTCCTGATTCATGCGCGAGACCTGGCGGCCGTCAGCCTGCATGGTCTCTTCGAGGGTGCGGATGCCGTGGATGTGCGCGATCGCCGCCCCGGCCTTGATGCCATCAAGATATTGCTGCGCGACGCCCTCGATGTCCTCCTGCGGCGGGCAATAATGATTGATCGGGTAGGAGGTCCTCGAATCGCAGGCAACAGTAATGATCAGCTTGTCCATGACGTGTCCGGCTTTCGCTTTCTTGAGAAGTAAGGCGATTACAGCAAGTGGTGGGAGATCACTTCGGCGGTGTGCCGCACCAGCTCCTGATGCTTGATCAGCAGATCGAGCTCGCGGCCGCTGATGCCGATGGCGCCGAGCGGGCGGTTGTTGGAGTCGAAGATCGCCGCAGCAACGCAGCAAGAACCGGCCGCGTGCTCGGCCCGGTCGATCGCATAACCGCGCTCGCGCGTCGCCTCAAGCTCTTCTGCGAAAGCTGCGGGATTGGTGATGGTGGTCGGCGTCAGCGCGACAAGCGGCTTGCGCGTCAGCAGCGCGCGCACCTCCGCCTCGGACAGATAAGCGAGGATCGCCTTGCCGAGCGAGGAGCAATGCGCTGGCGCGCTCTTGCCGAAACGCGAGTAGATCGTCGGGAGCGCCGGCTTCTCGACACCGGCGACGTACATCACGCGGTCACGGTAGAGCACGCCGAGATTGGCGCGCTCGCCGGTCTGCTGCGCCAGCGATTGCAGATGCGGCAGCGCTTCCTTGCGCATGCGGTTGCGGTCGAGCAGGCTGGAGGCGAGCGGCAGCACAGCAAAGCCCATCGACAGCCGCCCGTCGGCAGGATCCTGCGTGAGATAGCCGGCCGCAACCAGCGTTTGCACGAAACGATACGCGGTGGGTCGCGCGATGCCGGAATTGATCGCCACCTCGGCGACGGTCAGCGGCCGGTCGGCGCCGGCGACTGCGTTCAGAACAGTCAGCGCCTTACGCAGACTCTTGACCGCGGAACGTTCGGGATCGTCAGAAGGGGCGGCAGCGATGGCGGCTGTAGCGACGGCGGCTTTAGCGAGGGTTGAGCGAGCCACGACGGTTTGTCCTCATTGTGGACAGTCTGTTTGAATAATATTCGCCAGTTCTGGTTCGTGGTCAAGTTGATCGGCACGATTTTAGAACGTCGCTATCGAGGACGATCCTTCAGCCGCGCGGGCGGCGCCCTGCGGCGTCCGCCGCAGCAACAAAACGTGGAGCGAAGGATGGAAACGAAGTGCGACGCCGGACCGATCGAGACGAGCCGACGGCTACAAGCCTACTTCGACGGCCGCATCGCCTCACGCGAGGCCATCGACCCGCATTTCACCAAGCTCTAGCTCGACTACGCCATCAAAGGCCGCGCTTGATGCAGGAGATCAAGACGTTCAAGACCGTGATCGACCAGGCTGGCATTAAGAAGATGTGAGCTAGCCGTCTATCAATGCGTTGGGCTTGGCGAAATCCTTCAAGGCCATGGCATCCTCGATGACGATATCGCGGCCCGAGCTCTTCACACCGTATTTCGCCAGCAGCGCGAGATTGCGCGACAGGTTCTCCGGCGTCATGCCGAGCCGTGACGCCAGCTTGCGCTTATCGAAGGCAAGCTCGACGCTGTGCCGATTTCCCTGCTGGGCATCAGCCTGCAGGATCCAGTTCGCCAGGCGTTCGGCGCTGGTGCGCAGCTTCTCGTTCTTCAATGACCGCACAATTGAGCGATAGCGTTCGGCCAATTCGTTGACGATGGCGCGGGCAAACGCTGCGTCGCGGTCGAAAACATCGCGCACGGTCTGCGCCGGGATCATCAGGATCTGCGCCGGCGACAGCGTGCGCGCCGACTTGAGATAGCGCTCGTCGCGGATCACCGCCGCCAAAATGAACGTGGTCACCGGCCGCATGATGTCGATGGTGGTCTCGTGGCCGTTATGACTACTGAACATCTCCACCGAGCCGTCGACCACGATATGGAGGAAATCCGGCAGATCGCCTTCGTTGATCAGCGTGGTGTGCAGGGGGAAGCGCTGCAGGAACGCGGCGGCGACCAGCGTGGCGAAGTTGTCTTCGCTCATGTCATGGAACAGCGGCAGGGCGCGGATGAGCTTCCAATCGGACTGACGCACTGCGCACTCCCAAATGCGGCGGTTGCAATGACGCTGGTAATCTAGTGCGGCGCGCAAAGCCGCTACTTGATAAAGATCAAGCCACAGATGTTTCGTAGTCAATGCCCATGAACAACTTCTGCAAAGCAAAAATTGCCGTGGCGAAATTCAAAATATTATTGACCAACATCAAGCGGTTAAACCGTGTTGGCCTGTAAATCGCCTCTGTAATCTGTGGCCAATTCTTGTTTCTGACAGCGTCACTTCCGTGCGGATGACATGCGGCTCCACCATAGAGGTCGACGTATGACAGACTCAAACCGCGTTTGCCAAAAGATTCATGACGAGCACATGGCGACGCTGGCGCTCCTCGAACGGCTGGAGCGATTTATGGCTGCCGGCTCGCCGCCGGACGCGGCCGATCCCGCGGCGCGGCGACTGCTGGTCGATCTTGCGGTCGCGTTTGAAAACGAAATCTGGCGCCATTTCGCTTTCGAGGAAAAGCATCTGTTTCGCTATTTCGACAACTCGGGCGAACCGGAAATGGCACGGCATCTGACCGAGGAACACGTTCAAATTAAACGCCTCGGCGCGCCGCTCATCGCCATGGCGCGCAGTGCCGCAACGTCCGGCTTTACACCTGCCGCCTGGAACGAATTTCGCCGGCTTTCCCGCCGACTCGCCGAGCAATTGAGCGCGCATGCGCAGAAAGAAGAAGGCGTCCTCATCCCGCTCTTGCAGGACAGCATGGACGAAGAGACCGAAGAGCGGCTTTACATCGCCTACGTGATGAACGAAGAGGCGTTCTAAGCGACGTCAAAACGAATGATGCGGGACGGCCGCGAGGCGCCATCCCGGTCGCTACCTGCGCTAGTCGGTCCTGTCTCGCCTGTTGCTAGCTGCCGATCGTCTGCTTGATCTCTTTCAGACGCGCCGCCGGATACTGGATCAGCGCGGCGCCGTCGTTCATGCAATACATCATGGTCATGCCTTGCTTGACCCAATGTTTCATGATGTCGAGCACGAACACGCCGCCCAGACCCGATGCAACCCTCGCCTTCTTGCACGACGCCACGATGCTATCGAGCGCCTCGACGAAGGATTTGCTTTCAAACTGCCCCGGCACGCCGAGCGTCATCGACAGATCGTTGGCGCCGACGAGGATCGCGTCGAGCACGCCGAGGGCAAGCAGGTCGTCGAGCCTCTCCACCGCTTCCGGCGATTCAACCATGCCGACGGCGAGAGTCGTATTGTTGCCCTGCTCGCCGAGTTCCTTGTGCGCGATCGGCAGAAAATCGTTGATCGCCATCGGCCCCGGCAGACTGCGCGCGCCGCGCGGCGGGAAGAACAACTCGCGTTCGATCAGCTTGACCTGATCCAGCGTCTCGACGTGCGGGAAAACGATGCCCTGCGCGCCGTTGTCAAGATATTGCGTGCAGAGATGATGGTCGAAGCCACAGACGCGCACCACCGGGGTCACGCCGGCATCAAGCGCGGCGCGGCACAGCGCCGTGCCCTCCTGCAGATTGAAGGCGCCATGCTCGGAATCGATGAAGAGAAAGTCGAAGCCGGCGTTGGCGGCGAATTTCGCATGCTCGGGGCCCGCGAAAAAGCGGATGCCGTGGCCGTAAGCCGGTTCGCCGCGCTGCAATTTCTCTTTGGTGCGATTGGGATGCATGTCGCTTTTGAGCGGTCAAGCCGAAACGCGATCTCCGCGCAATTCGGCGGCGGCGTCGAGCACGGCGCGGATGATCTTGTCGTAGCCGGTGCAGCGGCAAAGGTTGCCGGCGAGCCAGTAGCGCGCCTCGGTTTCCGTCGGGTTCGGATTGCGGGCGAGTAGCGCCTTTGCCGCGATCAACACGCCCGGCGTGCAGAAGCCGCATTGCAGCGCTGCTTCCTTGAGGAAGATCCTTTGTAACGGGTGCAGCTCATCGCCTTTCGCCATGCCTTCGATGGTTTCGATCTTGTGTCCCTCGGCCTCGACCGCGAGCGTCAGGCACGAGCAGACCAGGCGGCCGTCGACCAAAACGCTGCAAGCGCCGCAGTCGCCCGAGCTGCAGCCCTCCTTGCTGCCGGTCAGATGCAGCTCGTCGCGCAGCACGTCGAGCAGCGTGAGCTGCGGCTCGCAGAGAAACTCCGCGGGCTCGCCGTTGATGACTGTCGTGACGTGATGCTTGCTCATCGACGCTCCCTCGCACGCTCATAAGCGATTGCAGCCGTCCGGCGTGCCATCACGCCGGCGACTTTGGTCCGGTATTCAATCGTGCCGCGCTTGTCGTCGATCGGCTTGCAGGCGGCGCGCGCCGCCCGATCGAGCGCGGCGAGCGCCGTCTCGTCAAGTTTGCGGCCGATCAACGCCGCGGCGGCCTCGGCAACGATGACAGCGGTCGGCGCCACGGCGCCGAGCACGACCCGCGCATCGGTGCAAGCGCCGCCGGCATCGAGCGTCAGATTGACCGCTGCGCCGACCACCGCGATGTCCATCTCGGTGCGCGGAATGAAACGCAGATAGGCGTCGGCTGAGTGGGGCGGACGTTTCGGCAAGTGAAATTCGACGATGAACTCGCCAGCGCTCAACGAGGTACGCCCCGGGCCCGTGGCAATCGCCTCCACCGGAACCTCGCGGCGGCCCTGGGGACCGGCGATCACACAGGTCGCGCGCGCGGCGATCATCGCCGGAACGCTGTCGGCCGCCGGCGACGCGTTGCAGAGATTGCCGGCCAGCGACGCCCGGCCCTGCACCTGGGTCGAGCCGATCAGATTGGCGGCCTCCACCACTCCGGGCCAGGCCTTCTGCAAGGCTGCGCATTCGCCGATTTCGGCCCCGGACGTCGCGGCGCCGATGACGAAGCCGCCATCCTGCTCGCGAATGCCGGCGATGCCGGGAATCTTTTTGATATCGACGATCAAGCCCGGCTTGACCCGGCCGGAGCGGAGCTGAACCAGCAGATCGGTTCCGCCGGACAGGACCTTCGCGGTACCGGGGGCTGCGGCCAAAATGCGGACGGCCTCCTCGACCGTCGACGGGGCGGTATAATCGAGCATGATCCTGGCGTCTCCAAACGAGCCGGACGGGACGCTAGTCCAGCACGGCTTGCCGGTCTAGGCCGAAGCGCGGCCGCTTGGCTCACCCATTGTTGACCCGCTTGCAATTGCGCGCTTCCCGCGCAACTCTCCCTTAAAGCCAAACGCAACCCGACAATCAGGCGAGGTCGCCGTGGACGACATCACTTCACGCGAAGCGGTCAAGCAATTCAAATGGGTTGGGACCCGTCCGGTGCGCCCGGACGGCGTGCCGAAAGTCACCGGCACCGCCCAGTACGGCGCGGACCTGGCGATGCCGGGCATGCTGGTCGGCCGAATCTTGCGTTCGCCGCACGCCCATGCGCGCATCCGCTCGATCGACACCGCGAAGGCCGCGGCGCTGCCCGGCGTCAAGGCCATCGTGACCTCCGCCGATTTCCCGGAGCAGAAATTCGAATATGTCGGCCCGGAACGCGTCGCGCAGAATTTCTGGCATATGACGCGCAACATCATGGCGCGCGAGAAGGTTCTCTACGAGGGCCATGCGTTGGCCGCCGTGGCGGCGACCAGCAAGGCGATCGCCGACGAGGCGCTGTCGCTCATTAAAGTCGACTACGAAATACTGCCACACGTCATCGACGTCGACGAGGCGATGAAACCCGACGCGCCGTTGTTGTTCCCGGACATGATCACCCGCGGCGTCGAGCCGCCGCCGAAGCCCTCCAACATCACCAAGCGGGTCGAATTCAAGCTCGGCGATATCGCAGCCGGTTTTGCCGAAGCCGACGAGGTCGTCGAGATGTCGTTCAAGACGGCGCCGGTGCACCAGGGCTATATCGAGCCGCAGGGTTGCGTCGCCCGCTACGACGCCGACGGCCAGGCCGAACTGTGGAGCTCGAGCCAGGGGCACTTCGTGGTCCGCTCCTACACCGCGCAGCTGCTCGGCATGAAGCTCGGCGACCTGCGCGTCTATCCAGCGGAGATCGGCGGCGCTTTCGGCGGCAAGACGGTAATCTACGTCGAGCCGGTCGCCGTCATGCTGGCGCGGAAATCCGGCCATCCGGTGAAGCTCGTCATGAGCCGCGAGGACGTGTTCAGGGCGACCGGTCCGACCTCCGGCGCATCGATGACCGTCAAGATCGGCGTCAAGCGGGACGGCACGATTGTCGCCGCCGACGGGCTGTTCAAGTTGCAGGCCGGCGCCTTCCCGGGCTCGCCGTTCATGAGCACGTGCATGTGCGCATTCGCGCCTTACGACATCAAGAATGCGCGCGCCATCGGCTACGACGTGGTGTCGAATCGGCCGAAGGTTGCCGCCTATCGCGCGCCGGGCTCACCGATCGGCGCTTTCGCGGTGGAGAGCGTGCTCGACGTCGTGGCGCAGAAGATCGGCATGGATCCGCTGAAGCTGCGGCTCAAGAACGCCGCCAAGAAGGGCACCAAGATGCTGTCGGGCGCGACGCTCGGGCACAACGGCTATGCCGAGACCATCGAGGCCATCCTCAATCATCCCGGCTACAAAGTGCCGCTCGGCAAGAACCAGGGCCGCGGCGTCGCCTCGGGCTATTGGTTCAACGGCGGCGGCGAATCGAGCGCCACGATCCAGGTCAACAACGACGGCACGATCACCGTCGCCACCGGCAGCGTCGATGTCGGCGGCTCGCGGGCCTCGATGGCGCTGATGGCGGCCGAGACCTTCGGGGTCGACTACAACCAGGTGCGCGCGATCGTCGCGGACACCGCCTCGGTCGGCTACACCCACGTGACCGGCGGCTCGCGCGTCACCTTCGCAACCGGCATGGCCGTCGTCGAGACCACCAAGAAAGTGATCCAGGAACTCTGCGTGCGCGCGGCCAAGATGTGGGACGTCGACCCGGATGGCGTGGTCTGGGAAGACGGCTGCGCCAAACCGGCGAGCAGCAATGTCGGCGATTTCGAGCCGCTGACGATCAAGCAGATTGCCGCCAAGCGGGGCCAAACCGGCGGACCTATCGTCGCCTCGGGCGCGGTGAACCCCGCCTCCGTTGCGCCCGGCTATGCCACCCAGTTCTGCGACGTCGAGGTCGATCCGGAGACCGGCAAGGTGACAGTGCTGCGCTTCGTCGCCGCGCAGGACGTCGGCCGCGCCATTCACCCGAGCTATGTTGAAGGGCAGATCCAGGGCGGTGTCACGCAAGGCATCGGCTGGGCGCTCAACGAGGAATACATTTACGACGCCAAGGGGCGCATGGAGAATCCCGGCTTCCTCGACTATCGCATTCCGGTCGCGTCCGACCTGCCGATGATCGAGCCGGTGATGATCGAGGTGCCCAACCCCGGCCACCCTTACGGCGCCAAAGGCGCGGCCGAGGTCAACATCTGCCCGCCGATGGCGGCGATCGCGAATGCGATTCAACGCGCGACCGGCAAGCGCTTGACCGAACTGCCGATGTCGCCGCCGAAGGTGCTGGCTGCGATCGACGCGGGCAAATAAGCGCTATCGCACGCCGTATTGGTCGAACAGGCCGGCCGCGAATTTAAGGCCGAGCCCCGGTGCCGTCGGCACCGTCATCACGCCTTTGTCCGGCATCGGCGGGTCGTCGAACAGGCGCCAGGTCCAGGGCATGTATTCGACCACCAGCCCGTTCGGTGCTGCGGCGATCAGGTGCACGTGGATTTCCGGCAGCAGATGACTTGCGACCGGCTTGTTGAATGCCTCCGCCATGCCGGCCACCTTCATCCATTGCGTGACACCGCCGACGCGCACGAGGTCGATCATCACGATGTCGACGGAATGGTGCGTCATCGTCTGCCGGTGCGGTTCGATGCCGTAGAGATATTCACCGGCGCAGACCGGCGTCGCCAAAGCGTCGGCGATCTTCGCCAGCCCCTGGTAGTCGTCGCAGCGGGTCGGATCCTCCAGCCAGCCGAGACGCAGGTCCTCGATGCGGCTACCGATGGAAGTCGCTTCGGCGACGCTCCAGCGCTGGTTGATATCGACCATCAGATTGGTCTCAGGTCCGACCGCGCTGCGGATGAGTCGGATGCGCTCGATTTCCTGCGCGGCGTTGAGACCATCGACGGCCATCTGCGTCTTGATCTGGCTATAGCCTTTCGCAACCAGCGCCGCCGCGGCGCGCTCGAGCTTGTCGGTCGGCGTGGTGCGCGTCAGCGCGCCGCTGGCATAAGCCGGCACGCGGTCGCGCGAGGCGCCGAGCAGCCGCGCCAGCGGCACGCCGAACACCTTGCCGCGAATGTCCCATAGCGCGATGTCGATCGCCGAGATGGCCAAGGCCGCAATGCCGCCGGGGCTGCATGGCGCCGAGGCGGCGCGGAGCTTGGCCGTCACCTGCTCGGTGCGCAGGGGATCGTCGCCGATGATCAACGCGCCGAATTCCTCCAGCGCCGTCTTCAGCGTGCGCACGATCTTGCCGCCGAAGGTGGTGATGCCGATGCCCTCGATGCCGTCGTCGCTCATGATCTGCACGGTGAGGAACTCGCGCAGCATGCCGGGCATCGGCGGCGCGCCGACCAAGGGTTCCTCGAGCGGCAGCCGCACCAGATTGATTGTGACCTGTCGGATTTTCATCGTGTCCCCGCTCGTCAGTCGACGCCCAATTTTTCGAGAATAGCCGGATCGGGCTCGATGCCGAGGCCCGGCCCCTGTGGAACGGCGAGATCACCGTCAACCGGTTCGTACCAATCGCCGAACGGGCTTTCCGAGAGGTCGCAATAGAGGCGTTCGATCATCGGTGCCCGCGACAGCGCCGCGCTGACATGCGCGGTCGCGATTAGGCCCGGTCCGAAATAGGCGGAATGCGGCGCGACCGCGATGTTGGCCGCGTTTGCCATGTTGAAGATGTCGCGCACGATGGAAATGCCGCCGATCTTGGCGACGCTCGGCTGCACGTAATCGACGAAACGGCCCTCGATCAGCCGGGCAAAGTCGGTCAGCGTCTGCACGTTTTCGCCGATCGCGACCGGTACGCCGCTGGCGCTGACCTGTTTCGCGCCGGCAAAATCCTCCGGCGGCCACACCGGCTCCTCAATCCATTTGAGGCTGAGCTCGCGCAGCGGCGCGACCGCCGCCAAGGCTTCCGGCAGGGTCCACGGCGCGTTGACGTCAACCATCAGCGCGCCGCCGTTGTGCTGGCGCAGTAATGCCGCGGCGGCGGTGATTTCGTCGCGGCCGGTCTCGTGCACCTTGAGGTCGCGATAACCGCGGTCGAGCGCGTCTTCGCAGGTACGGACGACGACAGCCGTGTCGGCATATTTCAGCAGGCTCGCGTAAGCCGGGAGCTTCTCGATTGTCGCACCGCCGAGCAGTTTGTAGATCGGCTGGTTCTTTGCCTTGCCGAGAATATCCCAGAGCGCGATATCCACACCGGATAATGCATACATCGCGGGGCCGGCGCGGCCGACGCCGTGGACGCGGTAGATCAGCATCTTCATCAAACCGGCGATATCGAGAGGATCGGCGCCGACACAAGCGGGCGCGACCAGGTTTTCCAGGAGCCATTTGACCGCCGGCCAAATCCGGTGCGGAAAGGCTTCGCCCCAGCCGACGAGGCCGGCATCGGTCTCGACCTTGACCAGCAGCGTCTCGAACGCTTCGCGGCCCTCGCCGGCGAATTTCGGCCTGGGTCCGCCGGGCTTGAGTTGCTGGCGGTAAACAACACCAGATACGCGCGTAATTTTCATTGCAGTGCAGAACCCGACCACGCGTCGTCTAATTGTTGGCGCGCTCGATTAAGCCTATCATGCGCCATGGTGGGCTCCATAGCCTCCGCGCAAAACGAAAACACAGTCGCAAACGGGAGACGCGCAATGTCGGAAAACAAGACCCTTGGATCGGTGACCCGGCGGCAAGCCGTCGCTGCGGTGGCCGGCGGCCTCGGCGCGCTCGCCGCGCCCGCAGTGGTGCGCGCGCAGGCTCCCCTCACGGTGCGTTTCGTGCAGCAGCGCGGTCTGCTCTATCTACCTATCGATGAAATGGTGACCGGCGGCATCCTACAAAAGGAAGCGACCAAGCTCGGGCTCGGCAAGGTCGACGCGTCGGTGAAAACGTTGAGCGGCCCCGCACCGGTGATCGACGCCTTGCTGTCGGGCTCGGCCGACTACGGCACCGCGGCGCTGCCGTCGCTGCTGACGCTGTGGGACAAGACGCACGGCACGCCGAACGAAGTCAGGGCGGTCGGCACGGTCTCGAACGGCGCGATGGTGCTTTACACCATCAACCCCAACGTCAAGACGATCGCCGACTTCACCGAGAAGGACCGCATTGCGGTGCCGTCGGTACGCATATCGTTCAACGCCATGATGCTGGAAATGGCGGCGGAGAAAATCTGGAACGACCCGCACAAGCTCGATCATCTGACCGTCGGCCTCGGCCACCCCGACGCGGTCGCCGCGCTCGCCGCCGGCTACGGCAAGGCAACGATCACGGCACATATCGCCGTGCAGCCATTCACCTCGCGCGGCTTGAAACTACCGGGCGCGCACGTCGTTGCCGACAGCCGCGAGGTGTTCGGCGGTCCGCTGACGCAGATCACGCTGCTGGCGACCAAGCAGACCAAGGAGAAAAATCCGGCGCTGTTCAAGGCCGTCGCCGCCGCCCTCGACGAAGCGATCAAGGTCGCCAACGCCGACAAGCGCGCTGCCGCGATCCTGTGGAAGCAGGCTCAAAAGGCGTCGGAAAGTGTCGACGAATTGGTGACGCTGCTGAACGATCCTGGTTTTGAATTTACCACGGAGCCCCATCGCATCGCTTACTTCGCTGCGTTTCTCAATCGCATCGGTAACCTGAAATCGAAGGTCAACGACTGGAAGGATTTGTTCTGGGAGACGGCCTACAGCAAGAAAGGCGACTGATCGCACGGGCCCGCCGCAAAAGGCAGCGGATAAAGCGTGGTGGGCCCGGGAGGACTCGAACCTCCAACCAGACCGTTATGAGCGGTCGGCTCTAACCATTGAGCTACGGGCCCTCGGCGCATCTTCTATCAATGCGGGTGCCGGGTGTGCAATGTCGCCTCTCCTCCCCAGCCGCCGAATGAGCTAATTTCGCCCGTCATCCTCTGCCGGAGACCAGGTCGTATGCATGTTTTCAGCCTCGAGCGCGAGCAAGAGTGGAATCCTAAGCACCACGTCGAGAAAATCCTCGGCAAGGAAGCGGGCGGCGATTTCACCGTCGCCTGCTGGGAGCCCGGACAGTGCAGCCCCTATCACTGCCACCCGGACGCGACCGAAATCTATTTCTGCTTCTCCGGCGGCGGCATCATGCGCACAACGACAGAGACCATCGCGGTCGTCCCCGGCGGCTTCGTCGTGCACCCCCCCGGCGAAGTGCACGAATATGAGAACGGCGCCGGGCGCACTTTGCTGTTCCGTGTGCGCTACGGCGGCGACATGCGCGCGCATCACTGCGCTTGGCGCGGCAACGCTGACTGGAAACAGTCGGCGGCGGATGCGGAGTATTATCGCGCGCACCCTGTCGGCTAGCTACATCTTCAGCAGCCGCTTGGCATTGCCGCTCAAGATCTTCGCCTTGTCGTCATCGCAGAGCGGCACGTCCTTCATCCATTCGACACCCGGCGGGTTGGCTACGAACGGCCAGTCGATGGCGAACAGGATGTGGTCGATGCCCATCTCCATCACGCAGCACAGCAGCGCCGGATTGGAGAAGAAGCCCGAGGTGGTGACGTAGAAATTCTTGCAGAAGATGTCGCGGAAGCTCATCGGCTTCTGCCCGGGGCGCTTGAGCGAGGCATCGATGCGCCAGACCAGGAACGGCAGCGTCTCGCCGAAATGGCCGAGGATGACCTTCAGGTTCGGGTGGGCGTCGAACACGCCGGACAGCACCATGCGGATCGCCTGGGTCGCCGTCTCAACCGTGTAGCCCCAGCCCGGGCGCACCACCAGCGGGAAGTCCTTGGCGTAGTCCTGCAGATAGACTTCCGTCACCTTGGGGTGCGGCAGCGAGGGGTGGAAGTAAATCGGCACGTCGAGCTTCTCGGCGCGCTCGTAGATCGGCCAATATTTTTTCAGATCGAGAAATTCGCCGTTGGTCATGCCGTGCAGCATGGCGCCCTTGAAGCCGAGCTTGGTCACCGTGCGCTCGAGCTCGTCGGCGGCAGCTTTCGGATCGACGGTCGGCAGCGCCGCAAAGGCCGCGAAGCGCTGCGGATTGGCGGCGCAAACCTTGGCCAGCCGGTCGTTGACCCCGCGGGTCAGGTCGGCCGCGATTTCGATCGGCAGCTTCTGCGCCGAGGGCGCACCATGGGATAGCACTTGGATGTCGATGCCGGCCGCATCCATTTCCTTCAGACGCAGACTGCCCAGGTCGTAGAGCTTCTCGTCGGTCTCATTGCCGCGGCCCGCTTCCGGACCGGTGAAATGCTTGGCCAGTTCGGGGTCCCAATAATGCTCTTCGATGGCGATGACCGGGACGTTGGGCTTCTTGAACATGACGCTCCCCCGCAAATTTTCGTTGGCCATGTCCTAGCAACCCGGATGGTTCCTGTCACGGCCCGCTGTCACAACCGTCACCGACTCGTCATGCGTGCAATACAACGGCACGGACCACGAAGATTGCTTTGGGCTTGTCTCCGACTCAGTTAAGCATCGGCGATGCTGCCGATTCTTCGAGTCTTGCCAGCAGGCGGCGTATTCCTCGCCATTGTGCTCATGGTTCTGGCCCTCAAGGCGCCGGAGCGGACGCATGTCGCGTTCGCGCCCCGACTGTCGCAGATGCGCGGCCCGTTGATCGCACTCGACGAGCATCCAGAGTGGCGGCAGTTCATCATTCAGGCCGCGATCCGGCGCGCCGATGAGTTAAAACGCTTGCGCGATCTGCCCAACTCAGCCCGCGCCGCGCCGGCGACGCCTGCCCTGCGGATCGCCAGACTGCCCGCCGAGCGCATCGACGCCGACCCGGATCCCGACGACATGACCGGCTCGATCGTCCAGCAGCAGCCGTCGACGATACCAATCGACATCGGCGAGGCGTCTTCAATCGAATTGCCGGTGGTCATGCCCGAAGAGAGGCCACCGGTGATCACCCCGGCGCGGCTGAAATCGGGTCATCAAAGCCGCGCGAAATCCCGCACCCACCGGGCCCGCGTGGCCAAGCCGAAACCCCAGTTTATATTCGATCCGTTCAGGGGGCTGTTCGGCGACCCGAAGGGCCAACCGATATTCGGCGCCAACACCGCGTCGCCTTGATCGAGGCGCTCATTGGCCGTCGAGGCGGGCGCCGAAGCGGTCGGCCGCCGGCGACAGCGCGGCGTTGTTCGATTGTGCCCCGGCCGAAGCATAGGAAGCGAGCGCGGCGGTCTCGTCGTGTGTGCCGCGGCCCAGGCGCTTGGCGGCGTAGTAGTAGCCGGCCGCGTAATAATGCACGGCGCGATCGGCGTTGCCGCCGGCCGCACGATAGGCGCCGGCGAGATATCTCGCCGCGTAGGTCATGTTGGTGTCGGCATCGAGCAGGCCGGCGGCGCTGCCGCGATAGCCCATCGAGCGCGCGGTCGCGAGCTTGATCTGCATCAGCCCGTAATTGCCTTTGAAGACGACACGCGGATTGCCGCCGCTCTCGCGCTTGATCAACCGGCGCAGCAGCGCCTCGGGCAGATTGTTGGCGGCGGCATGGCGCGCGATCAGACTGTCGAGATTGCCGTTGGCGTCCAAGGACACGGTGCGCAGATGTTTGGCGGCGGCGCCTGTCGCGGCGAACGCGACAAACGCGGCGGCAAAGACGAATTTGCGAATCATGTCGGCTCCGTTTTTTGGGATGAGCCCGCATTGGCGGGGAACCCCGGCAAGTTTGTGGCGCAACCGAAGGAACCCGCCGCGGTTCCATCAAATTTTGTGTCACGCGGTCGCCCAAGGAGATCCCGGCGTTGATCCAGATCAAAAGCGGCAGCCCTTCGCCGCCCTAGCTTTTTTGCGGGGACCGCAACGGGGGTCATGCCATGCCGACTGAAACCGCCATCGTCATTGCCGGAATCTTTGCCGTTTTCGCGGTCTTTGCGCTGGTGCTGGCCTGGGCCGACTTCCGCACGCGCGGCTATCGCGCGCCGGGATCGAAGCACTTCTAGATAGTTCCCCGCCCCGCTTCTCATGTAGTGTCCTCGCCGCCAGCACAGGCGGAGAGGACATCGTTTCATGACCAAGACCCTTGAGGACCGCCTGCGCGCGGTCGAGGATACGCTTGCGATTTTTCAACTGATCGCCAGCCACCCGCCCGCCGCCGACACCGGCAATGACGGCTACTACCGCGCCGCCTTCGCGGCGGACGCGGTGATCGATCTCGGCACCAAGACCGCGGCCGGCAACGAGGCGATCGCGGCGGTGGTGAGGACGCCGGAGCACCAGGGCGCGATCGCCGCGGGCTTGTGCCATTTCGCCGGGCTGCCGCGCGTCGAACTCGACGGCGATACGGCGACGGCGATCTCCTATCTGCAGGTGCTGACGCCGAACAAGGAAGCCAAACCGCACGAACTGTCCGGCCACGGCGCCTCGCGCGGCTATCGCGTGCACCGGCTCGGCGCCAACCGCTGGGATCTCAAGCGCACCGCGGCCGGCTGGAAGGTGGTGCGGCGCGCCTACCGCATGCTCGACGGCAACCAAGACGCGCCGGCCATGCTGCGCGAGGCGACCGGCGCGGCCTGACGCCGCGCTAGCCGGCGTCGATCAGCGCCAGGACAGGCGCTTATGCGCGGCGTCGGCCTGCCGCCCGGCTTCGGCGAACACATCGGCCACCGAAGCGAAGACGGCGGCGATGCGCAGCAGCGCCGGCCGAGCGATTTGCACGTTCGGCAGGTCCGAAGCGCCAAGCGGGAACGTCGTCATGTCGCGTGATCTCCTGAATCGAATTGAACCGGTGAAGCCGCTCACCACTGCGTCGGCGCCGACAGGAAGCGGCGCTCGATCTCGCGCTCGGTCTCGTCGGTGAACTTGCCGCCGCTGTGGGCGAGGAAGCGGGCGATTTCGCGCTCGGCCTCGCGCTGGCGCGCGGTGGCGAGCGCGGCGACGAAGCGCGCAAAAAAACTCTTGCGGGCGGGCGCTGCGGGAACGGCGATGTCGTGCAGAGCGAGCGCGAGCGGGGTCGAAACAGCCATGGGTCATCTCCTTCAAAAGCCCGACGATCCCTGGCATTCCCGCGTTTCTTGCTGTTGTTGCGGTGCAATATACGCGCTTCGTAACATTCAGGTAGCCGTTGCGCCGCATGAAATCCATGCGTTTTCACATGGGTTTTGTCGTACCGCTGTCGTAACGGGACACCTTTTGGCCATAAACCGCCCACGAATCGCACTGGAATCGCGCAACTGCACCAAAACAGGTCCGCAGCGGCCTGCTTGGTGTGCATAGGTCGGTAAGAGACTGTTAACCCGGCCCCGGCCGGGCCGCGGGCGATGCGGCCACCGCAATTGCCATGCGTCCGCCGCGTCTCTATATGTCTGGCGTTCCGATTTCGCCTGCCTTGCAGTTACGCCCGATCGAGGGCCTTCCCCAAGAACACGCCAAATCCGGATATGAGGCCCATGCGAATGGTTCGCATGGGGCATAACGCGGTTTCGCGTTTTCCAAAGGAGGCCATGATGGCCACAGGTACCGTTAAGTTTTTCAACGCGCAAAAAGGCTTCGGCTTCATCGTGCAGGACGGCGGCGGGCCGGATGTGTTCGTTCACATCTCGGCGGTCGAGCGCGCCGGCATGAGCAATCTCAACGAGGGCCAGAAGCTCTCGTTCGACATCGTCGCCGACCGCAAGAACGGCAAGTCGGCCGCCGACAATCTGCAGGCGGTCTAAGTTTAACTTGTTCGACGCGAAGCGCCGGCGTATGACGCCGGCGTTTTTCTTTTCCGCGACGGCACGACCATGGCCAAAAGACCGGGAACCAACCCGAAGAACAGCTTCGTGTTCTTCGACGTCATCTACGAGGACGGCTCGCAGCGCTCCAACCGGCGCGTGCCGGCGGAGTTGCTCGACAGCCACGACAAGGACAAGCCGGCGCTCGGCTTCCTGATCGAGCAGGACCGCGAGATCGCCGAGAAATCCGGCCGCGCGCCGCTCAAGATCGTCAAGCTCGGCCGCGCCGGCGCCCGGCCGGACAAGATGACGGTGGTGCGGTAGCAAGCGCGCCGCGCGCCCTCTTAACCCTCGCCCCTTGGGGGAGAGGGTGCCGAGCGAACGCAGTAAGCGAGGCGGGTGAGGGGTCAGTGCCTCGCGCAGGCTCCGGCCCCTCACCCGGCTCGCGCTCCGATTCCCTCCGCGCGAGCCACCCTCTCCCACAAGGGGAGAGGGAAGAGAGACGCCTCGGCACTCTCTTCTCCCCCTTCCCGCTTTCTGGCACCCTCGGCCCGCGCCGGGACGACAACACCGGCGATCAACTGGGGGAGACGTTGCCATGTTGACACGACGAGGCTTCGCGGCGAGCGCCGCGTGCGCCATTTGCGGGCTGACCGAATTCGCCGCCACCGAAGTGCAGGCGCAAGGCGCGCCCGCCGCGGCGAACGGCGTCGCCCGCAAGATCCTGTCGCGAACCGATGGTCCATCGGCGGGCTACGAGTCGATCCTGATGGACGTGGTCATCGATGGGGGCGCCAAGATCGGCCGCCACACCCATCCGGGGATCGAGTCGAGCTACGTCATGGAAGGCGAGATCGAGCTGCCCGTGCAGGGCCAGCCGACGCGCACGGTGAAGGCGGGCGAAGGCTTCCAGATCCCGCCGAATACGCCGCACGCCGGCGGCAAGGCGAGCACCATGAAGACGCGGGTGATGATCACCTATATCGTCGAGAAGGGAAAGCCGCTGGCCAGTCCGGCGTGAGCAGCAACTTGTAACCGTTCATTCCCGCGCAAGCGGGAATCCAGGGCCACGATTGGTGAGTCAGCAGATCGCGGCTCTGCGTCCCCGCTTTTTGTGCGAAGACGCGCTCCGCGCTTTTGCGCGGGAACGAACGGTTTTGAGCCGCGCGCGCGACTGATCCTCTCGCGCATCGGCGCCGGCGCGCCCGCGTCAATAGCAGCGGACGATATTGACCGTCTGTTTGCCGCCGCCGTGGCGGGGCACCGTCTGCTGCTCATCGTGACAGCCCGGCGCGGCGGCGTAGGGCTGCAGGGGGCGCGGATAACGATGCACCGCGTCCCACGGCACGTCGTAGGTGTAGGTGACGTGCTCGGTGAGCGTGGCGTCGGCAACGGGCGCGATGCCCGCCGGCTGCGGCGCGCCATACAGCGTCGGTCCGTAGCCCCACAGGCCCCAGCCGGCGTTGCGCAAGCCGCGCGCGCCGGCGACGGCGTGCCGTCCGCCGTGCCCGTCGCCGCCGCGATGCATGGCGCCGGACACCGCGGCGCCCGGCGCGCCCGAACCGGCGGCAACAGCGGCGCCTGCGACCGCGCACAGCACCGCGGCCAGCGCCGCGATCAGCGCGGCGCGCAGGGTGTTCGTCGTGTGATCCGTCAGGTTGTTGTTCATGTTGTTCTTCATGGCCCACCGCCTCCAGCGTGACGCAACTTGCGCGGTCCGCGGCGGCATGATCGCGCAATTGCCATAGGGTGTACAGGGCGGCGAGCGGCCGTTTCCGGGCGCGGCGCGGGGCCTACTCGGCGATCTTCTCGCTCATCAGCACCAGCGCGCGGCGGTAGAGCTCGGCGCGGTTCCACTCGCGCATCACCTGGAAATTCTCGGTGCCCTCGGTGAACGGCTGGCCGGCCTTCCAGCCGTTGACCTTCAACAGATTGGCGGTCGAGGCCAGCACGTCCGGTACCGAATGGCGCAGGTCGACGCGGCCGTCGCCGTCGAAATCGACGCCGTATTTGATGTAAGAGCTCGGCAGGAACTGGGTCTGACCGATCTCGCCGGCATAGGCGCCCTTGAGATCGGCGAGCGGCAGGTCGCCGC
>Ga0335082_10000875_pt1 | contig 31679 bp, 19 predicted proteins | sample Lox_Sample_41_FD_206718 | JGI IMG/M metagenome (GOLD analysis project Ga0335082, IMG submission 206718) | Soil microbial communities from Loxahatchee National Wildlife Refuge, Florida, United States - Lox_Sample_4.1 | ecosystem: Environmental > Terrestrial > Soil > Wetlands | place: USA... | reverse complement strand
AGGGGAAGGCGGTGATCGTCGGGCGCGGAGCGCCGTTCTTCCTGCGCGAACATCCAGACGCTTTTCACATATTTCTCTATGCGCCGAGAGCAGAGAAGATTCGCCGCACGATTGCTGACGGTCATACCGGGGAAGAGGCCGAGGAAATGGTGGACGCGATTGATCGCGAGCGCATGGCTTATGTGAAGCATTACTTTAACGCCGATTGGCCGACGCGATCGCTCTATCACATGATGCTGAACACTGCAGTCGGTAACGAATCGGTGGTAAACACGATCCTCGACACGATGCATCTGCTTGCGGGAAGTCCGAAGGCTACGGACTACGAACGGCTTCATCCTCAACCAACACATTAACTTTAGCTTGGGCGCTGTGCCGTTTGCGGCCGCACGGGCCGTTGCGGCGCGGGACAGCAATCTTCGGCACAAACATCTTGCCTGGCACCAAGCGATCCCAACGCGCGACGTTCCGCGCCTTCTATTCGCTCCAGGATCAGCTCGCGGATCATCGTGATGAATCTGGGATGTACTCCGACGGTCTTGGCGCGCGCCATCGGCAGAGAGAGTTCATCGCACAAGTACTGCGCTTCGATGTCGAGGTCGTAGAGCACTTCCATGTGATCGGAGATGAAGCTGATGGGGGCGATCACGACAGCACTCGCGAGATTCTTATCCTTTACTTCACGCAGGTAGTCGAGGATGTCGGGTTCGAGCCACGGTTGTCCGGGAGCGCCGCTACGGCTTTGATAGGCGAGTACATCGTTCTTGATACCGACAGCGGCAGATGCGAGTCGTCGCACTTCTTCGAGTTGCTTCACGTAGTCGGAAGAGCTGGCCATCGACATGGGAATGCTGTGCGCGACGTAGATGACCTGGACGTTCTGGCGCGCCTGCGCAGGAAGCCGGGAAAGAGCTTCTTGCAGCCGATCTTCGGTTGCTTGAAGAAATCCCGGATGATTGAAGAAAACACGGAGCTTATCGATTTGCGGAGCGCCTTCGCCGACTTCGGCTTGGGCACGAGCGATGTCTTCGCGGTACTGGCGACATCCGGAGTATGAGCTGTATGCAGAAGTGACAAACGCGAGGGCTCGTTTAATGCAATCATCCTTCATCTGGCGCAGTGTGTCGGCGAGCATTGGATGCCAGTTGCGATTTCCCCAATAGACCGGAAGATTCGGGCCATGCTGTTGGAGTTCGTTTTTAATAGCCGCAATCAAATCGCGCGTTTGCTGGTTGATGGGGCTTTTGCCGTCGAAGTGGTAGTAGTGTTCGGCGACGGCGAGCATGCGTTCGCGCGGGACGTTGCGTCCGCGCAAAACGTTTTCGAGGAAGGGGATGACGTCGTCGTGACCCTCAGGACCGCCGAAAGAGACCACCAGGAGAGCGTCGTAGTTCATGCGGGAACGACGAAAATGCGCAGTGAATTACGCGCGAAAAAAAAATTCTCGGAGGGGTGAAAAAGCAGGTTTTCAGCGAGTTCCAATTTGGGAATTGGGAGGGTTGAGAGGGTGTGCCCCCCTCCCCCCTGGTCTTCTGGAATCATCGATTTAGCGGAAAATCTCAAATAAAATCTTGGGCCTCAACAGCTTAGGGGCAAAATCTTGAGCGGCAGGGACTTAGGTCATGCAAGAGTTGTCTCGCATACACCGCTTTCGCCATGGCTATAGTCTGCTCTTTTATTTTTTTGCGCAAGGGCAGATGTCACATTGGGCTGTGGATTTCTTCAGACGGGATGAAGCCTGTCAGGAACTGTGCCCCGTTCCCTCGCGGGGGCTTCGCCTCAGCGGCTAAAGCCGCTTTTACTATGTTCCTTGACGGCATGGCTCAACATCTAAGGTCTTATCGGGATGTTGGAGTTCCAGACCCGCTCCTCGCCGGGAGGGTAGCAGCGGTGACGTTGGTGAGGTACTGCTTCTCTTGAATGAATTGTTCGAGCTTCGGCAACACGGCGTTCTCCAAGGCAACGGGTCATTCAGACCCTGTGAATTGGAGTCACCGCTCTCAATCCGTTGAAACCGAACAGCATGGTGCGCCCGGAGAGATTCGAACTCCCGACCTGTTGCTCCGGAGGCAACCGCTCTATCCAGCTGAGCTACGGGCGCACGGGTAACTACAGTCTACATGGGTGGGCAGTGGGCATCAATTGGATACCAAGTCTTCAGCATGATCATGGGCGCACCCTTCGACTGCGATCAGGGCAGGCTGCGTCCGCCCCTACATAACGTTTGGTGTGAATCTTTTTTAATCGGGCATTCATTCTCCAGCAACGAGCCTGCAACTTTGCGCAGATACGCTGTCCTCACCCCAATCATAGGCCGGTGCTCGGCGACGCCCTGCCACTTTATTCCACACCGGCAAAATCAGACTAGGAGGACCGATGGTTGACTTGCTGAAATCTAACGCTCCCCGGAAAGCCATGGCCACGCTGCTGGCTGTGGTCACGCTGCTGGGGCCGACTTCAATGCCCGCGTTCGCGGCGGAGCAATCCGCACCTATCAGGGCTGCGGCGACCGCTACACCCATTCAACACCTCGTTGTGATCTTTCAGGAGAACGTTTCGTTCGATCATTATTTCGGGACTTACCCCGTGGCGACCAATCCGTCTGGCGAGCCGAAATTTTTCGCGGTGCCGGCCACACCCACAGTTAATGGTTTCACGAATGCATTGCTGAACTTCAATCCGAATCTCAATCCTGCGAACGGAGCAGGAGCGTCCAATCCGTTTCGGTTGGACCGCTCCCAGGCGGTGACTCCGGATCAGGATCACGACTACACGGCCGAGCAACTGGCCTTCGACGCAGGGGTGATGGACCGGTTCCCGTCGGAAACCAGTTCGGGCGGCAATGAAGTGATGGGGTACTACGACGGCAATACCGTGACGGCGCTGTGGAATTACGCGCAGTTTTTCTCCATGAGCGACGAGTCGTTCGGCACAACGTTTGGGCCCTCGACGCCGGGTGTGATGAACCTGGTGTCGGGCCAGACGAATGGTGTCTCGGCGACAACGAACGGCACGGGGGATGAAACCGGTGACGGGAACGGCGGGTTGACCGTGGTTGGCGATCCCGATCCGATTGACGATGTGTGCTCGAATCCTACGCGGAATCAGGTTCGGATGAGCGGGAAGAACATCGGTGACCTTCTGACGGCGGCTGGCGTCAGCTGGGGCGGATTCATGGGCGGCTTCAATCTGAAGACGGTCAATGCGAACGGTTCCAGCGGCTGCACGCGTAGTTCAACGGGTCTGGCCGGAACGACCGGGGACTATATTCCGCACCACTCGTTCTTTAACTACTGGCCTTCCACGGCAAACGCGACGCACGCGCGTCCCGCTTCGCTCGTAGAAATCGGCCATGCGGGGCCGGCCAATCATCAGTACGACCTGCAGGATTTCTTTGATGCGGCGACGCACGGCAACCTTCCGGCTGTCAGCTTTCTGAAAGCATCGGCATATCAGGACGGTCATGCGGGATATTCGGATCCGCTGGATGAGCAGACCTTCCTGGTCGATACGATCAATTTCCTGGAGAAGCTACCAAGCTGGAGCAGCACTGCCGTGGTGGTTATGTACGACGACTCTGACGGATGGTACGACCACCAGATGGGGCCGATCGTGAATACGTCGACGGGTACTGCCGACGCCCTCACGGGACCCGGTGCGTGCGGCAACGGCTTGCAGGTTCTGCCTGGCGTGAGTGGTTTGCCGGCAATGGGTCGTTGCGGCTACGGACCGAGGCTACCGTTGCTGGTGATCTCTCCGTGGGCGCGGCAGAACTTCGTCGATCACACGGTGACCGATCAGAGCTCGATCATCCACTTCATCGAAGATAACTGGCTGGGTGGACAGCGCATCGGGCAGGGATCGTACGACGCGCTTGCCAGCTCCATCGTACAGATGTTTGACTTCAGCCATCGGCGCGGGGAGCGAAGGCTATTCCTCGATCCATCCAGTGGAACACCGAGGCGAGACTAGGCAGACAGCGGGACCGGTTGCGTTACCCGGTGAAAGGCAAAGGGCATGCGAGGAATGCTTCGCATGCCCTTTTACCTGGATGCCGTTGATGGACCATGGCTGTCGGTTGACGGTTCACGCACACGTCAGAGTTTAGTACCGGCTGAATGACGTGACATCCGTGCTTCCGAGACGGCCCGTTGCGTGTCTACCAACGTTCGCGGCGTCCGCCGCCTCGTCCATTGCGATCTCCGCGGCCGCGGCCACCGCCACCGCCACCGCCTCCGCCAAATCCACCCCCTCCACCACCGCGATCGGATTTTGGCCGGGCTTCATTCACGTTAATGGTGCGTCCGCCGAATTGCGAGCCGTTGAGGGCAGCAATTGCCTTTTCTCCGTCTTCGTCGCTGGCCATCTCGACGAAGCCGAAACCGCGGGAGCGGCCGGTGTCGCGATCGGTCAAGATGCTGACGCGATCCACTTGCCCATAACCCTCGAAGATCTGCCGTAGCTCATCTTCATTGGTGTTGAAGCTGAGATTCCCCACAAAGATATTCTTCACGCTGCTTCCCCTGCATTGAGCTGTCGGGAGTGCGAGCTCAGTTCAGCGAACTTGGCAGGTCCGGAAAGCCTGAGAATCGAGACCGGAGCTGGCAACAGTCAAATGCGCGGGAAGTATAGCAGGTTTTTCCGGGACGGCTTGTCAATTTGAATTCAATTTCCAGATGCGCGATATGGGCATCAAACTACGTCCGAGGGAGGCCGAGTGCCGTCTAGCAGTCGTCGACTTTCCAATATCCTTCCGGATGGAATCCCATTTGAAGAAGGCGGTTTTTGGGATCATGGCGTTTGCCGCAGCCGGGGCAGATCAAATAGCGGCTCCATGCGGTGCCTTGGCGATCGTAGTTCTCGGCGACGGCGAAGGTGGTGCCGCAGCTGCAGGGGATGAGGAACATGCGGAAGTGTGCTGGAGATTTTACCATTGCGGATTTGGCGGGGCGCTTCACTTAGCGTCTTCGTATCTTGGGTCCACGACTCGGCGGCTAACGCCGATGCTCTAATTGCTCCATCTGCGGCGCGGCTTGAAGTCGTGCCCTTTCAAAGGTACCCGCTAGAATTCCTCAACGACGGCCATCGTCGTCTTCTTGCGCCTGTTGGCTTGCAGGGTTTTCTTACGCAGACGAAGGGATTTGGGGGTGACTTCGACGAACTCATCGTCGGCGATAAATTCAATCGCCTGCTCCAGATTCAGCGGCTTGAAAGGGACCAGACGGATGGCTTCATCGGCGGTGGAGGCTCGCATGTTGGTGAGCTTCTTTTCGCGGACGGCGTTCACGTCGAGGTCGGTGTCTTTAGCGTTCTCGCCGATGATCATGCCTTCGTAGAGTTCGATGCCGGGGCCGACGAAGAGCTCGCCACGTTCCTGCAGACCCCAGAGGGCGTACGCGGTGGAGACGCCGGGGCGGTCGGCGATGAGCGCGCCTGTAAGGCGGTGCGGGATTTCTCCCTGCCACTCGGTGTATCCGTCGAAAAGCGAATTCATCACGATCGTGCCTCGAGTGTCGGTGAGAAGTTGACTGCGCAGGCCGATGAGACCGCGGCTGGGCACGCGGAATTCGATGCGGACGCGTCCGTAGCCGTGATTGTGCATGTTGGTGACTTCGCCTTTGCGCGAACCGAGTTGCTCCATGACGACGCCGACGAATTCCTCGGGGACGTCGATTGTGAGGTGCTCGACTGGTTCCATGAGCTTTCCGGTTTTATGGTCGCGCTTGGTGACGATCTCCGGTTTGCCGACCATGAGCTCGTAACCCTCGCGGCGCATCATTTCTATCAAAATGGAAAGCTGAAGTTCGCCGCGTCCCATGACTTTGAAGGAATCGGTGCTGCCGGTATCTTCGACGCGCAGGGAGACGTTGGTGAGCAGTTCCTTTTCGAGGCGCTCGCGGAGGTTGCGGCTGGTTACATACTGGCCGTCTTTGCCAGCGAAGGGCGAGGTATTCACCGTGAAGAGCATCGCGATGGTCGGCTCGTCGATGGCAATGGGCGGCAGAGGGGCAGGATTCTCCACATCAGTGATGGTTTCGCCGATGGTGATGCCTTCGACGCCGGCGACGGCGACGATGTCCCCGAGTTCCGTTTCGGTGATGTCAGTGCGCTTCAGGCCGGAAAACGAGAACAGTTTGGTGATTTTCGTTTTTTGCAGCGAACCGTCGAGTTTGGCAATTGCGACTTCTTCGCCAGTGAACATCTTGCCGTTGAAAACGCGAGCGATGGCGAGGCGGCCGAGGTAGTCGCTATAGTCGAGGTTTGCGACCAGGATTTGGAGCGGGCCCGAAGGATCGCCTTTTGGAGGAGGGATGGTGTTTAGAATGGCGTCAAACAGTGGGCGGAGGTCGGTGCCGCCGCCTTGCATATCTGGGCTCGCTGTGCCTGTTTTCGCGTTCGTATACAGCACTGGGAAGTCGAGCTGCTCTTCCTTTGCGTCTAGATCGATGAACAGGTCATAGATTTCGTTCAGCACTTCCTGGGGGCGAGCGTCGGAGCGGTCGATTTTGTTGATGACGACGATTGGCGGCAACTTTGCTTCTAACGCCTTGCCGAGTACATATCTTGTCTGCGGCAGGGGGCCTTCGCTGGCATCGACCAGAAGCATGACGCCGTCGACCATCTTGAGGGCACGCTCGACTTCGCCGCCGAAATCGCTATGACCCGGGGTATCAACGATATTGATCTTCACGTCGTGATAGAAGATGGCAGTATTTTTTGCCAGGATCGTGATTCCGCGTTCCCGTTCGAGCTCGTTCGAATCCATGACGCGTTCCGCGACGGCTTCGTTGGCACGGAACGTGCCACTTTGTTTGAGCATGGCGTCAACCAGAGTGGTCTTGCCGTGGTCGACGTGCGCGATAATGGCGATGTTGCGGATTGCAGAACTCATGCAGGTCACTACCACTTTACTATGGAGCCGTTGATAGCGACCAGAACTTGTCTTTATAAGGTGTGCGAGATTTATGTTGGCACGAGCATATCGATCTGCACGAAAGCAAGCCTCGGCGGCTAAAGCCTTAGTTTTTGCAGCGCCAGCGGCACGGCTGAAGGCCGTGCCTTTCCCAAAGCTGAGTGTGGTTAATTGCGGCAAACCGACAGGTCGTTTGGCTGCGCCAGCGACCTCAGCTTTTCGCTACAATCATTAGCCGCCTGGAAGGAATCAAAATGAAGAGTGCAAAGAAGGGAATCAGGATACTTTTGAAAACCGGAATTCTTATAGCCACCTCTCTTCCGCAAGTGACTTCGAGTGCTGCTGTCCCAGCATCGGTGGAATTCGGGCCTAACAATCCGTTCTATGCGACCAGTAGTTTGCCGTTGCAGGCACCGCCGTTCGACAAGATCAAAGACAGCGATTATCAACCGGCGCTAGAGGCCGGCATGGCACAGCAGAGGGAGGAAGTGCGGACCATCGCGGAGAATCCGGATCCGCCGACTTTCGAGAACACACTGGTGGCATTGGAGAAGTCCGGCCAACTTTTTCAACGCGTGTTTCTGGTTTTCAACGCGGTGACCGGGGCCAATCGCAGTCCGGAACTGGAGAAGCTACAAGAGATCGAAGCGCCCAAACTTGCTGCCCATCGGGACGCGATTTTTTTGGACTCCCGGCTTTTTCACCGCGTGGAGGCCATCTACAAGCAGCGCGAGTCTCTGAAACTCGACCCTGAGTCGCTGCGTCTGGTGGAGTACTACTACGAGCAGTTCGTGCACGCGGGAGCCATGCTTTCCGACTCCGATAAAGCTGAGCTCAAAAAACTGAATGAAGAGGAATCGAAATTGTCGGCTGCTTTCAGCACGAAATTGGTCGGCGCCGCCAAAGCGGCGGCATATGTCACAAAGGATTCGACCACCCTGGTCGGGCTGGGCGAGAGCCGCCTAAAGGGTGCGGCCCAGGCCGCGAAGGATCGCGGGGTTGAGGGATACGTGATTCCTCTGCAGAACACCACGCAGCAACCCGATCTCGCTTTGCTTAGCGTGCGTGCGACACGGCATGCGATATTTGAGAATTCCTGGGACCGGGCCGAACGTGGAGGTCCGAGCGACACGCGCGAGACAATCGCGCGGCTGGCACAAGTGCGCGCGCAGAAGGGCAAGCTGCTTGGATTTCCAAACTATGGTGCCTGGAGACTGCAGGATCAAATGGCGAAGACACCGGAAGCCGCGGTGAGATTCATGGACGCGCTGGTGCCGGGCGCTACGGCCAAAGCTGTGGCTGAAGGGAAGGATATTCAGGCCGTCATTGATGCCCAGAACGGCGGCTCTGCGTTGCAGCCCTGGGATTGGGACTTCTACGCGCAGCAGGTTCGCAAGGCGAAGTACGATCTGGACGAAGAGCAAGTCCGGCCGTATTTCGAACTGGACCGAGTGCTGCACGATGGCGTGTTCTACGCGGCGAATCAGCTGTACGGGATTACATTCAAAGAGCGGCACGACATCCCGGTCTATCAACCTGATGTGCGGGTGTTTGATGTGTTCGACGCCGGCGGGAAGCAACTCGCGCTTTGGTACTGCGACTATTTCAAGCGTGACAACAAGAATGGCGGGGCTTGGATGGATGTTCTGGTCAATCAGTCCAAACTACTCGGAACTCTTCCCGTTGTTTTCAACGTTGCTAACTTCGCCAAGCCGGCGCCCGGCCAGCCAGCGTTGCTCGGATTCCGCGACGTGATCACCATGTTCCACGAGTTTGGGCACGCTCTCCACGGGATGTTCGCCAGTTCCATGTATCCCACATTGTCGGGAACACAGGTGGCGCGTGACTTCGTGGAATTTCCTTCGCAGTTCAATGAGAACTGGGCGAGCTATCCGTCGGTGTTCCAGCATTACGCGAAGCATTACCAGACTGGAGCGCCGATGCCTGAGGAGTTGGTGGCGAAGATCAGAAGATCATCGAAGTTCAATCAGGGCTACGCGCTGACGGAGGTGGTAGCAGCGGCGGAGTTGGACATGCAGTGGCACACTCTGCCCGCTGATGCTGCGCTCAAGAAGGTCGACGATTTTGAGGCTGAGGCGTTGAAGAAGAAGAATCTCTTTCTCAGTGCAGTGCCTCCGCGATATCGGTCGAGCTACTTCGCGCATATCTGGCAGGACGATTATCCGGCGGGATACTACGCTTATCTCTGGAGTGAGATGCTTCATCATGCGGCGTTTCAGTGGTTCGAGAAGCATGGCGGTTTAACGCGTGCGAATGGCGACCGCTTCCGCCAGATGATTCTGTCGCGTGGGAATACCGAGGAGCCGGGAAAGATGTACTCGGAGTGGATGGGGGGAGAGCCGACGATCGAGCCGATGCTGGAGTTCCGCGGATTGGCGCCGGAGGGACCGGGAAAGTGAGACTGTTGCTGTTCGTTGACACAAGACGTTGCGGTCTATGAGGCAGCTCGTGTTGCGCCCCTTCGGGGCTGGTTATTCTGCTATCACAAAGCCCACGGCTTACGTCGTGGGCTGAATTCTTTCGCCGCTTTGCGGCTGGGAACGGTTAGCCGCATCGTTTTCAATGCGCCTAAACGGTTGCCAGCGAGGCGACGCGCCAATTTTCGGAACGACGTTTGTTAGGCGATCTTCTCGTTGTCACCGGCCAGCAGTTCCGCCCCTGCTTCAACGCTGCCCTCTGCGCGGACGCGCAGCCGGTACCACACGATGATCGTTATCAGAGAGAAGACGAAGATGATAGTGGAGACGGCATTGATTTCCGGGGTGATACCGCGGCGGAGGCGTCCCCAGATTTCGAGCGGCAGAGTGTTATCACGGCCGATCAGGAAAAAGCTGACGGCGATTTCGTCCATCGAGAGCGTGAAGATCAATAGCGCGGCGCCGATGATGGGCAACTTCAGATTGGGTACCGTGACGCGCCAAAACGTTTGCCAATAGTTCGCTCCGAGATCCAGGGAGGCTTCTTCCTGCGCGCGATCGAGCTTCTGCAGGCCGGCGAAGACTTCTGTCGCGGCTACGGAGATCAGAGCGGTTCCGTGACCTAGCATAATTGTGAGCAGACTCAGCTTCACCGTCATCAGATTGAAGAGCATCAGGAGCGAAAGGCCCGTGATGATTCCCGGCAAGATGAGGGGCAAGAGCACGAGTCGCCGGAACAGAGCCTTGCCGGGAAACTGCACGCGATCCAGTGCTAGTGCGGCGGGAATGCCGAAGGCGAGTGAGATCACCATGGCGGCCAGAGCGACCTGCAGGCTGTTGAGCACAGCGTCCCAGATGGCGCCGTCACTGAGGAGGATGCGGTACCAGTCGAGGGTTAAGTGATGCGGCGGAAAGCCGCCTACGCCTTGGCCGTTGAAGGAATACAGAATCAGGACCGCGATGGGAAGATACAGGAATGCGAAGACGGCGGCTGCATGCAACGCAAGCCAACGCGAGCGCGGCGAATTTGGAGAATCGATGTTCATGAGAAGATCTAGGGCGAACAGCGCAACGATGTCATCAGAAACGCGCGGTTCCTCCACTCCTCTTGTCTTTCCCTGCGGGAAGGACAATCTCCGGTCGGGATGACAGTTTTGTTGGCTGCACTTTGCCTCCTAGGCTTCCGGTTTTCATAACTTCCATTTCCCGGGCAAGTCGGCGTGTGGGATTCATGAGAAGCTCCATTTCTTTTCCAGACGCTCGGACGCGAAGAGCAGGCTGACGACAATTACCAGTATTCCCAGCGAAATCGCTGCACCTAGCGGCCAGTTGTAGGCTGCGCCGAACAGGCTCACCACAATGTTCGAGATCATGATTCCGCTGGGGCCTCCCAGCAGAAGCGGTGCAAGAAAATCGCCCAGGCTCAGGACGAAGGCGAAGGTCGCTCCGGCTACTACGCCGGGAATTGAAAGCGGGAAGATCACTTTCCAGAAAGTCTGAGCGGGCGTCGCGCCCAGGTCGTGCGAAGCTTCAACGAGGTTCCGGGGAACATGTTCGAGAGAAGCGTAGATCGGCAGGATGGTGAATGGCGTGTAGATGTGGGTCAGGGTTAGAACCACCGCGAAGGGGCTATAAAGAAGGAAGTCGAGGGGATGGCTGGTCAGGTGAACATACTGCAACAGCGTGTTGAGAACACCGTCGGATCCGAGAATTGTTTTCCAGGCATAGGCCCGCACGAGATAGCTGACCCAGAGAGGGATGATCACCATTTGATATAGAAGGTCTTTGCGCTTGCCCGCATAGAAAGAAAGGAAGTAGGCCAGTGGATATCCGAGAAGAAGTGAGAGCAGCATGACGCGGGCGGCGATCCCGATGGAGCGGAGGAGAGTTTCCCAATAGACAGATTTCTGGAGCAGTTCTTTATAGTTTTCGAGATTCCATGAATGGACGATCGTCTGTGCCGCCGAGACCGACCAGAAGCTGTAGCAAAACATCAGCAGATACGGGACCAGCAAGAACACGAGTACCCATGCTAGTGGGGGCACAGTGACAGCAGCTTTGTAGGAGCGGGAGAACATTCAGTTTCGCTCCGGGGATTCGCGTACGGGGATCGCATCAGCGGGGCAGAACTCGAGAGCAACGTCTTCTCTGGTGAGATCACTGCTTGCCGTCCGCACTACCAGGACGAGTCCGTCCCCGCATTGGGCACGCACTAACTCGGTGGCTCCGTGAAATGCCTGCTGCAGAACTCGGCCTGCGACTCGGACGACGTTGTTGGACGTTGCGCCGGTGCTGAGACGAATGTTTTCGGGGCGCAAAGAGAAGAGCGCGGGACCGTCGGGCAAGGCAGCTTGCCACGACAGGGCTCCGCAAGACGCGATGCCGTTGCGGACCTCTCCACGAAGAAGATTGGTGTGGCCGATGAATTGGGCGACGTACGCTGTGGCCGGACGGCTATAGATCTCGCGCGGGGTGGCAACTTGTTCGAGTTCGCCGGAGCGCAGCAGCGCGATTCGGTCCGACATGACCATGGCCTCTTCCTGATCGTGGGTAACGAACACGAAGGCGATGCCGACCTCGCGCTGCAGGGATTTCAGTTCGACTTGCATCTGGCGGCGCAGGTTGGCATCGAGCGCGGAGAGTGGTTCGTCGAGCAGCAGGAGGCGTGGGCGATTCACCAATGCGCGGGCCAGGGCCACTCGCTGCTGTTGTCCGCCGCTGATCTTCGATGGCTTTTTGCCGGCGTGGGCCGTCATCTTCACTTTCTCAAGGGCGTCGGCCACTCGCTGCTCGATCTCGGCATTTGGTCTTTTTGCTACTCGCAGTCCGTAGGCGACGTTTTGCTCAACCGTGAGATGGGGAAAGAGCGCGTAGTTTTGAAAGACTGTATTCACGCGCCTCCGGTAGGGAGGCTGTGCATCGAGCCTCTCGGAGCCCATCCAGATCTCGCCGGAGGTTGCGTTCTCAAAGCCAGCGATGATCCTTAATAGAGTGGTTTTTCCCGAGCCGCTTTCGCCCAGGATGGTGAGAAATTCTCCTTCGGCGATTTCCAGAGACACATCGCGCAAGACGAGGTTGCAGCCGAATGCCTTGGCCAGGTTGCGGATGCCGAGCAGAGCCGGCTTCTGGGTGGGTGTCGTGCTCACGGGTCTCTTTATTGAGCTGCTTTTACGTCGTTCCAGATTTCGGTGTACTTCGTGCGCCGGGGTACGTTTTGCCAGAAGTAAATACGTTTCTGGTAGTTGTCGACATCGTCGAGATGCAGAGTCTTCACATCATCGGCGGTCATGAATTGAGCGGCCTGCGGGTTGGCGGGAACGTAGTGTGTTTTGTCGGTGACCAACTTCTGCGTCTTCGCTTCGATCATATATTCCAGGAATTTCAGGGCGAGTTCCTTGTTGTCGCTACCAGAGGTGATCATGAGGTGATCGATCCAGCCGGTTGTGTTTTCTTTGGGAATCGTCTCTCCCGCGGGAAAGCCGGACTTCTTTAGATCGGCGGTATTGAGGGGCCATCCCATGGCAATCACAATCTCATGGCTCTGGAACAAATTCGTCAATTCGCCGCCTGTGGACCACATTTTGCGGACATTGGGTTTGAGTTCCAGCAGCTTCTTTTTCACGGCGTCGAGTTGCTCGTCGCTCAGGTTGTAGAGACCAGAGGGATCCGGCTTGTCGAAGCCCAAAACCTGGGCGGCCATGTACACGGTCGACAGGTCATCCCACACCGAGACTTTGCCCTTGTACCTGGGGTCCCAGAACAAGTTCCAGGAATCCGGTGGTTGGGCAAAGACCGTTGTGTCATAAATGATGGGGTCCGGGCCCCACATGAAGGGCACGCCATAGACCTGGCCATTCGCGCGCACCAAGGGAAGGGAAGTAAGCTGGGCGGAGAGTTGTCCGTAGCTGGGGAGTTTGGTGAGATCTAAGGCTGCGGCGAGTCCGGCGGTCGCGATCGATGTGGCTACGTCGCTCGATGGGGAGATCACATCATAGGTGCCGGCGCTGCCTCCGCGGAGCTTCGCCATCAGTTCGTCGCTCGATCCCATGTACGAGGCCGACACCTTGCAGTGGTTTTCATCTTCGAAGGCTTTCACAAACGATGGGTCGGCATAGCCCTCCCAAACGAGAAGATTCAGGGTCGGCGTCTTCTTGCTACACGATCCGAGCAGTAAGAGCACGGCCAGCAACGGCAATAGACGGGCGACGCGCTGCCAATTCATGGTTCCTCCAAGTGCAACGGAAAGGCCATCCTCGATCTGTCGAAAAAACCAATTCTGGCTAGGGAGGCCAGAAGTGGGGCACCCCATTTCTGATAGCGAGCAGGGAGCATGTTCAATTTCCGCAACGTCAGAATGTGGGTGGAGTGTTGACCCACAAGACTAAGGTCTCCTTTCGCCCCGGATTCTTCCAGCGATGCGGTGTCGCGCTCTCGAAATAAAAACTGTGGCCGGGTTTCAGCCGATATTGCTCGCCTTCGACGGTAATGTCCAAATCGCCTCGCAACACGTAAATGAATTCCTCACCCTCGTGGGAATAGGATTCGCCGCTTCCGGCTTCGGGCCCAATACGAAAGAGGTGGGGCTCCATGACGGTGTTGCCCCAGGCCAGCAGTTCCATGCGAACGCCAGCGCCCGCTTCCAGAACCTTCCGCTGAGAAGGACGGACCTGGCGGCTGCTAGGTCCGTTGGCGTCAAAAAAATCGAGGATATTGGTTTTGTAAAAACGAGCCAGCTTGCGGAGAGTACCCACTGATCCGCTCATCTGCGAGCGCTCGAGCGCACTGAGGAAGCCTACGGAAATGCCAACTGCATCGGCGACCTGTGCGAGAGACAATTTTCTGCGGGCCCGGAGTTGTCGAAGATGTGCACCAATCGCGCCGGCGTTACCGTCGGCAACAGGGCGAACCTTGCCTTCCTTCTTTAACAATTGCACGATGGCCGCGGCATTCAGGCCCTGCACTTTGCGCAGGAAGCGTGCGCGCTTCAGGAGTTTCACGTCCTCGGATGTGTAGAGCCGGTACTTACTTTCGGTGCGCCGCGGACGGGCAAGGCCAAGGCTTTCCCAAGAGCGGATGACCGAAGGTGACATGCCCACCTTGCGGGCGACGTCTCCAATTTTCAAGTAAGGTACAGCCATAACATGCATCAGTGTTGTGCGGGAACGCCGAGCGATGCGAATTTCGAATCGCCCGGATGCGCTTTTTTCTTCTTGACAGCCCCAGCCCCGGTTCTCTAACCTTGCGGGATTATAGCAAGGTTCTGTCTGGATACAAGCCGTTCGCATTCAAAGATACAAACTCTCTCCCGGATAACTGGAGGTCCCATGTCGTTGCTGCGAGCACGCTGTTCGCATGTGTCTGCGGGCGTTGTCTGTATTGCGATCGGTCTTTTCTTGTCAGTCCAGGTCCATGCGCAGGGCACGGGTGGCCGCATTCTTGGCCGCATTTCAGATCCTTCGGGAGCTGTATTAGCGAACACGAAGGTGACCGCGACGAATGATGCCACTGGGGTTGCCCGGGATGCAGCCAGCAATGACAGTGGAGACTATGTTTTTCCCGAACTTCCAGTCGGCACGTATTCGCTCACATTCGATTTGTCAGGCTTCAAGAAAGCAGTTCGGCATGGCATCACGCTCGACGTGAACCAAGTGATCACGCTCAACATGACCATGCAACTGGGCGCGACGCAGGAAGTGGTGGACGTGACCTCAGAAGCGCCGCTGGTAGAAACCAGCAGCACCCAGCTTGGGGCCGTGGTCAACAACCGCTCAGTCAATGAGCTGCCGCTGAACGAACGAGATACGTACCAATTTTTGCAGTTGCAGCCTGGAGTGCAATCGCAGCTGGGATCGAGTGGCGGGACTTTTTATGGGAGCGATAAAGCGGGCGCGGTTTCAGTGAATGGAGGGCGCAGCCGAGCCAATAACTTCAGCGTGAATGGCGGTGACGCGAATGATCTATTCGTGAACCTGCCCACAATTCAGCCTACGCCCGATGCCATTGAGGAGTTCCGCGTCATCAGTAACACGTTTGACGCGGAATATGGCCGCAACTCGGGTGCAGTGGTGAATGTTGTCACGAAGTCCGGAACCAATCAGTTCCACGGCAACGTTTACGAATACTTCCGCAATAAGGTTCTGAACGCGCAAGGATACTTCAATACCGCTAAGCCACAGTTCAATCAAAACCAGTTCGGGGGTACCTTTGGTGGCCCGCTGAAGAAAGACAGGACGTTCTTCTTCACGTCGTACGAAGGGCGTCGCGTGCGACAAGGCGTATCAGGGGATATCGTTGCTGTTCCCTCTCCCCAGGAGATTCCGAGCGCAGCACAGGGAGGCAGTGTTTTCGCCGGGGGATTTCCCGATCTTTGGTCTGACGGGGCGACGGTCAACGGTATCAGCGATCAGTTCACGGCGGATGCGCTGAACGGACGGCCCGGGTGCACGACGGCAATCACGAGTTTGGGAGGGGTGATGCCGGCGTCAGGAGTGCAGTGGAACCAGGTTTTTCCCACGGACGCAAGCGGCAATGCCACGATTCCGACTGCCTGCATGGATCCCGTGGCTATCGATATGCTGCGTTTTGTTCCGGCTGCCAACCGGCCGGATGGGACGTATCAGGCTGTCCCCAGCCAAGCCGATACGCAGGACCAGTTTACGGTGCGCATCGACCACCGGATCAACGACCGGCAGAATTTCAGCTTCTACTACTATTACACCGACGACAAGCTCCTTCAGCCGTTCTATAACTTCCAGGCTTCCGGGGCCAACATTCCGGGCTTCGGGACGCTGGTTGGGTCACGGTTCCAGCAATTCAACCCAAGTCACACCTGGACCATCAGCAACTCACTGGTCAACGAAGCTCGATTTACATACATGCGGGAAGGCCAGTTGACCTTCCAGCACCCACAGTCGACGAGTTCGGTTCAGTCCTCATGTGCCTCCTCTGCTGCGCAGGCGGTGTGTTTCAACGGCAATTCCGATTCAGCCGCCATCAATGCCGACATCGCTGGCAGTCTTTCAGATCCGACGAAGGCGGGAATCACAACCGGGTTGCCGTCTTCTCATACGGGAGTCCCATTTGTTGACGTTTCTGGTGGTTTTGCGATCGGGAACGGATGGGAAGGCGAATTGCCGCAGGTAGGTAACTCGTTCATGTGGAGCGATAACCTGACCTGGATCAAGGGCAACCACACGATGAAGTTCGGTGGCGACGTTCGCCGCTCGCGCTTCGACCAGACGCTTTATTACAACGTCAGCGGCCAGTTCACGTTTGATGGATCGACTTCCAATTCGATCCAGTACAACGATAACTATGCCAGCTACCTCCTGGGTTTGGCGGACAATTACGTGCAGGGGTCTGCCCAGCGCGAGAATGTGCGTTCGACCGGAGTCTATCTATTCGCGCAGGACAGCTGGAAGATCAATCCGTCGTTGACGCTGAATTACGGGCTGCGCTGGGAACTGGATACTCCGCTGGCGGATGTTTTGAAGCATGTACAGACGTACCGTCCGGGACAGAATACGACGAAATATCCGTGCTACCTGACGGGAGATGAGCAAGCATCGTTCGGGACCAATGACTGCGGACAAGCAGGGGTTTTGCCAACCGGACTGGTAGTGCCAGGAGATGCGGGTATACCCGCAGGAATGACGCAGACTTACTACCAAGCGTTTGCGCCGCGAATCGGGATTGCGTACAGCCCGGACAAGGGCAAGACAAGTATTCGCGCGGGCTGGGGTTTGTTCTATAACCCGATGGAGCAGTTGGTTCTCGAACAGTTTGGAGCTGAACCGCCGTTCGGGGGCAGCACGTTCCTCGCGGCCACCTTCCTGAATACCCCCTTCGTTGGACAGAACGGCGGAGTGAATCCGAATCCGTTCACAGGAATTCTGACCCCTGCGCAAGGTACGCCAACGGATTGGGCCAGCTTCCGGCCGATGCTCCTGTACGGCGACTTCCAGCCGAAGATGCGGACGCAGTACACCGCACAATACAACCTGAGCGTTCAACGGGAATTAGCTCGGGATCTCGTGCTGCAACTTGGTTACGTGGGCTCGCAGGGACATCGGCTGTTGGCGTCGCATGACATCAATCCGGCGAATCCCCAAAGCTGTCTGGGGATTATAGCTTTGGCGAACACCAATCCAGCCTGGGTGACCGACGGATTCGGAACGCAGACCACATGCAGTCAATTCGCGGAAGATAATTCTTTCCTCATCGATCCTGCGGCAGTCGCGCCAGCGGGGGGGTTGGTGGTTCCGTACAGCGGAAAAGGCGGGGGCAATCCGACAACGATTCCTGCGGGCACCACAATCGGTTCAGTTGCGCCCAATGGCATCTTCCTGCCCGGGTTGCGTCCGTATTCATCACCGAATTGCGATCCGATGACGGGAGGCGGACTGGGCACGGGGTGCCCGGTGGATGGTATTTCTGTGTTCAGCAACATCTTTGCGGAAGATACGATTGCCGCTTCGGCCTACAACTCGTTCCAGGCGAGTCTGGAAAAGCGTTTTTCGCACGGCCTGCAATTTGAAGCGGCCTATACATACAGCAAGTCGCTGGACTGGGCGTCGAGCTTCGAAGAGACAGTTAATCCGTTCAACTACAAGGCCAGCCGTGCGCTGTCGCTGTTCAACTCCGCTCAGCGGTTTGTGTTCACATACGTTTGGGATATTCCAACGCCGAGATATAACGGATTCGCAGGCAAGGTTCTGAACGACTGGCAACTTTCAGGGATCGTGCAGTTCCAGAGCGGATTCCCTATCCGGCTACAGACGCAGGACGACAACGAGCTGATCAGCAGCTTGTTCTTTCTGGGAGCGGCTGCACCACAGATGACTGGAAACAAACCCACGATTCTGAATCCCAAGCACTCCGATCCGAACAATCCTGGCCATTTCTATCTCGACCCTGGCCAGTTTGCTGATCCGCCGCTCGGACAGTTCGCGACGACACCTCGTTCGATCTGCTGTGGCCCTGGAGAAAATCAGTGGGACCTGACGGTGTCCAAGAGAATCGCGATTTCGGAAGCGCGCTATTTCCAGTTCCGAACTGATATCTTTAACGTGTTCAACAAGACAGAGTTCTACAATCCGGACGGCAACTTCTCCAATACCACATTCGGTCAGGTGCTGAGAGGACGTGATCCCCGCCTGGTGCAGTTTGCATTGAAGTTCTACTTCTAGCATAGACTTGAGTCACACCCGGGCGGCCTCCCGCCGCCCGGCAATCTAATGGCCCGCGAACCGCCGGCCTGAGTTATCTCGGAGACTAAGATGTACCCCGATCTGCAGAAAGAGCTCTCGACTTTCGAGCGGCGCACGCCGAAGTCCGCCGAAGCCCACAAGAAAAATCTGAAGCGCATTCCGCTGGGCGTGGCCAGCAACTACCGCGCTTATGATCCGTGGCCGATTTTTGTGAAAGAAGCCAGCGGCAGCAAGTTCCGCGACCTCGATGGGAACGAGTACATCGATCACAACCTGACGTTTGGAGCGTTGATGGCGGGGCACTGCCACCCCGCGGTGATGAAGGCTGTCGAAAAGCGTCTTTCGACTGGAACCATGTTTGGCATGCCGCATGACATGGAGTGGGAACTGGCAGAGGAAATCTGCGACCGGTTTCCAGTTGAGATGTGCCGGTTCGGCAACAGCGGAACCGAAGCGACCATGCATGCGATTCGGTTGGCACGTGCAGCCACCGGGCGAGACAAAATCGTGAAGTTCGAGGGCGCGTATCACGGCCTGCACGATAGTGCGCTCATCAGCGTGAAGCCGCATGCTCCCGACTATGGAGATATTCATGCTCCTACTGCGGTTCCGGGTGGCCTCGGTGTGCCGAAGGCTGCGGTTGAAAACGTGAAGATCGCGACTTTCAACGATCTGCATACCGTGGAATTGAGATTCAAAGAAAATCCGGGACAGATCGCCGCGATTATTCTTGAGCCAATCCTGATGAACGTCGGACTCTGCATGCCTAGACCCGGCTTCCTGCAAGGGCTGCGGGAGATCGCGACGAAGAACGGCGCGCTGCTGATCTTCGATGAAGTCAAGACAGGAGCGAAGCTCTGCTGGGGCGGGGCGAGCGAATATTTTGGCGTGACGCCTGACATGATCTGCCTTGCGAAGTCGATTGGCGGCGGTTTGCCGCTGGCTGCGTTCGGAACGCACAAGTCGGTCATGGATCTGATCTCGCAGCACAAGGTGTTCCATGGCGGGACGTACAACACGAATCCTGTGTCGATGGCGGCAGGTCTCGCGACGTTCCGCGAGGTTCTGACCCGCGACAACTACGCGAACGTTGAGAAACTGAGCAAGAAACTGGCCGAGGGATATCGCAACATCATCGCAAAGGTCGGACTTCAGGCATATGTTGCGCAGGCTGGAGCGAACGGAGCGCTGATGCTCTATCCGCAGGAAATCGTGAATTACCGCGACTGGACTGTGATTGATGTCGACCTGTGGCGGCACTACTGGTTCGGCATGGTGAACCGCGGCGTGATGGCACAGCCGTACTGGTGGGACGAGCAGTGGACGATTTCGGTCCAACACACAGAGGCCGATATCGACAGGCACATTGCCGCGTTTGCCGATGTTGCGGCCTCGCTTGCCAAGGCGCAGCAGGAGCGGAGCGAGAGGGTGCCGGCAGAAGTTGCGCATTAGAAAACAAGTGGTCAGTTGTCAGTGCTCAGTGGTCAATCATTGGGCTGCTGAATACCCTGGCGACTGACCCCTGATCACTGACTTGTCCACGACTGCACAATCCGCTGAACAGCCGCACTTGATCCGTGCCCTTGGCCGACGTGATCTCGTTTTGTTGTTTGTCGTCGCAGTGTTCAACCTGAACGTTGTTCCTTCGATCGCGGCGAATGGTGGGGTCACGGTGTGGCTCTGGATTATTTCACTGCTGCTATTTTTCTGGCCGCAGGGGATTGCAGTGATCGAACTCGCGCATCGATATCCGGGCGAAGGCGGAGTGTATTTGTGGGCGAAGGAAGTCTTCGGCGACTTTCACGGGTTTCTGTCGGGTTGGTGCTATTGGACCAACAACATGCTGTACGTGCCGACCGTAATGCTTTATTTCGTCGGTGTGTCGGTCTACGTACTCGGGCCAGGGCATCTGGGACTGGCGGACAACAAGATTTTTGCCTCGACGGCTTCACTCACTCTGTTGGCTCTGCTCACCCTGTTCAACGTCCTGGGGCTTGGTGTAGGGAAGTGGATTAACAACCTGGGAGCGATCGGGACGTTTGTCGCCGCCGCGGTTTTGATCGGGCTTGGGATTGTGATCTGGTCACGTTACGGGACGACGATTACGCGTGCCGACTTTGCAATTCCAGCCAATCCGAAATTTGTACTCAATTCGTTTGGCGTGATCTGTTTCGGCCTGGTGGGGCTCGAACTGGCATCGGTGATGGGAGATGAGATTCAGGATCCGCGCCGCACTCTGCCGGGGGCGGTGGCGTGGGGTGGAGTTCTGTCGGGCGCTCTTTACGTGGGCGCCACCCTGACCTTGCTCATCGCGGTTGGGAAGAACGTCAACGTTTTGCAGGGAATCGTGCAGGCTGTTACGCATATGGCTGACCGCGTGGGCGTTGGATGGATTTCGATTCCATTTGCGATCCTGCTCAGTCTTTCGATCGCCGGGATTGGGTCGGCATGGATGGGCGGGTCGGCGCGCATTCCATTCGTCGCGGGGCTGGATTCTTACATGCCGAGCTGGCTTGGGAATGTGCATCCGCGCTACGCGACACCTTATGCGGCGCTGATCTTGCAGGGATTTGTTTCAGCAATTCTGGTCATTCTCAATTTTGTTGTGGCAGGTGTGCAGGAGACTTTTCAAAAGTTGCTGTCGCTTGCGGTGGTTCTGCAGCTTGTTCCCTTTGTCTATATGTTCGCGGCGTTGGTAAAGTTCGCCGTGATGGAGCCAACTCCGAAGGGGCAGTATGGTCGGAGCGCAATGTTCGCGGCGGGCCTTAGTGGATTGCTGACCACGATTCTCGGAATTGCATTAGTGTTTTTTCCCGCGCAGCAGATCACGTCGCTGTGGCAGTACGAATTATGGATGGTGGGCGGGACCCTGTTTTTCATCGGGCTCGCGGCATTCTTCTTCTTCGTGTATGGCCGCCGCAAGGTGGTGCAACGGATTCATGTGACGACACCGACCTCGGTGATCCCGGCGAGCGAAACTCGCCAGTAGGTTCAAGATCAGCGCCTTGGCGCCCTGGAGGCCATGATGCCCAGCGGAGTGCAAACGGAAGTTAAGACATACCAAATGTTCATCAATGGGGAATGGGTCGCGAGCAGGTCGGCCAAAACATTCCCGGTCTACGATCCCTCGACGGAAGAGGTGATCGCGCAAGTTCCGGACGCCAATGCTGACGATGTGAATCGCGCCGTGGCTGCGGCGAAAGCTGCCTTCGAAGAGGGCCCATGGGCGAGCACTACGGCGCAGGAGCGTGGGCGCGTGTTGTTCCGCCTGGCAGATAAAGTTCGGCAGAACCTCACGACGCTCGCCGAACTCGAATGCCGTAATACAGGGAAGCCCATCGTGGAGGCGGAGTTTGATCTGAATGACGTTGCTACGTGCTTCGAATATTACGGCGGACTGGCGACGAAAATCACGGGACAGGTAAATCCGGTTCCCGATAATGCTCTCTCGCTCTCGCTAAAAGAACCTGTCGGGGTAGCTGGGCAGATTATTCCGTGGAATTATCCTCTGCTGATGGCGGCGTGGAAGCTGGCCCCGGCCCTGGCAGCGGGATGCACTTGTGTACTGAAGCCTGCGGAGCAAACGCCGCTCACGGCACTTGAATTCGCGAATTACTTTGCCGATTGCGGTCTGCCGCCGGGAGTTGTGAATATCGTGACGGGGTTCGGTGAAACCTGCGGCGCTCCTATCGTGCAGCATCCCGATGTCAACAAGATTGCCTTCACGGGAAGTGCGGTAGTGGGCAAGATCATCGTGAAGCAAGCCGCCGACACCGTGAAGCGCGTGACGCTGGAACTCGGCGGCAAGTCTCCGAATATCTTCTTCGCCGATGCCGATTTTGAGGCCGCGATTGATGGTGCCCTCTTTGGCGTCTTCATTAATCAGGGTGAGGTCTGCTCAGCGGGGAGCCGCATCCTGGTGCAGAAATCGATTTACAAGAACTTCGTGGACGCGATGACGGAGAAGGCCAAGAAGATCAAGCTGGGCCCGCCGCTAGAACGCGAGACGAAAATGGGCCCGCTGGTCAGCAAGGAACAGTACGAGCGAGTGAATGAGTATCTCGCCTTGGGCAAGCAAGAAGCCAAACTCGCTGCTGGCGGTGGACGGCCGGAGAAGTTCGCGAAGGGCTACTACGTTCAGCCTACGATCTTTTATGACATAAACAACAGCGCGCGCATAGCACGTGAGGAGATTTTTGGGCCGGTTGCCGCCGTAATTCCCTTTGACGATGAAAAAGATGCGATGAAGATCGCGAACGATTCTCCGTACGGGCTTGCGGCTGCGGTCTGGACGCGCGACATCTTCAGGGCGATGCGTGCGGTGAAGGCTCTGCGCGCGGGGATTGTGTGGGTCAATCATATGCAGCCGACGTATGTCGAAGCGCCGTGGGGAGGATTCAAGCAGTCCGGCTTTGGACGAGAACTCGGTCCTTGGGGAATTGAAGAGTATCTCGAGACCAAGCAGGTTCATATCAATCTCAACGAGGCGCCGATCGGCTGGTACTGAGGAATAGTGGTCAGTGGTCAGTGGTCAGTGGTCAGTGACCAGTGGCCCATTGCAATTTTGGATTTTTTCTTGCCACTGACCGCTGGTCACTGGCCACCAGGATTTGGACATGTCGACCATTCAAATTCGCACTGCAATTCCGGGTCCCAAATCAAAGGCGCTCTCTGAACGCCGCGTGAAGGCTGTGCCTCGTGGGCTTTCTCAGGGCACGCCAATCTATGTCGCCAAGGCCGAAAGCGCATGGCTCGAAGATGTCGATGGCAATCGGTACATCGACTTTGCCGGAGGGATTGGCTGCATCAACGTCGGCCACCGGCGTGATGAAGTGGTCAGCGCCGTCAGAGATCAGCTTGAACGTTTTCTGCATACTTGCGTGCAGGTGACGCCGTACGAACTCTACGTGCGGCTGGCTGAGCGGATGAACGAGGTTACGCCGGGTAACTTCGCGAAGAAGACGATCTTCGTCAACAGCGGAGCGGAGGCGGTTGAGAACGCGGTGAAGATCGCGCGGGCTTATACCAAGCGCCCGGGCATTGTCGCCTTCGAAGATGCTTTTCATGGCCGCACGATGATGACGCTGGCGCTCACCAGCAAAACACATCCTTACAAGGCCGGATTTGCGCCGTTTCCTGGCGAGGTTTACCGGGTTCCGTTTGCCTACTGCTATCGATGCTCATATTCGAAGAAGTATCCATCGTGCGATCTCTATTGTGCCCGTCACCTAGAAGATACGTTCAAGCGCGTGGTCGCGAATGAGGAAGTCGCCGCGGTGATTGCTGAGCCGGTGCTGGGAGAAGGCGGATTCGTTGCGCCGCCGCCCGATTACTTCGAAGTTTTGATCGAGCTGTGCCACAAGTACGGCATCCTTTTTATTGCAGATGAGGTGCAATCCGGATTTGGACGAACCGGCGCGCTATTCGCCAGCCAGAGGTACGGTATTGAGCCAGACATTCTTGTAACCGCGAAATCTCTCGGCGGCGGGCTGCCTCTGGCGGCGGTGACCGGGCGCGCCGAGGTGATGGACGCGCCGGGAGTCGGCGGATTGGGAGGGACATTCGCGGGGAATCCGCTTTCATGCGCGGCTGCGCTGGCCGTGCTCGATCTCTTCGAGCGGGAAGATTTGCTGTCGCGGGCTGACGAGATCGGCAACCATTTTCAACGCCGTGCTCGCGAGTGGCAATGCCGCTGGTCCATCATTGGGGATGTGCGCGGACTGGGCGGAATGCAGGCGATCGAACTTGTGCAGTCGCAGGAGAGCAAGGCTCCGGCATCTGAGGAAACCAAGAAGATCACGCAGTATTGTTACGAGCATGGCCTGATCACGATTACGGCGGGAACATATTCGAACGTGATCCGTGTGCTGGTGCCGATGGTCATTACACCGCAGCAGATGGATGAGGCTCTGGATGTGCTGGAATCGGCCATCGCAGCGGTCTGTGACAAGAAGGGCGCGGTAGCGCAGATGGTCTAGTAGAGAGGTCCCAGGTGTCAGGCCTTTCGTCATAGGGGGCATTTGTGGCAGGCCGGCGAGAAGCAGTTCACCGGACAACCAGGGCCAAGATCCAGGACCTAAACTGGGTAGATAGCACGAGTTCTTCGGTAGCGGGCTGACATTGTCAGTACTCATTCTTCGCGACAGCGAGAGGCATTACCTTCATGAGCGTTGCAGCACCACCCACCAACAAGCTTCCGCATTACATCAATGGGCAATGGACCGAGGCGCAAGCGTCGGAGTGGCGCGACGTGGTGAACCCGGCAACGGGCGAATTGCTGGCGAGCGTTCCTCTGGCGGACGCAGCTGAGGTCAATGATGCGGTTGAGGCCGCGGCTGCTGCTTTCCCGGAATGGCGGCGTACTCCACCGGAAGACCGAATTCAACCGCTGTTCAAATTGAAGATGTTGCTGGAGGAGCACCTCGACGACATTGCGCGAATCATCACGCTGGAAAACGGCAAGACGTTTGGCGAAGCCAAGGCCGAGATGCGGCGAGCGATTGAAAATGTCGAAGTCGCCTGCGGCATCCCGATGATGATGCAGGGCTACAACCTGGAAGATGTCGCGCGCGGGATCGACGAAATGATGATCCGGCAACCGCTGGGCGTCGTCGCTGCGATTGTGCCGTTCAACTTTCCCGGCATGATTCCGTTCTGGTTTCTGCCGTATGCGATTGCCACCGGGAATACGTTCATCGTAAAGCCGTCGGAACGAGTACCGCTTACCATGAGGTACGCGTGCGAACTGATCGAGAACACCGGGCTGCCGAAGGGAGTGATGAATCTCGTGAACGGCGGCAAGGCGGCGGTGGACGCGCTCGTCGATCATCCGAAGGTGCGCGCAATCAGCTTTGTGGGGTCGACAGCGGTCGCCCGGTACATCTACTCTCGTGCCGCCCAGCAGGGGAAACGCTGCCAGTGTCAGGGCGGGGCGAAGAATCACGTCATCGTCTTACCCGATGCGGACATGCCGATGGCTACCCAGATCATTGGGGACAGTGCCTTTGGGTGCGCGGGGCAACGTTGTCTTGCAGTTTCGGTAGCGGTGACGGTCGGAGAAGCGCAGAGAACCTTCCGCGACTCTATTTCTGATGCGGCCTCAAAACTTAGAGTGGGCAACGGTCTTGAAGACGGCGTGCAAATGGGCCCGGTGATCACGCCACAAAGCAAGGAGCGGGTCGAATCGCTCATTGGAGTTGGAGAGAAGCAGGGCGCGAAGGTTTTGTTGGACGGGCGCAACGCAAGAATCGCCAAGCACGAACGCGGCAATTTCGTGAATCCCACGATTCTCGATGGTGTGCCGGCTACAAGCGAACTGACTGACACCGAGATCTTTGGTCCGGTGCTCAGTCTCGTCCATGCTGACAACATGGACGAAGCGATCACCTTCCTCGAACGTAGCCCCTACGGTAACCAGGCGTCGTTATTCACCTCGAGTGGGTCGGCGGCACGACGGTTCCGCTACGAAGCGCCCGCGGGCAACATAGGGATCAACATTGGTGTTGCCGCGCCGATGGCATACTTTCCGTTCAGCGGGTGGAAGAACAGCTTCTTTGGCGATTTACATGGCCAGGGCCGCGATGCGATCGAGTTCTACACGGATAAGAAGGTTGTTGTCGAGCGCTGGGCCAAGGAGCATTCGCGTAAGTTCTAATTCTGTGCCACGGATTAGCGTGGATTTACACGGATTTTGTTTTGGTTGTCCGTGGACATCTGCGAAGATCGGTGGTGAACTCAGGGACGTTATGACTACTACTATCGAAGCATCTATGACCGGGCAGGAAATCGTCGATCTCACGAAAAAACACACCCTGTTTGAGTGGTCGGCACAAGCGAAGGTGGATCCCATTCCTATCGCCAGGGCCAAGGGCATTTACTTCTGGACTCCGGAAGGCAAGCGGTTCATCGATTTCAACAGTCAATTGATGTCGGTGAACATCGGGCACGGCGACGAGCGTGTGATTCAGGCGATCCACGAGCAGGCACAAACTCTGGCTTATGCCAATCCATTCATGGCAACGGAGCCGCGGGCGCGACTAGGTGCGAAACTGGCGGAGATTACGCCGGGTGACATCGACACATTCTTCTTTACGAACGGCGGTGCTGAAGCGAACGAGAACGCCATTAAGATCGCCCGTTTTTTTACAGGACGTCACAAGATCATGGCGCGCTACCGCTCATATCATGGAGCGACCGCGGGAAGCATTTCGTTGACGGGCGACCCTCGCCGCTGGGCGGCCGAACCCGGCATCCCCGGAGTTGTGCGTGTCCTCGATCCCTATCATGGCATTGAGCGCGGTTGGGAGTCTGCCGAGACTTCACTTGCGATGATTGAAGAGACGATGCAGCTCGAGGGCCCGCATACGATCGCAGCCTTCATCCTGGAGAGCGTGGTCGGCACGAATGGCATTCTCATACCGCCAGATGGATACATGCAGGGCGTGCGCAAACTCTGTGACAAGTACGGTATTTTGATGATCGCAGACGAGGTCATGGCTGGGTTCGGCCGGACCGGGGAATGGTTCGCGATTGATCATTGGAAGGTCGTTCCCGATCTGATCTGCATGGCCAAGGGACTGACGGCGAGCTATCTGCCGCTGGGTGCGGTCGGCATGCGGCATCACATCGCACAACATTTCCAGGACAGGGTCTTCTATGGCGGACTGACCTACAATTCGCATCCCATGGGCTGCGCGGCTGCGCTGGCTACAATTCGCGTGTACGAAGAGGATCACCTCATCGAGAACGCGCGGAAGATGGGCGCGGTAATGAAACAGCTCGGAGGGGATCTGCAGGCGAAGCATCCTTCGGTCGGGGCAGTTCGGTCGATTGGGCTGTTCGGTATTGTCGAGCTGGTACGCAGCCGGAAAACCATGCAGCCCATGGCCCCGTTTAATGGAACGTCGGAAGAAATGGTGGCGCTGGGAAAGTTCTTCCGCGCGCAGGGTCTCTACACTCTGGTGCGTTGGAACTCCTTCTATACGAATCCTCCACTTTGCATTAACGAACAGCAGCTGCGCGAGGCGTTCGCAATTATCGACAGCGGGCTGGAAATTACCGATCGGGCGGTGAAGGACTAGAGCAGCCCAAAAGCTAAAATCCCCACCCTGAAATCGCAAAAGGAGCGATTTTAGGATGGGGCACGATCGTAAGTCTTCACAGAAACATCTCAGGCGGCTTGCTGGTGCTTGGGGAACGTGCCGAAGATCCTGCGGATGAAGCCGTGAAAGTTGTGTATTCCACCGGCGCCCGGCAAGAACATGTAGGGGCACTGGCCGGGAATGACTTGGATGCCGTGTTCCTGGCAAAACGCAACCGCTTTTTCGCTCACCGCGCCCTTGCCGCCAGCGCGGTACATCCAGATGCGGCGAATGCCTGCGGCGGCACAATCTGAAATGACAGCGTCTGTGACCTCGGGAGTAGTCATCAACAGTGCCGCATTGACTGGGGGCTGGATATCCTGCACCCGTGCAAAGCAGGGCCGACCGAAGACTTCCGAGGTCTTCGGGTTGACGGGAACTACGTCATAGCCCTGGCGTTCGAGCTCCCGAAATAGTGACGCGCTGAAGTCTTTGGGATTTCTGGAGATGCCAACCATCGCGATGCGTTCCTGGGCGAGAAAGTCTTCAATCGCTTCGAGACTGGGAGTAGGGATCTGCATAATGTGCTCCTGATTTGTCTGCGGATCCTATCCTAGTTGCAGCGAGTAAGCAGTGACAGGAATCACGTTTAAGAACTTGGGCCGGCTCCGGTCATGCCGCGGGAAATGCCGCGATGGGCTTGCAGTTCGGGCGGTCTGGGAGCACAATTTATACGCACGAAACGAGCCCAGGCGGGCAAAAGTGGAGAGTCGAGCTCCACGCGGGGGTAGTCGAATGAAGCAAGGCATCTCTTTGGCAATCATCCTTCTATTCGGGCTGGTGGCAATTGCCCAGCAAAGTGACAACAGCACGTCTTCCAGCGCTGCTGGCGCAGCGGCGACGCAGAGTGCGAGCGAGCGGGAGCCGCTCACGTCCCCGCGCCCGAAGGATTTCTGGGACGGGGACGATCCCAATCTGGTCAACCTGATTACACATCCGTTTGCCAACAAGAAATATGTGCAGCGGCAAGTTACACCGATCCGGGATCGTATTAATGAGCTGGAGCAGATCACAGCGGAAAATGGTCGGCAGATCAAGGATGCGGACACACGGGCGCAGCAAGGGATTCAGGCCGCGTCGGAAAAGACCAGTTTGGCCGATCAGCACGCGAGCGATGCAGCGAACAAAGCGCAACTGGCGCAAACAGCCGCGACCGAAGCCTCAGCGCGAGTTTCGTCGGCAGAGCAGATGGTGGGCAACTTGGGTGAATACAAGGCCTCCGCCCAGACCGAGATCCGGTTTCGTTCCGGGCAGACGGCCCTGAGCAAGACTGCGAAAGACGCGCTGGACGAGATGGCAGGGCCTCTTAAGGACCAGCGTGGATACATTATTGAGGTACGTGGATTCGCTCCGGGGCAAGGCCAGGCTGCGATCCGCAGTTCGCAGAAGATGGCGGATTCCGTGGTCCGTTATCTTGTGCTCACCCACAGCATCCCTGTCTATCGAATCTACGAAATGAGCATGGGCAATCCGGCCACGACGGGGGCGGGAAAGAGCTCCAGCAGTGCTCGGGTCGAAGTGAGTGTCCTGAAAAATGATCAGGTAGCGTCTAGCCAGCGGTAGAGAGGGTGTTTAACCAACGAGGGGGCAGGTTCGCCTGCCCCCTTTACGATTTTGGTGCGAATGCACCGCGTCCAAAAGAGATGTTCCATTATGGGAAGTCTCCCACTGGATCGTGATTACGATCACAGACTGCCATGTTTTAGTGCGGTGATTATAAGCCCTATTGGCGCTACTTCTCGGAGAGTAGCGATTATGCAAGGCAGCATGCTTCCATGCGGAGGAGGGGTGCTGGGAGGTGTAGCGCGCTGCCGAGCATGTTCCGGAGTGTTAGCGCGCCGTTGTGATCCTAGGAAATCTGATCTGAGGGTTGGCCATGAGTTCTGCCGATCGAACGAGGCACTCTAGCGCCTCGGCTGGGTTTCTGCGAACCCGGCTTCGTTTCTACGCGTTCGCTCTGATCGCTGTTTGCGCCGCATCCGCTCTGCAACAAGCTTTGGAAGCAGCCATCGCGTTCCCGCATTCGTTTCTACTGTTCTATCCGACGATATTGATCGTTGCGCTTCTGGCTGGCTTCTGGCCGGGAGTTGTGGCGACCGCTCTGTGTGAGCTCACTGCCGCCTACTTCTATATGCATCCGGCCGACACGTCCACAGTCAGCGATGAGACACGGCCTGTCGGGCTGGTATTGTTTGGGCTGATCGGAATGGCGATCAGTTGGCTGGCGAGTTCATCCCGTCAGCGCGCCAATCGTCTGCAAGAATTCGAGAGCGTGGTCGAAAGCCTAGAGGAGATGATCGCTGTCATCGATCGGAATTATCGATACCGGATCGCCAATCCTGCGTTTCTGCGGTATCGGGGCATGAAAAAGGAAGATCTGATTGGCCGACACGTTTCGGATGTGCTGGACCCTACAGTGTTCGAGAACCAGATCAAGCCGAACCTGGACAGGTGCTTCCAAGGAGAAATCGTCAGCTTTGAGATGACCTATCAATATCCGGAACTGGGCAAGAGGCAATTGCTGATTGAGTACCTGCCCATTCAAGGTTCTGGCGGAATCGACCGGGTGGCTTGCCTACTCCGCGATCTCACGGATCAGAAGAAATCTGATCAGGCGCTGCAGCTATTCCGTAGGCTGATCGATGAGTCCAACGATGCTGTCGAAGTCGTCGACCCGCTAACGCTGCGCTTTCTCGATATGAACGATAAGACTTGCAGGGATTTAGGGTACAAGCGTGAAGAACTGCTCGGCATGACAGTATTCGACATTGATCCGAACGTTGGGCCGTCGTCTGAGGTAGCGCTCCGAGAGAAAGTTCGTGCAGAGGGTTCGATTGTGAAAGAGTCGATCCACAGGCGGAAGGACGGTTCGACATTCCCGGTAGAGGTCAGCATCACGTATGTGGAACTTGAGAGAAACTATCTGGTGACCGTGGCCCGGGACATTACCGAGCGAAAAAGGGCTGAAGATGTCTTGCGAGAGAGTGAAGACCGGTACCGCGACCTCGTCGAGCACAGCGAGGACCTGGTGTGTACGCACGACCTCCGCGGGCACCTGCTTTCAGTAAATCCGGCTGCGAGACGGTTGCTAGGCTACGAGATCGATGAGTTGTTAATGACTTCGATGCGCGATTTCATTGCCCCGGAATTCCGCCCGCAGTTCGATCAGTATCTGGAGAAGATCCAAGCGAAGGGGGCAGACAGCGGTTGTCTCTGCGTGCTGACCAAAGATGGTCGGCGCCGCATATGGGAGTATCGCAATACTTTGCGTAGCGAAGGTGTCCCGTTCCCGGTGGTGCGTGGTATGGCACATGACGTCACCGAGCGTAAGCAGGTTCAGGATGCACTCCGCCTGAGCGAACAGCGCATGCGTTTGTTCATAGAACATGCTCCGGCGGGTGCAGCATTGCTGGATCGGGAGATGCGCTACATCCAGGCGAGTCGCCGCTGGCGCACGGACTATGGCTTGGGGGATCGCGACATTATAGGGGTTTCTCACCACGAGTTGTTCCCCGAACTGCCGGAACGCTGGAAGGAGGCGCATCGGCGGTGCTTGGCCGGCGAGATCTTGCGCGAGGAGTGCGATCGCTTCGAACGTGCAGACGGAAGAGTGCAATGGGTTCGATGGGAACTGTACCCGTGGTATGAGAAGGAGCAGATTGAGGGAATTGCGATTTTCGCAGAAGACGTGACGGCCAAAGAATTGGCTCGGCAGGCACTCCGGGTATCAGAGCAGCGCTATCGTACTTTGTTTGAAAAAGCGATTGCAGCAGTGGGCATCATTACATTGGGTGGGAAGGTGATTGATTGTAACAATGCCTGGGCACGAATGTTCGGGCACAGCTCAGCGGTGGAGTGCCGCGACAGGCAAATCCAGAACTATTACCGGGACCCCGCCGAGCGCGACCCCTTGCTCGAGGAGTTGCGAGAAAAGGGACTTTTCGCCAATCGCGAATTGCTTCTCTGTCGAAAGGACGGT
>Ga0335082_10000874_pt1 | contig 31680 bp, 25 predicted proteins | sample Lox_Sample_41_FD_206718 | JGI IMG/M metagenome (GOLD analysis project Ga0335082, IMG submission 206718) | Soil microbial communities from Loxahatchee National Wildlife Refuge, Florida, United States - Lox_Sample_4.1 | ecosystem: Environmental > Terrestrial > Soil > Wetlands | place: USA... | reverse complement strand
TCACCACGAAGTCGCCCCGGGAGCTCGCGGCCACCGCGCTGCTTCTCTGCCATCCGGTGGTGTAGGTGTTGAGCTGGAACTCGCCGCCGAGCGCCGTGCCGTCCGAGTGGTAGCGCTGGCCTTGCAAGCTCACGTCGTGGTTGCTTCCGGATTGCGCACTGCTGTACCACACGACGAGAAAATCGCCGGTGCCATCGGCAGCGGCCGCCGGCTCGAACTGGGTACCGACGGTGTAGGTGTTGATCTGGAACTCCCCCCGCTCGCGCGCCGTTCGAGGAGTAGCGCTGGCCCTGGATGCTGAGGCCGCTGTCGTCGCTCGCGGACGAGCCGTAGTTGGCCCACACCACCACGAAGTCACTGTTGGGAAGCGCCACGACGGACGGGAACCACTGCTGGTTCGTCGTGTAGCGGTTGACCTGGAACTGACCGCCGAGCGCGTGGCCGTCCGAGGCATAGCGCTGGCCCTGGACGCTATTGCTGCTCTGGTCCGTGCCCGACGATCCGTTGCTCTCCCACACGACGACGAAGTCGCCGTTCGGGCACCATGTCAGCTGGGGGGGCCCTGACGATCCGTCGTGTAGGTGTTGAGCTGGAACTGGGAGCCGAGTGCGGCGCCGTTCGAGGCGTAGCGCCGCGCCTGGACGCTCGAATCGCTCGTGTCGGTACCCGGCGAGCCCGTGCTCAGCCACGCCACGACCCAGTCGCCGTTCGGCCCCGTTGAACGAAAGGCAGACCCTGGTTCCCGGTCGTGTAGGTATTGACCTGGAACTGGTTCCCGAGGGCTCTTCCGTCCGAGGCGTAGCGCCGGCCCTGGATGCTGCCGTCCGTATCGGTGGGGGACCCGAAGCTTCCCCAGACGACGACGAACTGTCCGCTGGGGAGCAACGCGACACGCGTCCCCGCCTGCTGACCGGGCGTGTAGGTATGACCTGGAACTGAGGGCCGAGGGTGGTCCCATCCGACGCGAAGCGCTGTCCGTGGACGCTGGTGCCGCTCGTATCGGTTCCCGGTGAGTCCGTGCTCGACCAGACCACAACGAAGTCACCGTTGGCTCTCACGGCGACCGACGGTCCGTACTGACTGCCCAGCGTGTAGGTGTTGACCTGGAGCTCGGGCCCTGCGGCACGGGAGACAGTGCCGTGGCTGCCGTCGCGGCGACGAGCGGCACGAGTGCCACGAGCCCGCTCGCCTGGCAGCAACCGATCCGGGTTCTCCGCATCCGCTTCCTCGGGGCGCGCGCCGCGGAGGGAGGCTGTCCCTCGGCTTCGCTCCGCACGGCGAGGTCCGACGCATCGATCCTACGCCCCGAAGTGGAGCGGAATCCAGGGAGGCCGAGATGGCGTTCCCGTCATCTTCGCGCGCCCCTGCCTCGTCGCTACCTCGCCACGTCGCGCGGCAGCTCCAGGATGAAACGGCTGCCTCGGCCCGGCTCGCTCTCGAGGAAGATGCGGCCCCCGTGCGCCTGAACGACGTCGCGCACGATCGCGAGGCCGAGGCCGGCGGCGCCGCCGTCGTGGCCCTGCGCGAAGCGCTCGAAGATGCGCTCGCGCTGCTCGGGCGGGATCCCGGGGCCGCTGTCCGACACCGAGAGGCGAACGACCTCCGGGAGCCCCGTGGCCTCGACCCGGATCACGCCGCCGTGCGGCGTGTAGCGGAGCGCGTTGCCGATCAGGTTCGAGACCGCCCAGCCGAGCTTCGTGGCGTCGCCCGAGATGCGGAGCTCCTCGTCGGGCACGCGCGTCTCGAGCTCGATGCCGCGCTCGCGCGCCTGCAAGGCGAAGATGTGCGCGGTGCGGATCGCCAGATCGCGGATCGAGACGCCTTCGCGCTCGAGCGCGATGGTCATGGCGCGCGAGCGCGAGACGTCGAGCAGACGCTGCGCCACGTCCTCGAGGCGCATCACGTCCTCGCGCGCCGACTCGACCCACTCGCGCGGCTTCTCGCCGAGCGCCGGCTCGCCGCGGCCGAGCAGATCGAGCGCCATGCGCAGCGAGGTCAGCGGCGTGCGCAGCTCGTGCGAGAGCGTCGCCATCAGCTGCTCGCGGCGCGCCTCCTGGTCGCGCAGATAGGTGACGTCCTGCAGCGTCAGGATCAGGCCAGTGGAGCTCCCGTCCGGCGCGCGCAGCGGGGTCGGGCGCAACACGAAGAAGTGGTCGCGGCCGCGCAGGAACATCGCGATCTCGAGCGCGTGCGGCGCGCTGGAGGGATGTGCCAGGAACTCCGCCACCGCGGCGCGCAGCCGCAGGTAGTGCGGGTGCGAGGTGCCGAGCTGCTGGAAGGGGCGCCCGAGCGCCTCGTCGCGCTCCACGTCGAGGATCGCGCAGGCGATCTCGTTCATGTGCACGACGCCGCCGCTCGGGTCGAGCACGACGAGCCCGTCGTCGATGCTCTCGATCACGGCCTCGGTCTTGGCCTTCTCCGCCAGCACCGCGTCGATGCGCGTTCGCTCGATCGCGACTGCGGCCTGGCCGGCCAGCGCCTCGAGGAGCTGCCGCTGCTCGAGCGGCAGGAAGGTGTCCGGTCGCTCGCCGTGCAGCGCCAGCACGCCGACCACGCCGCGCACGGTCGCGAGCGGCACGTGCAGCCACTCGCTGCCGGGGAGCGTGTCCGTTCCCTGTCCGGCCGGCTCGCCGTGCTCGAAGGCCCACTGCGCCGTCGCCCGCTCGGCCGCGGCCAGCGCCGCGCCCTGTGGATGCGCGGCGCGCGCGCGCAGCGACTCCGCCTCGGCCAGCAGCAGCACGACCTGCGCGCCGAAGGCCTGCGCCACGTGCGTCGCGATCGCTCGCAGCAAGGTGTCGGCGTCGGGCGCGGCGGCCATCTCGCGCGCGAAGGCGAAGAGCGCGGCGGTGCGCGTCTCGCGTCGCCGCGCCGCGTCGGCCTGCTCCCGCGCGCGCGCGGTGAGCTGGCTGGTGAAGATCGCCACCAGCAGAAAGACCGCGATCTCGACCGCGTGCTGCGTGCGCGCGATCGTAAAGGTGTACAGCGGCTCCACGAAGAAGAAGTCGTAGGCGAGGACCGAGAGCACGGAAGCCGCGATCGACGGCCAGAGCCCTGCGAACACCGCGGTCAGCAGCACCGCGACCAGGAAGATCATGCCGGGGTCGGGGAGCGGCAGGATCGCGATCAGTCCGCGCGAGACGAGCGCCGCGCCCACGACCGCGCCGACCGCGATGGCCATGCCGACCGAGAACGGCGCGACGCTCGCGCGAGGCGTCGGGCGCACGGAGGGCGCCTCGGTCGACTCGACCACCCGCACCTCGATCGGGCCGGCGCCGTGGATGACCTCGTCCACTGGCGAGTGCTCGAGCCAGCGCAGCAGCCCGCGGCGGTGGGCGCGTCCGAGCACGATCTCGCTCACGTTGCGTTCGCGTGCATAGCGAAGCAGCTCGTCCGAGACGCGCGTTCCCGGCAGCGTCACGGCCTCGCCGCCGAGCTGCTCGGCCAGGCGCAGCAGTCGCGCGACGCCCGCCCGTGCCTCCTCGCTGGCGTGCTGGAAGCGCGGCAGCTCGACGAAGACCGCAATCCAGGGAATGTCGCGGCGCTCGGAGATGCGCCTCGCGGCACGTAGCAGCGCCTCGGATCCCGGGCCACCGTCGATCGCGACCAGCAGCCGATCGGCGACGGGCCAGACCCCGGGCGCGGCCTGCGCGCGCCGCTGCGCCTGCATCTGCTCGTCGACGTGCTCGGCGGTCTGGCGCAGCGCCAGCTCTCGCAGTGCGATCAGCTGGCCCGGCTGGAAGAAGTGCTGGAGCGCGCGCTCGGCCTGCTCGGGCACGTAGACCTTGCCGTCGCGCAGCCGCTGGAGGAGCTCCTCCGGCGAGAGGTCGATCAGGCGCACCTCGTCGGCGCGGTCGAGGATCTTGTCGGGCACCGTCTCGCGCACGCGCACGCCCGTGATCTGCGCGACCACGTCGTTGAGGCTCTCGAGGTGCTGGACGTTCACGGTCGACCAGACCTCGATGCCCGCGTCGAGCAGCTCCTCCACGTCGAGGTAGCGCTTCGGGTGGCGCGAGCCCGGCGCGTTGGTATGCGCGAGCTCGTCGACGAGCGCGACCGCCGGATGCCGCGCGAGCAGCGCGTCGAGGTCCATCTCCTCGAGGGTCTGCCCGCGGTAGGCGATCGCGCGGCGCGGAATCACCTCGAGACCCGTCAGCAGCGCCTCGGTGTCGGCGCGCTTGTGCGTCTCGACCACTCCGACCACGACGTCGCGGCCTTCGGCGCGGCACTGCTGCGCCGCCTGGAGCATCGCGTAGGTCTTGCCGACTCCCGGCGCGGCGCCGACGAACAGGCGGAAGCGGCTGCGCTCCGCGCGCGCCGCCGCCTCGAGCAACGCATCGGGCGACGGGCGCGCCAGTTCGTCGGGGTCGCGATTCACGCGCAGGAGTCTCTCACCGGGCGGCGAGGCGATCCAGCGCGAGGTTCAGCCGGAGGACGTTCACGCGCGGCTCACCGAGCAGGCCGAGCCAGCGGCCTTCGGTGTGCTCGGCAACGAGCGCGTCCACGCGCGCGCGATCGAGACCGCGCACGCGCGCCACGCGCCCCGCCTGGTAGGCCGCCGCCGCGGGCGAGACGTGCGGATCGAGGCCCGAGCCGCTGGCCGTCACCAGGTCCACGGGAACCGGCGCGGTGTTGCCGGGATCGGCGGCGCGCAGCGCCTCGACCCGTCCCTTCACCGCATCGCGCAGCGCGTCGCTCAGCGGGCCGAGATTCGAGCCCGAGGAGACGGCCGCGTTGTCCGGGAAGGGGCTGGTGGCCGACGGACGCGACCAGAAGTAGCGCGGGTCGTCGAAGTTCTGTCCGATCAGCGCAGATCCTCGCACGCGGCCGTCCTCCACGATCAGGCTGCCGTTTGCCTGGCTCGGGAAGAGGACCTGCGCGAGGCCCGTGACGGCCAGGGGATAGGCCACGCCGGTCACCCCCGTGAGCGCAATCAGCACGAGAAACGCGGTGCGAAGCTCCCTCACGACCTTCCCCCTAGACCAGACCGAGCGCCACGAGCGCGACGTCGATGGCCTTGATGCCGACGAACGGCAGGATGACTCCTCCCACCCCGTACACGAGCAGGTGATGGCGCAGCAGGTTCGACGCGGGCAGCGCGCGGTAGCGGACGCCGCGCAGCGCGAGCGGGATCAGCGCGACGATGATCAGCGCGTTGAAGATGACCGCCGAGAGGATCGCGCTCTCGGGCGTCGCGAGGTGCATCACGTTCAGCGCCGCGAGCGCCGGGTAGGTCGCGGCGAACATCGCGGGCACGATCGCGAAGTACTTCGCGACGTCGTTGGCGATGCTGAAGGTGGTGAGCGCGCCGCGCGTCATCAGGAGCTGCTTCCCGATCTCGACGATCTCGATCAGCTTCGTCGGGTTCGAGTCGAGGTCGACCATGTTGCCGGCCTCTTTCGCGGCCTGCGTGCCGGTGTTCATCGCGACCGCGACGTCGGCCTGCGCGAGTGCGGGCGCGTCGTTGGTGCCGTCGCCCGTCATCGCGACGAGCCGCCCGCCGCGCTGCTGCTCGCGGATCAGCGCGAGCTTCGCCTCGGGCGTGGCCTCGGCCAGGAAATCGTCGACGCCCGCCTCCGCTGCGATCGCGGCCGCGGTGAGCGGATTGTCGCCCGTGATCATCACGGTGCGAATGCCCATGCGCCGCAGCTCGGCGAAGCGCTCGCGGATGCGCGTCTTCACGATGTCCGCGAGCACGATCGTGCCGAGCACGCGCTTGCCGTCGGCGACGACGAGCGGCGTGCCGCCCCGCCGCGCGACCTCGTCGGCCGCGGCGCGCACCTCGGGCGGCACGGCGCCGCCGACCGACTTCACGAAGCGGTCGACGGCATCGCCCGCGCCCTTGCGCAGCAGTCGGCCGTTCAGATCCACGCCGCTCATTCGCGTCTGCGCGGAGAAGGGCACGAAGCGCCCGCCGAGCGCGTGCACGTCGCGCTCGCGCAGCCCGTACTTCGCCTTCGCGAGCACGACGATGCTGCGGCCCTCGGGCGTCTCGTCGGCGAGCGAGGCGAGCTGCGCCGCGTCGGCGAGATCCTCGACCGTGACGCCGCTCGCCGGCAGGAGCTCAGTCGCCTGGCGGTTGCCGAGCGTGATCGTGCCCGTCTTGTCGAGCAGCAGCACGTCGACGTCGCCGGCCGCCTCGACCGCGCGGCCCGAATTCGCGATCACGTTGGCCTGGATCAGGCGGTCCATGCCCGCGATGCCGATCGCCGAGAGCAGGCCGCCGATCGTCGTCGGGATCAGGCACACGAGCAGCGCGACGAGCGCGGTCACGGTGACCGGCGCGCCGGTGCCCGCCTCCTGCACCGCGTAGATCGAGTACGGCAGCAAGGTCGCCGTCGCGAGCAGGAAGACGATCGTCATGGCGGCGAGCAGGATGTCGAGCGCGATCTCGTTCGGCGTCTTCTGCCGCTTCGCGCCTTCGACCAGCGAGATCATGCGGTCGAGGAAGGTCTCGCCGGGCTCCGCGGTGATGCGCACCACCAGCCAGTCCGAGAGCACGCGCGTGCCGCCGGTGACGGCGCTGCGATCGCCGCCCGCCTCGCGGATCACCGGCGCGCTCTCGCCCGTGATCGCGCTCTCGTCGACCGACGCGATGCCGAGGTCGATCTCGCCGTCGCCGGGGATGAACTCTCCCGCGCGCACGAGCACCAGATGTCCCTTGCGGAGATCCGAGCTCGGCAGCGAGCGCATCGACACCATCTCCGGATCGAAGCGCTCGAGGTCTACATCCGGGTCGAGCAGATGCGCCTCGATCTCGCGGCGCGCGCGCCGCAGCGCGTCGGCCTGCGCCTTGCCGCGTCCCTCGGCCAGCGCCTCGGCGAAGTTCGCGAAGAGCACCGTGAACCAGAGCCAGGCCGAGACCCAGCCGATGAACCCCGGTGCCGCCTCGCCCTGCCCCATCAGGGCCTGGAAGAACAGCGCGGTGGTGAGCACGCTGCCGACCAGCACCACGAACATCACCGGGTTCCGGATCTGGCGGCGCGGGTCGAGCTTGATCACCGAGTCGAGCAGCGCGCGGCGCACCAGCGGCGGGTCGAAGAGAGGTCGGGCCGTTGCACGAGACATGGTCATTTTCTCCGAACTCGTTACTTCCAGAGAACGAGGTGCTCGACGATGGGGCCGAGCGCCAGCACGGGGACGAAGGCCAGCACGCCGACCAGCAGCACGACGCCGACCAGCCAGGTCGCGAACAGCGGCGTGTAGGTCGGCAACGTGCCCGGTCCGGCGGGCACCACCTTCTTGCGCGCAAGCGACCCTGCGATCGCGAGGATCGGGATCGCGAGCCAGTAGCGCGCGCAGAGCATCGCAACGCCGCCCGTCCAGTTGTAGAAGGGCACGTCGGCCGTGAGCCCGGCGAAGGCGCTGCCGTTGTTGTTGCTCATCGACGTGTAGGCGTAGAGGATCTCCGAGAAGCCGTGCGCGCCGGGGTTCGCCCGGCTCGCCAGCGCCGTCGGGGACACGACCGCAAAGGCCGTGAAGAGCAGCACCAGCGCCGGCGGGATCAGGATCATCAGCGAGGCCATCTTCATCTCGAAGGCCTCGACCTTCTTGCCGAGGTATTCGGGCGTGCGCCCCACCATCAGACCCGCCACGAAGACCGCGATCAGCACGAAGGCGATCATCCCGTAGAGGCCGGATCCGACACCGCCGAAGATCACCTCGCCGAGCTGGATCGCGAAGAGCGGCACCAGGCCGCCGAGCGGCGTGTAGGAGTCGTGCATCGAGTTGACCGAGCCGTTCGAGGCGACCGTGGTGGCGGTCGCCCACTCCGCGGAGGTGGCGATGCCGAAGCGCACCTCCTTGCCCTCCATGTTGCCGCCGGGCTGGAGGACGCTGGCCTGCTGGTCGACACCGAGCGGCGTGAGCCGCGGGTTCCCGGCCTGCTCGGCGGCGAAGCAGGTCAGCAGCAACGCGAGGAAGACGGCCGTCATCGCGCCGAGGAGCGCGACGCCCTGGCGGCGGTCGCCGACCATCACGCCGAAGGTCGCGCACAGCGCCGCACCGAGGAGCAGGATCGAGATCACCTCGACGAAGTTCGAGAACGGCGTCGGGTTCTCGAAGGGATGGGCGGAGTTCACGTTGAAGAAGCCGCCGCCATTCGTGCCGAGCTGCTTGATCGCGATCTGCGAGGCGGCAGGCCCCAGCGGCAGAACCTGCTCGGAGACAACCTGCCCCTTCGCGTCGGCCGTCGGATCGAGGAGGGGGACGGTCTGGTAGGCGGAGAAGTTCTGGACCACTCCCTGCGAGACGAGCAGCAGCGCCACGACCACGGCGAGCGGCAGCAACACGTGGAGCGTGCTGCGCACGAGGTCGACCCAGAAGTTCCCGATCGCGTCGGCGGCGCGCGCGCGCAGGCCGCGGATCAGCGCGATCAGCACCGCGATGCCGCAGGCGGCCGACACGAAGTTCTGCACCGCGAGGCCGAGCATCTGGGTCGCGTAGCTCATCGTGGATTCGCCCACGTAGCCCTGCCAGTTCGTGTTGGTGGCGAAGCTCGCGGCGGTGTTGAAGGCGGAGTCGGCGTCCACGGGGCCGAAGCCCTGCGGGTTGAGCGGCAGCCAGCCCTGGAGGCGCTGGAGCGCGTAGACGACGACGAGCCCCAGTGCGTTGAAGTAGAGCATCGCGAGCGCGTAGCGCTTCCAGTTCATCGACTCTTCGGGGCGAACGCCGCAGACCCGGTAGATGCCGCGCTCGAGCGGCGCGAGCGCGCGCACGAGCCAGGGCGCCGGACCGTCGAAGACGCGCGCGATGTACACGCCGAGCGGCCACGCGAGCGCGAGCAGCACGATCACGTAGAGGGCGAGTTGGAGCAGTCCCTGGGCCGTCATCCGAGCTTCTCCGGCGCGAGCAGCGCCACACCGAGGTAGACGAAGAGCGCCACGCAAATGACGCCCGCGACGAGATGGAGGGCCGTCATCGGGGCGGCCCTCCGTTGCCCTCGCGCAGCACCCGATCGCACCAGATCGTGAGCGCCGCGCAGAACACGAAGAATCCGATCGTGAGCAGGATCGCGACGAAGTCCATATCCCCACCTCCTGGGGTCGTCCGGCAGGTGAGCACGATGCGTGCCGGACCCGCGCGCGCTCCAGGCGCCTCCGTACCGCTCCTAGGCCCTCCGTACAGGATGGCGCCGTTCATGATGCAGGGTGCCCTTGCAAACAGCATGAACGGAGGGAAAGGGCCCCGAGCGGTTCGCAGAGCCCCCTATTGCAGCCCGTCTCGCGAACGCTTCGGGTTGGCGATCCGCATGAGTGGAAGCCCGCTGCGTTTCTTCTGAAGGTAGGTGATCTCCACCAGGGTAGGCCAGATCTCGAGCGAGCCTTTGAACTGGCTGATCACATCGTCCACGATGCGGATCACGTTCTGCTGGAAGAAGTCGGGCTCGAAGCCGTAGAAATTCTTCTCGAGCGTGACCGCGAAGGCGCGCAGTGCAGTGGCTCGCTCCGGATTCGAGGCCGCGTTGGCGGCCCGCAGCACGCGCGCGTGCAGCTCGAGCATCCGCTCGAGGATGCGCTCGCTGTCCTCGAGCGTGATCTCACCCGCGTAGTCGAAGCCGATCGAGAGCTCGTCGATCTGCGTCAGGCTGCTGCGGATCTTGCTCTTGAGCAGGTTGCAGATCTCCTCGTTGAAGAGCTCCATGGCGAGTGGATTTCGCATGTAGTTGCTCTTGATGTGGGTCTGCGCGGCATCGACGTGCGCGCTCACGACGCCCTGCTGCTGCACCCAGAGCCGGTAGATGTAGTCCTCGAAGCGCAGGCGCGTGGGAAAGAACGGCGGCAGCCCGAAGGCGTTGTCGAACCCGGCCACGCCGCAATCGATGCGCCAGTTCTCGTCCGTGACGACGGGGCGGAAGTTCACGAGCACGTAGACGTCGTTCAGGTCCTCGAGCCGGGTCTGGCGCTCGTCGTCGAGCGCCATCTCGATGTAGTCGATCGCGTCGGCGTCGCCGGTTCCGGAGCGGAAGGTCTGCGCGATCTTGACGATCGCATCGGGTGGGACGGTGCCCCCTTCGAGCAGGAGTGAGTTCTCGCGCGCGAGGCCGTGGGTGGCGTTGGTGTGCAGATCCATGGCGGTGTCTCGCGTGAGCCCACCCCGCAGGTAGTTCGCGGGCACCTCGGCGACGCGTTTCCCGAGCACCTCGAGGAACGCGGCCAGGATGTCGAAGGACTTGCGGGCGAATCCTCGCGCGTCCTTCTTCAGCAGCTTGCCCCTCGCGATCTCGCCGTCGCCGAGAGACTCCGGGCTGTCCTCCACGAGCGTATAGGGCCGCATGTCGTCGTCGGCGCTGACCATCAGTCCGCCGAGCGTGTACATCAGCGTGACGTTGCGGTTCCCGCCGTAGCTCGGGCGAAAGAGGTTCCGGATCAGCGGCTCGAGCTTCCGGTCGCGCAGCCTCTGGTTCAGATAGGAGACGAAGACCTCCTTCTCGCGCGGGCCGACGTAGTAGAGGTCGTTGTAGGTCGGCGTCTGCTCGAGCGTGTGGAAGTACTTCTGCTGGACGATCGGGCTCGAGTCGTCGAACACGATCATGTCGACGCTGTGGCCGTTGCGGAAGAAGTGCTCGTCGTACTGCGCGATCGTCTCGCCGACCTCGCGCAGGCGATAGGTCGGGACGACGAACGTGACGCGACCGTTGTTCATGGCGGCACCCCCATCGATGCGAAGCCGCGCGCCCGAGAGCGCGCGGCGCAGCCCGGTTGAGCAATTCGCGTGCCGCCCACGCGACGCTGCGTCGGCGCGCGCCGATCAGATTGGCGGGCGCCGCGCGCCCCCCGGAGGTCACGAGCGGATTGCAGACCGCAAGTCCGGGCTTCGTCGTGCAATGGGGCGCTCTATCCCCGCGGCGTGCGAAGCGAGCCCTGCGGCCACGCCGCGGGGTTCGCGCACCGGCACGCCGCATGCACTGACGTCGCCCCGCCATCCGCCAGCGACCCCGAACATCTGGAACCGGGCATCGGGGTCTTCGCGCCGGCCCGATCACGCGACCGGCTGGAGTCGACGCATGTCTCTCACGTTCTGGTTCGTCGCAATGTTTCTCCTCGGCATCGTCAGCGTGGGCTGCTTCTACGCCTTCCTGCTGGCCTGCGAGAAGATCTGAGGAGCCGGCCATGATCTACCTGACGGCAGCGATCAGCCTCTTCCTCTTCGTCTACCTCTTCACCGCTCTCGTGCGCCCGGAGTGGTTCTAGCCCCGGCGCTTTCGAAGGAGGCCATTTCCATGTGGCTGCTTCCTGCACTCATTCTTCTGACGGCTCTGCTCATCTCGATTCCGCTGAGCCGGTACATGGCCTGGATCATGGACGGGCGCTACCGCGCGCCGCGCCTGTTCGCCTGGTGCGAGCAGCGCCTGGACTCGGGGCCGCAGGACTGGAAGCAGTACACCGTCGCGGTGCTCGTCTTCAGCACCGTCTTCTTCGTGTACGGGTTCGTCGTGCTCGCGATCCAGCCGATCGCGCCGCTGAATCCGGGCGGCGCCTACGGGATGCTGTGGCCGACGACGATCTTCAACACCGTCGCCTCGTTCATGACCAACACCAACCTGCAGCACTACTCGGGCGACGTCCATTTCTCGAACTTCAGCCAGATCTTCTTCTGCATCTTCAACCAGTTCGTCTCGGCGGCGATCGGCCTGTGCGCGCTCAGCGCGATGATCCGGCTCTTCCGCGGCGAGAAGAAGATCGGGAATTTCTTCGTCGACATGTGGCGGGTGCTCGTCTACTTCTTCCTTCCCGTCACCCTCCTGATCGGCACGCTCTTCATCCAGAGCGGCATGCCGATGACGCTCGAGACGACTACGGTCCAGGCGACCACGCTCGAGCCGGGCGCGATGGGCAGCGACGACAGCGGCGCGGCCAAGACCCAGAACATCCGCGTCGGGCCGGTGGCCGCGATGCTCGCGATCAAGCAGGTCGGCACCAACGGCGGCGGGTTCTACGGCGCGAATGCCGCGCATCCGTTCGAGAACCCGACGGGCTGGTCGAACTTCCTGACGATGCTCGCGATGATGCTCTTCCCGACCAGCCTGGTGCTCATGTACGGACGCATGCTGAAGCGGGTCCGACACGCCGCGGTGATCTACGGCGTGATGGGATCCATGCTGGTCGGCATGATCGCCTGGGGAATCTACTGGGACACCTTGAAGCCGAACCCCGGCCTGATCGCGCACCCGGCGACCGAGAGCTTCACGCTCGCGAGCGCGACGGCCGCCGGCGGCGCGCAGCAGGTGACCTTGCCCGCCGTCGCGGGGCTGCCCGTCGACCAGCACCTCGGCAATCTGGAGAGCCACGAGCTCCGCTTCGGGACGAGCGCCTGCCCGCTCTTCGCGGCGCTGACGACCGCATTCACGACGGGCGCCGTCAACTGCGCGCACGACAGCCTGAACCCGATGGCGGGCCTCTCGCCGCTCTTCGGCATGTGGATCAACGCCGTCTTCGGCGGCAAGGGCGTCGGCATGATCAACATGCTGCTGTTCCTGATCATCGGCGTCTTCCTGGCCGGCCAGATGGTCGGGCGCAGCCCCGAGTACCTCGGCAAGAAGGTCGGCGCGCGCGAGATGAAGCTCGCGATGCTCGCCTTGCTCGTGCACCCGATCCTGATCCTCGGGCCGACGGGACTCTTCGCCTCGACGGACTGGGGCATCAAGTCGGAGAGCAATCCGGGGGCACACGGCCTCTCCGAGGTCGTCTACGAGTTCTCGTCGGCGTCGGCCAACAACGGCTCGGGATTCGAGGGGCTCGGAGATACCTGGGGATTCGCCGCCAACCAGAACCCGGCTCCGGAGAGCCCTCCCTGGGACATCGCGACGGGTCTCGTGATGCTCTTCAGCCGCTACCTGCCGATCATCGCACCGATCGCGATGGCGGCGGGACTCGGAGCGAAGAAGGCAGCACCGGCCACGATCGGAACCATGCGCGACGACACCTTCACGTTCGGCGGACTGCTGCTCGGCACGATCCTGATCATCGGAGCGCTGCTCTTCCTGCCGATCGCCGCGCTCGGACCGCTGGCAGAGCACCTCGGTCCGCTGCCCTTCGGTGGTTGAGGCGCGCGAGAACGAATTCCAGCTTGTCGCCCGCGTGCTCGGCATGCGTGAGCGACGGGAGTGAGCAAGATGGCCTCCATGCAGAGCACGACGCACGTCAACGCGATCCCCGCACTCGGGGCGCCCCGACCTCCGCACGCCGCGCGCGAGCAGTCGCTGTTCGCCGGCGACATCTGGTGGCCCGCGCTGAAGCAGGCCTTCGCAATGCTGCGGCCCGATATCCAGTGGACGAACCCGGTCATGTTCGTCGTCGAGATCGGAGCCTTCCTGACCTTGCTCTTCGTGCTGCAGGCGCTCTTCTCCGGGTCCTCGAGCCAGGTGCCGGTGAGCTACTTCATCGCGCTAGACGCCTGGCTCTTCCTGACGGTCGTGTTCGCGAACTTCGCGACCGCCGTCGCGGAGGCGCGCGGCCGCGCGCAGGCCGAGTCGCTGCGCAAGACGCGGCGCGACACGCCGGCGCGACGCCTGCGCGGAGCGGACTTCGCGGGCGCGATCGAGAACGTCTCCTCGGCCTCGCTCGCCGCGGGCGATCTCGTCATCGTGTCGGCGGGTGAGGTGATCCCCGGCGACGGCGAGATCGTGCGCGGGGTCGCGTCGGTCGACGAGTCGGCGATCACCGGCGAGTCGGCTCCCGTGATCCGCGAGTACGGCGGCGACCGCTCGGGCGTCACGGGCGGCACCACGGTGCTCTCGGACGAGATCATCGTGCGGATCACCGCGCGCCCCGGCGAGTCGTTCCTGGATCACGTGATCGCGCTCGTCGAAGGCGCCGTGCGCCAGCGCACGCCCAACGAGATCGCGCTGACCCTCGTGCTGACCGCCTTCACCCTGATCTTCCTGATCGTCGTGGTGCCGCTCTGGCCGATGGCGCGCAACGCCGAGCAGTACATGATGGGCTACCTCGGCCTGTCGCAGCCGCTCGCGAGCCTCGGCACGGACGTGCCGACGCTGGTCGCGCTGCTCGTCTGCCTGATCCCCACCACGATCGGCGCGCTGCTCGCGGCGATCGGCATCGCGGGGATGGACCGCGCGCTGCGCGCCAACATCATCGCGAAGAGCGGCAAGGCTGTGGAGGTGGCGGGCGACGTCGACACCGTGCTGCTCGACAAGACCGGCACGATCACGAAGGGCAACCGCCAGGCCTCGAAGTTCCTGCCCGTGCGGGGGACCTCCGTCGCCGAGCTCGGGCGCGTGGCGGCGCTCGCTTCGCTCGCCGACGAGACGCCCGAGGGCAAGAGCATCGTCCACTTCTTCCGCGACCAGCACGCCGATGCCGCGGAGCTCTCCCTGCCCGACGACGCCGAGTTCATCCCCTTCACCGCGCAGACGCGCATGAGCGGCGTCGACCTGCCGGATGGGCGGCCGATCCGCAAGGGCGCCGTCGACGCCGTCGTCGCGCACGTGCGCAGGCTGAACGGCCGCGTGCCCGAGGATCTCGACCGCATCGTCCAGTCCGTCGGCTCGGCGGGCGCGACGCCGCTGGTCGTGGCGCAAGGCGACCGGATCCTCGGCGTCGTCGTGCTCGAGGACGTGATGAAGGACGGCATGCGCGAGCGGATCGAGCGACTGCGCCAGATGGGGCTTCGCACGGTGATGATCACCGGCGACAACGCGCTCACCGCGGCGACGATCGCGCGACACGCAGGCGTCGACGACTTCGTCGCCGAGGCCACTCCCGAGTCGAAGCTCGCCTACATCCGCAAGGAGCACGGCGAGGGCAAGCTGGTCGCGATGATGGGCGACGGCACGAACGACGCGCCGGCGCTCGCGCAGGCCGACGTCGGCCTCGCGATGAACTCGGGGACCAACGCGGCCAAGGAGGCCGGCAACATGGTCGACCTCGACAGCGATCCCACGAAGCTGATCGAGGCGATCGAGATCGGGAAGGAGCTGCTGATGACGCGCGGCGCGCTCACGACCTTCTCGATCGCGAACGACGTCGCGAAGTACTTCGCGATCGTGCCGGCGCTCTTCGCCGGCACCTTGCCCTGGCTCAAGGCGATGGACGTGATGCACCTGCATTCGCCGACCTCCGCGATCCTGTCGGCGGTGATCTTCAATGCGCTGATCATTCCGATGCTGATCCCGATCGCACTCCGCGGGGTGAAGTTCCGCGCGATCGGCGCGGAGGCGCTGCTGCGCCGAAACCTGCTGATCTGGGGCGTCGGGGGCGTGCTGGTTCCGTTCGCGGGAATCAAGCTGATCGACGTCGCGATGGTCGCGCTGCATCTGGCGGCGTGACCGTCACAGGAGAAGGACGATGAGCAAGCATCTTTCGAAGAGTCTCTGGCTGACGGGCTTCGCCCTGGTGCTGACCTGCGGCCTCTATCCGGGAGTCCTGTGGGTGATCGGTCAGACCTTCTTCCCGTTCCAGGCGAACGGCAGCCTCCTCAAGGGCCCCGACGGAAAGGTCGTGGGCTCGGCGCTGCTCGCGCAGCCGTTCACCAAGGACGAGTACTTCCAGCCGCGTCCCTCGGCGGTGTCGTACGACGCCTCGATGTCGGGACCGTCCAATCTCGCGGCGTCCAACTACCTGCTGCGAAACCGCGTCGCGGGCATCCTCGGTCCGATCGTGAAGTACGCGAAGGGACCCAAGGCCGGGCAGCTCGTAGCGCCCGACATCGAGACCTGGTTCCAGCAGGACGTCTATCAGGGCCAGCCGCACCTGGTTGCGCAGTGGGCCGATGCGCACAACGCCGTGGCGGCGGCCTGGGTGGGTGCGGACAAGTCGCATGCAGCGTACGTCGACGAGTGGGCGAAGGCGCACCCCGACGACGTCGCCGCGTTCGTGAAGAGCAGTGGGACGGCGGAGCCCAAGGCGGCGGATCTCGCCGTCGTGTTCTTCGAGAGCTTCTCGAAGGAGAACCCTGGCAAGTTCCCGGTCGCGGTGTCGGTGGTGAACGCGGACGGCACGACGGCGAGCTCCCTCACTCCGGCGGGCGAAGGCTCGGACATCCAGGCCACCTTCTTCGACATGTGGCGCCAGGAGCATCCGCAGGTCGCGTTGCAGGACGTGCCCGCCGACATGGTGATGGCGTCCGGCTCCGGACTCGATCCGCACATCACGCTCGAGAACGCGCGCTACCAGCTCGATCGCGTGGCCGACAAGTGGGCCGCCGATCTCCAGCGCAACCCGGCCGAGGTGCGCAAGCAGATCGAGAACATGATCGCCGCCCACACGGCGGCTCCCTTCGACGGCCTGGTCGGCGAGAGGTTCGTCAACGTGCTCGAGGTGAACCTCGACCTCCGACAGAAGTTCGGAGAGCCGCGCTCGTAATCGCAGAGCCATGAGACCGGAGACCGCGGGCCCTGCTCGGCCCGCGGTCCCGGTCTTGGCCGCTTCAGCCCTTCAGCGCTCCCGCGCGGTCGCGGGCGTCAGCGAGATCGGGTGCTGATGCGCATGGCGCTCCGCCTCGGCCGCGAGCGAGATCGGCATCGGATCGTCGGGGTACGCGAGCCCGCCGAACTCCGGCAGATCGAGGCCTTCGAGCTCGACCTCGGGCGCGACGCGCATGCTCTTCACGGCGTTGACGATCTTGAACAGCACGAAGGTCGCGCCGAAGGCCCACGCGGCGCAGACGCTCGCGCCGATCAGCTGCACCAGGAACTGACTGGTGTCGCCGTAGAGCAGGCCCGTCACGCCCTGCCCCGCCGTGCCGAGATAGCTCGCGGCGCCGATGCCGTTCCAGCCGGCGCCGTAGGTGCCGTCGGCGAAGATGCCGAGCGAGACGCCGCCGAGCAGGCCGCAGTAGCCGTGGACGGAGATCGCGCCGCACGGATCGTCGACCTTGAGGACGCGGTCGTTGAACAGCACGCCGAGACACACGAGGACGCCGGCGGCGATGCCGATCACCACCGCCGCGGTCGGATTCACGAACGCGCACGGCGCCGTGATCGCGACCAGGCCGGCCAGCATGCCGTTGCACGCCATGGAGATGTCCGGCTTGCCGAAGCGCCAGTACCAGAAGAGCATCGCGGAGGCCGAGCCGAAGATCGCCGCGAGGTTCGTGTTGACGGCGATCACCGAGATGCGCAGGTCGGTGGCGCCGAGCGTCGAGCCCGGGTTGAAGCCCATCCAGCCGAACAGCAGGATGAACGTCCCGACCACGACGAACGGGATGTTGTGGGCAGGGAACGCGTTGATCTTCCCGCCCTTGCCGTACTTCCCGAGCCGCGGGCCGAGGATGATCGCGAGCGCCATCGCCGCGAAGCCGCCGATCGCGTGCACGACGGTCGAGCCGGCGAAGTCGACGTAGCCGTGGCCGAGCCCCATGGTGGTACCGAGCTGCGAGAGCCAGCCGCCGCCCCAGACCCAGCAGCCGAAGATCGGGTAGAGGATCGCACCCATCGCGAGCTCCGTGAGGATGAACGCGCTGAACGTGATGCGCTCGCAGATCGCGCCGACGATGATGTAGCCGGCGGTCTCCATGAAGACCACCTCGAACAGTGTCAACGCGTTCGACCCGGCGTCGTAGGCGGGTCCGGAGAGGAAGAACCCGTTACCTCCCAGGAATCCCCACGAACCGCCTCCAAGCAGGAACGAGTTCAGCGTGGGCGTGCCGCCGAGGTTTCCGGGCGCGGCGTTGACGGCCGCCGCTCCGAACTGGAAGGCGTAGCCGCAGACGTAGTACGCGATGAACGCGAACACGTAGGCCGCGAAGTTCAGCATCATGAGGTGGGCCGCGTTCTTCTTGCGCACGAGCCCGCAGGTGAGCAGCGCGAAGCCGGCCTGCATGAAGAGCACGAGATAGCCGGTGTTCAGCGTCCAGCCGAAGTTGGTCGCGATGCGCACGTGGCCGACCGAGTCGGCGAGCTTGACCGCCAGCGGCTCCTTCGCCGCCTGCTCGGTGTACTCCTGGTACGCCTTCAGCTTGGTGGCGTAGTCGGGATCCGTCTTGTCCGTCGGCTCCGAGATCACGAAGGAGTTGCCGGCGGCGTCGATGGCGTTCACCGCCGTGCCGGTGGCGATGCCGGCGGGATCCGGCTTCGGTGCGTCGTCGGCTCGAGCGATCCGTGCGACACCACTGATGGACAGTGCCAGCTGGACGACGAGCGCCGCGGTGAAGAGCGGGCGCGAGATCTCGAAGGGGAGCGATCGGTGCATGGGTCCTCCAGGAGCGGACTTCGATGAAGTCCAGTCGATCCGAGGTCGGCCGCTCTGCAAAACGCGAGCCCGATTCGTGCACGACGCAAGGTCTGCCGGAACGCGCCGACCTGGGCGCGGGTGCGCCGGATCCGACACGAGTCCACTCGTACGCGTGCTCGTTCGGCTGGCACGAGCCGCTTCGGTTCTGGGCAGGTGCCTGTCGGGCCGTTCATGACACGAATGCCATCATCGCCCCGGCGATCTTTGTTATGCGGATGCGATCGTCAGGCGAACGCGCGCAGGCGCTTCAGAAGGCTCCGAGACTCGTCCACGCCGAGCAGCGCCGCGATGCCGAAGTAGAGCCCGCCGTACACCCCGAGGACGAGAGCCGCTCCGACCACCGGAGCGAGCGGAGGCAGCGCATGCTCGAGCGCGAAGGCGCTGGCGGCGGACGCGGCGGCCGATCCCCACAGCGCGGCCAGGAAGCGCGGCGCGAGCGCGACGCGTCCGATGCGCGGGACCAGCGAGCGCCGCAGCAAGGCGAACTCGACCCAGCCCGCGACGCCCGCCGCGAGCGTGAGGCCCGCCGCTCCCCAGCGCGCCTCGAGCCCGAGCCAGCCCGGCGCGAAGAACGCGAGCACGATGCCGAGCGCCGTCGTCACGAAGAGCCGCACGAGCGCGAAGCGCAGCGGCTGGCGCGTGTCGCGCAGCGCGTACCACACCGATGCGTAGAGGCGTCCCTGCGTCGAGGCGAGCAGGCCTACCGCCGAGCCCGCGAGGATCCCCCACACGTACGAGACGTCGCCCGCGCCGAAGCGGCCCGTCTGGTAGATGGCCGCCGTGACGACGTCGCCGAGCGCGGCGAAGGCGACGGCGGAGGGCACGATGAAGAAGGCGATCCGCCGCAGCGCCGTCTCGAGGCGCCCTCGGAGCTGGCGCACCACCTCGGCGTGCTCCCCGAGCGCGCTCGACATGGCGGGTAGCTCGGCCGCCGAGATCGCCATCCCGAAGAGGCTGACCGGCAAGGTGTAGAGCGTCTGCGCGTAGCCGAGCGCCGCGACCGCGCCGACCGGCAGCAGGCTCGCGAGGAGCTGGTCGATGTAGGCGCTGAGCTGCACCACGCCGCGGCTCACGAACGCGGGCGTGAAGTTCCGAAAGACTGTCGCGACCTGCGGATCGCGCCAGCCGATCCGCGCGCGCATGCGCGGCGCGAGGCGCAAGGTGCGTGGGAGCTGCGCGCCGAGTTGCACGGCGCTGCCCGCGACGGCGCCCCAGGCGGTCGCGAGCGCGAGCGACTCGGCGCTGCGACGACCTCCGAAGAAGAGCAGCGTCGCGATGATCACTCCGTTCCACAGCACGGGCGCGGCGTAGGAGAGGAAGAAGCGGCGGTGGCTGTTGAGGATCCCGAGACACCAGGCGGAGAGGACGAGCAGGCCGACGCCGGGGAAGAGGATGCGGACCAGCGTGATGGTCAGCACACGCCGCTCTCCTTCGAACCCCGGCGCGATCGCGTCCACCAGCCAGGGCGCCGCCGCGATCCCGAGCAGCACGAGCACCGCCATCGCGAAGGCGAGCGACGCGCCGACCGTGCCGGCGACGCGATCGGCCTCGGCGTCGTCACGCTCGGCGAGCAGCCGCGCATACACCGGGATGAAGGACGCCGAGAGCACGCCTTCGCCGAAGAGATTCTGGAGCAGGTTCGGGATCCGCAGCGCGGCGCGCAGCGCGTCGGCGACTCCGGTGTTGCCGAAGTAATGCGCGAACACGCGCTCGCGGACGAGCCCCGCCAGGCGCGAGAGCAGGATGCCTGCGGCGACGAGACCCGCGAAGCGCGCGGAGGACTCGCTCACCACCCGCGTCTCGTTCACAAGCTCCTCTGCGGGCGGCATCGGCCGGCCATTCTAGTGCCGAGCCGACTTCTCGTCGGCCTCCTTGCAGTAGCCTCCGCGCCCGTGACCCGCGCCGTGATCGCGCTGCTCGCCGCGCTCTTCGCCGCCGATTGCGTCGCGGCGGCCCGCCTCGACCTGATGCCGGACGAGGCCTTCTTCTGGATGTGCTCGCGGCGCCTCGCCTGGGGCTACACCGATCACACCTTCATGACGCCGCTCCTCGTGCGGGCGGGCTCCGAGGTCTTCGGGGCGAATCCCTTCGGCGCGCGATTCGCCTTCGTCGTGGCGAGCACCCTGATCCCCCTCGCGGTCTACCTGCTGGCGCGACCGCTGGGCTCCCGGCGAGACGCGCTGCTCGCCGCGGGTCTCGCCGCGATCGTCCCGGGCATGCCGCGCCTGATCGCCCTCGGCGACGTGCCGCTGCTGCTCTTCGCGGGCCTCGCGCTCGCCGCCCTCGAGCGCGCGACGCGCACCGAAGAACGCTCGGCGTGGCTCGCGTGCGGGGCGAGCACCGGACTCGCGCTCGCCGCGCACTACCGCGCGCTCCCGATGCTGCTCGGCTTCGCGCTCTACCTCACGTGGACGCCGCGCGGCCGCGCGCAGTGGCGGAGCCCCGGCCTTTGGCTTGCCGCCGCGCTGGCCCTCGCGGGCGCCCTTCCGTGGCTCGCGTGGAACGCGGCGCACGGCTTCGCCTCGCTCCGCTACCAGCTCTGGGAGCGGCACACGGGGGGATTCGCGCTCGCGGGGCTCACCGACCATCTGCGCCTCCAGGCGATCGCGCTGACGCCGCCGCTCTACCTCGCGCTCCTCGGCACGCTCGCCGCGCTGCTGCGGCGCGCGGCACGCGGCGACGACCGCGCCGCGCTCTATGCGAGCTTCTCGCTCGCCTACCTCGGCGCCTTCCTGCTGGCGAGCACGTGGGCCGACCGCGAGCACGTGAGCCTCCACTGGCCGATGCCGGGCTATCTGCCGCTGCTCGCGGTCCTGCCGGGCGAGCTGCGCGCCTTCGTCGCCGCCCGCCCCTCGACACTCCGAAAGGTCGCCGTCGCGGCGGTGCCCGGCGTGGCGCTCGTCGCGACCGCGCTGCTGCACCTCGAGCTCGCGACGGGGATCCTCGGCACGCGCGAGCGCGAGCGAGCCTTCGGCGGATGGTCGGCCGGTGTCGCGGCGGTGCGCGACGCCCTGCCCGCGCTCCCGAAGCAGCCCGACGGGCGTTGGCTCGTCGTCGTGGACTCGTATCCGCTAGCCGGCAACCTCGAGCTGTGGCTCGGCGACGCGATCCGCGTCGAGGTCCTCGATCACCCGAAGCACGCGGAGTACGGCCGCGCGCTCCAGCTCCGGCTCTGGGGTCTCGACGAGGCGAGCCTCGCGGCGCGCGCCGGAGAGACCGCGCTCGTCGCGCTCGACCGCAACCAGTCGCGAAGCCATGCGTGGCCGGCGTGGCTCGCGCACGCCGGATCCCGCTTCGCCGACTGGCGCGAGATCGCCGAGGTCGAGGCCGACGGGCGGCGAGGTCGCGGCCCGCGCTTCTGGCTCTATCGCGGCGTCGTGCGCTGAGCCTCGCCGGGCGGACGCGCGAAGCCCGCGATCTGCTTGTAGCTGGACGCGATGCCCTCGAGCTCGCCCGGCGCGAACACGTCCTCGACGCGCGAGAAGCCGTCGGGCGCGCGCTCCTCGGCCAGGTCGAGCACGATCTCCGGACCGTGCCGGCGGTTCGAGCGCACGATCTCCGCGGTGGCGGGCCGCCGCTTCGCCTCGTAGCGCGCGAGCGCGGCGAGGGCGTCCGGCTGCTCGGCGAGCGCGTCGGCGAGCGCGCAGGCGTCGAGGATCGCCTGCGAAGCGCCGTTCGAGCCGATCGGGAACATCGGATGCGCCGCGTCACCGAGGAGCGTCACGCGCCCGTGGCTCCAGCGCGGCAGCGGATCGCGATCGACCATCGGGAACTCGAAGACCTCGTCGGCCGCGGCGATCAGCGACGGCACGTCGAGCCAGGGAAAGCGCCAGCCCGCGAACTCCGGCGCGAAGTCCTCGAAGCGGCCGCGCCGGTTCCAGTCCTCGCGCGAAGGCGGCGCGGCGGCGCTGCGGTCGAGCTCGGCGATCCAGTTGACGACGCAGCGCCCCGACGCGTCGGGCGCGCCGATCGGATAGGCGACGAACTTCCGGCGACGCGATCCGGCCATGAACATCGAGCGCCCGCCGAGGAAGGGGGCGAACCGGCTGGTGGCGCGCCACAGGATCTGCCCGTTCCAGCGGGGCGGCCCCTCGTCGGGATGGAAGAAGCGCCGCACCGCGGAGTGGATGCCGTCGGCGCCGACGAGCAGATCGCCTTCCACCTCGAAGACGGCTCCGCCCTCGCGCGGGCGGAAGCGCGCGCGCACCCGAGCCGCGCCGCAGGCCTCGAAGGATTCGAGCGCACAGCCCGTGCGCAGCGCGCCGGACCCGAGCCGCGCCGTCGCCGCGCGCAGCAAGGTCTGCTGGAGGAGCCCCCGGTGCACCGAGATCTGCGGTACGGGGTAGCCCGCGTCGACGCCGCGCGGCTCGCGCCAGATCAGCTGTCCGTGGCGGTTGAAATAACAGAGCTCCGCCGTGCGAACGCCCTGCGCCGCGATCTCGTCGAGGAGGCCGAGCGCCTCGAGCTCGGCCGTCGCGTGGGGCAGCAGGTTGATGCCGACGCCGAGCGGGCGGATCTCCGCCGCGGACTCGAAGAGCGCGACCTCGATGCCGCGCCGATGCAGCGCCAGCCCGGTGGTGAGTCCACCGATTCCCGCTCCCGCGATCAGGACACGCAGCGACATGCCTGGCCCTAGTGGAGCGTGCAGCCGAAGCCCGGCTCGTAGCGAGCGACCCGCTCCGCGAGCGCGGGGACGAAGCCGCGCACGCCGTCCGGCAGCAGCTCGGCCTCGACGCGGTCCATGCTCTCGGGCACGTCGGGCCGGCACGAGGCGAGGCTGCGTCCCGCCACGAAGACGCAGGAGCAGAGCTCCTTCGCCACGTAGCCGGCTCCGACCGACGCCATGGCGCGCAGGTGTCCGTAGGCGTAGCCGGCGCCGGCGAGCGCGAGCGCGGCGAGCACGAGGAGGACTCGGCGGCCGCCGGCCCGCTTCGGTGGCTTCATCGCGCCGGGCCTTCTGTTCTGAACTTCGCTCGGCTGCGCCTCGCTGCGCGCCGGCTTCGCCGGCTTGCTCACGGCTGCGCCGCCGCGGCGCGCGCCGGAAAGGCTGCGACCAGATCCGAGAGCTCGTCGCCGAGCTGCGACCAGGTCACGCGCTGCATCTCGCCGAGGCGAACCACCACGAGGTCGCGGTCGGGCACGATCACGACGAACTGCCCGCCGTTGCCGCTCATCTCGAAGGCCTCGAGGCCCTGCCGCAGCGGCCGGAACTGCTCCTCCGTCGGATCGCCGTTCACCCAGAAGTGCGCGCCGTACACGCCGTTGTTCGAGGCGGGCGCCACCGTGCGCGAGAACTCGACCCAGCCGTCGGGCAGGACGCGCGCGCCGTTCCAGATCCCGTCGCGCAGGTACAGCGTGCCGAGACGCGCCCAGTCGCGAGCCGTCGCGAAGACGTAGCCGCCGCCGAGCGGTGTCCCCGCCGCGTCGAACTCGACGAGCAGGCTGCGCGCGCCGAGCGGCGTCGCGAGCTCGCGCGCGAGAAAGTCGCGCACGCCGTCGCGACCTCCCCCCACCTTGCGCGCGACGATGCCGGAGACGATCTGGGTCGTGGCGGTCGAGTAGGCCCAGTGCGTGCCCGGCGCGTACACCAGCGCCACCTGCGCGGCGCCTGCGGCGCTGTCGGCCGAGAGATCGCCGAAGAGCAGGCGCGCGACGAAGCTGCCGGCGCTCTCGCCGCCGTCCGCGTTGTCGAGCCCGCTCGTCATCGTGAGGAGGTGGCGCAAGGTCAGCGCCGCGCGCGGATCCCCCGCCGACTGCCAGGCGGGCACCGGCGCCGGCGCGTCGAGCGAGAGGCGGCCCTCGCGCACCAGGATCCCGACGAGCGCCTGGGTGACGCTCTTCGCCATCGACCACGAGCGGAAGCGCGAGTCCGGACCGAAGCCCTGCGCATAGCGCTCTAGCACGAGCCGGCCGCCCTGCACCGCGAGCAGCGCGCGCGTGTCGGGCAGTCCGCCGCGGCCCGTGGCGGAGAAGATCTCTTCCGTCGCGCGGGTGAGTGCGGCGGGATCGGCGTCGGGCCGGCCCTGCGGCCATTCGGCGGTCGGCCACGGGACGCCCTGCGGCTGCGCGGGCAGCGACGTCTCCGCCCGCGCGGGCAGCGACGTCTCTGTCCGCGAGGCGCCGCAGACGATCACGACGAGCGCAACTCCGGCGAGCGTCCGGCCGATCTTCACGAGGCCCGAGTGTGACGCCTGCGGGCGCGGGCGTCAGCCGACGGGGTCCGGAGGGAGAGCTCATGCAGAGCGCGCGTCGACTCGCCGGGGTCGCCTGCCTCGCGCTGGCGCTGGCGCTGCCGGCAGCCGCGCAGGTGCTCCGCACCTACGAGGTGCGCCATCGCACGGCCGACGATCTGCTGCCCATCGTCGAGACCGCGATGTCGGGCGACGGCCGCGCCTCCGCCGACCGGCGCACCAACACCTTGGTGCTGTCGGGCTCGCGGCAGGCGGTGGAGAGCGCGCTCGCGCTGCTCGCCACGCTCGACGTCCGCACGCGCAGCGTGCTGCTCCGCTACGAGTCGCGCGGTGAGCAGGAGCTCGCGGCGCGCGGCGCGCGCGTGCTCTGGTCCACCGACCTGGGTTCCCTGCGCATCGGCAACGTCGCCTGGCCCGGCGGATCGCGCGCCGAGGTGCGCGCGGACGAGGGCGTGACGCGCAGCAGCGGGATGCTCGCCGGAACGCTCCGCATCCTCGACGGCCAGACCGGCCACATCGGGACCGGCGCCTCGGTGCCCGTCACGACGCGCCGCATGCAGCCGGGACCGGCAGGGCCGATGTGGACGAAGTCGACGAGCTACGTCTCCGCCGACTCCGGCTTCGAGGCGAGTCCCCGCATCCTCGGCGACGGGCGCATCGAGCTCTCGCTGCGGCCCTTCGACGCGAGCGTCGCTCGCGACGGCACGATCGCGCACTCCGGCGCGAGCACGCGCATCGTGCTCGAGCCCGGTCGCACCGTCGCGCTCGGCGGCATCCTGCGCGACGCGCAGTCGGAGCAGCGGAGCGCGTTCTCGGGTGCAGGCACGAGCCGCAGCGGCGACGAGAGCCTGCTGCTCGTCACCGCCGAGATCGAGTAGATTCCTCTTCCTTTTTCGACAGGAGTCCTCGATGTCCTCGGCCGAGCGATTCGACGGCGTGTCGGTGTCCAAGAAGGCGAACGTCTTCTTCGACGGCCGCTGCATCAGCCACACGGTCCACTTTCCCGATGGCAGCCGGAAGTCGGTCGGCGTGATCCTGCCCGGCGAGCTTCGCTTCGAGACGGCGGCGCCCGAGGTGATGGAGCTGCTCGAGGGCCGCTGCCGCGTCGAGATCGCGGACAGCGGCCGCGTGACCGAGTACCGCGGCGGGCAGCGCTTCGAGGTGCCGGGCAAGAGCCACTTCCGCATCGAGACGCTGGAGACGCTCCACTACGTCTGCCACTTCGGCTAGCGCGCGTCGATGAGCGCGGAGAGCCGGCGCTTCGAGCAGGTGATCAGCGGCGTGGCGCTCGCGCTGCTGTTGATCGGCTGCGCGATCGTGCTGCGGCCCTTCGCGTCGGCACTGCTCTGGGCGGTGGTGCTGTGGCTCGCGACCACGCCGATCCACGAGCGCGTGCTCGACCTGGTCGGTGCGCAGAGGCGCACGACCGCAGCGCTGCTGATGACCTTGGCGGCCGCGCTGATCCTGCTGCTGCCGATCGTGATCGTCGGCTTCAGCGTCGCGGACAGCGCGCGCGATCTCGCCGTCGCCACGCAGCGCTGGCTCGCCGCGGGCCCGCCCGCGCCGCCCGAGTGGCTCGGCCGGCTGCCGCTCGTCGGCCCGCGCGCCGTCGAGTACTGGACCACGCTGGCGGGCGACAGCGCGCGCCTGCTCGAGGAGATGCGCGGCTTGATCGAGCCGGCCACGAGCTGGCTGCTGACCAGCGGCCTCGCGCTCGGCCGCGGCGTGGTCGAGCTCGCGCTCAGCATCCTGATCGCCTTCTTTCTGTTCCGTGACGGTGTCGCGCTCGCCCGGCGCGTGCGCGCGGGCGCCGTCCGCATCGCGGGTCCGCGCGCCGAGCACCTGGTGCAGACCGCCGTCGACACCATTCGCAGCGTGGTGTACGGGGTCCTCGGCACGGCCCTCGTGCAGGGCGTCATGGCAGGCGTCGGCTTCCTGATCGCCGGGGTGCCGGGCGCCGTGCTGCTCGGGCTCCTGACCTTCTTCATGTCGATCGTGCCGATGGGGCCGCCGATGGTCTGGGGTCCCGCAACCCTCTGGGTCTATCAGCACGACTCGACCGGCTGGGCCGTCTTCCTGCTGATCTGGAGCCTCGGCGTCAGCAGCATCGACAACTTCGTGAAGCCCTGGCTGATCTCGCAGGGCAGCGCCCTGCCCTTCATCCTGATCTTCTTCGGCGTGATCGGCGGCGTGATCGCCTTCGGCTTCATCGGGGTCTTCCTGGGGCCGACCTTGCTGGCGGTCGGCTACCGGCTGGTGCTCGACTGGGCGGTCGTGTCGCGCAAGTCGCCCGTCGGCGAGATGCCCTCCGCGGGCGCATAGGCGGGCACCGCGGCGCCGCGGAGCCACGCCTCGCGCTCCTCGGGGCTGCGCTTGCGCAGCGCGGCAGGCGGCGACTGCCCCATCTCCGTGTAGCTCCGCAGGGCCAGCGCGATCAGCGCGTCCTCGAGCTCGAGCACGAAGCGCGCGAGCCCGGCCTCGGAGGCGGCGTCGTCCGGCACGGGGTACGGACCGGCGAGGAAGTAGACGATCTCGTTCCCCGGCAGCGGGATCGCCGTGCGATCCCACGTCGGCAGTCGCAGGCAGCGGCGATACCAGGTGCGGACGAGCACGACCGGCTTCCGGCACTCCCGCGCGACGACGACACCGCCTCGTTTCATGCGGTAGGGCGGTCCCTGCGCGCCGTCGACGGTCAGCCCGTAGATGACCTCGTGGTGTGCGCGCATGTGCTCGATCAGGTCCGCGACGACGTCGGCCCGACGGCGGGAGGGCTTCGAGCTCGAGCCGCCGCGGAAGACCACGAAGCCGCAGCGCAAGAGCAACCGCGTGATCAGCTCGCCCATGCGGCCGAGGCTCGCGAGCGTGTGCGGCCGGAAACCCAGGTGGGGATAGCCGTACGCGACCGTGAACACCTCCTCGTGCCAGAGGAGTCCCACGGCGCCGTCGTACTCCCGGATGACGTCGTGGAGGCGCAGGAAATCGTTCACGCGCACACGGCTCGTCGCATACACGAGGCGCATGTAGAGCAGGTAGAGCAACGGCACGACGAAGAGCGCCAGACCCATGAGCGGCGGCACTACCCACCCGCGGAGCGCCTTGCGCAAACGCCGAAACGCCCCCCCTCTCCGTCTTCTCCGCGCCCCCCCCTCCGACATGCGCGCGATTCTAAGCAAGCGCCCGCTTCGAATTGAGCAGGCGAGAACTGGTGGGTCGCACCAAGAAGCCAGGTCGTCTTCTTCGTCCGCATTCAGCTCGATGGAGCCAGCCGAAGGCTGGCGGGTCGCCGCAAGCGGCGGCGCCCCCACCGAATCGAGGCGCGGCTTCGTCATCCCCACAGGCGCCGCCGCGCGCAGCGAGCCGCAGGCGAGGCGGAGTCACAAAGGGGGGGCGACCGGGGCGAAGCAACGCTCCGCCCCGGACGCCCGTGTCCCATTCGCAGGTCGCGCGCCCTCGCGCCGGGCTGCGCGACGACGCCGGTGCTCCGCGAATTGCCCCGCGGGTTACCGACGCGAGCTCCAACGCGTCGGGTCGACCGCGGTGCCGGAGCATCGGCAACACCAAGCGAACGGGACCGATGCAGGGATGAGTCTACGCCCCTCGAGACCGATGGATCAATCGAAAACTCGGTGCCCATCTGGAGGAGAGCGCGTGTCGCCCGAGGAACGGAATTGGTGCGCGGCGCCACACCGCCGTCGTGCGAATCCGCCTCTGGAATTGCAACCCTCGGCGCCGCCGGGTAAAAGAGTCTGAGGACGGTCCGCGTGTCCAGGAGGACGTCCGATGACCTTCGAGCGAGACGAATTCGACGAGAGCTACTTCGAGACCCCCCGGCCCCGCGGCAGCCACGGGTTCGACGCGCGGCTCCTGCGCGAGCCGCTGACGGTGCTGCCGACCCAGCGCCCGATCACCCTCACCCCCGAGGACACCGTGACGGACGCGATGCGCGCGATGCAGCGCGAGCACCGCGGCTGCGTGCTCGTCACCGACGACGGCACCGCGCGCTCCAAGGTGACCGGCATCTTCACCGAGCGCGACGTGCTCTTCCGCATCGTCGACCGCGGCCGCAACCCCGCGTCGCTGCCCCTCGGCGAGGTGATGACGCCCGACCCCGACACGCTGTCGGTGCATGCGACGGTGGCACACGTGCTGAACCGGATGGCGGTCGGCGGATTCCGCCACGTGCCCGTAGTGGACGACGAGCATCGTCCGTACGGCGTCATCTCGGTGCGCGAGGTCGTCACCTTCCTCGTCGACGCGTTCCCCCGCGAGGTGCTGAACCTGCCGAACGAGGTCGGCGAGCCGACCACGCGCTCGCGCGAGGGTGCGTAGCGAGGCTTGCGCGTCCGACACGCGGTCGTGACGGAGGTCCCGGCCGCGGCGATCGCTCCGCTCGAGGAGTCGCGCGAGGGCGAGGCCGCGGGCGTGCTCGCGCGCGCCTTCCGCGACAACCCGCTCCACGTGGCCGTGCTCGGACCCGACCCGGCGCGGCGGCTGCGCGCCAACGAGCGCGGCATGCGGGATCTGCTGCCCGTCGTCCGGCGCGGGGGCCTCGCGCTCGAGGCGCACGCGGGGGATCGCTGCGCGGGCGCGCTGCTGGCCACTCCGCCCTTCGCCTACCCGCTCCCTCCACCGCCGCTGCCATCGCTGCTGCGCGCCTGGCTGACGCAGGGCCCGCGCGTGCGCTCGCGCTGGCTGCGCGTCTTCCGCCATCTCGACGCGCTGCACCCGCGCACGCCCCACTGGTACGTCGCGGCGCTCGGCGTCGACCCGCCGCTCCAACGCCGCGGGTTCGGGCGCGCGCTGATCGCGGCGCTCTGTGCGCGCGCCGCGGCGGATGGCGTCTTCGCGTACCTCGAGACCGATCGCCCCGAGAACGTGCCCTTCTACGAGGCCGCCGGCTTCGCCGTGGTGGGCGAGTCGCGCTGTCTCGACGTCCGCATCTGGCACATGCGACGCGAGGCACTCAGCGACTGATCTACACTGCGCTTTCTTGCGAGGAGGAATCGAATGTTCGGACGCCGACCCGACGCAACGCTCGCGAACGTGCCGCCGATGCGCCGCTTCATGCCGTTCATCTCACCGCGCCGGAACGACTCCGTCTTCCACCTCGCGCAGGACTTCGACCTCGAGCCCGCGTTCGAGTTCCTGGACAAGCACAACCGCGAGCGCCCGCCGGAGCGGCTCGTCACGATCTTCCACCTGCTGCTGCGCTCGGTCTCGCAAGCGCTGGTGCTGCGGCCGGGCGTCAACCGCTTCGTCGCCGGCGGACGTCTCTGGCAGAAGCACGAGGCCTGGATGACGTTCTCGGCGCTGCGCGAGATCGCCGACGGCGCGCGCATGATCACGATCAAGCGCCGCTTCGAAGCCGAGACCGAGTCGCTCGACGAGATGGTGGACGGGATCTACGGGATGCTGCGCCCGGCGCGCGCGGGCGTGCAGTCGACCGCCGACAAGGAGACGAATCTCCTGCTGCGGCTGCCGACGTTCCTGACGTCCCTGCTGGTGCGCGGCGCCGACCTGGCGGACCGCCTCGGCATGCTGCCGCGCTTCATGATCGACAGCGATCCGCTCTTCTGCTCGATCTTCTTCGGCAACATCGGCTCGGTCGGCCACCCGGCCGGCTTCCACCATCTGTGGGAGCACGGCTCCTGCTCGATCTTCTGCGTGGTCGGCAAGATCGAGCCCCGCCAGAACGGGCGCCGCGGCATGACGGTCTGCTGGACCTACGACGAGCGCGTCGAGGACGGCATCTACTCCGCCGTCACGCTGGCCGGCGTCCAGGAGCGCCTCGAGAAGCCGGAGCTGCTGCTGCTGCGAACGGGTGAGCTGGCGAGCCGCCGCGCCTAGCATGCAGGCCGGGGTTCCGACGCGATCCGCGCCGCTGAGGCCGGACGATGGACGCCTGCTGCGCGGACGCAAGAGCCGCGCCCGCATCCGCGAGGCGGCGCGCTCGCTCTTCCGCGAGCGCGGCTTCGACCACGCGACCTTGCGCGAGATCGCCCGCCGCGCGGGCATGGGCGCCTCGTCGATCTACCGCCATGTCCGCACCAAGCACGAGCTGCTCGTGCTCGAGCTCGCCGAGCTCCAGGAGGAGGCGTGGACCCGCTTTCGCCAGGGCGACGACCGCGACGCGCCGACACGCGACCGCATCCGCCGCTTCTTCGAGATCCAGCACACGCTGCTCGCGTCCGACGCCGACCTCACCGTGATCGCGCTGCGCGCGACGACGTATCCCGACGCGCCGGTCGCGCGCCGCGCGCTCGCGCTCCAGGACCGGACGATCGGGCTCCTCGCCGAGATCCTCCAGACCGGACGCCGCCGCGACCTCGCGCCCGACGTCGACGTGCTCGCCGCGGCGCGCGCGATCGTCCACATCGCGTCGGGCGCGCGCATCGCCTGGGCCAACGGGCTCGCCTCCGAGGACGTCTGCCGGCGCGAGGTCGACAAGAGCCTCGAGCTGCTCTTCCGCGGCATCGCGCGCGCTTGACGGGCCGCGGGGGCGGCGGGGAGAATCGCGGCCTCGCGGAGGACCCCGATGGCCACGGACCTGCTCGCCCAGATCGCCGCGCGCGTTCCCGACAAGCTGGCGCTGATCGAGGATCGGCCCGGGCAGCCCGCCCTGCAGTGGAGCTTCGCGGAGCTGAACGCGTCGGTGAACGTGCTGGCCAACGCGCTGCGCGCGGACGGCGTCGGGCCCCACGCGAAGGTCGTGTGGTGCGGGATGAACTCCTTCGGCGTGGTCCGCATGATGAACGCCGCGCGCAAGCTGCGCGCGACCGCCGTGCCGCTCAACTATCGCCTCACCCCCGACGAGGCGGCCTTCGTGGTCGACGACTGCGACGCCGAGCTCGTGTGGGTGGACGCCGAGTCGGCCGCGCTGCTCTGCGAGGTGCGCCCGCGCACGCCGAAGGTGCGCCGCATCGTGGTGTACGGAGGTCCGGCGCCCGCCGGCACGACCCCGGCCGACGACTTCCTGGCCGGGGCCGACGACCGCGAGCCCGCCTCGGAGCCGTCGCAGGGCCCCGCGGCCACGATGATCTACACCTCCGGCACGACCGGGAAGCCGAAGGGCGCGCTGCGCCGCGGCACCGGCGACCCGGAGCAGGTGCGGCGCCTGATCGGGCACATCGGCTACGTCCCCGACGACGTCTACCTCACGACCGGGCCGCTCTACCACTCGGGTCCCGGCGGCTTCATGAGCGTCTCGCAGTCCCTGTCCAACACGGTGGTGCTCCAGCGCCGCTTCGATCCGGAAGACTGGCTGCGGCTCGTCGACCGCTACCGCGTCAGCACCACCTTCT
>Ga0335082_10000873_pt1 | contig 31735 bp, 35 predicted proteins | sample Lox_Sample_41_FD_206718 | JGI IMG/M metagenome (GOLD analysis project Ga0335082, IMG submission 206718) | Soil microbial communities from Loxahatchee National Wildlife Refuge, Florida, United States - Lox_Sample_4.1 | ecosystem: Environmental > Terrestrial > Soil > Wetlands | place: USA... | reverse complement strand
CCCGCTCTCGGACCCCTCGCTGATCGAGATCGACGAGCAGCGCGCGCTGCACTGGCTCCGCGTCGGCGCGCAGCCCTCGAACCAGGTTCGCAACCTGATGGCGAAGATCGGGATCTGGGACACGTTCATGTCGGAGCGACCGTCCGCTGCGATCGCGCCGAAGCCCGAACGGGCGACGAAGGAGAAGGTCTCGAAGAAGGCGCAGGCCCGCGCCGCGGAGGCTGCGGCGACACCGCCCCCGGAGCCGGCGTCGCCCCCGGAGCCAGCGCAGACCGAGCCGGCCCCTGCGGCCGAGGCGGAGGAGCCGGCTCCGCCCGCTGAGGGCGCGGCCGAGGAGACCTCCGAGGCCTGATCGTGAGGGAGCTCGTCGAGTTCCTCTGCCGTGAGCTCGTCGACGACCCCGACGCCGTGCGCGTGCAGGAGTCCTTCGACGATCGTGGACCGGTCTACACCGTGCAGGTGGGGCCCGGTGAGCTCGGCAAGGTGATCGGTCGCGGCGGGCGCACCGCAAAGGCGATCCGCACCGTCGTCCGCGCCGCGGCGACCCGACAGCACGTGTCCGTCCGCGTCGACTTCGAGGATTGAGGTGGACGCGCCGACGATCGTCGTCGGCGTCGTCGCGAAACCGCACGGGGTCCGGGGCGAGGTGGTCGTCCGGAACCGCTCGGACAATCCCGATCGATGGACCGCCGGATCCGTGGTCTTCGACGCGGCCGGGACGGCCTTCACGGTCGCCGCGGTGCGAACGGCCGGCGACCGCCTCCTGGTGCGGTTCGACGGTGTGGCCGACCGCGAGCAGGCCGAGGCGCTCCGCGGACGCGAACTGCTCGTGCCGCGTTCCTGGCTCCCGGAGCTGCCGCCCGGCGAATGGTGGCCCGATCAGCTCGAGGGGTGTCGGGTGCTCACCGATGCCGGCCGCGACCTCGGCGTGCTGTCGGAGGTCGTACCGCATCCGGCGAACGATCTCTGGGTCGCCCTCGACGAGGCCGGCGTCGAGACGCTCGTGCCCGTGGTTGAGGAGCTGCTGGTCGAGGTCGACCTCGCCGAGCGTCGGATCGTGGTGCGGGAGGTCCCGGGGCTCACGGCTCCGGAGGGCTAGATCTCGGCGAGCTTCGCGAGGGCGGTCACCTTCCGTAGGACGTAGCGGTGCCCGTCGCGACGGATCAACCCGCGCCGCTGGAGGTCCGAGAGGATCCTCGAGACGTTCTCGCGGCTCCCGCCGCACAGGCTCGCCAGATCCGCGTGCGTCACGGGCGGTATCGTCGTCCCGTCGACGGGCAGCTCCGCAAGGCTCGGGGTTCCCATCTGGAGGAGCCGTTTCGCGACACGGCCGCGGAGGTCGAGGAAGAGCAGGTCGTCGACGAACGCCTGGGATTCCTGGACCTGGCGGGCGAGGGCGGCGAGGACCTCGCGTGCCGCGGCCGGCTGGGCGACCACGAACCCGAGGAAGCGCTCGCCGGGGCCGCTCCAGACGTCGGATTCGTCGAGGGTCAGGAGGTCCGCGCTGCGCGGCAGGTCCCCGAAGACCCCGAGTTCACCGAGGAACTGGGGGGTGTCCACGGTGGCGTGGAGCACCCGGGTGCCGGTCGGCGCGATCGAGCTGATCTCCACGCGTCCCGAGACGAGGAAGAACACGTCCTCCGCGGGGTCGCCCTGATGGCAGAGGTAGGTCCCTTTGCGGAAGCGATGGACGGTGCCCTCTCCGGCCAGAGCGCTCACGTCGGCGCGTGGCACGTGCTGCAGGATCGGGGTCGCGGCCATGGAGACCTCGAGACCGTCGGCTGCGGGCGCCTTCGCCATCGAGGTCGGAGCCTAGCCCGGTGCGTCCAGGTGCGCGAGCCGGGAACGGGAAGGGAAAGGCCCGGGCCGATGGCCCGGGCCTTCCGAGATCTGGTTCCGCGGCTCGTCAGCCCGTCTTGCGGACGGACGCGCTCTTGCGACGGACGGCACTCTTCCGACGGACGACGCTCTTGCGATGCGACGCGGTAGCGCGCTGCTCCGCCTTCCTTGCGCCTGCGGCCGGCTCGACGGCCTCGGGGTCCTTCGGCTCGATCCTCTTCTTCTCCGCCATGAGCCTTCCTCCTTCGCACGCCGGGCCCTTGCGTGGTCCCGTCCTCGGCCACGATCATGCCCCAGACCGGCGAGGGGGCCGAGGATGCCCGTCACGCTGCGCGAGTGCCGTTGGTCACAGGGGCCGTTGTGACGGCGACGCGCCCGGCGATGTGACGTACGTCACGCGTCGAGCTCCGGGAGATCGATCAGATCCGGGCGTGGCGAGCACGCGCCGCAGAACAGCGCGTCCTCGACCACCAGGGCCCTCGTGGGACCGTTCCCCGAGAGGAGCTCGAGGACGAACGGCTGGGTCTGCGCGTGATCCTCGCAGACCCCCCGGCCGCAGAAGCGGCACGTCCCCACAGCGGTGCGTCGACAGTGCCAACAGTCCACGGATCCCTCCTAGTGCTCCATCGTTCGTTCTTCGGGATGTTCGGTCCCCTCGCGGAGGCTCTGTGCCACGACCGCCTCGAAGCCATGGCGGTCAAGACGGAACGCACGGGTCGGAGCGATCGTGGTGACGCTGGCGTTCCTCGGCGCGTCGTGCAGCAGCGCGAGCTCTCCGAAGTGGTCGCCGCGGCCGAGGGTCGCGACGCGAACCCCGCCGCGTTCGACCTCGACCTGTCCCGAACCGATCGCGTAGAACGCGTCGCCCGCCTCACCCTCGCTCACGATCGCTTCGCCGGGCGGATAGGTCCGCCACGACCCGTGTTCGAGCAGCACACCCAAGGCGTCGATCGACGCCGTGCGGAACGGGGTGAGCTCGCGGAGCTCCGCGTAGGCCTGCATCGTCGGCGCGAACGTCGGCGCGTCGATGGAATCGGCGAGGAGCCGTTCGAAGGCGCTCTTGCTCACTTCGAACAGCTCGGTGCTCGTCACGGCGACGACCGATGCGCGCCGCATCGTCGTTTCCAGCAGACCGATCTCGCCGAACGACGCACCCCGTTCGAGGGTCCGGAGCGTGCGGGTCTCCCCGGTGTCCGGATCCTCCTCCTCGACGCTCACCCGCCCGCGCCGGATCACGTAGAACGCCTCGGGCCGGTCGCCCTGTCGCAACACCGCACGCCCCGGGGGGAACGTTCGGAGCCGGACGCGCCCCGCGAGATCCGACAGGACGTTCTCCGGCAGATCGTCGAACACGGGGAGCGCGTCGATGAGCTCGGCTGCTTCGACCCTCCAGGAGCGCTCGAACCGGAAGCGCACGCGGCGCCAGCGAGCTCGGATCCGTTTCGTGATCGCGCGGCCGAGCGCGATCGCTCCGCGGATCACCGGCCCCAGAAAGAGCACGATCAAGAGGATCAGCAGGAGCCGGGGGAACAGACCCCCGTTCCACAGCGAGGTGATGAGCCCACCGAAGATCTGCTCCCAGAAGAAGATGCCCGTCGCGAACGCGAAGACCGTGAACGCGACGCCCACGATGCCGTACAGGGCCAGTCCAACCTCCTGCACGCTGAGACGTTCCCACCGGAAGACCTTGCGCCACAGATCGCGCTGGACGAACGCGATCGAGCGAGGCCGGAGGTCCGGGATCTCGATGAAGTCAGACAGGATCCAGTAGCCATCGAGCTGCAACAGCGGGATCAGGTTCTCCAGGATCACGAGGTAGTTCACGAACGCGAACCGGTACAGCAACGGTGCGAACGCAGCGCCCGGTGCGACGAACAGGATCACCGCCGCCGTGCCCGCCAGCACGAGCTCCGCGAACGGCCCGGCGAAGGACTGTTCGATGCGCTTCGACTTGTCCAGCATCATCACGTCCGTTGCTTCCACGAAGAAGGCCGGAGATCCGAAGAAGATGAAGAAGCCCGCGGACAGGACGCGCCGGTCGTAGCGGATGAGCACGAGCGCGTGCGCCAGTTCGTGGAAGAACGTCAGGATGAAGGCCAGGGTGATCAAGATCGCGGCCTCCGCCGGCGGCTGCCGGAGCACGAGCTCGAAGCGATGGGACACGACCGTCGCGACGAACGCTCCCAAGCCTCCCAGCGCCACGACGGCGAGCAGCGCGAACCCGATCGGGGTGAACGCGTAGCGCAACCCGCCGCGATATGCGCGTGTGGCGAACGCCTCCGCGCCGTCCCAACCGATCGTCAGCTCGCGTCCGAACCGACGGAGTTTCCTCCGTGCGGATGAGGATGGGTCGAGTCCGCCGACGACGGCGGCCGTCACGTCGATAGGCGCCGGATCGAGCAGCCCGCCGCTCCAGAGCGTGTCCACCAGGCCTAGCACCGCGCTTGGGTCCAGGTCGCCGCCTTCCTGCAGATGCTCGACGATGAGCTCGCCCACCGAGCGCGACCCATCCATCGACCTGGCCAGGTCGGCTTCCCAAGGTTCGATCGCGAAGTGGGTCGCGTGGTCCGGCGACGCTGCCATCGCGTAGTCCTCGCCCCATCGCAGGTGGAACGTCGTGATCTCGGTGCCGGCCGCGAGCTTCGGGCGGAACGCCTCGGGGTCCACGATCGCCTCCAGGACATCCCAGAGACCGCCCGCCGTGTCGACAGGCTCCGATGGGCCCGCCTCCTCGATCGCATGGACCAACGCCTCCGTCGCATCGATCGAGCCGACGGTGCCCAGGTGGCTCGCCAGGGCCAGGTGAAGGTGCGGTCGTTCCCGCCGACGTCGCCGCTGGCGAACGACGTCCAACCCGATCACGAGGCCCGCGACGATGAGCGCAGCCAGGATCACGTACTGCACGAACCCCTCCCACTGCGGATGGAACGCGGGCATCGTCGTCGGAACGTGGGGGCGGGCGCAAGCCGGCGAAGTAGCCTCGGCTCGTGCGGATCGACGTCATCACCGCGTTCCCCGTGATCTTCGAGAGCCCGTTGCAGACCGCGCTGCTGGGCAAGGCGGTCGCCGGCGGTCCGCTCGAGGTGCGGATCCACGACCTGCGCACGTGGTCGTCGGACGCCCATCGGACGGTGGACGACGAGCCTTTCGGAGGCGGTCCCGGCATGGTCCTGAAGCCGGAGCCGATCTTCGCCGCGGTCGAGTCGCTCGACCCGGATCGGGGGCGCGTGCTGCTCATGTCGCCCGCCGGCCGGACGCTCCACCAGGCCTTCGTTCGTGAGCTCTCGGCCGAGCCGCACCTCACGCTCGTCTGCGGCCGGTACGAGGGCGTGGACGAACGGGTCGTCGAGGGACTCCCCGCCGAGGAGGTGTCGATCGGTGACTACGTGCTCTCGGGAGGGGAACTGGCGGCGCTCGTCGTGATCGAGGCCGTCACGCGGCTGGTCCCCGGGGTCATCGGCAGGGAGGAGTCGCACGCTCGCGACTCCTTCTCCCAGCCTCGGATGCTCGATCACCCGCAGTACACGCGGCCGCAGGAGTTCCGCGGCTTGCGCGTGCCCCCGGTGCTGCTCTCGGGCAACCATGCCGAGATCGAGCGCTGGCGGCGCGACGCCGCGGTGGCCAAGACGCGGCGCAACCGTCCTGACCTGCACGGACCCGGAGAAGGTCAGGACTGAGCCGCTGGTACACTCATCGGCCGCTGCCATGAACAAGACCGACCTCGTCGAGAAGCCGTTCCTGCGCACGGACCTCCCGGATCTCCGCCCCGGCGACACCGTGAAGGTGCACGTCCGCGTGGTGGAGGGGAACCGTGAGCGAATCCAGGTGTTCCAGGGCGTCGTGATCCGTCGCTCCGGCGGCGGCATCCGCGAGACCTTCACGGTGCGCAAGATCTCGTTCGGGGTCGGCGTGGAGCGGACCTTCCCGCTGCACTCTCCGTCGATCGGCACGATCGAGTTGGTCCAGCGGGGCCGGGTCCGTCGAGCGAAGCTCTACTACCTGCGCGATCTCCGCGGGAAGAAGGCGCGGATCAAGGAGCGCCGTGTCGACGACGCGAAGCTCGCCGCGCTCGAGGCCGCGGCGGCCGCGAAGGTGGTCGATGACGACGACGCGGAGCCAGAGGAGGTCGTCGAGATCGTGCGGGACGACGACACCGTCGGGTCCGATGACAACGGGGTCGACGCCGAGGCCGACGCCGACGCGGCGACCGAGGACGTGGCCGAGGAGCCGGCAGAGGCCTAGGCCGTGGCCGAAGGGCCGCATCAGCCACCCGACGCACCGACCGTCGAACCCGCCGGCGGCCGTCCCTGGCGAGAGCTCCCGATCCTGATCGTGGTCGCCATCGTCGTGGCGATCGTGATCAAGACCTTCCTCGTCCAGGCCTTCTTCATCCCGTCGACCTCGATGGTGCCGACGTTGCTCGAGGGCGATCGGGTGCTCGTGTGCCGCGTCTGCAATCACTTCGCCGGCATCCATCGCGGGGAGATCGTCGTGTTCTCCGATCCGCACCCGTCGGACGGACAGGAGCGCGGGCTGATCGGTGGAGCCCTGCACTGGCTGGGCGAGGGGATCGGCGTCGCGCGGCCAGAGAACCCGGACTTCATCAAGCGCGTGATCGGCTTGCCGGGCGACGTCGTCGAGATCGATCGAGGCCAGGTGATCGTCAACGGGGAGAAGCTGGACGAGCCGTACCTCGATCCCGATCGCGACACACGCTCGTTCGGCAAGGTCGAGGTCCCGAACGGCATGCTCTACGTCCTGGGCGACAACCGCCTCGTGTCGGGTGATTCGCGGTTCCCGCCGGGAACGGGCGTAGGCTTCGTCCCCGAAGACAAGGTGATCGGGAGGGCGTTCGTGACGGTGTGGCCTCCGGGCCGGTGGCGATGGCTGTAGCGCGCGACCTCGACCGGTACGAAGCGGTCCTGCGCGCGCAGGGGTTCTCGCGGGTCGCCGGCGCCGACGAGGCGGGGCGGGGCGCGCTGGCGGGCCCTCTCGTCGCGGCGGCGGTCGTCCTCCCCGACGGGTTCGACCGGACCGGCATCCGAGACTCGAAGCTGCTGACGCCCGCGCAACGCGAGGTCCAGTTCGAGCGGATCGTTGCGTCCTGCTCGTTCGCGATCCGCAAGATCGAGCCGCAGGTGCTGGATGCGCGAGGGCTGCATCGCAGCAACATCGCCCTGCTTCGCCGGTGCGTGAAGGCGCTCGATCCGGTGCCTGACTACGCCTTGACGGACGGGTTCCCGATCCCTCGCATGCCCTGTCCGGCGCTCGGGGTGAAGAAGGGGGACATGGTCGCGGCCAGCGTGGCCGCGGCCTCGATCCTCGCGAAGGTGACCCGCGACCGGATCATGTGCCGGATGCACCGGCGGTTCCCCGAATTCAACTTCTTCGAGAACAAGGGATATGCGACAGCGGAGCATCGAGAGACGTTGGATCGCATCGGTCCTTCCCCGATCCACCGGCTGAGCTTCGCCGGGGTGGGGCAGACGGCCCTGCCGGGCTTCGGACGCGCCGAGACCGTGCCGGCGTGAGACGATGCGTCGAGGCATGGAAGACGACATCGAGCGCTTCGAAGAGGAACGTGAGCTCGAGCTCTATCGCGAGTACCGGGACGTTCTCCCGATGTTCGCGTTCGTGATCGAGACCGAGCGGCGCTTCTACCTGGCGAACAAGGTGGATCTGACGACGGCTGCCGACGGTTGGGTTCAGCTGGATCTGACGGATGCCTGGGTGTGGGACATGTTCCGCCCGGCGCGATTCGTCTCGAGCGTGCGGGTGATGACCCGCCGCGACGTCAACGTCGAGGAACTGCGGCACGACGACACGACGACGATCCCGGATACGCCCGTCGGCTGAGCTCCAGAGCCTCAGCCACCGCCTGGCCACGACGACGTCCTCCGTGTCGTAGCCGGAGCCTATCGTCGAGAGGATGGACGTCCGACCCACGACCGGCAGGATCGGCGAGGACGCCGCCGAGCTCCTGTACGTCCGCCGGGGCTATCGCGTGGTGGCGCGGAACTGGCGTTGCCGGATCGGCGAGCTCGACCTCGTGCTCCGTCGCGGCGACGTCCTCGTGTTCTGCGAGGTCAAGACGCGCCGCGGATCACGCTTCGGCGGCGGGTTCGAGGCCGTCGATCGACGGAAGCAGCAGAAGGTGCGCGCCCTCGCGCAGACCTACCTGCTGCAGATGCGCGCCTGCTCGCCCGCGGTGCGGTTCGACGTGGCCAGCGTGTTCGTCCACACCGACGGCTCAGCGTCCGTCCAGCTCTTCGAGGACGCTTTCTGAGATCCGCCGGAGCGCCACCACGGTCGCGTCGATCTGCGCGCGATCGGCATGGTAGTTGACGATGCCTGCGCGCAGGTAGGTGCGTCCGCGCAGCGTCGTCACGCTCACCCACGCGGTGCCGTCGCGTTCGAGCGCGCGTTGCATGCCCACCTGGTAGGCGTCGAGCCGCTCCGGCGGCCAGGCGTCGCTGCCCGTCGGCAGGTGCCGGAAGCAGACCACGGAGAGCTCGGGTTCGACGGCGAGGTCCAGATCGGACGCCTCGCGGATCCGTTCGGCGAAGTAGGCGGCCAGATCGACGTCTCGTTCGATCAGGCTCCCGAACCCGCGGGTCCCGAGGTGCTTCCAGCTCATCCAGAGCTTCAAGGCGCGGAACCGGCGCGTCCCCTCGATCGAGTACTCGTACCAGTTGAGTGGCGCGTCCTCGGGTCGGTTGGAGGCGTAGTACTCGGGCGAGCGGCTGAACGTCTCGCGCAGATCCGTGCGCCGCCGCACGATGAGACCGCCGATGTCGTAGGCCTGGAAGAACCACTTGTGGGGATCGATCGTGACCGAATCGGCCAGCTCGAGACCGGTCACCCTCGGGGCGATGCGCTCCGAGAGCAGGGCCGCCCCCGCGTAGGCCGCGTCGACGTGCAGCCACACGCCTTCCCGGCGGGCGACCTCGGCGAGGCCGAGGATGTCGTCGACGGAGCCGGTGTTCGTCGAACCCGCGACCGCGCTGATCGCGAGCGGTGTCAGCCCGGCGGCCCGGTCGGCGGCGATCGCCTCGGCCACCGGTCCAGGCTTGAGCCGGAACGCATCGTCGGATCCGAGCACGCGGAGCGTCCCCTGCGGGAACCCGAGCACGTCGAGCCCGCGCGCCACCGAGAAGTGGGTCTGGTCGCTCGCGTAGACCCGCACACCCTCGAGTGCCGCGCCCCGCGGCTGCCGGCCGTCCAGGAGCCGGCGCAGATGGATCTCGCGAGCCACGTCGAGCGCCATGAGGTTCGCCATGACCCCCCCGGAGGTAAGCACGCCCCACGAGCCTTCGGGCATGCCGAGCAGCGCGCGGAGCCAGCCGACCACTTCCTCTTCGATGAACGCGCCTCCGGGACCGGCATGCCACACATCCACGCCCTGCTGCGTCCAACCGGCGAGCACCTCGCCGGCCACCGACATCGGCAGCGGCGGCGGCGTGAAGTACCCGAACGATCCCGGGTGCTGTGGCCCGTAGGTCATCGGCGCGATCCGTTCGCGGAACTCGCGCAGGACCTCGGCGGCGGGCTCGCCGCGCTCCGGAGCGGGACCGGGCCGGCCCGCGGGCCCGAACGACCGTCGGCGGGAGGCCGGGTATGGCTCCGGGTCGAGCGGACGGACCAGCGCCTGGCCGTAGATCCAGTCGAGCGCCTCCGACCACACGAGGGCGCCGAACGCCTCGAGCGCCGGGCGCGAGGCGTCGGGGTTCCGAAGGTCGAGCAGCTCGGGCTCGGGGACATCCGGCAGATCGTCGCGGACCATCGCGCGATGCTACCCAGCGTCGAACGTGACGGCCGTCACGGCCTGTGGTGGCCCGCGCTCGTAGCGTTGCCCGACGTGTACGGGCGCGTCGTGGGCGTGACGGTGTTGGGGGTCGGCGGTCACGCGGTGACCGTCGAGGCCTCGGTGGGGCGCGGCCTGCCGTCACTCACCGTCACCGGGCTGCCGGGTGCCGCGGTCCAGGACGCCCGCGACCGGATCAGGCCGGCGATGGAGCAGGCTGGCCTGGAGTGGCCGCTGCGTCGCGTCGTCGTGAACCTCGCGCCGGGCAACCTCCGGAAGGAGGGGGCAGGACTGGATCTCCCGATCGCGGTGAGCGTCTTGGTCGCCACGGCCCAGGTACCGGCTCGGTCGGTGCCCGGGTTCACCTTCTTCGGCGAGCTCTCGCTCAAGGGCGAGGTGCTCCCCACGCCGGGCGTGATCTCGGTCGCGATCGCGGCCGCCCGACGCGGATCGTCCGGCGTCGTGGTTCCGGCCGCGAACGCCGTCGAGGCGGCCCAGGTGGCGGGGCTCCGGGTCGTCGGGGTCGGCACGCTCCAGGACGTCGTGGGGTTCCTGCGCGGATCCTGGACGGCGCCCGACGTGCAGCCGGTCGAGCCGGAACAGCGCCCGGACGCCGCGGCGGATCTCGCCGAGGTTCGCGGTCAGGAGCAGGCGCGCCGCGCGCTCGAGGTCGCGGCCGCCGGCGAGCACAACCTCTTGATGGTGGGATCGCCGGGCGCCGGCAAGACGATGCTCGCGCGACGGCTGCCGACGATCCTGCCCGACATGACGCACGACGAGGCCCTCGAGGCGACCCAGTTGCATTCGGTGGCGGGGCTGCTCGCCGGGCGCGGCGTGCTGCGTCAGCGGCCGTTCCGGGCGCCGCACCACTCGGTCTCGACCGCCGGCCTGCTGGGCGGCGGCTCCACCGTGCTCCGGCCGGGTGAGGCGAGCCTCGCGCACCGAGGTGTGCTGTTCCTCGACGAGCTCACGGAGTTCCGGCGTGACGCCATCGAGGCCTTGCGCCAGCCGCTCGAGGACGGACGGATCGTGGTCACCCGCACCAGCGGCTCCGTCGAGTTCCCGGCCCGCTTCACCCTGGTGGCTGCGGCGAACCCGTGCCCGTGTGGGTTCGCCGGCGACATCCGGAAAGCTTGTCGATGCCGCGAGGATCAGGAGGCGCGGTACCGGCAGAAGCTCTCGGGCCCTCTGCTCGATCGGATCGATCTGCGGTTGACCGTGCCGCGCCTGACGAAGGACGAGCTCCTCGGCGCGTCGGGCGCCGAACCCTCCGCCGTCGTGCGCGACCGGGTGGTTGCGGCCCGCGAGCGGCAGCGACACCGGTACCGGCGTCTCGGCATCACGTGCAACGCGCACCTTCCCGGTCCACTCGCTCGCCGCGAGACCCGCCTGTCCGCCGGCGCGGAGGAACTGTTGGCGAGAGCGGTCGACACCATGGCCCTGACGGGCAGAGGGTTCGATCGGATCGTCAAGGTCGCCCGAACCGTCGCGGATCTGGAAGCGATGGGCGACGTCGCGGCCGGCCACGTCGCGGAGGCCCTGTCGTTCCGGACGGCCTTCGAGCAGGACGACGGGCTGGCTCGTGCCGGATAGCCGCGCGCCGCTTCCGCACGGGTTCCCCGACGGCTTCGGCGAGGGTCCTCGCGAAGCCGACGCGGTCCTGGTGCTCCGCTGCCTGTTGGGTATCACGCCGCGCGATCTCTTCGCGTTGATCTGGCGCGTCGGCGGCGCCTCCGCCGCCTGCACGGCCATCCTCCAGGGCTCGGCGGGATCGGATCACGACCGCGCCTTCCTCGCCGGCGCCGATCCGGGCGCGATCCGGGATCGGATCGGTGCTGCAGGCGCACGCTTCGCTGCTCCCGGCGACCCGGAGTACTGGCCGGCCTTCCTGCGGCTCGCCGATCCGCCGGTGGGGATCTTCGTCCGCGGGCAGCCGCTCGCGGACGGCCACGATCGTGTCGCGCTCGTCGGCTCGCGTCGGCCGACGCCCACCGGCCGGGAGGTCGCGACCCACCTCGCGCGTGGGCTCGCGGCCGCGGGCGTGGTGGTCGTCAGCGGCGGCGCGGTCGGCATCGACGCGGCGGCGCATCGGGGTGCGCTCGATGCCGGAGGGTCCACGGTCGCCGTGCTCGGCTCGGGGATCGACGTCGACTACCCGCCGAGCAACGGCCGGCTGCTCCGCGCCGTCGAGCAGGGCGGCACCATCGTCGGCGAATATGCGCCGGGAGTGCCGGCGGAGCCCTTCCGGTTCCCCGCGCGGAACCGGCTGATCGCGGCGCTATCTCGGGGGATCGTGGTGGTGCAGGGCGCGTCCCGCAGCGGAACGCGGATCACGGCGGAGCACGCCCTGGAGCTCGGGCTGGACGTCTTCGCGGTCCCCGGATCGGTCACCGATCCGTTGGCCGAGACGCCCCTCGACATGATCCGAGAAGGCGCGACCATGATCCGTGACGCGGACGACCTGCTGCTCGATCTCGGTATCGATCCGCAGCGCGCGACGGACCCCGACGCGCTCCCCGGCTTGCCCGCGGTACAGCGGAGCCTGCTCGAGGCGCTCGCCGCGCCCATGTTGCCGGACGCGGTTGCGAGGGCCGCCGGGGTTCCGGTGTCGGACGCGATCTCGGCGCTCGTCGAGCTGGAGCTGCGCGGGTTGGTGCGCGGGGTCGGCGGCAGGTACGAGCGGACGTTCCGCGCTGCACCGCAACGAGGATCGAGCTGACCCACAGACACCGAAACTCCGGCCGACCCCCGTCCGGGTGATTGCGCCGGGGCCGGGGCGCTGGGACGATACGCCCGGCCGACGGCCGGAGATGCCGGCTGGCCGGAGAGGAACGCGTGGTTCAGGACGACCTTCCCCCGTCCCAGTCTCGGCTCATCTCTGCTTTCGCCGACCATCTGCGACTCGAGCGTCACCTCTCGCCGCATACGGTCTCGGCCTACCGGCACGATCTGGGAGTCCTCGCGACGTTCCTGGCCCGCGACGGATCCTCGCTCGAGGCAGCCGACCACCGCCTCCTGCGACGGTTCCTCGCCCAGCAGCACACGCTCGGCTACGCGCGCGCGTCGATCGCCCGCAAGGTGGGCGCGATCCGAACGTTCTACCGGTGGGCCCTCGCCGAAGGCCTGATCGACCCGGATCCGTCCCTCCTGCTGGGGCGACCCAAGGTCGTCAACCGGCTGCCGACGGTCCTGCGGGCGGCCGAGGCGGCGATCCTCGTGGAGGCTCCCGGAACGCCAGGTGCCGACGACCCGCTCGGACGGGCCGTCTCCCAGCGCGACCGTGCGGTCCTGGAGTTGCTCTACGGGTCCGGGATCCGGGTCGGAGAGGCGGCCGGGCTCCGCGTGCAGGACGTCGACCTGACCCGCGGCCGCGTCATCGTCCTGGGGAAGGGATCGAAGGAGCGCGAGGTCCCGATGTCCGACGACGCCGTGGCCAGCGTCGCCGAGTGGCTCCGCGAGGGCCGCCCCGCGCTGGCATCCGAGGGATCCCAGGCCTTGTTCTTCAACCGTAAGGGCAAGCCGCTCGGCCCCCGCGATATCCGCGCGCTTGTGGAAGGATATGGGGGACGTTCCCTGCCGGGGCGTCGGGTCACGCCGCATACGCTGCGGCACACGTTCGCGACGCACCTGCTGGAAGGGGGGGCAGACATCCGCGCGGTACAGGAGCTCCTGGGACACGCAAGCGTGGCGACCACGCAGCGGTACACCCACGTTTCCCGCGCCCGTCTGTTCGAGGCCTACGAGCGTTCCCACCCGAGGGCCTGATCGTGGCGACGACGAAGAAGGCTCCCGCGAGGCTCGCCACGAAGCCGGCCGCCAAGGCGCCGGCGAAGGTCGCGGCGAAGACCCGGTCGCGGGGGGCGACGAAACCGGCCGCGAAGGACGGGGCCGTCACCACGATCCCGCCGCACGTCGACGACGAGCTCGGACTCGTCTGGCACGCGTTCAAGGGCGGGCGAGAGCCCGAGGCGCGGGAGAAGCTCATCCTCCATTACGCGCCGCTCGTGAAGTACGTGGCCAGCCGTGTCGCCACCGGCCTGCCGGCGAGCGTCGAGCAGGCGGACCTCGTCTCCTACGGGATGTTCGGCCTGATCGACGCGCTCGAGAAGTTCGAGCCGGGGCGTGGGAACAAGTTCGAGACGTACGCGATCCCGCGCATCAAGGGCGCGATCATCGACGAGCTCCGCGCGATGGATTGGGTGCCTCGGTCCGTCCGCTTCAAGCAGCGCGAGATCGAGAAGGCGCTCGCCGACCTGGAGTCGATGTTGAAGCGCCAACCGACGGAGAAGGAGCTGGCGGAACGGCTCGGCGTGTCCCTCTCCGAACTGCACGAGGTGATCGCCCAGATCTCGTTCGTTTCGGTGCTGGCCCTCGACGAGACGGTGAACGTCGGGCAGGACCGGGGCGAACGCGTCTCCCTCGTCGACACGCTGGCCGACAAGGGATTCGATCCTGGATCGGGCGTCGAGTCGCAGGAGACGCGTGGGCTGCTGGCGGCCGCGATCAACTCGCTGTCCGAGCGGGAGAAGATCGTGGTCACGCTCTATTACTTCGAAGGGCTCACGCTGGCGGAGATCGGTGAGATCCTCGGCGTCACCGAGTCACGCGTGTGCCAGATCCACACCAAAGCCGTCGGCGTGCTCCGCGGCCAGCTCTCCGAGTTCGATTAGTCGCTCCGCGGTGTGCGCGACGTCACGGTCGCGTCCGCGTCCCGCGCGTAGCGTCGACGCATGCGATCCTTCGTTCCGTTCGCCCTGATCGTGTCGCTCTTCACGGCGGCCCCGTCGCCCGCGGCCGCGCCCGCCGTCGTACCGCCGACGACCTGGACGTGGCCGGTCCTCGGGCCCGTCATCCAGCCGTTCGATCCTCCCGAGGATCCGTACGGCTCGGGTCATCGCGGCATCGACATCGCGGCACCGGTCGCGACGTCGATCGTGGCGCCCGCCGATGGCCTCGTTACCTTCGCCGGACCCGTGGGCGGCAGGCTCTTCCTCACGATCGACCACGGCGGCGGCCTGGAGTCGACGTATTCGTGGCTGACCTCGGTGTTGGTCCGGAAAGGCGACGTCGTCGTGCGTGGGCAGCCGATCGCCCTCACCGGCTGGGGTCACCCGAACGCCCCGATCCCGCACCTCCACTTCGGGGTCAAGCTCAACGACGTCTACGCCGATCCGCTCGCCTACCTCGAGCCTGCACCGATCGGCGGGCTCATCCGGTTGGCGCCGCTGGCCTGAGCACCCGACCTGACAACCCTGGCCTGAGAACGCCACCTGAGGACGCGAACGGCCCCGCGGGGGCCGCGGGTAGGATGGCGCACCTTGCGTCCCGTCCGCGTCCTCATCGCACTGCCCGTCGCCGTCCTCGCAACGCTCGCCGTCTGTCTTCCCGCGATCGCGCAGGCGGCGGCCGGCTGGCCGGAATATCAGCAAGGGCCGGGCCGAGCGGGCTTCGCAACGGCTGCGCCGGCAGCTCCCTATCGCGCCGCCTGGCAAGCGAAGACCGGTATCGGCGACTCGACGCATGTGGCGGGTCTGCCGGCGCCCGTGATCGAGGGCGATGACGCCATCGTGGTCGGGCGGCAGGACGTCACCGCCATCGACATCACGAGCGGCGCCACGGCCTGGACCGTCGCCCGCGAGCTCGGCCCGAGCGCCCCGGCCGCCGTCGTGCCGGGGTCCGGGGTGGGCGGGCTGATCCTGTACCCGGAGGGCGGCGGCGACGAGTCCTCCTCGGCGACCGCGTCCGCCTCGCCGGCCGCTGCCGCCTCCGCATCCGCCGTCTCCACGGCGTGTCGAACGACCACGCCGGCGTCCCCGGGCGAGCCGCGGCTCGTCGCGATCGACGCCGACACGCGGAAGGTGGCGTGGCGCGTGCCACTGCCCGGCGTCTCCCGAACCGGGGCCGTCGTCGACGGCGGGATCGCGGCCGTCGGGACCGATGGCGGGTCGGTCCTCGCCGTCGATCCCTCCTCGGGCAAGGTGCTGTGGACGAAGGACGTGGGCGACTGCATCGACGTTCCGCTCGCGGCCGCGAACGGCACCGTGTTCGTCGCGGTCCGCTCCGTTCAGCGCCAGGCGCCGCAGATCGTCGCGTTGCGCGAGTCCGACGGCTCAGCGGTCTGGTCGCAGCCGTACATCCCTCGCACGTCCGGCTCGGCGGCGGGCGCCCCGTCGGTGGCGAACGGCACGCTGTACGTCGCGCTCTCCGACGCGACCGTGCGGGCCGTCGACGCCGCGACCGGCGGTGAGCGCTGGGCCGCGCGCCTGAACGCGTTCGTGGGGGGAGCGCCGCCGGTGATCGTCGGCGACGCGGTCGTCGTCGCGGACACGCGAGGTCAGGTGTACCGGCTCGACGCCGCCACCGGCGCTCGGGTCTGGGACTTCGCGCTGAACACGCCGGTGATCGGAGCTGCCGCCGTGGCCGTCGGCACGGTGTTGGTGCCGACCTCAGACGGCGACGTCGTCGCGTTCGATCTGGCATCCGGCCGGGAGACCGGACGTGTCGGGCTCGGCGAGGGGGCCGGCCTCGCGATGGCGCTCTCGTCCCAGACCATCGTGCTGTCCCGGACCGGTCCCACGGCTGGCCTCGTCGGGTTGGTCCACGACCCGAACGGCTCGCTGACCGCGATCGAGAGCCCGACGGTCCTCAAGCCCCCGTTCCTGCTCGGCGCGTGGGCGCTGGCGGCGATCCCGATCGCGGCGCTCCTGCTCCTCGCGGGCCGCGCGTTGCAGGCGCGGCTGGGTCCGGTCGGTCCGATCGGCTCGGCGGCGGAGGAGGACTGGAACCCGGACGACCCGGGCCTCGACGGCGTCGGTGGGGACATGGGGACCGACGCCGGGGAGGGCGACGCATGACGAGCGGCAAGAAGAAGAAGCGGCGGCCCGCCGGCTCGTACCGGGCGCCTGCCGCCGCGCCGCCGCCGAAACGGGGGATGCTCGACTCGCTCTTCTCGCGCCCCACCGGCGTCTCGCCGATGCCGAAGATCCGCACGACGCTCGCCCGAGGCCTGTCGACGGTCCTCGGCGCACCGGTGTTGGTGATCGCCGTGCCCGTCGTGCTGCTCGTCGAGTGGGGGATCCTCCTGGCGTTCGGCTTCCAGGGCCCGTTCAGCCTGCTGAGCGCGGTGTTCGGCGTGCCGCCGATCTCGACGTACGCCGACGTGATCTTGAGTTCGAGCGCGTTCGCGCCGGCGAGCGGCGGGGGGGTGGGGTCCTCGATCGGGCCGTTGATCGGGATCATCCTGTTCCTGACGGTGAACGCGGCGCTCCACGCGTGGGTCACGACCGCCTCGGTCGAGTCGTTGCGGACGGGCGCGATCAGCTCGTGGGCCGTCCGTCGCGCGATCCACGTGCTGCCCGTCACGGTCGCGGTCGGCGTGGTGAACCTCGGCATCCTGATCCTCGCGAACATCACGCAGGTCCTCGGCGGCGGCATCGGGTTCCTCGCGTTCATCGGGCTGCTCACGGTCGGCGTCTACCTGTTCGCGTTCGCCCCGGCGATCGCGGCCGACGAGGACCGCACGATCACCGCGACGCTGTCGCGCTCGGTCCGGGCCGCACGGATGCCCGGGTCGAACAACCTCTCACTCGCGGCGATCTACGCGATCCCGGCGTTCTCGGTCCTGCTCGCCCCGGTGCCGGGCGGCCTGATTGGTGTCAACCCCTCGGTCGCGGCATGGGCGATCTCGATCACGGTGAACGTCGTGCAGATGGCGGTCGTCGCCACGTTCGCGTACCGCTACCTCTGCGTCGCCGACGTGGTCCCCGAGGCGGTGGAACGATCGCGGGCGCGCTGAGCAGCGCGAACGCCGCTGGTAGACTCCCCGGCGCCGGCGCTCCGCGCCGAGCACACACGTCCGGGGACCATCGGCCGGGGTCCCGCGCATGCGGGCCGGTCGCGGGCTGAGCCGGACGGAGGGACAACCGAAAGGAGCAGCGCCATGCCGGTCGTCACCCGGCGGGAGCTCCTCGAGGCGGGCGTGCACTTCGGCCACCAGACGCGCCGGTGGAACCCGAAGATGCAGCGGTACCTCTTCGGGGAGCGTTCCGGGATCTACATCATCGACCTCGAGCAGTCGCTCTCGGGCCTCGAGGAAGCGCACGCGTTCGCGCAGAGCCTCGGCCGTCGACGCGGGATCATCCTGTTCATCGGCACGAAGAAGCAGGCCCAGGAGGTCGTCGCCGAGCATGCGACGCGAGTGGGCATGCCCTTCGTGAACAACCGCTGGCTCGGCGGCATGCTCACGAACTTCACCACGATCCGCACGCGGCTCCTGCGTCTGCGCGAGCTGGGCGAGATGGAGGAGACCGGCGCGATGGATCGCCTGCCGAAGAAGGAGGCGATCCGGCTCCGCCACGAGCGTGACAAGCTGGAGCGGAACCTCGGCGGCATCCAGAACCTCGAACGGCTGCCCGACGCCGTGCTGGTGATCGACACGAAGAAGGAGCACATCGCGGTCACCGAGGCGCGGAAGCTCGGCATCCCGATCATCGCGATCGTCGACACGAACTGCGATCCCGATGAGGTCGACTATGTGATCCCCGGCAACGACGACGCGATCCGTGCGGTCAACCTGGTCACCCGGGTGATCGCGGACGCGCTCGCCGAGGGATACGGCATGGCGAAGGAGGAGGCGGTCGAGCGCGTCACGGCCCGCACGCCGCGGCCGCCGACCGGCCCGAAGCCGCAGGCCGCACCGGCGGCGGTCGACGAGACCCCGTCGGAGGAGGAGGCCGCCGCCATCGCCGCGAGCACGGTGTTCGAGCCGGATCTTCCCGAGGCTGAGATCGTGGCCGAGACGGACGCCGATGCGATCGTCGAGGACGCGCCGGGTGCGACCGTGGACGATGCTCCGCCGGAAGACGCACCGTCGAACGCCGACACCGCCGAGCAGAGCGCGGCGGAGGACGGCTGAGATGCCCGACATCACCGCCGCGATGGTGAAGGTCCTCCGCGAGGCGACCGGCGCCGGGATGATGGATTGCAAGAAGGCCCTGATCGAGGCCGACGGTGACGGCGAGCGTGCCGCCGAGATCCTCCGCGAGAAGGGCCTCGCCGGGGCCGCGAAACGCGCCGGCCGGTCGGCGAACCAGGGCCTCGTCGATTCCTACATCCACTTCAACAACACGGTCGGCGTGCTGATCGAGGTGAACTGCGAGACGGACTTCGTCGCGAACACCGACGTGTTCCGAGGGCTCGTGAAGGACCTCGCCCTGCACATCGCCAGCCCGTCGGCGCCGCGGTGGCTGAGCCGCGACGACGTGCCCGTGCAGGTCCTCGAGCACGAGCGGCGCATCTTCGAGGCGCAGGCGAAGGAGTCGGGCAAGCCCGAGAACGTGATCCCACGGATCGTGGAGGGCAAGATCGAAGCTTTCCTGAAGGACACCGTCCTGCTGGATCAGCCGTTCGTGAAGGACGACTCGAAGTCGATCCAGGACCTCCTCGACGAGGTCGGTGCGAAGACCGGCGAGAAGGTCGCGGTGAAGCGGTTCACGCGTTACCGCCTGGGCGAGGACGAAGTCGAGGCGGGTAAGCTGCCGGAAGGCCCAGCACCGGTCGGATAGAGGAGGGACAGCGGCGGGCATGAGCGACGGCGGAGCGGCACGGCCCACGTATCACCGTGTGCTGCTGAAGCTCTCCGGCGAAGCCTTCGCTCCCGACTCCGGTTCCGGCATCTCCGACGTCGCGACGGCGCTCGTCGCCCGCCAGCTGGCCGAGATCATCGACCTTGGCATCCAGCCGGCCGTGGTCGTCGGGGGCGGCAACATCTGGCGCGGCCGGCAGGCGCCCGGCATCGACCGCAACCGCGCCGACTACATGGGCATGCTCGCCACGGTGATGAACGCGCTCGCCCTCCAGGACGCGCTCGAGAAGATCCACGTGCCGACGCGCGTCCAGACCGCGATCGCGATGAGCCAGGTCGCCGAGCCGTTCGTGCCGCTGCGCGCCATCCGGCACCTCGAGAAGGGCCGCGTCGTGATCTTCGCGGCCGGCCTCGGCGTGCCGTACTTCTCCACCGACACGTGCGCCGCGCAGCGCGCGCTGGAGATCCATGCCTCCGCGTTGCTGAAGGGCACGAAGGTCGACGGCGTCTACACGGCCGACCCCTTCCTCGATCCGTCGGCACAGCGCCTCGAGCTGCTCGCGTACGGTGACTTCCTCCGGGAGGGGTACGGCGTGATGGACGCGACCGCGGTGTCGCTGTGCATGGAGAACGCGCTGCCGATCGTGGTGTTCGATCTGCGCGAGGAGGGGAACATCCGCCGCGTCGTGACGGGCGAGGCCATCGGGACGCTCGTCCACTGAGGACCACCATGTCGATCGACTCCGCGATGAAGGATGCGACCCACAAGATGGAGCAAGCCGTCACGCATCTGAAGGACGATCTGGGCGGGATCCGCACGGGACGGGCGACGCCGGCCGTGCTCAACCGCATCACGGTGGAGTACTACGGCACCCCGGTCCCGCTGAACCAGCTCGCCGGGTTCTCGGTGCCGGAGCCTCGCCTGCTCCAGGTGCAGCCGTTCGATCGGAACGCGATCGCCGCGATCGAGAAGGCGATCATGCAGAGCGACCTCGGCATCTCACCCAGCAACGACGGCAACGTGATCCGCTTGTCGTTCCCGCCGCTCACCGAGGAGCGCCGCCGCGACCTGGTCAAACAGGTCCACCATCGGGCGGAGGACGGGCGGGTGGCCGTGCGGAACGTCCGCAGGCACACGAAGGAGGAGATGGAGAAGCTTGAGCGGGACGCCGCCATCTCCGAAGATGACCTGATCCGAGGCGAGAAGGAGTTGCAGAAGCTCACGGACCGGTACGTGGCCGAGATCGACGAGATCCAGGGCCACAAGGAACAAGAGCTGATGGAGGTCTGAGGCCTGTGCCGAACGACAAGGGCGACGACGAGCTGTTCGAGGATCTCGACAAGTTCTTCGCCCCGATCCGAGACGTCGACTGGGACGAGCCCGATGACGCGACCACCCAGGCGCCGCAGGAGGCGCACGTCGAGGTCCGCGCCGAGCCCGCCGCGCCTGCGCCGGAGCCCACCGGCGAGCTGCCCGTCGTCGCCGCTCCGGAGGAGCCCGACGCCGGCGACGCCTGGTACGACTCCGGCGCCCTCGCACCGATCGACGAGCTCCTCGGTGAGCCCGAGCCGGCGGACGTCGACGACGACATCGTGCTGGTCGTTGACGAGGACGACGGCGAGGACGAGGCCGGGCAGCACGGTCTGTTCGAAGGGGACGACGAGACGGGCGACGACGAGATCGACGAGGGCGTCGTCGGCGACGCGCCGTCGGACGAGGACCTGGAGGCGGCCACCGCGCACTTCGCTGGCTCGCTCGGCAACCAGGAGACGTATCCGACCGAACCGGTCGACGTGCTTGGCGGACCGGATCCCGACCGGGACCTCCTGAGCGAACTCGGCGCGCCCGAGGACGTCGAGGAATCGCTGCTGTCGGACCTGGACGAGCAGGCGCCGGCGCGCACCGTGGTGGTCGGCGCCGAAGGGTTCAGCGGGCCGAGCTGGCAGGAGCCGGCCGCCGTCGAGGTGGGCGGTGAGGTCGAGCGCCGCGGCCCCGGCCCGGGCGAGCGCGACGTCCCGGCGGCGTTCCTGACCGGGGTGCTGTTGGCGGGCGTGGCCCTCGCGGCGCTCTGGCTGGGGTCGTGGGCCTTCGCGATCGTCGCGGGGATCGCGGTCCTGATCGCCCAGGGCGAGCTGTTCGGCGTGATGGTCAAGCATCATCATCAGCCGGCCACCCTCGTCGGGCTGCTCGCCGGCGTGCTGATGATGGCCGGCGCCTACTTCAAGGGGGAGGCGGCAACGCCGGCGATGTTCGCGCTCGGCGTGATGGCCAGCTTCCTGTGGTACATGACCGTGCCGGTCGAGCATCGGACCGACGTCATGCGCAACATCGGGCTGACGGTGTTGAACATGGCCTGGATCCCGCTGCTGGCCGGCTACCTGATCGCAACGCTGAAGCTGCCCGACGGCCGGGCGCTCGTATTCTCGATCATCCTGTTGACGTTCCTGTTCGACACCTCGGCGTTCCTGATCGGTTCGGTCTCGGGCGGCGGCTGGTTCCCGCGGCCGCTGGCGCCGAACGTGAGCCCGAAGAAGTCGTGGGAGGGGCTCCTGGGCGGCACGCTGCTCACGGTGGTCGCGTCGGTGGCGCTCGTCACCGCGTTCGTCGACTCGTTCAGCGGCAGACGGTTCGATGCGCTGTTGCTCGGCCTCGTGATCGCCCTGGCGGCAACGCTCGGCGACCTCGCCGAGTCGATCGTGAAGCGCGACGTCGGGATCAAGGACATGGGCACGATCCTGCCCGGGCACGGCGGCGTGCTCGACCGGATCGACTCGCTCCTGTTCGTGGCGCCGTCCGCGTTCCTGCTGTTCCGCGTGATCTTCGCCTGAGCTCGCGTTCGCCGCGTTGCCCCTACCTCGGGGTAAGCTCGACGCTATGAGATCCGTGACCATCCTCGGGTCCACGGGGTCGGTCGGGACCCAGGCGCTGGACGTCGTGCGCCGTCATCCCGATCGGTTCAAGGTCGTCGGACTGTCCGCCGCGGGCATGAACCAGGACCTCCTGGTGGGCCAGGCCCGTGAGTTCCTCCCGCCGTACATCGCGATCGCCGACGAGGCGGCGGCCGCCGACGTGAAGGAGAAGCTCGGGGCGGTCCGCGGGATCGAGCTGCTGGTCGGCCCCGACGCCGCGGAGATCCTCGCGGCCAAGACCGAGGCGGACTTCGTCCTGAACGCGCTCGTCGGATCGGCGGGGCTCGCGCCGACCCTCGCGACGCTCCAGGCCGGCAAGACGCTCGCCCTTGCTAACAAGGAGTCGCTCGTCGTCGGCGGCGAGCTCGTGATGGACCTGGTGAAGGGGGAGCCCGAGCGGCTCCTGCCCGTCGATTCCGAGCACGCCGCGCTCGCGATGGCGCTGCGGAACGAACGCCGGGAGGACCTCAAGCGCGTCGTGATCACGGGTTCCGGCGGGCCGTTCCGCGGATGGAGCCGCAGCGAGCTGGCGCGCGCGTCGGTCAAGGAGGCGCTGCAGCACCCCGTGTGGTCGATGGGCCCGAAGATCACGATCGATTCCGCAACGCTGATGAACAAGGGCCTCGAGGCGATCGAGGCGCACTACCTGTTCGACCTCGACTACTCGCAGATCCACGTGTTGATCCACCCCGAGGGCCTGGTGCATGCGCTCGCCGAGTTCCGGGACGGGAGCCTCCGGGCCGAGATGGCCTCGGCGGACATGCGGCTACCCATCCAGCTGGCGCTCGCGTGGCCGGAACGGCTCTCGGACGGCGTCGCGCCGGTCCCGCTCGTGGATCGCCATCTCACGTTCGAGCCGGTTGACCGCGAGGCCTTCCCCGCCGTCGACCTGGCGTACCGGGTCGGCGGCCTCGGGTTGACGTTCCCCGCCGTCATGAACGCCGCGAACGAGGTCGCCGTCATGGCCTTCCTCGAAGGGAAGATCCCGCTCACGCGCATCGTCGAGATCGTGCAGGCTATCGTCGACGAGCACGAGCCCGCGTCGATCGTCTCGGTGGTGAACATCGAGCGCGCCGACCATTGGGCGCGCGCCCGCGCCGCCGAGATCGTGGACGAACGGTAGGCCTCGCCAGTGAGCGCCTTCGCGATCGTCGCCTTCTTCGTCGCTCTGATCGCGATCATCCTGATCCACGAGTTCGGCCACTACCTCACGGCCCGCGCGTACGGGTTCCGCGTGCTCGAGTACTTCGTTGGGTTCGGGCCGAAGCTCTGGTCGTTCCGCCGCGGCGAGATCGAGTACGGCGTGAAAGCCATCCCCGCCGGCGGCTACGTGAAGATCGCCGGGATGGACCCGTTCAACGACGACGTGCCGCCGGGGGACGAGCATCGCGCGTACTCCGCGAAGCCGACGTGGCAGCGCGCGCTCGTGATCCTCGCGGGTCCGATGTCGCACTTCCTCGTGGCCGGTTTGATCTTCGCCGCGCTGCTGTTCTTCGTCGGGGACGGCTGGCGCGTCAAGGTTGGCGAGGTCACGCCGACGATCGGGGGCGCCGCCTCGCCGGCCGTCGCCGCGGGCCTGCGCCCGGGCGACACGATCGTGCGCATCGGCGACGTGCAGGACCCCTCACGGGATGCGCTCGGCGCCTACCTCGCGGCGCACCCCGGACAGCAGGTCCCGCTGACCGTCGAGCGCGACGGCAAGACGTTCGAGGTGACGATCACGCCGGTGCACGACACCTCACTCACGCCACCTATCTGGCGGATCGGCGTGGTGCTCGGGCCCGTCCGCCGTCCCGTCCTGTCCTCGTTGACCGGCGGGGCGACGCAGGTCTGGCAGTACACGAAGGTCTCGCTCCAGCAGATCGGGCACGTGTTCGGGCCGCAGGGCGTCCATCGCATCTTCACGCTCCTGTTCACGAACGCGCCCAGGAGCGAGGGGGACGCGACCTCCGTCGTCGGCGTCAGCCAGCAGGTCGGCGCGATCGGCGGCTCCGGGAACTGGGCGGCGTTCTTCTTCGTGTTCGCCTACGTGACGCTGTTCATCGGCCTCGTGAACCTGCTGCCGCTGCCGCCGTTCGACGGCGGTCACCTCGCGATCCTCCTGATCGAGAAGGTCCGGGGCCGCCGGATCGACATGCGCCGGGTCGTCCCCGTGTCCGCGGCCGTGCTGGTGTTCCTCGGTTTCTTCGTGCTCTCCACGATGCTGCTCGACGTGGTGAAGCCGATCCCGATCGGCCCCTGAGCAGCGCGAACGCTCGATCCGCGTCACGATTTCTCCATCGGGGCGCGCGGCCGCGCCCCCCGGCATCCGCGTACGATTGGCCGGTGAGCGAGCAGACGGTGCTGGTCGTCGACGACGAGGAGGCGATCGCGGAAGCGGTTCGGGCTCGCCTCGAGAGCGAGGGCTACCGTGTGGTCGTCGCGCTCGACGGCCCCGAGGCGATCAAGGCCCACGCCGAGCATCACCCCGATCTGGTCGTGCTCGACCTCATGCTGCCCGGCATGGATGGGCTCGAGGTCTGCAAGGTGATCCAGCGGGACGGCTGGACGCCGGTGCTGATGCTCACGGCGAAGGCCGAGGAGGCCGACAAGGTCGCCGGGTTCGCCGTCGGCGCCGACGACTACCTGACGAAGCCGTTCAGCCTGCGGGAGCTTGCGGTGCGCGTGCGCGCGATCCTTCGGCGGGTCGAACGGATCGAGGGGTCGCGGACGCAGGACGCCGGGCCGATCGAGCGGCACGGCCTCTCGGTGGATCCGGCGCGCCGCCGCGTCGAGGTCGACGACGAGGAGATCGGGCTGACGCCGCTCGAGTTCGAGATCCTGCTTGCGCTCGCCCGCGAGCCCGGCGTCGTGCAGAGCCGCGAGCAGTTGATGGATCGGGTGTGGGGCTACCGCGACTACGCGGGCGGCCGGGTGGTCGACTCGCACGTCGCGAGGATCAGGCGGAAGCTCGGGGAGGACGGCAACGATCCTCGCTTCATCCGCACGGTGCACGGCGTCGGCTACGCGTTCAAGGAGTGACCGTCGTGGCGATGCGGCCCCTCGAGAAACTCCCGACGATCCGGGCGAAGCTCGGGTCTACGATCGTGCTCGCCGTTGCGACGACGCTGTTGATCAGCTTCGGTCTGATCGCCTTCTGGCTGCGGAACTCGCCGAAGGACACCGAGTCGATCAGCACGCTGGGGTGGGCGCGGTCGGTCGCGCTCGGGCAGCCGAGCCATATCCCGCACGACGCGATGGTCGTGATCCGCCAGCCCGACGGGAGCATCACGATCTCGGGCACGAACCTGGGGCTGCTGCCGCCGATGTTCACCGACGGGGTGCCGCACTGGGGGGTGCTGCGCAGCGTGACCTACGCGACGGTCCCCACCACCGACGGGCGGTGGGTTTCGGTCCTGAACCCATCTCCCTCGCGCGGCTCGCTCGGCCGGATCTCCGCCACCCTCGGCTTCCTGCAGAGCGCGTGGTGGCAGTTCCTGCTGGCGGGCGCAGCGGCCGGTCTCATCGCGCTCCTGCTCGCTCGCTGGATGGCGCGCGGGATGACGCAGCCGCTCCGGGACATGGCGGCGGCGGTCCGACGGATGGAGGTCGGCGACTACACCGCGCGCGTGCAGACGAGCAGCCGCGACGAGGTCGGTCAGCTCGCGCAGGCGTTCAACCGGATGAGCGCGGAGCTGGAGAACCTGGAGCGCAGCCGGCGGGATCTCGTCGCGAACGTCTCCCACGAGCTCAAGACGCCGATCGCGGCGATCCGGGCCCACCTCGAGAACCTCGCCGACGGCGTCGAGGAGCCGGACCCGCGAACGCTGCAGGTCATGCTGCTGCAGACCGAACGGCTCGGCAGACTCGTGGACCAACTCCTCGATCTCTCGCGGCTGGAATCCGGCGAGGTGTTGCTCGATCGGTCCGTGATGCCCCTCGCGCCGCTCGTGTCGAGGGTCTTCTCCGAGATCTCGGTCGGGCGCTCGGTCACGGACGTTCGCCTGGAGGGTGACATCGACCCCGACCTCGAGGTCCGAGCCGATCCGGAACGGATCCACCAGGTCTTGTTCAACCTGGTGGACAACGCCGTTCGGTTCACGCCGCCGGGCGGCGAGGTGCGGATCACCGCGAGGCTCGAGGACGACCGCGTGCAGGTGACCGTGGCCGACACCGGCGTCGGCATACCGCAGGAGCACCTCCCGCGCCTGTTCGAACGGTTCTACCGCGTCGATCCCGCGCGCTCGCGTGACGACGGCGGCACCGGCATCGGCCTCGCGATCGCGCGCTCGGTCGTGGAGGCCCACGGCGGGCGGATCGTCGCGGAGAGCATCCCGGGGCACGGCAGCACGTTCACGTTCGATCTCCCCGCGGTGCGGGCGCCGGTCGCGGTGTCGGATCGGGGCTCGGCGTGAGGACGACGACGACCACCGTGACGATCACGGCCCCCGAGCGCTACGCGTTCCTCGACCTCACCGATGATCTCGTCCGGGCGATCAAGGACGCCGGCGTGACCGACGGGGCGGCGATCGTGTTCTGCGCGCACACGACGTGCGCGCTGCTGATCAATGAATGGGAGGATGGCGCGCTGCGCGACTTCCGGGAGCATCTGACCAGCATGGTGCCGCACGAGGGCGTCTACTACGCGCACGACGACTTCGAGATCCGGACGCAGAACATGCATGAGGACGAGCGGAAGAACGGCCACGCGCACGTGAAGTCGATGCTCCTGTCGGCAACGTCGCACGCGATCCCGGTCATGGCGGGTGAGCCCGGCTTCGGCCGCTGGCAGCGGCTCATCTTCTTCGAGATGGACGAGCCGAAGGAGCGTTCGATCCAGGTCCAGGTGTTCGGTGACTGACGCGGCCGAGGCGCTCGCGGGCATAGCCGCTCGGCGACCGACGCGGCAGATCCATGTCGGGTCCGTCGCCGTCGGCGGCGACGCGCAGATCAGCGTCCAGTCGATGACGACGACGAAGACGGCCGAGGTCGACGCCACGCTCCAGCAGATCGCCACGCTGGTCGCGGCGGGGGTCGACATCGTCCGCGTGGCTGTGCCGCACAAGGAGGACGCGCAGGCGCTCGTTGCGATCGCCGCGAAGTCCACCGTGCCGGTCGTCGCCGACATCCATTTCCAGTGGAAGTACGCGATGACGGCGCTCGAGGCGGGCATCCAGGGCCTGCGCATCAACCCGGGCAACATCAAGTATCAGGACAAGGTCCGACTGATCGCCCGCGAGGCGAGCGCCCGCGGCGTGCCGATCCGGATCGGGGTCAATGCGGGATCGCTCGAGAAGGACCTGCTGGAGCGCTACGGCTCGCCGACCCCCGAGGCACTCGTCGAATCCGCGCTGCACGAGGCCAGGATCCTCGAGGACGAGGACTTCACCGACATCAAGATCAGCGTGAAGCACTCGAACGCGCGCGTGATGATCGAGGCCTACCGGCAACTGGCGGAGAAATGCGACTACCCGTTGCACCTCGGCGTCACCGAGGCCGGGCCGTTGCCGATGGGTGGTGTCAAGAGCGCCGTCGGCATCGGCACGTTGCTCGCCGAGGGGATCGGGGACACGATCCGCGTGTCCCTCACGGACGATCCCGTCGAGGAGGTCAAGGTCGGCAACGCGATCCTGCAGTCCCTCGGGCTGCGGCGGCGTGGCCTCGACCTGGTGGCGTGTCCCTCGTGCGGGCGCGCGGAGGTGAACGTGCTCGAGCTGACGCGGCGCGTGAACGCGGCGATCGAGAAGGAGAGGTTCGGCGTGCCGATGCGGGTCGCCGTCATGGGCTGCGTCGTGAACGGACCGGGCGAGGCGCGCGAGGCCGACGTCGGGATCGCGAGCGGCAACGGCCTGGGGTTCATCGTCCGCCAGGGCGAGGTCGTCGCGAAGGTGCCCGAGCGCGAGCTCGTCGACGCGTTGCTGGTCGAGGCGCGCAAGGTCGCCGCCGAGAAGGCCGCGGCCGAGGCTTAGCTCACCCCCGCGGGCACGACCGAGCGGCTCCGCGACCGGAGCCAGAGCACCACGACGCCGATCGTCACGACGTTCCGCGCGAGCACGAGCCAGCGGAGCCAGGTCGCCGGGGTCGCCGTCGGATCCGTCCACGCGAACCCGATCAGCCCCGTGAGCGCGATCGCGACGGTGGCGGCCATCGCCGCCCGCCGGTCGACCCCGTCGCCCTCGAACGCGAGCGCCGTCCACGGCAGGAACCAGGCGGCGAACTGCGCAGCGAACAGGGGTGAGAAGACCGTGAGTGCAGCGATCGCCGCGAGGGAGGGACCGCCCGCCACATCGCCGCCGCGGATCGACGCGCGGCGCCAGATGGCCAGTTCACATGCGAGGAGCCCGAGGAGCAGCACGCCCTTGACCCACGTCGCCGCGTACCCGATCCGAAGCGCGTCGGCCTCGACATACGCGGGGCCGCGCCCGAAGAGCCACAGCAGGTCGCCGACGACGCTCTGCGTGTGCCATCCACGGGCATCGCGGAACGTCGCGACCTGGAACGGCCCCTTCGGCCCGCCGGTCAGGTACCACCAGGCTCCGAGGAGAACGATGACGCCGAGGAACGCGATAACGCCGGAGCGGGCCCGCCGCACGAGCAGGAGAGGGGCCAGGACGATCGGCCAGAGCTTCGCCATCACGGCGACGCCTAGCGTGGCGCCGCCGAGGGTCTCGCCCCGATGCCGGATCCACGCCGCCGCCCAGACCGCGAGCGCGACCGACACGAGGTCGAAGCGGAGGTAGACGATCGGCAGCAGCGGCAGTCCGAGCAGCAGGTACACGACCGACGGCCGGCGCCCCCATCCCCAGGCGAGGGCCCATGCCGCCGCGAGGTCGGCGACGAACGCGAGCACGGCGATCCGGATCGCGACCGACGACGAGGATCCGCCGCCGAGGACCCGGTCCGCGAGGGTCTGCAACGGCATCGACTCAACCGGGAAGTTCCGGTACGGGATCGCCGGCGATGAGGCGATACGCTGGGCCCGCAGGACGGCGACGTCCGTGACCGGGTTCCGGACGGCGGCTGCGATCAGGGAGGCCAGGACGACGATGCGGACGGCGACGAGGGCCACGACCAGCGCGGTCGGCGTGCGCTCGAGCAGGCCGCGTCCGCCGCGGATGTCCTCCGCCATAGGGGCTCAACCGTAGCGGCCGGCGATGCCGATGACGAGGTCATGCGCGCGAAACTGACCCTCCTGCTGAGCGTCGTGATCCTCGGTGCGGCCATCCTGGCGCCCTCGCTTCCGGCCCTTCCGGCGCACGCCGTGCCGGTCGCCGGCACGTCGTGCGAGGTGTTCCCTTCGGATAACGTCTGGCACCTGAACGTCTCGAAGCTCCCCGTGAACCCGAAGAACGCACTCTGGAAGGCGGCGATGCACGCCGGCAGCACGAACCTGCATCCGGACTTCGGGCCGCCGACCTACGGGATCCCGTTCGACGTGGTGGCCCCCTCCCATCCGAAGGTGAAGATCAGCTTCCAGTACGCGAGCGAGAGTGACCACGCCGCCTACCCGTTCGGTCCCGGTATCCACGTCGAGGGGGGCTCGGACCGCCATGCGATCATGCTCGACGAGGGCACGTGCACGCTCTACGAGCTCTTCGCGGCGAGGTGGAACGGGGGCAAGCCGACCGCCGGCTCCGGCGCGATCTTCCATCTCACCGGCCCGAACGCGAACAAACTCCGGCCCGCGGGATGGACGTCGGCCGACGCGGCGGGCCTGCCGATCTTCGCCGGCCTCCTGCGCTACGACGAGGTCGCGGCGGGCAACGTCGATCACGCGATCCGGATGACCGTGGATTGCACCTCGAACGCGTACCTCTGGCCGGCGCGGCACAAGGCGGGGAGCGGAGGCGCGCAGTGCCCACCGATGGGCGCGCGGTTCCGGCTCCGGGCCGGCTTCGCGATCGGGAGGTTCAGCGCCAAGGTGCAGGTCGTGCTCCGCGCGATGAAGCGCTACGGCATGATCGTGGCCGACAACGGCAGCGACTGGTACTTCCAAGGAACCGTCGACCCTCGGTGGACCTACACGTTCGTCGACCAGCTGAAGCGGATCCCGGCCAGCGCGTTCGTCGCGGTGGACGAGCGTGCGTGTCGCGTCGGGGGCGGCTCTGCCCGGTTCGCGTACGGCCCCGGCTGCCCGAAGCCGTAGCGAGCCTCAACCGGCACGGGCGAGGAAGTTCTCGATGATCCGCGGGCCCTCGGGCGTGAGGATGCTCTCCGGGTGGAACTGGACGCCGAAGCGCGGCAGTCGCCGGTGTCGCGTGCCCATGACCAGCCCGTCCTCGGTCCAGGCGGTCAGCTCCAGCTCCTCCGGGAGATCGTCGCGCTCGACCACGAGGGAGTGGTAGCGCCCGGCCTCGAAGGGGACCGAGACGCCCTCGAGGATCCCGCGCCCTTCGTGGAACACGAGCGACGCCTTCCCGTGCACCGGCTCAGCGCGATCCACCGTTCCGCCGCACTGCAGGCCGAGGGCCTGGTGGCCCAGGCACACGCCGAGGACGGGCGTCGCGTCGGGCAACGTCGCCAGCAACTCCGTGAAGCACCCGGCGTCGCGCGGATGCCCCGGTCCCGGCGAGAGCACGACGGCCTCGGGATCCATCGCCACGAGCTCGGCCGCGGGTCGCTCGTCCGACTTCACCACCGTCGTGTCCCGCCCGAGGCTCTCGATCAGCTGGACGAGGTTGTACGTGAAGCTGTCGTAGTGATCGACGACGAGGATCATGCGGGGTGCTCCATCGCTGCGTCCATCGGTGCGTCCATCGTAGGGGCCACCGCGGGGATCAACGCGGCGGCCTTCGCCTTCGTCTCGCGCAACTCGTTCTCGGGCTCGGAATCGGCCACGACGCCCGCGCCCGTCTGCACGGTGGCCACCCCGTCGGCGACGACGACGGTCCGGATCGTGATGCAGAAGTCGAGGTCGCCCGCGAACGTGAGGTAGCCGACGGCGCCGGCGTACGGACCCCGTGCCGTCGGCTCCTGCTCCGCGATCAGCTCCATCGCCCGGCGCTTGGGCGCGCCCGTGACCGTGCCCGCCGGGAACGTGACCGCCAACGCGTCGAACGGCTCCATGTCGTGGCGCAGGTCGCCCTCGACCGTCGAGACGATGTGCATCACCTTCGTGAAGCGCTCGACCTGCATCAGCTCGGTCGGACGCACCGTGCCCGGCGCGCAGACGCGCCCCAGATCGTTGCGAGCCAGATCCACGAGCATCGCGTGTTCGGCCTGCTCCTTCGGGTCGGCGAGCAGTTCGTGCTCGAGGAGGCGGTCGCGCACCTCCGTCTGGCCGCGCGGGCGGGTGCCGGCGATCGGGCGGGTCGAGACCCGCCGGCCCTCGACGCGGACGAGCGGCTCCGGGGACGATCCGGCGAGCTCCATGCCGAGGGCTCGGAGGTAGAACATGTACGGCGCGGGGTTCGAGACGCGGAGCCGCCGGTAGATGGGGAGGCCGCCTTCCGGTGCGGGGAACGACACGCGCCGCGAGGGAACCGCCTGGAAGATGTCGCCCGCCAGGATGTGCTGGCGGAACCCCTCCACGATCGTGCGGTAGCGCTCGTCGTCCATGTTCGACTTGCCCTCGCCGGAGGAGGTTTCGGAGACCGGCATGAGGGGGAGTCCAGGTGCGG